>Ga0247760_1001581_pt1 | contig 20453 bp, 17 predicted proteins | sample UWRJL171409R4_FD_179936 | JGI IMG/M metagenome (GOLD analysis project Ga0247760, IMG submission 179936) | Plant litter microbial communities from Arlington Agricultural Research Station in Wisconsin, United States - UWRJ-L171-409R-4 | ecosystem: Environmental > Terrestrial > Plant litter >... | reverse complement strand
AGCGCGCGGAGGGGTGGGTGGCTAGTGAGGGAGAGGGGGATGGGAAGGCGAGGACGAGGGGTGTCTCGTCGCGGCCGCTGAAGTCGGTTCCGGTGGTGTATCGCTCGCTGGTGAAGGGGCGGGAGGAGGCCGAGCGGGAGCGGCGGATGCGCCATGATTTGGAGCAGTCGTCGTTATCGCGGCTTCCTGGTTACGAAGATCCAGATGAAGACGAGGACGACAGGACGGCGTTGGGTAAGAGCCCGACGCAATCAGCAAAATATGTCACTGCGGATGACCTCGACGACGAAGACGCCGAACTGGACGATTTCAACGCCCTGGCCCTGGACGAGCGGTTGGGGAGGGTGGTTCAGTATTTGCGAGATGAGCACCAGTACTGTTTCTGGTGCAAGTTTTCCTATCCAGACACTGAGATGGACGGATGTCCGGGCTTGACCGAGGAGGATCACGATTAGGTTTGGTATACCCTCGATGCGGAGAATGATCTCAGTGCGCCGAGGTCTCGTCTTGTATTACCACAATGAGCGGATTACAGCTAGCTTTTACACGTATCTGTACAACTAGATTATCTACTAGGCGACCTCCACATTTCCAATGATCTTCCTATGCTCGGCAATCTGCTCTGCATCTCCCATAATATCGTACACACCCATTTCCTTCGCAGCGTCATCCAACCGCGGCTGAAGTTGATCTGGCCGCACGTCCTGCGCTTGGGCCTTGACGAGGATGAGGTTTTCGAGAACTTGATGTAACTCCGCCGCCTGTTGCGCCGTTGTGAGGTTGTCCGGGTCGTAGCCTTGTTGAGCCAGCTTTGCCCGATTTTCCTTGGTCAAGTTATCGATCAGATTATTCGCCCCCATGATAAGGGCCATGTTCCGTTTCGTCTTGACCCGGAGAGTCGCCGTACCAGCCGCCAACTCGATCAGGAGCGGAGCTGGCGGTGTGAAGTCAAATAAACTACTCATTGCGCGAGCCGCGATTATCATGCCCGCGTAGTCCCCTGCCTTCAGCATCGAGAACAGAATTGTCCTTGGGAGCATATGGAAGGCCTCGGGCGAGTCAAACGTCCACTTGGCCTTCACCATCTCAGCGAAGAACCACCGCCCTGTAGCAATATCACGTGCTGAAAGCTCAGAATTGCGGATAATGAGGCGATTGACCGAGAGTGTGTTAAACAAGGCGAGAAAGGTATGTGCATCCGGGTTCAGGCTCTGGTTCGCCGTCATATCTCGGTAGAGGTCAACCGCCGCATCGGCTTTGCCGTCCTGCGCGTACGACTTGATCAGCTGGTTCATGAGAAAGCTGGTCGGTCCGATGGCGGCATGTTGGAATGCCCCCCATAGCTCCTCGAGGAGGCTATGAAGCCCTCTCGAGCAGTAGTTTTCAGCCAGAATCGAAAAGGTTTCTGCTGTTGCCCTCGTTGCGCAGTAGAACGCGGGTTGCTCTCCGCTCGGATCACGCCAGCGAGTATACGGGTCGAGGAGCCGCATTGGTTGATCCATTGATGCTTGCCGTTCACGTGTATGAACGTAGTTCAGTCGAGCGCGGATCATATTCCACGCCAGGTCCTCGGCTTTCTCTAGGTTTTCAGCAGTGTCTGACCTAATCCAGGCACCGATGAGGCCGTTGAGCTGGATAGGCGAGGCATTGATACCTTTTCCCTGGATGTACACAATCACCTTGTAGGCGCCGTCTAGGTCGCCAGCGCCGATTAACCGTTTGAGCCACTTCCCGATAAAGAACTGGTTGCTGACAGCAATCGGAAGTCTTGTTCTGCCGCGGACGTCGACAGTGCCAGAGAACATCATGTCGACAAATGCCTGTAGGGCGTGCTCCATACGATTAGCCTCGAGGAACGAGGATATGACCTCATCGTAGTCTTCGATCTTCATAGTATCCCCAAGAAGGTCTCGCATGTGCTGATAAGATTCCCATGCTTGCTCGGCAGTGTCTTCCTTCATCGACAATGCCTGGATGATGGGAATCAGTATCCGGGCGTCTGGGTTCTCGGCACACCCGAGTAGAATCTCCGCTGCCCTTTTCGCGCGGTCTAAGTCGCCGTGGAGGGACAGCATGCGGACACCGATCTCGTAGTACCCCTCGAGCGTCTCGGGTTTCGACCCCAGGGTAACCACGGCCTTCTTCCAAGCGTCAATGGCCTCGTCCCTCCATCCCTCGACAAACATGGCCTCGATCGCGAGGAGCTGCTGCGAGTCCTTCAGAACTACGCCTGCAGATTTCATATCCTTTGCCAAGACGTATAGATGGTGCATACGGTTGGGATTCTCCACCCCCCCTTCCCACGAGAGAACCATCCACATAAAGTCCCATACCTCACGGGGCACATTACCCCACGCTGAGGATAGTGACTTACGGGCAGCCGAGTAGGACTTCCAGCAGTCAACCATGTCCTTTTGCTTGGGCACCCCGCCCCTGACAACACTCTCCCGTGACAAAAAGCTGTTCAGGGAGGCAATTGCGCGATGCTTCGACCCGCTGAAGCCGGTGATGCGAAGGAGGCCGTACTCCTCAGCCTCAGGACCCGTCTTGCCCTTGTATTGCCTTCTGAGTGAGGATTTGAACTGCCTCCTCAAAGCCGCCGCCTTGTCCCCCATGCCTTGGCCTTCCATCCGATTAAGCATCTGGAGCGTGTCGACTATTTGTTTCTCTAGATCGTTGATGGCCGTCTCGACTTCGGTGTCAAGCCCGCTGCTGACAGCACTGAATTCCTCGTTGCCTAGCTCCTGCATATTGCCGGAAGGATCCTGGTCGAAATATCTGACTGACACGGGTCCGTCCGGTACGTCGGCCTCCTGCAGAACTTCGAGGTCGACATTGTCGGGGAGTTCGCCATTTTGAAGCTGAGCGATGAGCTTCTGCAGTTTCTCACTGGGTGCAGGAGACTGGGCTGTCTTCAACTTCGACGAGGCGACAGGGGGGCGCGGTTGACTTCTTCGGGCGACGTTCGAGGCATGTCTTGTCAACCACGCCTGGGAGTTCGAGTTCACTCCTCGCAGCGTTGTAAGACAAGATTGGCAAACATAGCTTGTTCGGCTCAGGTCCAGAGAAAATGTTCGGGGAGGCATGGAGACAAAAGAGGGAGGATTAGGGCGATCCTTTCCATTCAACCATGCAACACGTCGAGTGACAAGGCCGCGATCAAATTTGAGACTGATTCAACTGCTGGGTTCTGCGACTTGAAGAAACGCGCCCACTCGCTGCATCTCGAAACCCGTCTCCAGTCTTTTCCCTCTTATCGGCGCGCCATGCTTGCGATAAGAGACAACCGCCACAGACCGCCTGGCAGAACCGGCAGGACCCACTCAAAATTTTGGAATTGGGGTTGCGATCAGCCTTTCCAGCTCTGTCCCTCACTAGCACCATCGTACCCAAAAAATACAACAGATCCGCAGTCATGTCGGGCGAAAAGCCTGAGTTCCTGCGCTTCACAGGGCACCATGCCTTCACACAGCGGCTCGTTCTCTCGACGCTAACAGGACGACCGATCCACATATCCAAGATCCGCAGCGCCTCGCCAACACACCCGGGGCTGGCCCCCCATGAGATCTCGTTTCTGCGCCTCCTCGAGGCCGTCACCAACGGCAGCGTCATCGATGTTTCGTACAGCGGCACCACACTCACCTACCAGCCCGGTCTCATCACAGGCACCGTTGCCGGCGCTGGCGCCTCGGTTGGGGATGTCATCGAGCACGTCCTACCCGCCAACAACACGCGGGGTGTCACCTACTTCCTCCTCCCCTTGGCCCTCCTGGCACCCTTCTCCAAGGCGCACATGAACGTGCGCTTCTCCGGGCCGGGCGTCATTACCGCTGCGACCCACTCCACCGGCGACATCTCCGTCGACACACTGCGCACCGCCGTTCTCCCGCTCTACCGTCTGTTCGGCATACCTCCCGCCCGCATTGAGTTGCGTGTGTTGGCCCGTTCGTGCGCGGGCCCCCACGGGCGAGGCGGAGGTGGCCTCGTCGAGTTGCGGTTTGCCAGCCAAGTCCGCCTGCCCAAGACGTTGCATCTCAACCGGCGACCGGGGCGCATACGGCGCATCCGTGGCGTTGCCTATTGCACAGGTGTATCGGCTAGTCATAACGGTCGCATGATCACAGCCACACGCGGCGTGCTCAATACGCTGGTTTCGGACGTGCACGTAGCCGCACAGTACGACCCGTCGCCACTAGTAGGGGATAAGGGCGGTATCAAGAAGAAGATCGGCATCGGGTTCGGCCTGAGTCTGGTGGCTGAGTCGAGTGCCGAGGGCGTTGTCTACTCGGCAGATGTGGTGGCGCCCCCTGAGGGTGGAGTCTTGCCCGAGGACATCGGGACCCGGTGCGCATACCAGCTGCTCGAGATCATTGCGCAGGGTGGTTGCGTGACTGCAGCCTCGGCAACTACGGTACTTACCCTCATGGCAATGGGGTCGGAAGATGTGGGGCGGCTGAGGTTAGGGAGGGAGGTGATGGGGAGGGAAGAGACGATAGGCCTGGCGAGAGATTTGAAGACCTTCGGAGCGAGTAGCTGGGGTGTCCGGGATGTTGATGATGACGACGACGAAGAGTCTGGCGATCTCCTGATTTCTGTAAAAGGGACAGGCGTGGGCAACATTGGAAGAAAGGTAGCATAAAAAACCATCGGATCTCGCTGATGACACTTATCGACCATGCGAGAGGGACACGGGTATTGCAGTGCATTAATTGATCTATCGGGGTCTTTGGCGAGTCCGCGCTCTTCTTTCCGCGGCAATGGCAGCAGCAAGACTGGCGGTGTACCCAAGACTTTGGAGTGAAACGGCGGCGGCGTTCTGTAGGTCGTTTCCTACGGTCCGGACAGCATGTACAACATGGAAGTTGGCCAGAACGGCATTCCCCGACCACATGACGTCTGCCAGGTCCGCAGTGGTTTGAGAGTAACCAGACTCCATCCGCGATTCGCCCTCTGCCTGGCCTCCGTTGAGCGGTTGCAGCTCAATATCGCCGTTGCTCTCCATTATGCCCGTCTCGTCTCGCAAGACACCTCGTTCCTCAGCATCATGGTCCTGCGTTGTTTCTGGCAGGGCCTCCGTCTCCGTTGCGGGGACCGTCTGTAGTGAAGGGATAACGACCTTCCGTAGTTTCTCACGTTCCTGATGGACCGCCAGCATGAGACACTGCACTCCCCAGATAATGAGATCGAATAATAGGAGCCCCAGCCTCCACGTCGGCGGTTTCTGTCCAACAAAGTCGATCACTACGCCTCCGTGGAGGTATCCACGGGTCGCTTCGCTTGCGTGTGGTAGCTTGACGAGCAGATGAAACAGTGCGCATAGGATGTTGGGTAGAAATATGGCAAAGACGTGCGGGCGATGCGCCGGTAGGGAGAGGGAGCTCTCCTTCGGGGAGATGAATATATAGTGTGGGACAATACGCAGCAGGAGCCGAGGAAAGGAACATCTGAGCACCACGGGTCAGATACGAGCCTCAGAGGAAATTGTTGGAGTTGGGGCGCCTTACTCCATATAATACAGGGTGCAGGTATACGCAAAGACGATCATGTCCAGGCTCTTTTGCAGGTGGCTCACAGATTGCAGTTTCTTGACCAGACCCGCCCTCTTCCTCCGTTGCCGCTCCTGCTCCTCCGGGGGAGCAGTCGATGTCTCTCCGGCTACCTCCGGGTGCTCGCCGTTTTGGCTCGCGCCGTCCTCATCCTCGTCGGCGCCGGCGTGTGGGGCGCGTTGCCGAGCCGCGAAGCTCGGCGCGGGATCATTGTTCATAGCTCGGCGCAGGGTGAACGGGGTTGGTTGTTTGGCGCAAGCTTGTGGACTGGGAATGACGTAGTATGGCCTCACATATCTGTTGCAAATGGTAGTTGGTCTCTCTCGGCGGGCGAGGATGCGCACCGCCCTGGTATGGCGATTTGGTCATGCGACACCGAAGATGGAGAGGAGCGATGGCGGTTGCGGTGCAACTGTCAAGTCGAAGCTTGCTGATCAACCTCCCTGTCAGTGGCAGCGCCTCAGAATCAAGGCTCGCAGGCCGTGCAAGGGTTAGGGTGTTCATGGTGGGGCAAGCTTGGACCCCGACTGTTTCCCCCCCGTCGGGCCTCGAAGTTTGGCGGGGTGACTCAAATGTCAACCCGTTGACAGACAGCCAAATCCCCTCCTTCCCTTGAAGAAGCATAACAACCCGCAAGAGCAATACGTCGCAATCATGGCTGCCACCGATGACACCCCGAAGGACCTCACCCACCAAATTCTCCATGCGCTGTCCGAGGCGGAGCCGATTCTGTCGGCTGAGGCTTTCCCTCAGACGGGCTTCACTGACCTGAAGGCGGCTCTCGATCGTCTTGCGTCGCGCGAAATGGTCAAATATGACACGATAGACAGAGAAGAGGCAATTCTTGAGGCAGAAGGCGAGCAGATCGCTGCCAATGGCAGCCACGAGGCCCGCGTGTTCGAGGCTCTGCGCCAGGCGGTTGAGGGGTTGACCGTTCAGGAACTCGAGAAGACGATCGGCGACAAGAATGTGACAAAGGTCGGCCAGAGCAAGGCCTTCAAGGAGAAGTGGATTTCCAGGACAAAAGACGGGAAATTCAAGACGGCGGTTTGTCTGCCCTCGCGCCTGGCGCATTCTGGTTGCGCCAACTGAAGCTTGAGCTGACGGCCTCTTCCAGAGAGACTCGATCACAGACGTTACCAAAGACCAAGTGCAGATAATCAAGCAGACGAAGACACACCCCGATGCAAAGGTCCTCGCAGATCTGAAGAAGAGAAAGCTTGTCAGGATGCAGAAAGTCATCAGCTTCAAGATTCATAAGGGCCCCAAGTTCGCGCTCGAGATCGCAAAGGAGGAAACCGATCTGACGGCCGACATGATTGCTTCAGGCTCATGGAAGACGGCCACCTTCAAGCCATACAACTTTAAGGCGCTGGGCGCCGATCAGAACGCCGGCGCTCTGCACCCCCTGAACAAGGTCAGGCACGAGTTCAGGCAAATCTTCTTTGAGATGGGCTTCGAAGAGATGCCCACCAGCCAGTTCGTTGAGTCTGGCTTCTGGAACTTCGACACCCTCTTCGTACCGCAGCAACACCCAGCGCGAGACCTCCAAGACACCTTCTATATCTCGGACCCAAAGGTAGCGGACAAGCCTGGGCCGACGTCCCCAGACGACACTCGCGATTACGAGCAAGTTTGGGAAAGTGTGCGCCAAGTGCACGAGACGGGCAAGTTTGGCTCGATAGGGTACAGATACCCGTGGTCCCCGGAGGAATCACTGCGTTTGGTGCTCCGAACACATACCACGGCTGTGTCAGCCGCCATGCTGCACAAGCTGGCTTCTCAGAGGGGCCCGGATGGTCGCGTACCCCCAGCACGGTACTTCTCGATTGATCGCGTCTTCCGAAATGAGACCGTCGATGCAACCCATCTTGCCGAGTTCCACCAGGTAGAAGGAGTTATCGCGGACTACGGACTCACTCTTGGTGGCCTCATGGAGTTCATGGAGATCTTTTTTGGTAAGATGGGCCTGACCGACTTGCAGTTCAAACCAGCGTACAACCCGTACACAGAGCCGAGTATGGAGATCTTCGCGTTCCACAAGGGACTCAACAAGCTCGTTGAGATTGGAAACAGCGGCATGTTCAGACCCGAGTTTCTAGAATCGGTAGGCCTTCCGAAAGACCTCCGTGTGTATGGATGGGGTCTGTCTCTGGGTATGTCACCTCCGCATCTTTTTCACTGCTTCAGGATTTGGAGTGTCGCTAACTTCACACAGAACGGCCGACGATGATCAAGTATGGTATCTCGAATATTCGTGAGCTCCTTGGTCACAAGGTGGATCTGAACTTCATTGAAAGGAACCCCGCAGTGAGGTTAGACAAGGATTAAATATGGGAAGCGGTCAGTTGCATATGATACCTCACCAAAATGACAGTGTTGTTCTTAGCTCTTGGACCGAAAATGAAGATTCCCTAGAAAGATGGAAATAGGCCGCTCTGTGATGGCCTTGAGGAATCGTGCGGAGCTGGCGGTTTGAATTGCGCTGCTCACCGCCTGAATTCAAGCTTTGACGGTGAGGTGGGGAAAGATGGATTCGCAAAAACGGTCGAGAACCCCACAACACGATTGGCGAATCAGATCTCTTGCAATTGAGCTTTCATTGACATCTTGCGGAGCAAGGCGGGGTCCAGCCGCAACAGATTTCGGGAGCGCCATGACCGATTGAAAATGTTGAGTGCAGTAGCTCCGGTCCAGTTAGACGACCGCAATGGTTGGTCCATCTAACTTGGGACTTGAACAGCCTGTTTAAACGATCAAACTGCTCGGTACATTGAAAAATGCAGCGAACAACGCCTCGGAGAAAGGCAGTGATTGCTCGTTGAAATGCAAGAAGGCCTTGGGGTATGTGCGTGCCTTAGGTAGGCGTCGAAACAAACACAGAGTCGTTGCCAAGGATGTAGATGGCTTTTTAGCATTGAAAAGGGCGTTGGTAAGCCCTTCCAACGCGTCAAACAGGAGGAGCAAGCCTCGGCAGACTGTAGCAAGGCCTCGGCATTATCCGAAAAGGCGTCAACAGAATGCACAGAGGCGTTGGGAAATTAAATTGAGGCCTAGATGAAAACACAACAAAGCCTTGGTGCAATATGAAAAGGCGTTCAGAGAATGCAGACAGGTGTCGAAAAAAAGCCGAGGGGGATCGACGGAATAAGGAAATGCCCACCTATCCATTTTGCGAGTTAGGTAGTTCATCAACGAGATCTCTCTGTCAGTGAGAAGCTCTCTCAACCACTGATTTAAAGCGCCCTGTCTTCCGGCTGAAGCCCTCATCTCATACAAGTGAGATTTCATAGGGGCCAGATGTCGACATGCCCATGCAAAGGCGTGGCAACTTGACAAGAGCAGGTGATAGGAAAGAAACCCATTGATCGCTTTCATCATTGGTTACGCTGTCAGAGGATTGGGGAAAATAAATGCGTCACCAGTGCGGTAGATTTCGACGTCTTTCATCCAGGTATGCGCTTCATTTCATCGCTGGTCAAAGACGTGAAATTTCAGATTTCATGTCTGCAACTTGGGTCCGCCAGTCAGAAGTGGGAGAAATCGATGATTGGGCCAGCCAAGTCTGTTGCTATTTTAGCCACATTCGCTGTTAATCGCATGTCCAGCTGATAGGAGAACATAAAGATAGGTAGTTACTAAAGTACCTATGAGCTGGTCAGCTTGGGTCCGCCCCGAATCTCTGGCCAAAACTCGTAAAATAATCATAAGTTTCAAGGAGATATCTGTCATAAGGATAGGTAGCTCAAACTCAATCCCCCGTATCGAAGTACATCGCAGTGTATCCCTGCATCCATTTGATGCGTTCTCATACTCCAATAACTTAGGTATTGAGACTCAGACTTATGATCTCCGCAGGCCAAACGATAGCTTCCTGCTTCCAGACTGATGGGAATTTGTGGCAGAAGCAAAGCCTTGCCTTTAAGCAACCGCAATCATCCCAGTACCGTTCCAAAAGATAGCCCTTCTGTTCAATCGTATAGATTGCCCCTTTCCTTCTCCCACCAGTCACCTGGCTTGACTAACTGGAGGGCAATGGCCTCATCGCTGTACTCGATGCACAGACCAATCTCAGCCTTTATCTCCCTAATCGCCTTCTTGTATTTTTCTATTGCCTCGTGTTTGTTGATCATCCAGAAAACCACACCTGGGGGAGGTGTCTCTGCCACTGGTACGAAGTCCTCAAACAATGGCTTCAACGCGACGAATGGTATATCATCGCCCATCCAAGCCAGTATCTTGGTGGCGATAGCCCGTTTCTCTTCACTCTTCACAGAGCGCTTGAGGGCATCCTCAAAGTTCTGAAAGGCGAGTTTGCCCTCCCCCTGGCGTCCTCGATTGTCGTTTTTTGCAGCGGTTTCAATGATTGCCTTCGGGATCAGGTGCTCTTTCAAGCACTTGACAGCGGTCTGGATAATGACATCGGCAAGTGTGTTGGTGTCGGCGATCTGGCCGTTGAGTCTTTGACGACCAATGACCCTTAGTTCAGACACGAGGTCTGGACATCCCGCTAGTGTCAGATTATTGAGAAGAGACTCCCATTCTGCCTTGTCATCGTCGCCGCCACGAACTGTTCTCGGTGCAATATTACCAAAGCCAGCTCGTCTTGGGTCATCTCGCTATCCCCATTAGAGCTTTTCTCAACCCACTAATCAACTTTATTAAATGGGGGCTCCATGCCTGCACTGGTCAGAGAGTCCCGTAACATACAACACTATCTATCTTACTTACTTAAATTTTTATTACTTTAATTACATATATTTCATCTTCTTTATTCTCATATATATGAATCCTAGATAACCGGTGATATAGTTGGGATTTTGAAAGACATAGTGGTACCACGGTATCTTGAATCTGTAAGTCCTCACGGGTTAGTAAAAGTTAAGGAAATAAAGGGGAGGAAAAAGATGTTATATATAAAGTAAGGGATAGAACGAAGAGGAAAAGTAGAAGAAGTAGAGAAGAGAGCGAAGAGCAGGGAAGAGAAGAAAGAATGTGGGAGCTGGGGATGGTAAGAAAGATCAGAAGGAGCAAGTGAGTTGAAATAAATGGGGAGAGTGGCGGAACAGAGGAAAAGTAAGAAGAGTCCGAATTTCACGGGGTAAACTGCGAAATTGCTACTGCCAGGCTATATATGACACAGTGGTGTCTAGAAAAACGTCAGGAGGGTGGCTAAGCAAGTTGCGGAGTGTGAATGCGTTGGTATCCCCGAGGACGACGGGACTGCTGGCAAGAGAGTGCACCGATGAACGCATCAGAGTTAACAGAGCCATGAGCCAGATCCACGAAGGTCCTGTGTCTTAGCGTAGGTAGAACTAGTGAACCTTAGAAGATCGGAGCAGGGCGAGCCAGGAACTGTCGCAACCTTTGTCGCTCGGGGACAGGTGTAACATTGAGAGCACGCGGACGCAGTCAAGGGGCATCTTAGTCCGAGTGTCTCTCTAGGTGCCGAGGAGGATGAAGCCCTCCCAAGCGAACCTCCTACAACTTGCACTGTCATCGTGTTTGGGAAAAGCGGTGAAGACAAGAGTGACCGGAACTTTGTGGAATGCGTAGATCGCGTGGAGTTAATGTCTTATTCGCATTGCCAAAGGCCTCGCTTACATCGCAAGAGGCCTCGCTGGCATTGCAAGAGGCTTTCTTGCATTTTCTAAAGGCCTATTACAGTGTAAGCAAGGCGTGCATTTCGACATGAGGGCATAGTGCAAATACTTAGAGACTAACAATACGACCATTGAGTTCAAGCCCTCCCTGTTCCAGTCTGATGTTTGCATGGGTGTGTGGGATCGGTGCTTTGCATCTTGGTGACTCCTTGACGGAGATGCCTCCGCAGATACATGTCAGGGGCTAAGTAAACATATGGAAAAGTGGGGGAGAGTCGGGTATTTAGTATTTGTCGCCGTTATCCGTCCAACGGCCAAATGCTCTCAAGTGCGATGCAACAGCTATTTTACCATAGACCGCGGCCTTGGCCTAAAATTACGAAAATTACAGCTTCATATTTCACATTTGCAACTCAGGTCCGTGATCGGAAGCGGTACAGCGGGAGCACGCGGTGCTTCAGAGATTTTGCAAATTTTCACCAAGGTGCCTCTCCAAAAATTGTTGGAGAAAGAGTCACCCGTCCCTTATCTCTTATCGCACCCCACACAAGGCCGATCTTCTTTCGCAATCCGATTCCTAAACCATCCGATTCTCTGCCCCCTCTGAAAGTCCTAGTGCCAGCGCAAAGAAGAGGAAGAGAGAGAAACTCGGCGACTTGATCCCACACGCAATTGGCAAAGCACAAGGGACTGCGAGTGTTGCTCAGCTCGAACCGGGGCTTCTTTTTTTTTTGTCAAAGGGTTGGTCCCGTTTCCCGCCTTTCCCCAATCCGCCCGCAAACCTTCCGACTATGCTGTCGACGGTATCCAAGGCCGGCCGAGCCCCGGCGCTCCTTCGACACGGCCGCCGAATTCCCGTTTCTCCGCCCCAATTGAGGACCCTCACAACCGCCGTCCACAATGGCATCCTCCAGGCACAGTGCCAACCCCAGAGCGCTCGATTGACCCAAAAACGGCTCTTTTCTGCCGCCGCCGCCGCCTGTGCGGGCGCCGGCGCGACCCAGACCGCTCCGAACCCGAATGCATACTTTGAGAGTGGGGTGGTGAAGCCTCGAGCGCAGGTTGATGTCAAGAAGGTTCTTGTCATTGGAAGCGGTGGTCTTGCCATTGGCCAGGCTGGAGAGTTCGATTACTCTGGTATGTCGTCCCTGCCAGACAGTTTGCCCAGGCGGTGAAGCAAATGAGTCACGCGATGCCGCCAGTCAAAGACATGCGACGCTGACGGGAACACAACAATATAGGAGCGCAAGCTCTAAAGGCTCTCAAAGAAGCCGGAGTGGCCTCGGTGCTCATCAATCCCAATATTGCGACCATCCAGACGAACCACATCCTCGCCGATGAGATCTACTACCTGCCCGTTACCGTCGAGTACGTCGAGTACGTGATCCAGAAGGAGAAGCCGGATGGCATCTTCCTCTCTTTCGGCGGCCAGACCGCCCTCAACCTCGGCGTTCAGATGGAGAAGCTGGGCTTGTTCGAGAAGTACGGCGTCAAGGTTCTCGGCACCAGCGTCAGGACGTTGGAGCTTAGCGAAGACAGAGATTTGTTCGCAAAGGCGCTAGACGAGATCAACATCCCAATTGCTAGATCGATTGCGGTCAATACCATCGACGAGGCCCTCGACGCCGCCACCCAGATTGGGTATCCCATCATCGTTCGCGCTGCCTACGCGCTTGGTGGCCTGGGATCCGGTTTCGCCAATAACGAGGATGAGCTGCGAAATATGGCTGCTCGGTCTCTCACTCTCTCCCCCCAGATCCTTGTTGAGAAATCGCTGAAGGGCTGGAAGGAGGTCGAGTACGAGGTCGTGCGTGATGCTAATAATAACTGCATCACGGTCTGCAATATGGAGAACTTTGACCCCCTTGGTATCCACACTGGAGACTCGATTGTCGTCTCTCCCAGTCAAACCTTGAGCGACGAGGAGTATCACATGCTCCGGACCGCTGCTATCAAGATTGTTCGACATCTAGGGGTTGTCGGCGAGTGCAACGTGCAATACGCCCTCCAACCGGATGGTCTTGACTACAGGGTTATCGAGGTCAATGCTCGTCTCTCCCGATCGTCGGCTCTGGCCTCCAAAGCGACCGGCTACCCCTTGGCTTATACGGCTGCCAAGATCGGACTGGGTCACACCCTGCCCGAGCTTCCCAACGCTGTTACCAAGACTACGACAGCCAACTTCGAGCCATCGCTTGATTATATCGTTACCAAGATCCCCCGGTGGGATCTGGCCAAGTTTCAGCATGTGAAACGCGATATCGGCAGTGCGATGAAGTCGGTTGGAGAGGTTATGGCTATCGGTCGCACATTTGAAGAATCGTTCCAGAAGGCAATTCGTCAAGTTGACCCCGGCTTTGTTGGCTTCCAGGGCGCAAAGTTTGAAGATCTCGACTTCGAGCTCCAGAATCCGACAGATCGCCGGTGGTTGGCCGTCGGACAGGCAATGCTCCACGAAAATTACTCAGTTGATCGTGTACACGACTTGACCAAGATCGACAAGTGGTTCTTGTACAAGTTGGAGAACATTGTTAACTGCACCCGGGAGCTGCAGCAAGTCGGCAGCCTTGAGGGTCTGAGGAAGGAGCACATCGTCAAGGCCAAGAAGTTGGGCTTCTCTGACAAGCAGATCAGCCATGCTGTTGGCAGCAACGAAGACGCAGTACGCAAGGTTAGATTGGAGTTTGGTATCCGCCCGTGGGTGAAGAAGATCGACACTCTCGCCGCAGAGTTCCCAGCCGACACGAACTATCTTTACACGACCTACAATGCTTCTTCCCACGATGTTACCTTCGAGGAGAAGGGTAAGGTCATCCTCGGGAGTGGTGTATACCGCATTGGCAGCTCTGTCGAGTTCGATTGGTGCGCTGTTAGTGCTGCTTTGGCTTTGAGGGAAATGGGCGAGAAGACAATCATGATCAACGTAAGTTTTTACCCCCTTTTATTTTCACTCCTTCCCGGAATGCACAACTCCATCAATCGAACGGCCAAGAGAACGCAAAGGAAAGCCAATCGGTTGCATGACGAGAAAATACAAGGCGTCGCCGTAAATGCGCAGGTGGTCCACTCCTTTTCACGAGTGGGGACCCACTTCCAACCCTAACCCCATCCTGCCCCAAACATCCTTCAACACCACCACATCACCATCACAACACAACACCGTCACAAGAGCTTTGAAACACGAGAGTCACTGCTAACCCTAACCCTGAAGTATAACCCAGAGACTGTTTCGTTAGTAGCACCTTCCTGTTCCCGGAGCTCAATTAAGGAGCCTCAGAAATATCTGCTTACTCCTGAGGACCTTCTCCCTTTGATATGAGAATGATTGACTGACACTCATTTCCAGCACCGACTACGACACCGTCGACAAGCTATATTTCGAGGAGCTCAGCTATGAGCGTGTCATGGACATTTATGAGCTCGAGAACGCTAGCGGTGTGGTTGTCTCCTTCGGTGGCCAGTTGCCGCAAAATATGGCGCTTCGTCTCCAAGAAACCGGTGGCGCAAACGTACTCGGAACCGACCCTCGCGACATCGACAAGGCGGAAGACAGGCAGAAGTTCTCCGAAATTCTTGACAGCATCGGCGTCGACCAGCCCGAGTGGAAGGAACTTACCTCCGTTGCGGCTGCGGCTGAGTTCGCCGATGAGGTCGGCTACCCCGTCCTCGTTCGCCCCAGCTACGTCTTATCGGGTGCCGCGATGACCGTCATCCACAGCAAGGATGATCTCAAGGTTAAGCTCGAGGCAGCCAGCGACGTCTCACCTGACCACCCGGTTGTCATCAGCAAGTTCATTGAGGGCGCCCAGGAAATTGATGTTGACGGTGTCGCATCCGACGGCAAGCTGATTATCCACGCCGTCAGCGAGCACGTGGAGCAGGCTGGTGTCCACTCTGGAGATGCCACTCTCGTACTGCCGCCCGTCAACTTGGACGAGTCAATCATGTCCCGAGTCAAGGAGATCGCCGAGAAAGTTGCCAAGGCCTGGAAGATAACCGGCCCCTTCAACATGCAGATCATCAAGGCTGAAGACCCGAACGGGGGCTCTCCGATCTTGAAGGTGATCGAATGCAATTTGCGAGCCTCGCGCTCCTTCCCCTTCGTCAGCAAGGTGCTTGGTGTCAACTTCATTGATGTCGCTACGAAGGCTATTGTCGGCAAGGATGTTCCGGCGGCTGTGGATCCTATGACCGTCAAACGCGATTACGTTGCGACAAAGGTACCACAGTTCTCATGGACTCGCTTGGCAGGTGCGGACCCCTTTCTTGGTGTCGAGATGGCGTCGACAGGTGAAATGGCATGCTTCGGCAAGAATCTTGTTGAGGCATACTGGACTTCTCTCCAGTCTGCCATGAACTTCCGTGTACCGGAACCGGGTGAGGGTCTCCTCTTTGGAGGTCAGATCGACCGGGAGTGGCTCACCACTGTGGTTGACTACCTTGCCCCGCTTGGGTACAAGCTGTATGCTGCCGACGTCGAGGTAAAGCAATTCCTGGAGTCGACATGCAAGCACAAGATCACAGTTGAGGTGATTGAGTTCCCCAAGGAGGACAAGCGTGCTCTGCGCGAGGTATTCAAGAAGTACGATGTTCGCGGTGTCTTCAACCTTGCCAAGGCCAGGGGCAGGACAGTCATGGACGTTGATTATGTCATGCGTCGTAACGCAGTCGACTTTGGGGTACCGCTGTTTATGGAGCCGCAGGTAGGTTTTTCTGCTGATGATTTCTGCTCTGTATATGCCTTGCTAACTTGTGCCAATAGACCGCAATGCTTTTTGCCCAGTGCATGAGCGAGAAGCTGCCTCGACCTGAGGGCGTCCCATCCGAGGTTCGCCGGTGGTCTGATTTCATTGGTGGCAAGCCCTTGTAGATAGATATGATATCATAGTTTCATCTCTTCTTCGCATGAAACTGCGGGAAAGAGAAAATAAAAGGGCGTTAAATTGGGGTCTGGATTGAGCGGGACGGGGCTATTTGCAGCTGTTTCTCTTTTTATTTTCTTTCTGTCTACTCCTCTGATTGGCAACTTCGATTAGCAAAAGTACATACGCTGCAGTTGAGATACAAGATTGCTCTACTCTATGGATCAAGTGGTGTGATTCGATTTTAGGACTTCTACAAGTGACGTCGGTATGTGTCCTAGGCTGAGCAACTTAATTAAGAAAAAGCTGTGTGAAGGCTCATGCCAGAAGCAACCCTTTGCCGGTGCCAAATATGCCTTCGTCCTGTCAAGTCAGACCACGGCTATAGTTAACACATGCCATCTCCTATGCTGAAAAGACCTACCTGTATTCTAACAAGGCCTCTCTGCATTTTGAACAGGCCTTTATGCATTCCGACAAGGCCCACCTACGTTCAAAATAGATCTACATGTATTCTAAAGAGGCATTTGTGCATTCCGAGAAGGCCCTTCACGATATAGTCAAAGCCTGTTATATAAGAAACCTAGGCCTTACTCTTCCGGCGCAGAACTGTGTGAGCATTCCAACAACGCATCTTCACATAGAGAAGAGGGGCCCGTTCTTTTTGCCAGAGCCTTGGCACGGCTACTATACATACCTTCCGAGAATGAGTCCGCGTGCTTCCTGGATGACGAAGCCGATGAAGGAGTCTGGAGTAGAGTTTGTCGTGCCGCTCATCAGACACCTGTTAGAAGTCCCGTTCCATACTGACTGTCGGGGACTTCTTTTGGCAAATATCTGAACATGCTGCTTTCGTGACACAAATTATGCATTGCTACTCCTTTGATATTGATTTAGAAAAATGGTCACCAAGCCTTACGATATCTGACGAAGGAAGACCACTTCTGTACATCACATCACCTTACATCACAATGGGCACGTTCTGAGGAAGTCAATAAATGGTCAATCCCGATGTGTCTTAACTCCTTGCCGTCAGTCTCACCCGAGAAGCATTAAGGGCCTAACCTCCCAAGCCAGCATACCGCCCGCCCCGCCCCAGCTCATGATCTATGAACCTCGATGTAGCTTAACGCCGACTCCATATATGCAACTCAATGCTATCAATTCTGTAACGTCATCCGCCAAACCCGAACGAATGCGCCCCCAAACCATTTTTTGAGAGAATCTCTGAATACGAGGAAACGTGGATCCCAAACAACGTTAAATCTGTCCTGTCACTTCGGCGTACTACCCGAGGAATCTGCCATAGAGCGTGAAGGCCGGTCTCCGTTCAGCCTGACAGCAGCAAAACGCTTAGCAAGGGGTTCTTCGTTGTCGACTGATGACTGGTGACTGGGACTCGAAGCAGCAGCACTACTACCGCCACGGAGGGAGGAGGCGGAAAGCCCGACTTCTCTTTCAGATCGGGAACGCTTTGGAATTCTCTCACCAGTTGATTGTAAGATGACAAGGAGGGTCCGCCATCCGTCAGTTGACCGAAGTTGGAAGGATTCGGCGAGGTCGTGTTGCGTAGCGACCCGGCACAAGAGGGCCTCTTCCTCCTAAAAAGACTTGTGTTAGCATCAAGAATATATTGGATTCACGGCAGATAACAAACCCTGGAGAGGACTCCCATCTGGTGGATGAAACACAGCAGATGGAAGTTGGAAGCATCTAGACCGTCACTCTTTTCGTTCACCTTGAGCATCTTAGCAACGGCTGAGTGCTCCTGTGACTCTCCCAGATACTCCCGATTCGCGATGGGGAAGCCGTCGCTTGTGAACAGAGGTTTCTCAGCCTCGGGAAAGCCATGGGTGAGAGTGACGAAGAGGTATTCGACAGGAAACGATGGCTTCGCATTTTCCTGCACGTTTGCGCCGTATTCGTTGATTCTGCGGTAGAACACCTCGGGTATGTACCGTGTCCTGCTCGCAGAGCCGTCGTCTTCTTCTGCCTCTCGGACAAGCATGACGGTGGGATCAGCTGAGGGCTCGATGATGTCCGCTCGTACCATCTCCACTGCGTCGTTGGACATCTGATACGAGGATATGGAAATCGCGCCTTCCTCGTTGCCGGACACCACGCAAGTGACGAAATTAGACCCGAATCTGCCGGTATCACTCCATTTGGTCGCCTTCGGATGTTGGGCTTGAAGTCGCGCCGCAAACGTTATCTCCTGTGATGCAAGGAAATATGAGTCTGCGTGTCGTTTGCAAACGACTGTCCCATCCCCTTTCCCTGCGTCTATCAAGTCGGTCCAAATGACACCAATCTGCTCTAGGCCGCAGAGCTTCGCTACTTGGTTGACATCCTGCTCATTACCCCATGCGTCAAGCGAGATTCCGTCAACTTCGTCGATTTGTGGCGGCTCGTAGATAGCTTCTACAACAGCTTTGATGCCGAGGGGCACTACCTCGTACTCGAGATATCTGCCGTAAAGAAACCCCATGCGCTGGGCTCCCGTCCGCCGCCATGAATCCAGGAACTTGTCAATGATCTTGGCGGAGGCGAACTCAACGTGGTCCACCATGCGGAACGCCTGCGGTTGGAGGATAATGGCGCTAGGCTGGCACTTTGTGCAAATGCCTTCGGGCCACAGTGGGTGACCTGACGGGCAATCGCGCTTGACTCGGTAGTAGGGCTCTACCAACGGAGGGATAAATGACGCTCCCAACTCTGGTTTGTTTGTTGCCGAGTTAACCTTGCGTAGGTATGAGTGCATGGACATGTACTTGATCTTTTTCTCTTCCAGGTACTTCAGGTTGAAAGGATCTAAAGGCATGCAGTAGTCGCACATCCCCTTGGGCCCATGGCGGCACATTTTATGGTCGCGCTGTCTCGCGATCTTGCCATTCTGCTTGTCGAGCCGGTCGTCCAGCGCGGACTGCTTAACGACTTCCCAGGGGTTCTTGATTCTCTCGGCGGGCGACGCTAGTGGGGGCGGGTCGATCGGGAAGTCTTCTGTCGGTAGGATCGGCTTCCCATTCAGTCGGTTCGTAGATGACAAAACTTGGGTCTTCGGTTCGTCCACGGTGATATGACCGTTGTTAACACCATCCTGGTGGCCATAGCTGACAAAGATAAGATCGCCATGGCTTCAGCGCGAGGGTTAGCTCAAGAACCTCTCGAGAAAGGGGGAGCCTCATGCCTCAAACCTATCTGGCCGATCTTGAACTTGGCAATCTCTCCAATCCGCTTTGAGTCTCCACCGCTGAAGTTGTTGGAGAGTGTGATGGTCTTCGGATCGACCGTCGGAGGGACCTTAGTTAGTAGCTGTTGAAAGGGAAGTTAGCTATGAACTCTGGAGGGGATGGGTGAACGAGGGTGTGTTATACCTGGCGGCCGAGATCCCCGAAAGTGTCATCCTTCTCCATGGTCATGCGAAACATGCCATCTGGCGTGCGTAGTCGTAACAGCATCTTGACTGTCTGTATGTGAGAGCTGCCACCACAGGTCACAGGTTGTAGGTTGGAGGAAGTCGCAAACCGAGGGAAGCCGCTTGTACTCTTGAACGGATGCTTTTACCATCCGTCTTCAAATGTAGGGTGGGGCTTTCGCGGACAAGATATTCAAAAGGATCGAAGAATTTGTAAAAGGGACCAGAAACCTAAAGGTGTTGCCGGCAGCTCTTACAAATGCGTGCCCAAGACTCAGGGAATGGAGGGGAAGCTTGCTGTGGGCCCTTCGTCATACCATCGTGCCTGGACGTGCGCCTGAGCTCTGGCAGGTTCTCCAGCTTGCCCCGCATCCGGAGCCAGTCGGGCCGGCTGGCAGGGTGGCAGCTGCGAGGTACGTATCTTTTTCATGGGGTGCCCAGCAAGCACCCCTGCAACCCTGGACAAAGGACAGGCCAAAAAGTTAAAGTTGTCAAGCTGTTCTTTCGGGATAAGCGTACGAAGGGCTTCGTTGTTCACGACCCCAACATTGCGACCCACGTTCTTTCCTGATCATCCACGTCAACACCAACTGCGCAAACGCTGTAACTCCAGTCTCTTGTCCCTTTTTGCTTATTGATCTCTTCTACAATCGTCCGTCATGTTTTCCCTTGACTGGTCGGGCCTTGTGCTCCCGCTGTGTTATGTCGTCGTGCTTGGCGGCACGTTCATGACCTTCTCGACCATCTACCGGAAGAGGAAAGCCAGTAAGTTGGTCGCATGCTGACACCAATTCGAAAATGCTGATACCTGTGCTAGTGGAGAGCGCAAACCTCGCCCCATGGTTCCCGCCCCATCTCCAGCGAAACGTTTACCTGTCCCTCCTCCACATGGAGCCAGAGGGTGGCTCTGAGAAGGCGCCCAAGGTCCCCGAAAGCGTCATCCGAGCCGCGCTTCTACGACGCGCTGTCGAGGACATTCACCGCATCATCCAGATCCGCACTGCGAAGGCCTCGTGCAGCTCTCTGT
>Ga0247760_1001579_pt1 | contig 20464 bp, 15 predicted proteins | sample UWRJL171409R4_FD_179936 | JGI IMG/M metagenome (GOLD analysis project Ga0247760, IMG submission 179936) | Plant litter microbial communities from Arlington Agricultural Research Station in Wisconsin, United States - UWRJ-L171-409R-4 | ecosystem: Environmental > Terrestrial > Plant litter >... | reverse complement strand
CATCTGGGGTCACACAAAACTGAAGCTGGGGCGAATCGGCGCTACTTTTTCTTTACACCGCCCTGACCGACCATTTGGAACAGAAACATTTTGGGGGCCAAGAAACATGCCGGGCCCGTATGTTTGTGATACCTGTCGTCCAGTCGTTCAATCAACAACGTACAACGTGATTCACTCGATGAGGCACGACTGTATCCAAGGCATTTCTTGGTCGGTGGAAAAGGAAAAAGGGGGGGGAAGGAGGAGTGTTGGTCCCTTTCCGAGGGAGTGTTCCTTCGCTCGCTCTCCAACCGGTTAATTTTTTAAGTTCTTGTGTGACCCTAAGACTACTAAATCCGTCGGCCAGGTTTTGGGTGGTGACGGATTGCGATTCTGCAGGATGAAGAGGCGGGGAGAGCGACCGGATGAGATTTTCAGCTTTCGTCCGTTGCCGGGCCACGGATGACAATTCCCAATGTGACTCGGTTTGTAATTGGCAACATGCTTATTGAATCCCTTTTCCCAGGGAAAATGATATCCCAACTCCTGCGGAAATGGTACCCCGATCTGACCACGTGCATAGAGCGCAATAAGTTCTGACGAAATAAAGTCTTCTGTTGGTTCCAAAAACACCCAGCCTATCTATATGCAGCTCTACTATAATCGTCGTCTGTTGGCGCTCGCGCACCTTTGTCTAAAGTCTATTTCTGCATGGGCCACATCAAACTGATATCAACGTAACAAGCAAACCGGCATCTATCCCCTCTGTGTTACCGATACACCGGGACACCCAAGCCATATCCCTCGTATTCTGTTCCATTTTACCCGTTGCACTTATCCAACGCCCTAGCAAAGCATTATGTTCCTAATCTCACAGCCGTAAAAAAAGCCCCTGCGATTCGTGTAGCCAAGGCAGACCCCAACGCGGCGGTATGATTCGGAAGATCCGGGGACCTGGCGGAGCAAGAGCATAGCCGAGTCCCCCAACTCGAGGCAGAAGAGCTCCTTCTCGGCCCCGTGTGGTAAACACACGCCAAGCAGCCCTTTCTCGTCGCCTTCGTGAATCGGCAAGTAGTCAAGCTGTCCGACAATCTCGCCGCGGTGAGCTTCCATGGATACCAATCTGCCGTCCCTGGGATTGCGTGCGTAAACAGAGCAGCCTGGAAGGATCGAGAAGTTGAAACATGTACGAGAGCCGCTTCTCCTCTCAATGTCCTCCCAGCGCACCATCTGTGAATCCTCGGAAATGAAACGGCGAATTCGTCCCTGAACTTCGAGTACTTTGACGGTCCTGCCCCGTTCTTCAACCGCCTGGCTCCGGTCCTTCCGTTCCGCGGTAAGCGGTGACACTCCCGGGGTCCCTACAAGCCGGAAGTGCTCCGACTGCTTGAATAGGTGTTTTGTGTTGGTATGTACTTTGAGAGGAAGCGAGGCCCAGGACCATGAGGGCGCAAACTGTTGTAGGTTATTATCGGGATTGGCAGCTTCCTCGACGGACCAAGCCAAGTGTCTTGCGATCTCGTCCCTCCAGAGGCCTGCCAGATATTCCTCAGTTCCACAATGCTCGATGCCTTCGACTTTGGCATTATAAAAGCGTACGGCGAGCCCTGAGATGGCCAGGAAGCGATCTTTTGCGTGCGCCAAGTCCCGGCGTGTATATGCTTCAACAATGTCGAGCCACTCCTCGTTGAGGCGCTGCTCATCGCCCGTACGGCAGACATCAAGGAACTGTTGTGGGAGGCTCCATCCGCTGTTGTCTGTGCAGGGGCGGGTGTGCCCAAGGTCACTCAGTTCAGTAACCTGACGTTCCGCGCAAGACCAATGCCATCTTTGGCCAGCCCAATACAAAATCCTCGGTGAGAGCCGCTCTTCCTGAAGTGTCCAACCGCGCTGTGCTGCTGGCGAACCCAGTCGGACCGCAGAAAGGGGCAAGTTTTCGTTCTGAAGCCACCGCCCACGGAGTTTGCAGGCTTTGTTGCGATGTTTCCATGCTGTCCTATCATGAAGCAAACGATCAGTCGCTTTGGTGCATGAAGAAGCCGCGAGCGTAAACGCAGCATTGCCGTAAACTTCGTGCATTCGAGAGGCTTCGGTGTCCCAGTTGGTGCCCTTGGGGATGCAGACACTGTCGATCCATATGTAGCGGAATCCGAGTGACTCTGTGATAGTGATGGCGTCCTGCATCGTCTCCGGCAGAGTCCACCGAGAAAAGGGTTGAAGGCGTTCGAGTATCGGTATCCCGTTTAGCGTCTTTGTAGCGGCGCCCTTGATCCTCGCCCATTCTGTCGTAGGCATCGCTGCCGGGTCACCCCAGGAGTAACTGAGAACAACATAGTCGACAGGTGATGCCGGGCCCTTGACGAGGCGAACATGGTTGTTCTGTAAGATCTCTAGCAGCCAAGTGGGGTTCTGGTCTGACCATCGGTATTTCCATGAGCAGTCATGATTGTCCTGGCAGTCCCGCACCACCCGTTTTAACTCGTCGAAATCAGCCTTAATTCTCGCCCCGGCCCTCGTGGGATCGAGCTCCGGTGCGCAATTCTCTTGACCAAGGGAAACGGTTGCTGTGAACAATGTCTCGTGGTGTGATTCAATAGTCAGCACGATGCTGTCTCCCGTATCGCTTAGGTCGAGTACTGCATGCACCGGCCATTGCTGATCTGGGTCTTCTAGACTTCGTGCGCCGGAGCCTGTAACCTGGCCGAGTAGGAAAGCACGCCGCATGATCCGGCATGTATCACATCCAGACAGGGAGGCACACATGTCCAGTTCGCGGTAGTTGGAGTGGAACATGCGGGCCTGCGATTGTCCTTCGAATTTGGGATCTCGTCTTCGCTGCACCTCGCCCCAACGCATCAGAGAGCAGATCTCATCGCATCCTCGACACTGCTGCTGGCCATATTCATTTGACCTGATACGACACCAGTCGTGACCAGCGTTTCGTTGCGCGACTGCCTGGCTGGTGAACTCTTTGCCGGGTTTTTGAGGCGCCGTGATATAGTGTGTTGATATCAACCCCCCCAAAAGGAGTAACTGGCGGCCGAGGAGGGCGGCCGGTTGTAGTGAAGATGCTAGCGACTCCATGATGACGTCCCAAGCATTGGACGACAAAGGTACTGGAGGATGTGGCAATTGGCAGGGTATGATGTGAGGTGACTGGGGAAGTTGGACGAAGATGAGTGTTTTAGCTAATGATGGACAGGTGTGAGATATCAACATGTTTATCACGTCAGCCCCTGAACTCGACTTTGTTCCCTATGGATCTTGCTGTGGCTGAAGAGTGCCTTGCCGTTGGACTCGTGTACGGTGCGTCCATTGGGGTGGAAGGGTCACCGCCACGGCCTCCAGCAGCCAGGGATCCATCGCGCCAATGTTGGGGCGGGTGTCGACGAGCGGTGAATCATTAATGTCGGGGTGGGAGGGCATCACGCGGTGTTGGGCCACACGAGCGAGTGGACAATGGCAAACGCTGTGTCGAAATAACAGCGAAGGTGGCGGAGGTCGGCGGCTCGGTTCGGCGAAATTGGAATAGGAAAGAGCAGTGCCGCCAGTGTTTGCTTGGGACGATGAGCTCGATGACTTCACTGTACAGTGAAAAGTGAGTTTGGGTATTCGATTGCGTGAGCAAGTGATCCATCGCCGTTTGTGCAAGCTCGCGATGCAGCATGATTGGGTCGGTGAGGAGACTTGGCGTCACGGCGCGGTTTCGACGCCTGGCAGGGCGGAACTTACTGGGGGTTCCATGCAGAAGCGGATTTTCGGTCCAATCCGAACTCCTAATTCGTAGATTTGGGGTCGAATCCCAAGGCGCCGCAATCCAAGAGGGGTACGAACGGCCAGGCCAAAATTAGGACGGGAGAAATGCTTGTGCGGTGCGTTCTAGGCACCGAGGAAAGCAGGGTCACCTCCCCGCTTCGCTAAAATTTTGGCCGCCAACTGGGCTCCCACTTGAGCTGGCCCTGAATTCGACGGCGGGGGAGGGGCAACCTGCGCACCCGACGCTGCCGTGGAGCTTCCCAGGACACGGAGTTAGTGCGTGCCACCAGTGAGTGGTCCGACTTGACCTGGAGGTGGGTGGGTCCCGTAGGGCGTGTGTCATAGGCTTTCCGTGACGGGAGCCATGTCCCGTGCCGATCCACTTTCCGGCCCTGAAAAGCCGGACACGCTCTGTGCCTCCATCCCAGCACCAGTTCGCTATCCCGTTGCCGTGGGTGGCAACCCTTCGTCTGGCTCTCCCACTGCAGTCATCCTGAAATGATCCGCAGCGGAGCTAAACTGGACTGGAGGGTGCGACCCATCACGACAAAAAAGTCTGGATCTGATGGTTGGCTCGGTCTTCGGAGCTCACGGCGCCGCCAGCCCCGAGTTTTAGGCGCCCGACTCTGGTTCTGGTGTTCGTAGGACAGCGCCCACGCGGTCGCCAATCTCGTCATTTCTAGGTTCACTCAAAGGCCGGTTCGACGACATCCACCCTTGAAGTATTTCTGTTGAGCTGCAGCTTACCTCATCTAGGCCCACTGCCGCCGTCAGGATGATTGCCCGGCCAGGGTGGTGTTGGAACAAGAGGTTGCTTTCTGCGTGCCATTCTGCTGGGTCCACAGGTTGCATTCTAGCTCCGAACGCACCGAGGACATTCGACGGGCCTGCACGGATTTGGGACGGAGACAAGACGGTGGTGGTCAGATCCGAAGCCGCGGAAGCTATCCTCGCATTTTCTGACGCGGCAATGGTGGCCCAGCGCATCGGCCCGGAGCAGCCCGGAACCAAGCTGCAGCATGCTCGTAATTCCATATTTGCTATTCCATAATTACCCGCACCAGTTTCCGGTTATAGCGTTATCCTGTCTCATCTCCAGGGCGCGCGCAGTATTTTGGAATCCGGCAATCTCAGAGATGGTTGTTTGGGCAACCTGATACTCGAATCAGACGGCTTCACGGTGCTGGCACAGCGCTGCGGACCCCCAGATTTGGGATCAGGGGACACCGTAGGGCTGCTGAGTCAGGTGGACCCTCGGCGATCCCCCTGACCCACCAACCTCCTGAGCTCTCTCGCTGGCAGGCGGGGATTGGGGCTCATCGGCTGTGGCTGGTTGTGCGACGTTTTCGGAACCAACAGCCTCAGAAACTCTTCGTGGCAGTGGCCGAGTAATAAGGCCCTTCTGAGGGAAGAAGGCAGCGATATGGGGTGGACTTCACAAGTCCCCAAGTTCGGGCTAATAGGGGTCTTAAATGGCAGCCTAATCGCGCCTCCAGTTTGTTGGCGCATCTCTTGGCTCTCCGCGCTTCCCGCCCCCGCGGTGCCCCTTGTGTCCGTTCCATCGCTGGAATTGGTCGTCAGCGATGGCCATGATGGCACACGAGTCCCTCTCCCTCCGAATCGCCCTTCATATATCCCATGTCCTCGGGCCGCCCTGCCATAATTCCGTCCGTCATCCATGTCGACCGCATCCCGTCAATTGATCTGCCTTCAGTCTCGCCGCGCCAGTCCAAGGTTGAAACCCCAGTCCCGGATTTCACCCTCCAACGTTCTGCCGTTTAAACTAACCGTTGTCGCCTCACATTTCGGCTCTCCCACTGCCGGTCCCGGCTGCCAACTGCCGTCTATCATCAAGCACCCCAAATCCTCACCTGACTCGGCTAGTAGCACAATTCGCTCAGCATGTACAGGACCAACAACTTTGGCTGGAAGCTCACGCATGTATTATGCATCCTCGCCCACCTCAGTCTTCTCGTCGGCGGGGTTATCGCCTATGTATACAACAAGATGGGAAGGTACACCTCCATAGCCCAGTGGAACGCCCTGAACGCCATGAACACGGGTCATGCGGGTCCATGCCACTCAGGCTCCGACTTTGTCCGCCATTCAGACCTCCAGTTTGTGCTCGCAGGCAACGTTGCGACGTCGGCGATGTTTGACGTGGCCATGCACACGCTTTCGCTGACATGCCTAGCATTGGTGGGTTTCCTCTCGGTTCTTCCTTCCCCTCGGACCCGAAGCATTCCCGTGTTTTGCTGGCCAGTCATGCTGACAAAAGACCCCGCTAAACAGGGAGCACTTGGTCTGGTTGTCAACACCAGTCTCTTCATCATCCTCTTGGCTGCCGAGACCACCGACGCCAAATTAACCGAAGGGGAGCAGCATTGGCGCAAGCAAGTTGTCACCTTCTTCAGCTGCATTTCCAACCTGTTGCTGGCCGCTGCGGGGGTCGCTCTGGCGGGCGCATTAGGCATGAACCTGCCAGGTTCCCGATCCTTGATCACGCCTCTGGTCGGTGCAGTCGTCCAAGTGTAAGCCGTCTCCCCCTCTTCCTCCCCCGTGCGTCCAATCCTATGATGCCAGCTAGACTCCGTCATTCTTGGAATACAATATCTAACCACGGTGCATTCCTCAAGTCTCCTCTGTCTCGTCACGGCACTTTTCGATGCCGTCAAAAACCACCGAGACGGCAGGGACCTGCTGGACTGAAGAAAGATGCTGACTATGCGCGCTTTCAACCCATCGCGAAGATTCAACCACGGGTGAAAGGGGAAGGGTCGAGCAGTCCCAAGCCTTTTGGCAAGTTGGACGTCAGTCTCCCCAACCTCGCATCCGAAGCCTGGACGCAACTGCCGGCCGGTCGATTCCGTCTCAACCAAGAGGCTCGCTCGTATATCGCCCAAAGGGAGGCATAGTTGACGAAGGACCTTGCAGAGTGCAGGCGTGTCTTCGTAAGTGTCTCGCGTCGCCGCCCGCTGGCGCACTAATAGGCGGGGAGAAAGGGATGGAGATGGTTGCAGGCGTGATGCACCTAGCGTCGGGACGCCGCAGCCGCCGGGCGGGAGGATTCAACCTTCGGGCCACCAGGAAGGAGGCCGGCCGTGGGTGTGGAGGAGCCGGAGTTTGATAGTGTTGTGTCGCACACTTTTTTAAATGTCAATATTCGTTCAATACTTGTCGCCAAACCCGGGGGTCGATTGCTACCACACCTCGTACGAAGATCAACCGTGCCGACCCAATGGCCTTTGCCGATTCTGATCAGTGACGTCCCATCTCGGACTGTTTTGATCCTGTTCTTCGGGGGCGGAATCGGTCACCGGATGCCCCCTGCCTGTTCCCCAATTCCATCCCGCTGCCGTCAGCCGTGATGGCGCGCGGTTCAGGAGTGAATGAAAATCTTAATCTTCGGGACGTGAGCGGGGACATCAGCACCTTGTTGTTGGCGCTAACAGATGCTGGCCGTCCTGCCGCTTATCAAGGCGGGCTTGAGTGCCTTTGGTGTCGTCGTTCAGATGTGTGATGGCCTTGCATTTCAGGCCAAGAGAAAATCCAGACTCCAGCGAAGAGGGCGTGGAGGGCAGCCGGTCCCGAAAACCAGCACATCACCAGCAAGGTGACACCAGTGCGGGGCATTCGTCCCCTTTTCAGCCAGTGGCAGGAGACACCCGCCAAATCAACGTGCGAGCCCAAGAGCTTTTCCGTGGTGCGACAATCTCAGCGAGCTGCACGGTTCTTTTCGGTTCTCTGGGCGCTGCGCCACGGGCGCGCATATGCAACGGGCCCGTCGCGGGAGTTGGACCCTCTTAATCACCAGCTGTGGGCCCCCGACCGCCTTTTGGACGAATTGCTTATAAGGGTTTGGGCCTAACTCATGCGCGGCGCAGGCCTGGTCGCAGTCTTTAGTAATGTTTTTCCTTGCATTTCTTGCATTCTCGCGCCGACTCCGCACTCCGCACCTTCCCTCGGGCGTCTTTTAGACATGAGAACCTCAAACCTCCCCATGACCTTCGGGTCGTCTGAGAACCGTGCAGCAACAATGTCCACGGTGTCGGGCCCGCCGCCTCCGGGTCCGCTCTCGGAACGCAGTACTAGCCCAGACCGGAAATCCCGCACGCTCCAAGGCCCGTCACCCAAGGAGTGGGCCAGGCATCGCGAGACCATCATCGATCTCTACAGGCAATTCCCACTGAAACGGGTAAGCGAGATCATGAGAAAGCATCATGGCTTCTCGGCAAGGTAAGGCTCTGATCTCTCCGTCACACGCGCACGCGCACACCGTACAGTGTGTGAACTGTTCCCCCCGAGGTGCTCCTTCCTCTTGATCCCTTATCCCTCCATCTCCCTCCTCTCTCTCTCTCTCTCTCTCCTTTTTCTTCACCTTTCACCTTTGCCTTTCTCTCCTCCGGATATACGGCTCCAGATAGACATTCGCCAAGCCATCCAGCCTATCCCACATCTCGTCTAGTCCGGCTCCATCCTTCCTGTCCAAGTGACACAAATACCCGCTCGGGTTGTGGTCCCGAGTTGTGGTCCCGAGTTGTGCCTCCTGTCGTCCTTACGTGTTGCCAGACGGTCCTCAGGACTCTTCTCGTATCTTTTGCCAACATGACACTGATCACGACGACTGATGATCTCGACAGCAAACGCATGTACGACAAGCGTTTCCGCGAGTGGAATGTGTTCAAAAATGTCAACAGTGACGAGAAGGACCGGCTGATTCGCCGAGCTCACGGACCCCGACCTCGCGCAGCAGTCCCTCTCATCGACAGAGACAGCATCAGCCAAGAGGAATTGCGGAAGACATTACGAGTGGCCAAATCCATGCCACAGGGAATGAGACGATCAGCGCCTCCTCAGCTCCCTCCTCCCCTCGTCACCCCGGGGCCGTCCACCGAGCCCCAGCGGCCTATGGGGGACATACGGCGAGGTCTTGGTATCTCGGATCTGATCCGTGACAGGAGCAGTATTCAAACACTCGCCGTCTCGCAGCCCTCGAGCGAAGTCCACTCACCACAGGCCTTGTCTTCGTCTCCAGATCTAGGATGCGCGACGCCAGCTTCAACCTCGGGGTCCTCAGACGAGCAAGCTTCTTCTTCCACCCCTCCGGTAGTTCGATCCCCTCCTGGGTCGCCGTTACCCAATTTATCAACATTCGAGGCGCAGATCAGGAGCCTGGCTGAGACGGCTCCTCCCCCTGTTGTCACCGACCCCAGAAGCCACTCCCTTGAGATTATCACCAGGAGTCTTCGAAATTACTACGAGTGGCAGCTCCAAAACATCCCAGAGGGTATGCTTCCCGATGAGTACCTCGGCCACAGGTCATCACTCGAGTCTACACAGTACTGGAGCACGATCAAGAATGCCATTTATCTAGTCAAGGTGTCGGCTGGCTCTCTGGAGGATCTCGAACACCGGCCGGATCGGAGGGCCTGGCCCGCATTCGCTGAGGCAGGCCGGATTGCTTCGGCGGCCATGACGACACAGCCGTTTGATTTTCTACGCAACGTGTTCGCCACCCTCTCGCCAGCCAACACAAGCGCCCGGCCAGAGCTTCGCGGTATTCTTCTACAGTTCTTGGCTAGCGAAGCTAGAGATACTCTCTCTCCGAATCACCCAATCACTGTGATTTGTCAGGAACTTCTAAGAGACGAGGACTGTCAGGAGATTTCTCGACGTGGCCTACAATGTATGCTAGATATTTTCAGCAACCGTCTAGGCCGGTCCCGGGCGGTCTCTTTCAAGCTCCTCGACTCTCTTGCTACACTTTTACGTCGCAATGGCGAGTTCGACGCCGCTATGGATATCATTCTGGAACTGCTCAACTCGTGCAGGCAGACATTTGGGCACCAGTCAGACCAAGCCCGAATGATTGAAAATGAACTCGCGCATTTCTACATGGTAGCTGATGAATGCGATCAGGCTCTGTCGCACTGCATGACAGTGGTGCGGCGACCACAGGAGCCGGGCAGTTTGACACCGGCCGAACCACCATTCTACCAAGACGGTATTGCGGCCCACACAATGGAGGACATTGCTGAGATATACCAACGTCGTGGAGATGTTGAGGCAAGCATTATGTGGCTAGAGCGAGCTGCATCAATCGCTTTGAGCCTCTGGGGGCCCAAATCGATCGCTACGGGCCACATTATCGACAAGATGACCGGTCTACAGAGAAGATTTGGGAAAGATCTGCTGAGGAGTGCATTACTATGGGAGGCGGCGATCATTCAATGATGGGGCTGTGCAGGGGTGCTGTGGGTTTCTTTGCTGCGGAAACTTCTTGGATCAGTTTCCTTGGATGCGTGTTTCTTTGGGATCCCCTTGGTCGCTGTCTCTCCTTGGTGGCAATAGGAGAATGACTGGGCCGATGCCGTTGAGTTTGCCATTTCGGTCCCATTTTGGAAAATTAGCTGTTTCAGCGGCGGACCAGCCCACTCATTATGGGTCTGATAATTGGCTTTGTTTTCGAAGCTAGGAATGGAGCTGCGCCCCAGTCGGGAAGGAAGAATCCGCGAGAATGGCAGCGAAGGGCGTCTTAGTCAGCTGTTCGATTTAGCCCTTCTCTCTCTCTGAAATAGGCACCGACTTTTTTCGACACCGCTGCTAGGGATATTAACTTTGAACATAGCCCGCTATTAGCGCCGTTGGCTGTGGACCAAATTAAAATCCTAGCAACCCAGTCCAATGTAGGAATGCCCGGTGTGATGGAGAGAAGTACGCGTGTACACCCCGGTCTTAACCTTGAAGAGATACAATTTTCATAAACTATCCATCGCGATATGGAAGGAGGAGGGAGCCCAGCAGCCTTGAGCAACAACGGAACTTTTGTCGGTCTGCCGCATTAAACATCCCACACAAGCCGATGGCCTAGACTGGTCGAGAGGCTTGGTTCATGCTGGTGTTTCATGCTGGCCACGCCATCGCCTAATCATGGAAGAAGGTTAGAAAAGAGGAAATTCCAGGGAGAACGAGGGGAAGTGTTGATCCCGGAGGCTGCACGTGATTCATGTCACAGGAGATGAACTTGGTGTGCATAGGGTAGATGCTGCAAGCGAGAATCGAGCGGCAGCGGGCAAGTAAAGAGATAAACCGCATCGATTCTGTGACATAGCCAGGTACGTATCTGATTCGGGCGGCAATAACGGCATGGGTTTGTCGTGCCGTCGGGTCAAATCCACCCACGCTTCAACATGAACGTGACCATGGCTCTCACCTAACGATTGCTTTCATCTTTTCTCTGTATGACTCAACAATGAGTCCTGTAACCCTGTCCTCTTGGTCGAAACATGTACCCGGTTAAGTCTTTCTCCATTTGTCGTTGCGTACAGTCATGGCACGGTATTGGGACCCCAAGACGACGGTAGTGCCAGGCATTACGGACGCGGTGCTGACACTGACGCCATAGGGTAAGCTCGATACACCTTATCGTAAACAGTATCATCGACCCGGTCCCTTTTCCGCTCTGCCCTGAGCTCATCGGCGGGTGTGGTTTCACGCGGGGTTCGTTGGAAAGTCGAAGCGGCAAGATTGCGGAGTTGGGCACTCAATCGACGAAGTGGCTTCCGACTGGCAGTGAGGCATGTTCCTTTGCTGCTAGACACAGATGCGGCCGAGGCCGAAGCGGTTGAGTTTCTTCGTGAATTTGCCATGGTTGCTCCGTCTTCGAATAGGTATGAACGTCCCAGTTTCTAGCTACCTATGTAGCAGATACGTAGGCGTCCCGGACTGCGAACGTAGTGCAAGGTGCGTGGACGAGGTTGTTGTTAGGGTCCACTTTAAACCGAAGTTTCCGAGCCTGCACGACCTTGGTGGGAAGTAGTGTCAAGAAGGAATTTGGGGTAGCCCAATTGTGGTGTGATTGAGAAGTGGGAAAGGTCGGACCAAACGAGTCAAGACATGTTGGTATGTGTGTGTTCTGGGGTTGCTTATAAGGTTCCACGGCGATCAATCTACTCAAGTGGCGCAGAGCACGAGGTCTTCGGGTCTCAGTCTACGGGAACAACAGTTCAGACCTGGTTGCCTTGTCAGGCAAACCTTTGCTTTTTGCCAGGCTACCTACAGACGGGACTTGGTGATGCGTGTTCCATGGAACGGACTCATTGTCCGACAGTGTCCAGTCACCCGCTTGCTTGCCTTGGTCCAATCGCCAGCAAATGAATTCCAGACGCAAGATCTCGTGCACACTTTGCCGTGGTTACACAGGGCGCCTAGATTCGAGAGAACGCGATTTCGGTGTCAACGTTGACGTGTCAGTGCTGCCCAAGTCCGCATTGCGTTTCACGGGTAAATCCTTCTAGTGCGCAATCACCGCGCGATTTGCAAACCCATTGCCCAAGGTTGACTGCCTAGGCAGAATCCCACCCAAGAATTTGGTATTCACAGCCAAATGCGGAAGGTGCTGGCAGAAGATCCGAGTTGTGCATAAAGCTTGACTTACCGCCATTTCAAGACTCGGCGTGTATGTGCTGCCCATGGTGCACGGTCAAACAGCAAGGTGATAAGGCATGACCGATCGCCCAGTGTCCAGTTGCCTTCATTACACAAGGGTACCGTATGTCTGGGATGCAACGGATGTTGTTGTCCTGCAACCTCCCGTCCGACGCTCTGGAATATCAGACCCATATCCCTCCAGGCTCAACGGCCGCGCACTAATTCCGCAAGGCGACAACATGAAAATACACCCCTGGGTGCCTAAATATGACAAGTCAATTCTTGTCGCTTATCCGTGTTGATTGATTGCTGTTCTCCAGGCAGCCAGGGCTACACGTCGGTAGCACGGATGGCTGGGGCGATTGGTGTTCGGGCGCAACTGATCACTGGTGAACCCGGAAATTCATTGCTGTATTAGATATTTGGTCTGGGAGACGAGGCACGACTTGGAGACTTCTGCTCCCATTGACGTAAATCGTAAATCGCGAGTAATCCTCTCCAAGAGTAACGAATACGAGCATGCCCGTGTATCCTGGAGCCTGATTGGGTGTATACAGAAGTTCCCATCGTAGCCTTGCAGCTGAAAAGTCATTTGCAATGGTGTGCGTGGAATAACTACCTAGGTATCTAGGCCCCTAGGTTCGAAAGGGAGTTTTTAGATGTCAAGGCCGAGCCTTTATACTCTGGTCAATGGCAACGCCGCATTTCCCTTGCAATTCTGTGGCCTTTTCGTACACGGTGAATAGTGAGAGCCACCTATGAAATGTTTCTGTAGAAAACGGGAAAGATGCTTGCTCAAGAAGCCCATAGAGATCCGTTTTCCGACCATCGGAATCGGCTCAGCATCGAAGTGTATCACTAGAACGCTTCCCGGTCACCCGAAGGCAGCAAATTGCCGAGAGGGGGTGGACAATTCCCCTCACGAGGCAAGTCGCCAAGAGCTTTCGCCCTGTCCAAGTCCAAGAGATAGATGTATGATATTGCCAGCCCGAATACTGCAGAAAAACGCCATGCCCGCATCACCAAGGCAGCCGTCATGGGGGGGATCTTCTGCAATGCAGAGCCGGAAGTGGACGTCATGAGTGGTCAAACAGAAGTGATGGAATGACAAATATCTGGTAGTTTTACCGTTTGATCGAGGAGCAATTTGCTGGAGTCCATAATTTGGACACGGGCTGGCAGAAGAGATGCCTAGACACACAATTCGGGCAGGCACCCACCACCAGACTGGCAGATCCCGGAACGCCTCAATCAACTGCTATGTTGAGTTCGGGTGCGCGGAGTACGCAGGAGGTGCGCGAACCGGCCCGTCTACGCGAACATGGCATTCTAGCCTGTATCAGGACTTTGATAGGGACCAATTCTCATCTGGTGAATGACAGGGTAGGGCTTTGGTGTAGGCTCAATAAGCACCACTAACTGCGGACTTGTCATTGATGCAGCAGTAGCGGATGAGTGTAGGAGCTGCGACTGTGTAACTCGCGCTGGATGCCTCATTATTTCCAACACTGGCGTTTAGTTGACCCCCTCGGGGTTGGAGAGGTGATTAACACCCTTGTCGAGTCCGGCCTGATTAAGTATTGCGAGGGGAACCCGCATTGATTGACGTCATCAGACACTGATTACGAAACGTCCGAGCCTAGTAACACTTGTATTGTGTGCCTAGTCAAGTCTTGAGACAGGTGCATGGCGGTTCAGGATCGCGACTAGACCGATCTACGACTTGACCCACGCTGGCAGCAGGCAATGGATGCCCTGTAAGCACCTCGCTGGCACCTGCGAAGTCATCAATACTGGCCGGGCCTCGGCAGCTGTGTAAAATTCTTGCTGCAGTTAACTAGTGAACTTTATGTGGGTTTCATGATAGAAAATCCGTTAACCCCCACTGCCAAAAAAAAGGAAAGGAACAGCATGTAGGTGTCGGCGGAACTGTATTTCCCAAAAAGCCTTAACTTCTACAAGAAGGCGAGCACCCACGATTTTCACCAATACTCCATCCTGAAGAAAAAGTGAAAATCGGAACCATTCACGGACGAAACGCTCAAAAGCAAACATACAGCAAGGACCTATACAAAAATACCTGAGAACTGCATTATCTACTGAGAAGCCATGGATAGATCGCATGGTTGCTCGTCTTGGACGCTACACAACACCATCGACTCAGAAGGCAAACGCAGAAACGCGACCCTGCAACTATGCTCAATCTGAGCCCAAGCCAGAGCGGAAAGAGCGACAGTTGAATGATAAAAAGTTGAGGGAGTCACGGGCAGGGGAGGAAAGCAATGGACTTTACAACTAAACCATATTGTCACGGCAACCAAACAGAACACGAGGCAAGGCTTGCGTGGTAGTTGTGGCAATTACGTAGAATTGCAAGGTAAGGAGAAAAGAAAGGAAGAGGGAGGGCTGCAGCGGGGTTGCACCTTTTAGAGTTGTAGTGCCAGGTCCCCACTGCAGGCCTAGACCCACCCAAAGGCGGGTATGGTTGGCAGAATCCATAGAGGTAGGTGGAACCAAGGTCCCAGCCCACACTCCATAACAACCCCCCCTTCAAAAAGGGCTCGTCCGCGAGACTTATATAGCTTAAAAAATAATAATTGGCGCCTTAGCGCCGTTTTAAACCCATAACCGCTTCCTAAGTAGAAGAGGGATACCCTCGGGGATCTAATTAATTTCGCGGATCTAAAGTCCTTAATTTTATACCGTTACATTAATCGTACCTACGGTTAATTGCTAATTAAAGATTTGTCCGAAACGCTTTAAATTACCCTTACGCCTTCGCGTTCCTCTACCTTTAAATAGTTTAGCTATTTATTACCAGGTTATCATCCTTATACAGCGCTGCCTTTTTATCCTCCTCTGTAACGTATAACCACTTATTTAGGCGTACTAGTAAACCGGCCTTAAACAGGTGTTCCTTTTGTAATATTAACGCAGCTTTATTAATACGTTTCGGAAAAGATTTAGCGTTATATTAAACCGAATCTAGGTCCCATCTCTTCCTGGCGATATTATACTATAGGCGCCCTTAGTAAATTCTGGACGAAAGTACCTTATTTACCTCCCATTTTATTTTATCCCCTACGTACTCCCCTTTAAATCGTTTTAATTCCTAGCCCGGAAAAGGGTTATTTGCGAATTTCCGAAATTAATTAATGTAAAATTTATCCGTACTCTTCTATCCCTTAGGTACCTTTAATTTAAATATTATATTATTAATCCTTTCTAATATTTAATAATAATTTTAAAAGACGGGAAAGTCTAACTTATCGTTTAAGCGATTTGTCCTATCCCCTACCTTCTTAATAATAAAAACCTAATCGCTAATATTAAAATCCGGCTTTTTGCGGTATTTATTAGCCTACCTTGCTTATATTTCTTAGGCCTTTGCTATTTGCGCGCGTATAGCTTCTACGTAAATCTAAATAGTTTGGATTACTTATTAGGCTTCGTTACGGCTTAATTACTCGCGTATTAATAAATTAGTAAAATCCATTCTAGCCGATTAATTAAAAGGTAAAGGTATAGCGAACCCTTTTATAACCTCATACGGCGTTATTCCGCCTAAGCTCTTATAAGGTATAAAGGCCTATACCGCATCTATTACCAGGATTGCCTTTAATTAATTATCCTAAAAACGGTTTACATATAACCTTAACCTCTAATTTAAATATTTATTAATAATCTCCGCCTATTTAATAATCTATTTATACCCTAACAACCCAAAATCCTATTATATACTAAGGATTAATAATAACTCTTATATAAAATCCAAAATAAACTATACTCCCCAGTTACTAACCACGTTTCGGGGTACCCTGTAAATATGGTATAATCCCGTATAATACATTTAAACCGCATCCTTTACCGTAACCTTCGCTATATATAATATCATCCAAGTAACTTTCCCTTAAAAGTTAATAATAATAAAAGCATTATTATACCCCTCCTAATTTATTAATAATTATTTAAAATCTATAACTAAATTAAACCAGGTTTTTAGCAATATTGGTATTAATTACAACAAACCTAGTAATTTATCGTAGGGGATTTTCGAAAACCGATATATTATATAATTAACCATATATTAATCTACTTTCCCTATTAAACCCAGTTACTAATATTACGTCTAAATTAGTTACTTTATTTTATTACGCCCCGGGTATACTATTGTAATTTTGGTATAAAATTTATATATAACCTTAATCCTTAAATTATTACGTTTTAGAACTACTAATTACTTCCTTTATAATAAGTATCCTCTAAAAGTAAAACGGAATTTACTTTCCTCTCTTTATACTCTATTTCGTTAAATTTTAAAATTTAAATCCTTTTTATTAACTCGTAATAACGTATCAGCTAATTCGTAACCTAATATAATTAATACTAATACCCCGTCGCCTAATATATAAATCTTCGCAAACGGAATTATTATTAGTATAATAACGGATATTAACGTTACACCCCCCGCTAATAATTCGTCCTAATTTACAACGCGAAATATTTAAATAATTCTTTATACCACCTTTTATACCTTTAAGATTTTCAGGTCTTACTCCTTACAAATAACCCATTAACTACCTCGTTTTACTTCCCTAATTAGTAGGTTATTATAAAATAATATTAAGCTAGCAACTATACCTATTCCGCTTATCGGATATTTAATAACCATTTCATATTAAAATATTCTAAAGTTTTATAATTAGTAATAATTAGAAAGGGTTCCAGCTTCTGCAAATTAATAAATTCCGCGCGCTAGTAAACTAACGCATATATTACGGTTAATAACTTCCTTTTTTTATTAAATTGGTAAGTAGTTTAACCACCCGCCTATACGTATTTATAAAGTACTTATAGAAATTACAAAAGCCCAAAAACGATTAGATTTCTTTAACGTATCCAAAACGCAGTAAGTTATACATTATCCGGATAAATACGGATTTTATAAAACGTTTAGCAAATATTAATCTTTGAAAAGACCCGGGCCCTACCAATCCTTACCAATATTTTATTAATAAATAGTAATAAATATTAATTCTTTTTAATTAATACGTTTAATTTCCAATAATTTATATAAAACCTTAAACCGTTATTCGCCTTTTACGCAAAAAGGATAGGGGCTGCCTAAAAAGCTACGCTACTTTTAATAAATCCTTTCACCAGGTTTTCGGTAATATACTTCTTATACATCTCCAGCTTTTCCAAAAACATTTTATACAAAAAGCTATATTTTATATCCTCCAACTTCGCCCCGTTATTAAATTCGATTCTTATATCGTAAAAGTAATACTTAGCAAGTTAATTAAACTTAATTTTACTAAATATATTAAGGAAGTTATAGTAAGTAAAGGGTACGCTATTTAATACCTTCGCGTAAAACTCGGCCTTATTATCCAATAATACCCTACATTACTCCTTCTTTTTATCCTTAATAACTCAGTTAATATTATTAATAATAATTACATTTGCTAAGGTACCTTTAATTGCGCGACTAAACGCCAGGGTTTTTACAATTATAATATTAATACGATATTTATATTAACCAATCCTATTTCAACGCAACTTATACTTACCTCAAACGTTACATCCTTTTTTATTATCTTATACTATATTCGTACTTTTCCCTAATATTAATTCTAATACTAGTTCCTCCAGCAAAGGAAGGTTCTACAGTTTTTTATATATCTAGGCCTCTCCCCGTAATTATAATTTACTAATACTAGGATAAACTATCCGTTATCTTGGGATATCCGTTATAAGCGTAAATTTCGCCTTAGGAATTACTAATAAGCCCTTTAATAATTTAAATAATTTTTTCAATTCCGTAATCCTCCACTATATAATCCTTAGCTTCCCTTTTTATATAATTTCAATTTTAAGCATTATATCCCGCTTATCGGTATCTTATTAGTATTTGGGGTTAATACTTAATATTACTTTACTAAAATATATAATCTAATCGTAATAAGCGTCCGGTTCCCAATTATTAGGGAAAATAAGCTATTATTCCTTGCAATTAATAAAAATATTATATTCTGTAAACCATTTTCTCCCTAACGTTACCTTATAGACACTGTTGATAATAAGAAAGGTTTCTTCCCGAATAATCCATTTATTTATCTTTATATAACCAATAACGGCCGCTAATTAAACGGGATCTAAAGTCTTCTACTCTTTAAAAACCCAATCAAAAAACTAATACTTATGCAAATTTTCTATTAGCAAACAGATATCCTTTTACTTCCAAATCAGACTAAACATTATAAATATTTAAAAACAATCTATTATTAATTAAAGTACTAAAGATTATAAAAGGCGTATTGCCTAAGTAATTGGCTAAAAAGTCCTTATTAACTAGTTTTCGACCCTTATACTATATAATACTAAATTTCGCTACTCTCCCTAAGCGGGAGTCCTTATTTCCCAGGGTATTTAGTTTTCCGATTCCTTAATTCCTTTTAAAATATTTTTCTAATCTTTTCCGTATCCAAATTTATAAGGAGGTTACGGAAGTGGTAGTAATGGTTAAAGTTAGAATGTATTGTATTGTGTGTGTGTGAAGCTTAGTTATTTTTTTTTAACTAGGTTACAGGGCAGTGAAGCCTTTAATATAGGCCTTATAGTGGCAAAGGCTTACGCAACAGGCTTACGAAGCCTGTGACTCACTAGGTGGCAAGTTTGCCACCTATTTGCCACTTTGCCACCAAGGTGGCAAATTGCCACTGTGGGGCTATTCGCCACCTTGATTGTCTCCACATCTTACAAAATTAAACTATAATAGCAACTACCTAAATATTCTGGTTACTTTATTATTACCTGACCTTTAGATAGGTATAAGTAATATAGCCCTTTTCGTTATAATAGAAGTAGCGGCTTTTGAGAATTTTTTTTCGTATTTCCTTAGGTATTATCTTCGAAATAGCGGCGAATAATACGCGTGGGATTTAATTATTAAACGTATAACGACTCTAGCTACCCGTATTATTTTAAGCGAAGCGGTTTTAATATCCTACTGTATTAGTAGCGCCTAACTAGCTTCTAATCGTCTTAACCGCGGTATTTTTTATTTTATTTACCTTATTTTTCTTCTTAACCTGCTACTATAAATACTATATTTTAGTAACTTAACGATAATAAGCCTTAAAATCAATCTTAAAATTAAGGTAGGTACCTATTAAATTAATTTACATAAACGCAATTAGCTAGCGTTTTAACTCGCGTTTTTATTCAAAGTGTAGCTTGTTGTATTTTCCGGTTAAATAGATAAATTTATTTTTAAAATCCTGGAAAAACTCACCCAATTACATTCTTAGGTCGTCAAATTCCTCAAGGGCCTCCTCAAATACCATATAGTAATAATACTTATTATATAAATATATTAATAGCTTTTCTAACAAATTAATCTTATTTAGATAGGAATTACGTAGGTATAGCTAGAGATTAACAAAGGTATTTATTACCTCCTAAACATCCCTTAATATAAGCCATTTTGGCTTTATCGGAAAGGAAGTAATTAAAGTTAATATTTAACTTATTACATATATTACGTAACTAAACGTTAAACGGGATAATATCCCTAGTAGTATTATTATAAAAGACCGGGGGATTTGGGACTTTACCTAATCGCTAGTAAATTAAGGCCGTACCTTGTATACTACTAGTAATAGTGGATTGCTATTAGAGTTAATTAGCTAAGTAGTTAATAATTGACTATAATCTCTGGATTTCCTTATCTTTAGCTTCCAAAGCGGTAATAACCTAATCCATTTCGGCTTCGTTATTACCTTCCGAATCGTCGGCTTCTTACTTCTTTTCTATATTCTTTTTTATTATACTACCGAAATATTATACCTACTAGTTAAGTACTAATAAATCTGCGTTTAGGTTGTAGTAAATACGATATAAATCCTCAATTTATATTTAGTAACCAATTATTATTAATACTTACTAACGTATCTCGTCAAATAACACCTCGGGCTATTACTCGTATAGGCTTTTAAACATAACGAAATTAATAAATCCATTAATAATAAACACTTATTTACCACTTTTAATTATTAACGTAAATAAAAAAGCCGCTTAGCCTCCTCGTTTGTAGGTATCGTTTAATTACGCAACTATAAAATTTACGTTATTTAGCAAATTAAGTTTCGAAAATTAGTAACAAGCCCCGTTAAAGTAGTTAACGATTTTAACGATTCCGCACCGTTATTAACTATCTCCAAAAAACGGCATTAGGCTCAACTAATTCATTTCAGTAACAAGCGTATTATTTAGTATTTATATCAGAATACTTTTT
>Ga0247760_1001578_pt1 | contig 20473 bp, 25 predicted proteins | sample UWRJL171409R4_FD_179936 | JGI IMG/M metagenome (GOLD analysis project Ga0247760, IMG submission 179936) | Plant litter microbial communities from Arlington Agricultural Research Station in Wisconsin, United States - UWRJ-L171-409R-4 | ecosystem: Environmental > Terrestrial > Plant litter >... | reverse complement strand
TAAAATATCCCTGTCAGGTATCTTCAAACTGGCCCACCAGAGGTTTTTCCGGCCTCACGGTCGTCTTTCTGCCCTGTGCGGCCCTGGCGCAAACCCCTGCTATACCAGACTGGGACATTCTTTTTACTCATCATACCACAGTACAACGCGCGCACCTTCACCCCCACCGCCCAATACCACGCTGACATGTTGGCATTGTCAGAGACGGGGTACGAGGGGTCGTTCTCTGAGGTCCTAACTCCTTTGATCCCCGTAAACAGGTTACCTACACCGGTAGTGGCAGGTCGACCGTTGACGTAACTCTACAAGGGGCATCATCCCGGCACTGACATACGAAACTAAGATCCTTCAGTCAGCAGCCGCCCGGCGGGCAACCATAGACGTCAATCCGATTTGACGACCATGAAAAGGGGAAGTGCAACACTCGCAGCACAGTCCGTCCGTGTGCCCCCTTCAATAATTTGAAGGGCCGGCCGAGGTTGCGCTGCCGGCTTGGAATTTGAAGGGTTTTGGTATCTGGGCGACACACGGGAGCGAGATCGCGGTCTCGCATCGCTAGAGAGCGTGGCAGCCCGATTGCCGAGTCGTATTTTTGTTTCGCTCCCACACTCGGCGCGGAGCGGGTCCGGGCTGAATTGGCCCGAGCACAGCAGGTTTCGAGAGAAAGGACGGGAACGATGCGGGCAAGACCGGGCCGTCCTGCGCTGTCCAGTTATTTGACGGGCGATAGGCTCGTGCCCTTCCATTCAATCTGGAGCAGAGTCGCAACTAGCTTCAGCTTGAGCCCTTCCGATGGCTGTTGGTAGGCTCCCATGCTCGCACTTGGGCATGTTTGGGAGAACGGGGGAAGCATTGGAGCGCTGAAGGCAGGGGATTTTGGTGGGGTTGCATTCAGTTCCGGCAGGGCATCTCACGTTCGACAAACAAGAAAGTGAGGCGTCGAACCCTTGGTTTTCGTGTTTCTGGGCCGATGTGAGTGACAGGTCCAATGCAACGCTTCGTGACGACTAGCACCGTATTACCCCCGTCCCTTCTTTTTCTTTCTCCGATTCTAGAAGTACGCCGGGGGTTGCGCAAATCGGATGTTGCTCTAGCCCCCTCACTGTTGTTCGCGTTCCCCGGAGGGTCCAATGGAGGCTGAGGATTGCGAAGATCCAGAGGTCGAATACGCGGATTTGTGGGCTTTGCGGAGTCTTCTTTACGGAGGGATTTGCTTCAAATCCGCTTTCCGCTGCGAGTAGGGCGGTGAGAATAGAGTTCGGTTGCTTAGTGGGATGCAAGGGTTGGGCGGATGACGACATCTCGTTTGTTGCTTTAGAACATATTCACTTGCAGTTTTTGGAAGCTAGCGAGCTATCGCGGTAGGAACGGTGGGTAAGGGGTGTCGACAGCACGGTGTGCGGCAAACGGGTCAGGCACCGCTGACGCCCCGTTTGAGTCTTATCTGCTTATGATGGGAGTTATTCTTATTTGGCTAATCAGGTTACACGGCTTTTTTGTTTCTAGGGTCTTGGTGGTGAGATTTGCACAATTTGGCCCCAACCTTGCTGGCAAGCTTCAGGGAGGTTGGGAGGTTTTCTTTTCCTCAGATAGGTTCCAAAACCCGGACATCCGGCCAGGGGTCGCCCAACCTGAAGCTAGGTAAGCCAGGTTAGGTGAAGCTAGCCAGGGACCGTACCGAAAAAAGAGATCACTGCATTGCGGTGTATGCGCGTGCGTATGTGCATGTGTAACTAGGCACCAGAATAGTTGGTGATAAGTCACGGCTTGTTTTCTTGTCTGTTGGTATTGGGTTCTAACTTGGAGATTCTTTTCTGGATGTGATAATTGTCGTGCCCATGCGATAGACTGAACTCGGAGTTGATCAGTTGAGTCAGAGCAGGTTGGCTTACGAGCTGCCTGGCCAGGCTAGGCCAGGCTGTGTCTTTGAGAGGGCGGTCTGGACCCTGGACCCGTGTCTCTGTCTCTGCTCGTCATTTTGATGTCTTGAATTCTTTTGTCTGTGTGTGCGGATGTGTCTAGGATGTTCCTCGAGTGAGATGAGATCGCGCAACTTAGATTGGGGATTACTCGCATAGGATGCAAAGTTATTTGCAGACTTGCACACCTTTTGTAGTCGGCAAAGGAGTCTCCATGCAGCAGAGGATGGCAATAGACTGCCCCGGATGCTGTAATTGCGCGTATGGCTGGCTTTCTCGCCTCCTAGAACATGTTGGTTAACGGGGGTTGTTGGTGTTGTCATCGTTGGGCGAAAGATTAATAAAAAAAGAAGGGGGTAGTGATGAACCACTGTGATCGAGACCCCTTGTCATACCATACCGAGCCAGAGAGAACTCGTTCTCAGCACTCGTAAACTTCTCAACTCAACGGGCTTCCCTCAAGAGTGAGCTTGTTACCCTTGTAAGCAGCAAGATGATGCACTGGATAGTACGAAGTACCCCCGGCCACATTTCAACTGCACGATGCCACGGGATCTTGAGTAGCGACTCTGTCCAGACCGTGACTTATTGACATGACGTACAAAGGGCCATCATCGCCTTGCAACCCGCCAGCGATGAGATCTCATTCCCAGATCAGCTTTGACTAGGGCATCGCATCTGATTTGGGCGCCTCCCACGTTCATCACCCCGGGCAGCACCCAGGCCCGTTCAGATTGTGGCTTGCAGGGAACCAGGCCCCCTGGACGCCGCTCGGCAGGCTGCTGCGCTGGGATGAGGAGATACCGAAGCCACGCATCGTTGAGACCAACGAGACGCCATCCATTCCTGATTTCCTTCCCACTCACTCACTCCATCTTCTCACCTTACCCGGTGGCGAAGCGTTGTCGATCACGGAGCATTCTCCAAGATGTTAGGTCTGTTGCAGGATATTCAGGGGCACACCACCCTTTGTCCGGACGAGCCAACCGGGCCATTAACCAACCTCCACCACCGACCGCATTTACACGTGCGATATATCTCCGACAGCGGGGAACGACGACGGCGATCCCATCCCATCCCATCGCGATTGCGTACGTGTATGTGTTGTGTGTATCTTGCATCCCGCTCGTAGGACTAGTGTTCCTCGATCCCGTTTCCCCGTGATGTCACGCATCTCCTAGCAAGGCAAAGAACCGTTGATCTCTCAACTTCGCGCCTCCTGGTATTCCGATAAGGAGGTATTTGGCGATGGGATGACGACACCTCCCTACAATGACAGGTGATTGCAGACGGGTGTGAAACGACGGCGTTAACCCCATGCTGCATGCAAGATGCACAACAGACAGGCTTGTTTCGCTCTGCCCTATGTCGCTGGCTCGTCCCAGGATATCGCTTACTTTTCCCTTTTCTCCGGTTCTCCCTTGAGCTTGCCTCTCCTGTCCTACTCTGCCTCTTTGCCATTGACCAACAGCTGTCCGGGCGGGCCCTCCTTGCGCGGTTGTTTGGTGATCTTTCCCTACTGAGCACGATACGTTGGCTGCCCGTTCATTGACTAGTGTGTAGGACGGCTGGATCCAACTGCTACGGGCTGGCCGCGTGTGTCTTCCCCTCTTCTACGAAGCACGGCCTTCCCACCTTCCTACAGGATGCCTTAGCCCTACCATGCCATGCAGAAGGCACAGAAGTTACCGCCGTATCCACATGGAAGCACTCTCCTAGGAAATGCCGTTCCAGGATCCGTACCCACCCAAGTCCCAAAGAGGAGGTGTGTGGTGACCGTGGGTGGAAACGTGCTCGAGCTGTATTGACACGTGAAAAGGAGGCGGTCGATCTCTTTTGCTATCTGCTATCAGTGATCTGTACCGCGAAGCAGTGCATAGATTGGAGGCCAATGGTGTCAAAGAGGAGACGTTGGAGGTAGAGATTCCATGACATGCCGCGCGATAGGACTTTTGCCAGGCTCGAATATGACTAAAAGACGGCATGCTCGAATTTTCGTTGAGTAAACAGCGAGCATCGTTGCGGGACAGGTGGTGTGAAAGTTCTATTCACCGCACATCCTCAGCCGCCGGCAGCACACCCTCCCCAACTTCTCCCGTGGCCATCCTATAGTAGCTGCTCTACGGAGAGATAGGAAGAGCTACTCCTATATCTCCTGAAGATAGATCCTAGCACTGATCTGTAGGCGGACGATGGGCCTATGATTTGAGACTGCGTGCAGCGGTGTACCCTGATGGCCTTCAGCGAACCAGTCATACCAATCAGGGGAACCGCACAAGAATAAGCTGACATCGAACCATTTCCAAGGTAAAAGCCGGATAGTGAGCAGGACAAACATCACTATGTTTACTAAGCGCCCATGTTGAAGCACATACCTCGCCATGTGCGGATTGGTATGGCTATCGACGCCACACAGCGGCCCGGCTAAGAGGAAGGCAACGGAAGGCAAGGCGTAACCCGTGTCGGTGCCCCGTTTATCGCTCGCCAGCCCCCCACCGAGAGAGCCTGTCGTCGCGAGAGAGAGAGGAAGCGTGTGCATTTCGCTTGTATTCCATCTCTCACTATATGCATGGGATTTTGATATTGCAGTCCCAATCTCTCAGACCGCCTAACCTGGAGGCTGCCTCCCCGAAAGGGGTAACCCTGCAACCTAGCGGTTGTATGAATTGAGCCAAGAGGCGACATGGTTACTGGTTCCGGCGCAGTGTGCAGTTGCTGGGAACAAGAAGGAGAGTGTAATATCTCTTGGCATGGTCCGGGTGCAGGGTAGAATGCGGCAGATTGTGAGTCTGTTGGGTAGGGCAGCATAGCTTGATTAGCGTTGCTTGCTCCCCCTTTTGCCACCTTCTTTCTTTAGAACAACATAGTATAGCTTGCTCTTGGTACTACCAATACCTTGCCATGTTCACTATGGGAGGACGAGGGTGTCACCAGACAATGAGAATCGTCATCGACGAGGTGTTAGGGGCTGGAGAGAGGGCCCGAAGATGCCGGAGCAATCTCGCTCAAGGCGTCGTCAATATGGTGATCAAAACAGAAACATGGCACAGCAAAATGGTACAGTTTGTTGCGGGGAAAGGGAGGGGGCGTGTGGTGAGTAAAACGGTGCCAAGGACAAGACTCGACGGCAATGTCCCGCCGGAGAGAGGATACTTGTCAAGTGCCTCGAGCTTTGAGCTTGGTTCTCGATGTTGGGGCGGGAAAGGGGAAGAACGAAAGGTCGGGCTCTCCGTTTCCGCCCTGGCCAGATCGGTGATATCGGCATAGGTATTTTCGGCAAGGCATCCAACCAGTGTCATTGGCCAGTAGCCGGGCAATTCTGTTGCAGATGGCGGGCTGTAAGTCGGCTTGAGGTGTGGAGGTTGTCTTCGGTGCCTGATCGCGATCAGCAATGATTGGTTTCGGTCGCCAGCGCGATAGCGAACTGTCGCGTCGTGTTACGCGGCTGCTGGTCAATCAGGGGCTGCATCGCGAGGAGCACAGGCGTGACCGGGCAGGAGAAGGCAGGGCGTGGGTGGTGCAGTCGGCACTCAGATCTGAGGTCTGCCATGCCTGACGAAGAAGCGAAGGAAGGCGTCATCGTGCGTTTCGTGTTGAACAACATGAGAAGCCGAGGCCAGCAGCGATAAAAGGCTAAATCCCCACGGAGGTCCGTGGGCGTCTTGTATTCACGGTGAGAAAAGCGGCATTGCAGGAAAGCAGGAAAGCAGGAAAGGAGGAAAGAGCATGCTCTCGCGTCACGTGGATGTGATGAAGGCTCCGTTTCCTCCAGCACCGGTGGGCAAGAACGATTGAGCGGTGCCAGAGTACCTACCTCGTAATGGCCGATTCGGGGCCGGGCCGTCATGAGTGATCTACGACGTGCGTGCGCCTTCGAGGCCGGGGCGGGACTCCTGCTTCGGATGTTTGGAGTTTCGATTGCCGGCCCGCGGATCGTGAAGGCGATGCGCCATCGAGCCGGCACTTCGCATTCTCTACTCGCCATCCGGCCAAAGATGGGATTTAAGAGATAGAGAAGACAAAGATAGGAATCCTAGGGCTCTCGTGGCAGCCGAGGCCGGCGACCTGAAGAGGTCTGGATGCTGGCTTCGGCCATGGTGTTGCTGATGTGCAGTGTTTTGGGCAGGCACCCCCTGTCGACGTTGGCTTTCTGGAACCTTGCTGACGGGTGATGCGCTGCAAGGTCTCCCAACGGTCTGGCCCGTGCGCTATACAATGGGGCCATTCCCTGCCACGTGCCTGCCGGCCAGGGCCCAGTCAGCACAGAGAGTGGAGGGACGAGACAGGGAAGCCACGGGCCGCAAGAGTACCAGAATCTTAGGGTAAGATGCTTAACTCACCACCAAACTTCAACTACATCTCGTCCTGTCTCACAAAACGCGAATGCAAACCGTCGTCAACAATCGACTCGAAGAGGCAGAATCATCCATGGCTTCTCTTGCGCGATTTTCTCACGCCGTCAATGAGCGTTTCAGCCCGAAAATTCCTTCCCGGTCCCGAATACGCGACACTGGATGCAATCCCGTTGTCACGTCAATATGCTGCTAGTTGCAGGTCGCCGTTCTTCAGCCTAGGTGACTGGAGACTGGAGACTGGAGACGAGGCAACTCCCGAATGAGTTTCCTCTCTGGGAACCATAGCGAGCGCAGCCCGCGCTTTCCCGACATTCGTGCGACACACGCTGCGCCGCTTGTCTGTCGCCCAGCCGCCTCAACATTCTCGAGCTTTTCGAGTTCTCGAGCGTGCATCTGCGAGACGCTCGAGCAATATGGCTCCATATTGGCCAGACACCACGAGCACTCTCCCCATAGCTTGGTTCGAGGAGCTGCTGCCGCCACTTTAGCCTGTTGTGCCCATCTCACATGGCCCCATCGCCTGGGCGCCGTGATGCTCCCAAAAACCCCGGGCGCTCGGCATAGTCGTTTGCGTTGTCTTCCCCACGCCTGCCCTCGCGCCCGCACCGACTCCCACGCCCGCGCTCACACCAGCCTTGGAGCTCGTCATGCGGTATTGCGGCATAGCCCTTGTCCACTTTCCGCACCGCTCCCGACATTCCGGTCTGCATCTCAGCGAGGACAACATACACGGGATCTCCCTTCTACCCTGACCTTTCCCTGTGCGATGTTTTTTCGGCCGCGGCACCAGCGAACGGTCGCGGGCTCATATGTCTCCCCGCCTCCTACAGCTGCGATACGAGCAGCCAAGGAGCTAATGCCGTGCTAGAATCACGAAAGCACCTCTCTTGTCCTTCTTGATCCCGCGTCCAGCCGCCTGACCTGGCGACAAGCTGCACGTGTAGCCTGGCTCGGGTGTCATGCGGATCGTGCTTCTGAGAAACTTCCTGGCCTTGGCAATGAGCAGGCTAGGCCTGCTGTTACCAGTTGAGCATTGAGGCCAAGACGTCGCAGCCGCCGCCGTCGCTGTGCTGCTGCACGACTCTCAGATTAGACGGCGAGAAGATTCCCCAGGGTCGATGCTGGTCCCCCAATATGGGATATCTGTCCCTCAGAGCCGGTAGGGAATGCAAAGATGAATCAGGAAGGTGAGCTTTCCGGTCGCTCGAGCTTCTTGGTGTCCATTGCATGGTCACTCGCGGTACATCTCGGCATCGCAAAAGACACGGTGGTGCTTGCGCTGGCGCTCGATTACTTATTCGACCTGCTCTCGCCGCTAAAGCGGCCCGGGAAACAAAAATATGCCGTCCTTGTCTGCCAAGGGGCTCTCGTCTTGGAACGTTCTGCTGGCAGAATGTCTGGGGCAGTCATGGCGAGAGAGGCTTGGTACAGATAGCGACGGCATGATCACCCAGGGTTGGCTGCTGCAAGAGTGCGGGGGAAGGGTTCCCGCTGTCATCATGCCCCGCTGTCTTTTCCCTATTGTCTCGTCCTCGTCTCCCGCCTTACCGCTATTCACTCGCCCCTGTCCCTGTTTGACGCCTCTTCGCCCCGGTACTGAGGGGGATGAGGTGGATTCACCAAGACATCACACAATTCGTACGCTACCGCGTCGTCGGGGTCATGGAGAGACTCTACAGGCCACTTGCAGTGGAGCGGCGGGCTAAATAGGCCGTGTGGAGCGGGACGAGATAGAGTGTCAAGTTGAGACGCTGATGCGCGAGGGCGTTACCGGCAGGCACCTCGCGGTTCTCTCCCCCGTTTAATATGTCTGGCTAATATGCGAAGGCGGCCCTGATATTGGTGCTCCCCTTGCTCCATCTGCACAGGCACTTCCCGACCAGGTTATGGGGGCTGAATTACACAAACAGGTGCCATCCCGTTCGATCCGCACAGTCCAAGACAGGCACGAAAGCTCCATAGCGTTGGAAATATTCCGACGACAATTGACCCGCCCGCGGGGGGGCCCCCGGGTCGCCGTCCATTGGGCGATTCATGATGACGGTAAAGCTTGGCACTGCATCCCAACTCTAAAAAAGGGACTGTAGCACCCTACAACACGCTCTACCCCACACACCCCCCGGGCGTTTGGAACGTGTTCGTGGTCGTGCTATCCAGTTGCCAAGGAGCACGCATAACATCCTATTCGCCAGATCGACGTCAAAGGTGCGGGAGGAACTTTACTACTATGGAGACCTTGGCAGCTAGCTGTTGAGCTTATTCCAAGCTCCCTTGCATTCTTGGTCGCGAGTGTGCCGATGGATGCGATGGCCTTGGCCGGCCGCATCCCGTTTTCCAAAGCCATTGCCGATCGAACGGGAGATGTGCTGCCCCTGGCGCCGAAGTTACCTGTTACGTACAAAATATCACGGGAGATCTGAGATCCTAGGTGAAAATGGGAACTTGTCGCTTGTTTGCACCTCGCCCGCGGCTTCGCTTCGTTTTACACTAACGCAAACGATGTAGACGACGACGACACCTCGGCAGGAGCAACTTCAGCATCAGAAGTTCCAAACTCGCGCAGAAAGGATTCTGCCGGGGCCCGCCCACGCGCTCCTGGCAATCTGGGGTGTTGGTGTTGGTGTTGCTGCGTTGTGGCGATGCGATGCTTGGCGTGGAGGATGCCGTTACTTTCCTGTCCGCTGGCTGCGTTTCGGTTTCAAAAAGGGAAGGAGATCGCGATTCGACAACCGACACTGTCGCAGCCTTCGGGAGTTGGCGCCGTTGCCTGCGCCTCCCGCTCGCCTACCTAGGCTGATGGGAGCGTGTTTGCTGCTGGCTGCCGTCTTACTTGCGTGCTGATCGATTTACGCAGGGCGTTCACACGGCGGGCGGGCGGGGAGGGGATGGTCGGGCGGAAGTGAAACGGGGGAGGAGTGCGACGGTGGTACTGTCCTGCTATGCTATGTTGCGCGGCTACCTCGCGCTGACGGAAGGAAAGAATGGAGAGAGAAAACGTGGTGGGCCGCTGGTGGGCCGCTGGTGTGGTGTGGTTGGTTGGTTGGTGTGGGTGAGATTTGGGGGGATTTTTGTTCGTGAGGTCGTTTAACAAAATATCGACTGCCGAGCGAGGACGGAGGGAGGGGTGGAGTGGAGCGGAGTTAGGCTGCTTACGTGCTTGAGTGTTCGTGGACGGCGGTGGTGGGACATGACGCAGTGAGAAAAGGCGGGAGGAAATTTCTGGGGGATGAAGCGAGAGGAAACCGAGGAATCCCGAGGCGGGGCAGGGGTTACTTCGGGATGGAGATTGACTGAGTGAGTTATTGAGTGGTAGGTACTTTGTTTGGTTCTGTGGAGGGGGAGGAGGCAGCCCTTGCGGTGATCCTTTCGGGTTCGGGTCGTGTCAGCACGGTATGTGGTATGTGGTATGTGTGGGTGGTTGAGTCTCATTTTGACAGATAAGCTGCTTACGGGGTCGAGCTGCCGGTGGTGTTATGAGAGATAGCCGGCGGGAACGCCGTTGCAATTTGTTAAGGGGAGGTTTATTAACCGTTGTGTGTGTGTGTGTGTGTGACACAGTGAGCATGTTTTCAATGTTCCTGTTGAGCTTCGGCTCAGTTGCGAGTTCCATCATCATGGGTGAGTGAGCTGTTGGTTGTGGCGAGTCGTTGCGCTGTCAGATGGTAAGCATCCAGCGTCTCAAGTTTAGTGGTTCTCCTCTCTTTTACTAGTATTCCGAATTAGAAACTGCCATGCCACTGGGAGGAACATTCGGTCGGTGCCAAGAACAAACTCAGCCCTGTGGAGCGAGCCATCGGTCGGCGTAAGACGGAGTTTTGTTTGTTTCGCGACCGAGGCTCACCCAAGGTACTCAGTAGTTTCCCTTCTTTAACTGGCATGTAACACAAACAGAAAACCAACCGGGAAAGTTCTCTCTCACTCACTCTCTTGCCTCACGTCACTTGCGGTCGGTCCGAAACGGCCTTGTTATTGTGCGAGTCTGCCCATGGGAGTTGAGGCAGGGCAACAACAAGTCGATTATCTCCCAAAAGGGAAGAGAAAGCCTCTCGAGAGGGCGACGATGACGATGATGCCTAATTTCCAATAAGCTGCGAACAAGACACACCAAAGACCAAAGAAAATGCTGCGCCCTGCCCTCACATGCCGCGGGAGACGTGTGATTTCTACGTTTACCTGGTCTAGAACGATTGGAATGCGAGCATGAGGCGAGGCCCCGGCTGTGGATTCCGAGCTTGGGTTAGGTTTGTGGCCATTTTGTTTCAAAGCACGTCCTGTCTGTCAGCAATTCCTTTTCTTGGTCAGAGCAGCCGCAGGGATTGTTTTCTGGTTGGACAAGATCAACTCCTAGGATTTGGGGGCGAAGCAGTTGGTTAGCCTGGCTGGCTAGTGATGAGCGGAGTGAGATTTGAAATCGCGGCATACGGGACAGAGCAGACTAAGGCAGGCACTGATGTTTTGTTTGTTTCGGAACGATTTATTATTATTTCTCCTCCTTGGAGCAGGAACAGGAACAGGAACAGGAAACGGAAGAACGTTGGAACAAAAAGTATTAACTTGTCGTTCTGGTACCTAGGCACCTAGGTATCTGCTGTCGCGGCTATGACTACTGCTAGAACTCTGCAAGAAAAGAACTTGTTGGTATCCGGAATTCCTTCCAAACCAAACCATGTGCTACCTCCCACAGACCAACCCGTTTTGGTATGAACATGTCCGAGACCATGAACCGAAGCAACCACACCGTGGCATACCACATGCGTGTGTCCCTTTCCCTTCCATCTAAGCTAGAAAAAACTGTCATTATGGACGCCGCCATGCACCGATCCCCCAGATTATCCTCTGTATAATTTCCATGTGTGCGTAGAGTTATATGTTTGTTGTCGTAATCCCATCACGTTCCAAAGAACCCCTGCGGTCGCCCTACCAGGCGTGAACCACAATCCGTAACCCCAAAACGCCGTCATGTCCAAAATTAGGGGTCACGCAACCCCCAAAAAGCTATCAATAAAAGCTAGTATCCCTTTTTGTATCCCGGTCTTAAGAAGAAGAGCAGAACGCAAAACATTGCTAAGCAGCAAAACAAAACAAAACAAAAAAAGCAAAATGGAGCATATCGCTCAGCTCACTTGGGTGGGAGCACCCATGTTGTCGACGTTCCAGGTGTTGCCCAACTGTATGAGCTTGCGCTTAATGCCGTCTCCTATCCTGGAGCTGAAGCCTTCTTCAATATTCTTGATGGCATAAGCCAATATATCTGCAGGCTTATCCAGACTGATGGGTGAACCATCGCGCCGTGTGAGGAAGGCTACACCGTCCCCGTTCCACAGATAGCCGATGACAGTAGAGTCCTCGGGAACGACTTGGTCAATGATGACCGGGCTCGTGCTGCCGGTGGCATTCGCGCGCTTGTCAGGCTGGAAGTTGGGGTCCAGGCGCGAGATGCTGTCTGCCCATAGGATGAGGGTGGCGCGATACATGGCGGCCGACCACCATGCGGGCCGGCGGTCGTTGGGCATTAGCCGTAGGAGGCGCGCCACCTGCCCGGAGTGGAAGATGGCCTCCTCGCGCTGGTAGATGCAGCGCTTGTGTCGGAGGGACAGCTCCCAATAAGAGCCGTCGTAGCCCTCGCGACGGGCCAGGCGCTCAATCTCAGGGAAGTTGGTGACGCCATTGAGGGAGATCAAGTGGTAGAGGACCAGGTTGCAGCGGGTGACGGGGCAGTTGGGGTTGGCCTTGGAGTAGGCCAACGTCAGCTCGTACCACTTCTGGAGGAGGGCCTGGACCTCTTCGAGTCTCAGGAGAGTCGATGACTTTGTCACCGTGCGCAGTTCTGTGCGGCGAGAGCTCATGACATCTGAGAAGCAGGAAAGCATCTGGCGGAGGTGGGAGAGGAGAGCCTGGATGGGGTGGAGGATGAGCCTCAGCTGCTGAGGCGAGAGGCTGCCTTGTCGGCGGGACAGGCCGTCATGGAGGAAGTCCTGGAAGAGGTCGTATAGGCAGGGCGTGACGGACTGCACATTGAGAAGTTGGGGGTTGAGGTTGGCGGTGCACCCATAGACAGACTGCATGGTCGCCACCCACCGCTCCGCATTAGGGGCCATCCAAAGGACTTCGGGTCCCGGCAGAGGGCATTGAAGCTCCGTGATGGCAAACAACGGCGCGGTGTCATGGAAGAGACTGAGCTCCTGGTCCAGCATCACGTAGTTGTACACCAACCTGTTCTGGCTCTCGCGGTGCACCCACGAGCGCCACTGGAGCTCGGCGCTTGTCGAGCTGTTGAAGGTGGGGATCATGGGAGGCTGGGGATCCAGCATGCCGGCGTGCTTCAGCATGGACATGTACATGCCCCGCTGGCCCATGGCAATGTCCATGAGCCACTTGTCGCCGCTCCAGGCGCCGAGCACAATGAAGAGCAGGGCGCACCGGAGGGCGGTGGGGTCGGCCGAGAGCTCGACATCCTTCTCAACAATGTCGAAGAGCGAGATGCGGCACGTCTCGGTGAGGCCGGCCGACAGGTACCGGGCCTCAGCCATGGGCATGGCGGCGGCGCCCTGGGCAATCATGAGCAGCACAAGCAGCGTCGAGGCCTGGTTGTTCTGCAGCATCTCGTTGGGGTCGACCTGGCCCGCAATGACCAGGGGGTAGTACACCGAGAGACTGCGCACGTAGCTGCGCAGGAAGTACTCGAGAATCTGTGACGGTGGCAGCACGATGAAGTTGAAGTCGCCCGGGCTGGCGTGCCCCTTGGGGTAGCCGTTGCTGCTGCCGCGATGGATCTCCAGCGCCTTGTGCAGGAAGCTCTGCGTGATGGCGAGCATCTTGTCACGTGTCCGCGACGTCAGGGGCACCACCGACGCCAAGTCGGAGGCGTCCCAGTCGACCTGCTCGAGGTATTTTTCGAGCGAGTTCCACGTGCCGTCCTGCTTGCACTTTTGCTCGAGGCACTCGAGATGCACGATCGCTGTGCGCGGGCACGTCCCTGTGTATATGGGCTTATTGCACCGCGCCAGGTTCCACGCGCCCTCGGCCGCAATCACCACCTCGAACTCCGGGATCGAGCTGTCGGTGGGCGCCGCCATCGCCAGATCAACCGGTTTTAAAGGGCTGTCAAAATCAGGTGATGACATGATGCTGGTTCCCCGCGTGTGGATCGAGCCCCGCGACGACGACGCTGTCATGGGCTCCGACGCTGCCGAGACGTCGCTCAGCTCCGTGAACGTCGGCATCGACATGTCCGTCCGTGCTAGTGGCATGGCGTGCGAGTACATGTCCAGCTCGATCGAGTAGTCGGGCCATACCAAGAGATCTTGATATGTCGACTCAGGCGCCCCAAAGTCGCCGCTCATCTGCATGAAGTCCTCTAGGCCCTCCACCCGCGTGTGCGGCGAGGGGAAGTCGCCCGGGCTGACATGCGAGTGCGCGGGCGAGATGTGAGTGTGAGAATGTGTTGGCGAGTCCTTCTTGGTCGGCGACCCGCAGTGCATGTGGCTGTCCACGGCGATGACGGCCTCCATGGAGGGCGACTTCCCAGGCTCCGTCTTGGCCACGGTCTGGTCCATCTCCATGAACGAGGGGTTGATCGTCTGCGGCTGCCCAGGTTGTGGCTGCGGCTGTGGTTGTTGTTGCGGTAGCCCGTTTGGTTGTTGAGCCAGGTTGGTCTGGAATGCAGCGCTTGCTTGCGCGGCGCGGACGGCCGCTTTCGAAGATCTCCGTGCAAACCGGGCAGCACACGGCAGGTTCTTCTCGGCGCACCTCGAGCATGGCACCCTCTTGTCGCACCCAGTCTTCGCGTTGGCACAGTTCTGGCAGGCGATGGGCGTCCGCCCTGCAACGGTTGGAACACCGCCAGGTAGAGGCTCCAGGGGATCCCGTGCCTCGTGGTATGTTGAGTGATGTCTTTGCAGCAGGTCCCTGTGACGAGCAGAAGGTGTTAGTTGGACAAATCCCTGTGAAGACAAACAAGACGGGTACTTGCCTTCGAGCAAAGGAGAGCTGGCAAGCACCACAGCGGTGTGGCTTCACATTGGTATCTGGAGCAAAGGCATGTCAGCAAGTACTCGCCCAAGCTGTCCTGCTAGCTCGTCGAGGCACTACTCACGGCTCGGGATGTGTCTCTCGAGATGCTCCTTGCGGGTGAAGCTCTTCCCGCAGTAAGCACAATAAACCATTTTGACGGCGGTGCCTGGAGGCATTATTCTGGAGCCAGACAGGCTCTGTACATATCAGGACGTAGAAGACTCGTGATAGCGAGAGTGGTCGGGCCTGTTGTGGACGCGGTGCCGTGTAAGTCGAGGGGCGTCGACGACGAGGGGTATAGCGAGCGAGGTTCGTTCTATGCTGCTGCTACTGTACTGCTGCTGCTGCTTCTCCTGCTGTTCGACGGTCGTGAAGCTCGGCCAGGGTGCGTGCCAGGAACCCGTTGACTTGGGAAGGGGGCGGACGGGGGGGAGGGTATGTAGAAGAAGGACAGGCGCAGGAAGCTGATGCAGGAAGGGGTAAAGAGAGTCCCAAGGTTCAAAGCGATCGACGGGAATCGAGGAGGATTAGAAATTAAGCGTCTGCAGGAAACATGGAACTTGCAGCGAGCGAGCGAACGAGAGAGATTCTTCCGACACGAGGGTTAGTGAGGTTGTTGGAAGGACGGGCCTTTTCAATATCGGAAATATTGATAAGACAGCTACCCACACAACCACCAGACAGGGCTCTCGCTCGCTTTTACCTGCTGCTGCTCTCACTCTCCTCGCTCACCGTTCGCCGAGGCGGTGCTGCCGCAGACTGAGCTCAGCAAAGAATGGGGCCCGTCCACGAAAGCGGCATGGGTGCCGTGGGAGAGGGAAACAGACAGGGACAGGGGTCTGCATGTACCTTGTAGGGGAGGAGGAGCACGACCAGGAGGAGAGGAGGAGCTCCCAGGTGGGTGTTAGTGCTGGGTGGGTATCGTGTGGTACGTATCTAGTGCAAGGTGAGACATGGAGAAAGTAAAAAAGGTTCCCGACCTGGTTGTTGACAGACAGTGTTCAGCCGCCGTCTAAAAAAAAGGTACCGGGGTCGAGGCACCGCAGCCCAGCTCGCTCCCACACCCACACCCACCAGCCCAACCACAGCCCGCCCGTGGCCAACTACGCCATACTGCGTTCTGCGTCCTCCTCCCACACCAGCCATCGCGACGGTGCAGGTGTGGGCGTCGTCGGTGCGAGCATCAACCATCACCAACATGGAGGAAGGACGGTAAACGCCAAGCGCGGAAGCTGTCTGTCCCTTGAGCCGGATGGGGCTCGTGGAGACGACTCTCCACACGCGGCGAGAGCGCCCAGCGTCCAGCGGGAGCGGCGAGACCCTTAACCTTCGTACCAGAATTTGCAGGGCCGCCAGGCAATGGTACTAGGCCGCCTTAGCCCGCAATTATGGCCTCTAGCCGCGAGGCTCCTGCTGCGCGGCGGGTGTCTAGTGGGTGCGTGGCTGCGATAGTAGAAAGCAAAGCCAAGCAGGGTCTCGGCGGCCAGCTGTCTGATCTTCTTCCATCACAGCACCTGCCCGTCGTGTCTCTGCCCGCCGTGCGTGCCTCCCTGCTCTCTTCCGGCACTGCTTGGAGCAGACTGGCAGACTGGCAAATGGGAGCTGGAGGGGCGCCAGCCAGCAAAGGGAGCCTGCCCCGTTACTGGACACACCGTTCCCGGACGGCATGAGACCTGCCATGCTGGCAGCCCAGCACACAAGCCCGCGCCGGCGATCGCGTGTGAGTTGCAGGCACCGCAAGCAAAGTCCCGGAAGAAGGCCTTGAATTGCTCGAGTTGGAAGCCCTCCTGCTCCTCTTCCTGGTGGTGGATGCTATCGGCCGGCCTTTGACCACGGCTCCAAAGCATAGACTGTCTAAATGACCATGTAGCCGGGATTAATCTGCGTGGAGGACGGGTTTCAAGGGCAGTTCTTGACGCATTTGCCTCGATACGATGCTGTATGCCAAGCCACGGTTTCTCGTGCTAATAACGAGGCCCAAGGGTTGGGGAAACGGGGGGGATAACGGGAACTGTGTGGTGCGTGGGCGAGAGAAATATGGCGGCTGGCCAGAGAGCGAATCAACGCAACGCGGGGGTAAAGGGTCGCAAGGGTGCCAGGCAGGGGACAATCGAGCAGCAACTCAGGGCTCGGGAGACCTGGAACCTGAAGCGCACAGCGACCACACCCCGCAGAACGCAGTGCGCCCAAAAGAGCTGGTTGGCGACCAAACCGGCGACGAGTGCCTGCCCCGCAATCGTGGGAACGGAAAAGTTCCTGATCGTCTCGTGTCTGTGTCGAGTCTCCCCAGACAGACGGCTTGTCGCGACCCAGATCCGGGCATACGCATCAGCTTCTGGCAGCAAGAAGCGAGCGGGCAGCACGCCATGCCATCTCTCTCGGCTGTTGACCTGAACCAAGAAACAGAATCGAAGATTGTACATGGCTCCTAATTACTTCATCGCGTCTCGGCATCTGTGGCACGCAGACATTTTTCGAAGAGGGGGGTGAGGGGTGGCCAGGAACGGCGGGAAGGCAGCTGTTACTGCTGCTGCTGGCCCTGGCGCTGGAGGGGCGTCAACAGCGAAAAGGAATGCCCGCTGATAGGGCGGCAGAGGGAGTGCGCCCAGAGAGGGGGGTTTGCCAATTTGCCAGGTGTCGATAGGTGACCGATGCCGTCGAGCAAAAGGTCGAATGAACGCGAACTAAGCGTATGCAAGGTTCGGTGTTGTATCAGAGAAAAAGGTTGTCGATCAACCCAGATGATCGGCTTTGCTACGGTCACGCCCAGCCTGTGCCTGCAAGACCTGCAGAACGGGCATGGCCGCGGCAGGTGCTACCCCCCCTCCACCATCACACCACCAAGATGCCGCCCCCCCTGCCACCCACCCTTTTTCAACACTCTACCGTCATTCAAGTGCCTTCCGGAATTGCGCTGCCACCACCCCCCCTTTTCGCTCTCATTCATAAGTGTGCATTCAGTTATGCCCGACTGGGAAGACGTCCACCCACTCGGTCTTGGCCAACGTCGGCAGCGGAATGAGTAACCGTGGGGACCTTTCTCGAATCTCTCGTCCGACCTCTCTGCTTGGTTCGGCCCTGCATTCCTGGGAGGGGACCATGAGGGGACGCACCAGGTGCGAATGGGGCAGCAGGAAGCAGGCGAGCAGCCGGCTGCCGGCACCGGCAAAGCCACTTCACGCAAAGGCGATGCACGATTCGTTCATCCGCATCCGCCCGTGGAGGGGCTGAAAGCGCAGAGCGGCGGAGAGGCGGAGAGGAGGAGGGCGGAGGTGGCTCCTCACACGTCCCCAAATCGCGCCCCCCAGCGATTGGTGCCCAATTTTGGGGCTCTTGGTTCCAGCGCCGAAACCTTACAGGGTGAGTTGAGCATTCTGAGAGATTCACCGCTGCTGCTGCTGCTGCTGCTGTCGCCATTCGACGCTACCGAAGCTGAAGCTGAAGCCACCCGGCTTGTGACAGGATCGAGGATCGAAGATCGGGCGGGGCGTGTCGCGGCGAGCACCTGGAATGCTCACGTTTACCCCTCCACGATGTCGGGGATAGGGAGTGGCTGTGGCGCGCGACACCTCCAAAAATGTGAACTCTCCAATTTACAAGAAACATACAGAGGATATTCCAAGTCGCCCATGTGGTCAGCAGTCAAACGAGCAGCACCTATCTTGGGTCACCGCTTGCCGGGCTGCGATGTAATCTTCGTCGTTGGTTTTACACGAACAGCCCAGGAATGGGAACGCTAACGCATGCGGGGCTCGGGCTTTTGATACTCACCCCATGGGCCATTGGGCTGTCCTGCGTGAAATCTTCACCACTTGACATGCAATCCCATGCGGTGGGCAGCCTGCAGGGTCCAGGGCCATCGGTTGGAACTTGGTACCCCAAAGCTCAACTCTGGCTCCCGGGTTCGGCTACGTGATAGAGTGCGCGCAACAAAGCGTCCAGCGGTGGAAGCGAAACCGAACAGCACATACTATACTCCACGCCCAAGGAAAGCGAGTGCAGCCGTCGGTATGGCGACGAGATAAGACGAATTCGACACGTACTCACACACACACACACACACACCCGTCCCTATCGCCGCGTAAAGCTAGAGAGGAGACAGGCATGATTCGTTGAAGCTTTTCTGTTTCGAACACACGGCGATCATAGGCTAAACTGAATGTGGAAAACCTGGGGGAATTTCGACAGCGGCCCCAGGAGACCCCCTGCCCTAACAGCCTGACACTGGAACCCCTCCAGCTCAAGCAAGCCGCTGACGGATGCCCGCCTACACCACAAACCTAAATCCTTGGATGTGCCGTCAACAAAAACGTGCCAGACTGGCCAAGATAGTGGACCGTAGCGGTTGATTAGATATACCTATATATGTCGGTTTGGACGTTATATCGCATTCGTCATCTCTCCTCGCCGTCGTCGACGCTGTTTCGCGGCGTGTTTGCCCATCCTGGGAAAGCGAAGATAAACAGGAATACTACTCCGTAGTCAGATCTGCTTACTGATTACGGCATCGTTGGGAGGAGCCCTGTTGGCCTCGCTGGCGGGCATTTTTTCCTTGGCTCCCCGCTGGCAATTCCCAGTTCCCAGGCTGCCACGAACTGGGGACCTATTCCAGGTTGCGGAAGCAGCGTGGGATTTGGATTCATCGTCATATCGGCGAGAGTGGCCATGGGTTCCAGGGAGAAACGGAATACAACGCGGGTCCTCGCGGGTTGCGGCCCCAGAGACGGCATTGTTGACGAACGAAAAGCGCAAACCCGCTTACGCTTAAGCCTTCGTCTCCGCTGATGCGGGAATATCGTGAGGCCCATGATTCATAGGCTTCAATAACGCGCAAATTGCAATAGCGCCTAAAAATAAGCTCGCCGGTCGCCGCCACGCCTATTGTTTCCCGATTGCTGTGCGGCATGGCTTCCCAGACAGAGCCTTGATAGCCTGATTAGCACTTGTAAATGCTTCCCCCTCGGGGCGGGAAGACTGGATTGCCCGTATTGCTTGGCCTCAAGCGATTCGCCAGTTGCCGGTGACTGTGTAGGCGTGTGGGTGTGTAAGTCATAGCTCACCTTGCCTACTCCCGAGACGGCTTTTCGCCCTCCCCAATCTGTGGAAGCCTCGTGTATCTGGGGCAGGTGGCCATCTGCTCCTCTGGTAGGCCCACCGCCGCCGACGACTCGCAGGAGAAGCCGAGATACGGTAGCTGAGTGAATGGGACGACAACCAAATGTCATCAGTGCCCAGGCTGGCGACCAAGCCCCGCGCCACGGCATCAACGGCCGAGCCAATTGGGAGGCGGAATCAGCCATAGATATTTCCGGATGCGGACGCGACATCACTGGTGTGTGCCTGTGCCACAACAACTACGAAGTTGTGCTCCTCTTTGCTGGTGGATGATGCGCTCGGCTGCGTTCTTCTGGATGCTGTGCGAGGCTTCGGGCGAGGTTCGATGCCGCGCTGCTTGCTCTCCCCGGGCACGCAGAAGGAGAGAGGTCGTGGAGACGACGGCAGTGTTGTCAGCAGTGCGGCAGAGGCGTCCGAATCGTGCAACCTAAAGTTTCCGCATGTGCACTAGCAGCGCGAGAGGCGAGCCCGGCCGGAGGGGCGACCTCGTCTGTTTACCCGCGATTTAGACGGTAGAGTGCTTACTGTGTGGGCGGAGCGGGAAGAGAGGCAGCTTCGTGTGGCTTGTCGCCGCCAAGATGGTGTGGTGGTGCTGCTGCTGCTGCGTGGATGATGGTGTGATACGCCGGCTGGTGCTAGCTCCGTACACAGGATATCTGCGCTCTCGCCAGACATCTCCCCGCGCCCTATGTCTCCTCGTTCGGAGCCACTGCTCGTGGATCAACAGCGATTGCTGTATTACTGCGTGATCGCAACCCGATAGGCCGCCGGCGCCAAAAGATAGAGAGCGCCTCTTCCTTCTCTGTTGGCTCTCGAAGGTGCCAGCGAGGCAACGCTGGTAAGCCATCGATAAGAGTCAGTCGGCGGGGGTGGGGTTTTGGCCCTGCATCTGTGACCTGTGTGTCTTAGACTCGGTCCCTGAACAGTGGGAGCGGTCTGAGCTGGCCGAGCTTCTAGCGTGTTGCGTATCGAAATGTCTCAATTGTCCCGAGTCTCGGTGAGCACCTCTACGCATTGGGATTTGATCCCTCTCCCTTGTTGCAGCATCAGACGGGAGAGGCGTTTTTTTCT
>Ga0247760_1001577_pt1 | contig 20477 bp, 26 predicted proteins | sample UWRJL171409R4_FD_179936 | JGI IMG/M metagenome (GOLD analysis project Ga0247760, IMG submission 179936) | Plant litter microbial communities from Arlington Agricultural Research Station in Wisconsin, United States - UWRJ-L171-409R-4 | ecosystem: Environmental > Terrestrial > Plant litter >... | reverse complement strand
ACCTCAGGCCTTCTTTTGCTTCCTACAGCGCCAGAAGCGCTGTAGTTGGCTTGGAACAGTACCGCTCTACTTCCTCTGAGCAACAGGCCTGTACTACAGGCCTGTGGAACCCTACTGTGCAACAAGATTAAAGTAAAGTATAGTGAGGTTATAAAGGGTGCTGCTGTTATTACTTTAGAGGTTAAGGATAAGACAGGTTCAGCCTGTAGCTTTAATAACGTGGATAAAGTTAATGTTAACACAGTTAATGTCGTTAATGAGGGTTAAGAAGTTGGTAAGGTTATTGATATTAATAGTGGAGGTATATAAGTTAACGGCTAGGACGGTAGTGTGTTAAAATACGGAGTCTTAAAGGAGGAAGCCTGCGGCATTACTGTTAAACGTAATGTTTTTTGGGATTAGGAAGCTAGCAATGCGGTTATAGTTAATGGCGTATCTGAGGTTAGATACCTTATAAGTAAACTAATGGTATAGAGTTGGCGCCTTACTAATAGCAAGGCTAAAGTCTTAGTAAAAGTTGGTGTTAGAGGTAACGTTAGTAAGGTTTACGTGGATGAAAGCTGTGTTGTTAAATGTGATATTAGTTCTGTTCTGCTAAACGACTGTGGTTATGTCCTTCACGTCTGGAGTGAAATATTCGTTTCTTAAGGGATGAAATAGAGTTACGTCTTTCGCTAGACTGGGAAATAAGGAGTTGTATTGAGCGTCGGAGTCGTAAGACTACTAGTCTTATAACGACAGGTTTTGTAAAAACTCTAGCGCCGGTGTGCCGTTAATGGTTGATACTGGGGAGGGTTTGTACTTATCCCTGTAGTGTTTCACGTTGTCTAGTTCCTGTTAACTAGGTATATATTAGCACGTGCGAAAGGGGACCTTTTGATCCACTAAGGGGGAGCACGCACTATAAAGAAATATCTCTGGCAGTGCAAATCCATCCTTCAAGATGGATATAAAATCCACCCCACAGGTGGTAAAAGATCAAGGAGCAAGCTCACGGCACTAAAGTGGAGGCCTTGCACGCGGCTCTAAAGAGTGTCCAAATTAACAAGGAACTCGTATTAGTTAGTGTAGGCGTCTGGCTTCGCGTTTAACTTCTGGGCAATATCATTAAGGCCGCCGAAGAGATCGACTCCTTCGGAGAGGTATCCGCAAGGTGGCTTCTTATTTTACTTGATTGTGCTCTGCCATTGAAAATGGGGGCGAAGATACTTCACCTGACCCAACGCATTGTCTTTATCCAAGGGAACCGACTTCAGGCATGCGAACGCCAGAGAGGGCTTAACTGGCACGGCTGGGATAGCCGGTATGTATGTTACGAGTATAAGGGTTACGACCCTGGGCACTGGAGGATTGTTATAGGCATCAGGGGGATTCGATACATACTTACGGAAAGACATACCGATGTTGTGTTCTTTGAACCGGTTTCAACTGCATCTCGGAGCTGTTCGCATGGCTCATCTAAAGCCCTTGGAATGAACTCTGAGCCGCCCTGGCGTAATGGGTGGCTAAACGAGGTTCCAACGAGAGTGGCTAGTGCCACAACTGCATTTAAGACTTTTGTCAACATGATTGGTGATGATGGCGAACGACTAACCCCAGGTTAGTGCACGCCCGAGACTTTTTAGTCTTATATTGTCTCATAATTCGGTATACCGGCAGCGCTGCGCCTCATTCTTCTGCTGGCAGCGTAAAATTTGGGGCGATATCCCGTGTCTCCGCCATGGTCGAGCCTAATGATATTAGCCGTTATTTGCTGATTCGCCATGCCGCTAAGGCAGCTGTTCCCCGGTGGCACAGAATGCAACTCGCTTTGACCAAAGATCACAGTTTAAGGCACTGCCACGTAAGAAACCCATGGGAGATCATTGCAAAACTTGCTCTCGAGGCAATCGGGTGTACGAGCACTTTTTATGACATCCAATGTGGGAGGGTGAGATGAAAGTGTCGAGTCATTCCGCGTGGGGTTTTCTTACCGTCGGGACGGGTCAGAGCGGCTGGTCCTGTCGAGTTTCCAGGAGGCCTCCTGCTTACTGTGCCCTTTATGTTGGTTTAAGCCGAATGGTGCGCTTGAGAAATTTGTGGCTGATTGCTGCTGCTGGACGGCGAAGCTGCGAAGGCAAGTCCCATAGGATGACCTTACAACACAATTGATTTTGAAACCTTACAGGGAGGTGAGAATAATTGAGGAAACCGCCTGGGCAACAGTCACACATTTCCTCAGCCACCAGAAATGGCAGACCTATGGTAGAAGCGAGGAGATCTAGAAGCAAAGCGCATTGAGTCGGTTGGTTGCAAGCTTCTACAGTCGAAGCTCGGGCGGGAGTTGGTATTTGCGGCACACATTCTAATGAAACGGGTATCACTTCAAGGCTGATGCTACGAATCACACGCGATAATGCAGCTGAATTCATCACCCGCAAGACTCTCCAGCAAGTGACCCGGTGGCAATGTTCAAAAAGTTAACATATATATCTTCTTGAAGTTCTTTATCCGACTCCGATATCAGCTCGCCCCGAAGTCAAATTCAATGCCGTTCCTCAAACCCATAGCAACAGAAAGAAAACTGAAAAGGCCAGAAGCCTGACCGGCGCCATCGTGGTCCCGAACCCGCCTGATGTGGTCGTAGACAAAGTAGTCGGCCTCGGCCCGAACGAAATGGAAGGCCCGCTTCCGAGACGCTATCAGCAGCCATTAACAGTTGCTCTTCTCAACCAACAGGTAACACTACTGGTACCATGGCACTTACCGATGTGATCGTTGCCGCTGGTGCATCCACCGGAATCGTCGGGGTAACAGAACAATACATCACCCCCCATAACGTAGTCAGATCCACCGTCGCCCTGAGACACTCCACCGCGCCATCAACCTGGCACTCTGACGCCAGGGAAAGGACATCGCTCCGGCACATGCAACTTGACCAGTCGGCGGACTGCGTGATGCGAAACGCACTAGAGCACGACGAGAATGTGGTTTCAAGCTTATTGCAGCTCATCAGTAGCGACTGGCAGCTATTTCCGTCGTGAGTTTGCGTCACGGTAACGGCGGCGGGCGTAGTTGGGGCGGAGCGGGTTCCGGTGAAATGCGGTTGACAGGCGGAGTTCCAGTCGGCGATCATGACGTCGTAGTCGGGGTCGAAGGCGTACGAGAGGGAGCAGAGCCGCGCGTCGTTTTTGCAGCTGGATAGTGGAGAAGGGGTTAGTTGATAGGTGAGGAAAGGGGAACCGCAGGATGCTTACCCGATGTAGGCGTTGAGCATGTCCTGTGTGCACATGCAATCGACAACGTCCTGCTTGGGAGCATTGCGGTTGACGAGGTCGTTGCAACGGATGAGGAGTTCGTCGAGCTTGGCACAATTCGGGAGAGTTTGGACACCGCCTGAGATGCAGTTGAGTGTGTTGTTACCTGAGCTTTGGCGGCGGTTGAGCTGGGAGAGCGGCCAGGAATGCGAGGGGTGCGATGTCGCCATGGCGGTGTATGGGAGTGTTGAATGAAGTTTGTTAGAAGACAACATTGGGGGCGTGAGGCGAGAGGTCTTGGGCGAACGCGCCCCGGCCAACTTGCTTTTGGGGACGTTCTATGTGATGAAAGGCACACCGGTCGGGAGACGTCGGTCGAGATGTGACTTGGCAACCGACGTCCGAAAGCTTGCAGAGGAGTCCTCCAATCAGCACATCTGTGGCTGCGTTTTCAGTCTTGTGAATTGGTCGCTGTGGTGAGACAAAGCCGCCGCCGACTTTGCCAAGCACAAAAGAGCGAAAACCCCGCTGGTCCAGGCCCCAAAGTCGAACTGGCAAAGAGGGGTGCTGGGATGAGAGACCGGTCGAGATATATGCAGTGTGTCGGGAAACTCCGCCGCGACCGCCGGCCCAGAGAGAGATAAATGAGCGCATCGTTGCTAAGGTTGACGAGAGATGACGGCAGAAGGAAAGGTAACAGAGCTTTCAGTTGATCAGCAAAAATGAACGCAGCTCCTACGTTCGGATCTGAAGTCAGAATAGAGGAAGGAGCCATCAACTTGAATGGCGTGCAGCCTCCGGGTGCCGACCGCGATGCCTTAGGCTCGCCCACTGTGACCGCTACGTCACGAAATCCATCGTCCTCTCCGACTGCCCAACTCAAGCCTCAAGAACAGGGCGACCCTCCCGCCGCTGACCCTGATTCGACCGAAGCCGGCATCAATCAGAGTCCCGCTTCGAAGCCCAAGGAATGGATTTCCACCCCCCTTCACACATGGTCTGTCTACCTCTTCATCGCCTGGGATCTCAGCCTGGTCGTCGCCATTGCCGTACTCTGGGTGCTCTCGCAAAGAAACAATGGCTTCGTCTCGGTTGGTTATGCTCTCACAGCATACGGCGATACCTGGCGATTGAGTCTTCTTTGGACGACGCTGCCTTCGCTGATCTTCACTTGCTTAGGGCTCCATTGGGGCGCCATCCAGAGCGCAGCTTCGGACCGTCAACCGTTCGTCGAATTGGCTCGCCCAAATGGCGCCCCCGCGAGCCGAACCGTCCTGCTTGACTACAGGGCTATCATTCCCCCGGCTCGGCTGGTCAAGTTTTTCCAAAACCGGCATTGGCCGTTGGGACTCGCACAACTCGCGGTCTGGAGTTTCAGCATTCTTCCTCCACTCTCGGCAAGTCTGCTAGTGGCCTCCATGGCCACTATTCAACAGCCTATCCCAATCGCCATGACCGGGTCCTTCGACCAGTCCTTCATGAACAACACAATGGACACGAGAGCTGTTCTGGATTCCGTCACGGCAACCCTGATCCATGGCGCAGGGTACATCCCATGGACTGACAAAGAGCACGCGTTCGCTCCCTTCCTCGCCGCCTCAGACACTGAGGACGGATCTCCACCCACTAACGCAACCACTCTCACCGCCAACACCACCGCTCACTCCGCGTACCTCAACTGCGCCGAGCTCATCCCAGACACCGAATTTAGTATGAACGCCTCCCAATCTAGAACGGCCGACGGCATCGTCGGCAAAGTCATCATGTCAGGTGCCGACCGCGGCTGCGCCATCGGCCAAGAATTCACCGTCGCCGAAACCCAGGAGGTCTATTTCGTCACCACGGCCGAAATCACTTGCGGCATCCAAGCCTCGTACAGCCGCCTGATATTCACCTACGGGCATTTCTCCCGCACTTCACCCACCCTCCTCTCCAACCTCAGCGTCATCTCCTGCGCAGCAGGGTACCGCGTCACGACTGGCGACCTCGCTGTAACAGTACCCTCTTCCTCCTCCGGTAACAGCACCGCACCAGAGGTCCTCAGCTTCACACCTACCTCGCCCTCACTCGACTCCCACGACCTCGCCTTTGGTTTTTGGCGCCAATTCGAACTCAAGCTCTTCACGTCCCTGGCCTTCTCGACGGGAACCACATGGGCGACAACGGATTTTGGAACGGTGGCTCTGTATCGGGCGCTCCAGCTACAGCATGGTAATCGGGCCAGGAGTACGGATAACAGTATTGTGCTACGTGGGGAGTTCCTCGCAAAAGCAGTGTCGGATGTCTTCACTTCGGTGTACTCAATAGGGATGGCCACGGCCGGGTTGGTTCCCGAAGATGAGCATAACCAGCGGGAGCAGCGCAAGGGGGTGCTCGAGACGGAAATCACCCGTCTTTATGTCGTCCCAGCGGTCGCGGCTACGCTCGTAGCAATGCTGATTGCGCTCTGCGGTGTCGCGGGTCTGGTGTTGTGGTATGCGCGGAGCCATGAGACCTTATTATACGAGGAGCCAGCGGGGCTACTTGCGCATGCGGCGTTACTGTCGGATAGTGAGCTTTTGAAGGCGGTGAAGGGGGTGAAGGATGTGGATGGGTTTGGTGGAAAGGTTGGGGATGCTGGTTTGAAGGCTAAGAGTAAAGGGAGGAAGGATGGCGAGAGGGGGGCGCACAGTGTCGTGGGTGATCAGCGCTGGAGGATGTATCCTCGAGGGGTGAAGGCGAACATTGTGACGGTTGTGCCTAAGTAGATTCCTGATCAAGTTCATCGGTTCCGCTGTAAATAACCCAAACTTCGCTCTGCCGTGTCGTAGGTCAACGGCGTCTTAGCGTCCGGCTCAGCAGAAGTGTGCCAGGAGGGTCTGAAGTAACGGTGTGCCTATTAAGGTGTGTGGAATTGCCTGTATGTGGAAAGTGCCCCTTTAACTTACTACGGGGAGGAATTTAACATAATAATCGAATACCGCAAGCAGTACTAGTTGCACATCTCCTCAGCTATTAGGAGTGGTAGGTTTATGGTACCTGGAAGCGAAGAAATTTAGCAGTCATTAATATTTAATCTATTAATTGCCCAGCTAGTTGCCGTTTCGATCTTCCAAGCGCGGGAGATGGTATTTCATTACAGAAGACATCAGGGTAAAAGATCATCACTTCAGTGGTGCTACTACAAATCACAAGCCACTGTGCAGCTAAATCATCGTCGCCCGAAAGACTCTCCAGCAACTGGCCCAGTTTGTGTCCGATTCCAGCAGTTTTGGTTGACCAACCAGAATATTTTCCGCAATAAAGAATTTCCGCGGTTGTGGCGTTTCCGTGAGCCGTTTCCGTTCGTGAAACGCGACTCTTTGACTGCGAACCCCTCTTCGCAAACGCCGCTGATTGGAAGAAATCAGACATCGGCGCAAGGAGGTTGAGGTTCAGCTCCCAACCCGCGCGTCACGTTATAACAACACGTGCAACCACAGCCCGCAACACGGTCAAGCCCGGGATATCTTATTTCAATGGCAGACAAGGTTGAGCACGGTGGCGAGACCGTTGAGTGCGAGCGGGTGGGAGTGCCTAATCCCCCGATTGCCGGAATCGGAGTACGTACATGAATAGCTTCTTTTATCGAGAGATCCAATCTAACCACTTTCAAGATCATCGTTACCTTCGCCGGCTAAGCGTTCATCTCGCTCCTACTCGCCATCTGGGTATTCTTCCTGTCTAAGAACGGACGACTCGACGTGAGCTACAGCGAGGGCACAGTCGAGCACGCAGTTGAGGTTAAGCGACTAGAGTTAATCCTTAACATCCTTATAGTCGGTAATGACATTTAGATACTTACTGGTAAGCTAACGCCCCGTTATTATTCTAGCTGTTACTGATACGACTATAGGAATTGCATTAATGATTACAGCCTTTGCTGATACCGACGACCTTAACCTTTACCACCTTTACCTGATTTATAACATCGTCAGTTTCGTTAGGTAAGTGTCTGGTCCTATCTAGTTCCCCCTTTCTCTTTCTCTCACAAATATTGGTCCTATCCCTTTAACAACCATTTAAAGTCTCCAGCGCCGCCGCCCTTATAACCTAAACCTTCTATATAACTAAACACCTTAACTTAACTAAATACGCCCGTCCACCTAAGCTCCACAAACATAAGCCCATAACTATAACTATAACTATCTTAACCTATTTTAAACGAAACCCCTCCACCTGCCTCCTTAGTTACCACCACCGTGTAACCTACCTCTTCGCCCTCCTTTTCCTCACCCTAACTATCCTCCTCCTTATCTCCTTTAACTTGTGGTCCACCCTCCCCACCGCCCCTATCAGCTCCTGCTACCTCACTACTAACCTCCTCTCCGCCCCTGGTGTATCCCACCCGGGCACCGACCGTATTTACATCGCTATCACCGCCGTCTGGCTGCTTATCTCCCTCTTCCTCGCCATCTTCGGTGGCGCTAAACACAGACGGACCGTGCTGTTTGTGGCGATTGCGCAGTTCCCGGTGTATTTGTATGCGGTTGTTGCGTTGAGGACGGGGAACTAGGCCGTGTTGGAGAAAGGTGGGGAGGGGGAGGAGGGGGAGAATGTATGGGATTTTAGGCAGACGACGGTGGTGTTGTTACTGGGGGTTACGGTGCATGAGTGTGTTAGTAAGGGGAGGGAGATTTGGAGGTTTGAGAGGGAGATGAGGGGGAGGGCAGAAGGGGAGGAGGATGAAGGGGGGGTTGTGGACAGAGGGAGGGATGTCGAGGCTGAGTCCGTGGTGGGGAGAGAGGGTTGAGTTGCCTGGGTGAGTTCGGGTAGTACCTTAGTGATGCAGAAATTGAATTGGGGTGAGGAGAAAAAGAGGTTTGAAAGCGAATCCATCGATTCTTCTCAGATATAACGATGGAAGCAAGATCGAACTCTTCTAGCAGAGGCATTATGTGTCAACGGCATCAAGAGCACTGCGGGTTAATATGACCAATTCTCAAATGGTGTTATACGGCGTCTTTAACTGTGCTACATGGGTAGACTGAGTCTCTCAGCCCCGTCTTCGAGCTTGTGCTAGTTAAGGTACTGAGCTCCTCGAAGGCAAACACTCCTGAACCCACCGCGTCGAGGGCGTCTCTGCCGTGACAATCAGTGTTTTCGTGGTTGAGATCTGGGAAAGCGTGAGAGTGAACGTCTCCATCCTCGTCCCCGCCCCAGAGGTGCCGGGTGATAACCCCAACGACTGCCGACGAACCATTTCGACAGGGGTTTCGCCTCCGGAAAGTTGACTGTATCTTTCTCCCGTTGGGGTGGCACTTGCAGCAGCTAGGGGGGCGTACTGCTGCGAAGCTATGGCCGCCCCTGTTGACTCCGGTAGTAGATCAGCCTCCTCGCTGCTTATCGAGCTACGAATAAAGCTGCAGTAGGACTCATCCCAGTATCGGTCCACTGTCGCCGTGTAGACCGTGGTCCTCACCGTCGCGGTGCGCACGTACAACGTGGTGGTTGGGTTGAGACACCATGTGTTGACGAAGGTCTTGGTCTCCGGGTCTTCGACCATCTCGGTCACGTAGCCTGTCGGGGTGTTGTCCCGTATCTCGGTGGTGATGGATGTCGTCCAGACGCGAGTGTCCTCTGGTTTGCGAGTAGTGGTTCGGGCTCTTGGGGTGTAGCTGGTTGTGCGCGTTGCGTTGCTGTAGTGGCAGACTGTAGTCAGGTCGGTAAACAACTTGTGGACGATGGTCTCGGTCCGCGTGCCGGTGGCTGTGGCGGCGGTGTTGATGTCAACGTAAACTAAGGTCCGGTTGCACGAATAGACGGTGCTTATTGACGGCCTAACGGCGGTGCGCGTCCGTGTTACGTAGGTCTCTGTCGTGAAGCCACTCCTGGCCCCGCGGGTGATGGTACGCGTCTTAGTGACGTACACGGTGGAGAAATATGTGAAGGCCTCACTCTGTGGATATGCGAACCAGAAGTATTTGGTGCAATCGTATGTTGATGTGGTCGCGGCGGTGCTCGGCCATATTGTTTGGGGGGTGGCATTGAGCGTGACGACGTGGTCTTGGGGGTAAATGAACTTGGAGACGGTCGATGTGATTGTCACCCAGATGGCGGGAGGATCTGGGAAAGGGGTTATGCCAGCCCATCTATTGCTGAGGCTTGGGATGTCGATTGTTTGGGCTCGCAGGAGTGGAATTGCTGCTGCCCACGAGAGGAGTATGAGCGTTCGCGAAACTGGTAGAACCCAAACCATTTTGATCGTCGACAGGAGGCACGCTTGCTTCGCAGCGAGGCGAGGTTCTCTGGGGTTAAGTTGAAGGATGAGCTGAGACAGGATAACATCATGTCTACCCCCACGTGGATATCGGCACTACTTATACACGTAAAACCCATCAAACATGGACATCGATGTCAATTGCACGCAACGTAACTAGCAGAAACTTTAGTCTGCAACCCGCCCAATCCACAATAACTCACTATGTGGTGCGGGGAACTTTAATATGTTATGCGGGATGTATAGCATGTGCCTGATTTTCCAGTATAGATCTTAGCCTGCCGAAACGTAGGGCTGAGCGAAGGCCGATAACTTGCATACCTGGTATAAAAGCTCGAGCCAGGATTGAATGGTGTCCTGCTCAAGGCTCCCACGGGCAGGGTTGGTTGACTTGAGGACTGAATCGTTGCCCGTTTCCTTCAAGGATCTCCAGTATCATTGACTATACTCATCCTTCTATCTCCGACCCACACTTCGCAGAAGAGCCCGATCAGGTGCATTTTGAGTTGGCTCACCTTTCTATCCGGGCCTGGTTCCCGAGACCTGGGCAGGATTGAATTCGATTTATCGATTGTTCTGATTCACAGCGAGTACCCTGCTCTGCCTTTCGGCCCCCTTTTGTAAACGTGAAAAGAGAATGCCAAGAGGGCGAAAGTGCGGGGTTTCTGTGAAGAGCCTACATGTAGTTGTAGTGACTTATGCATTTATGCCTCAGCTTTAAACGTTGGTCAATCAGCTGCCACCATAGTGCCCGGATGAGGGGAACCACCACCATTTAAAACAAGCAGTGAGTGATTTTAAAAGTCACGTATCTGATCTACTTCACCACGTTAATTACCTCTTGTTTTTAATAGTTATCATCAGAGCCTTTTCGTCTTTTATTTCCCAGATTTATGACTTGAGCTGTCCTATTCTGGAGTGATGCGGCTCATCAACATCCACACCTCGAAGCTGGAAGAGTTTATCGGCGACAATACCTCCCTATTACATTCTCTCTCACGCCTGTGATAGCGACGAGATCTCATATCAAGACTATATGTGGCTCCAAAACCACAACGAAGAGCTTGCCGCGGGTATCTTCGCCGACAAATGCCCCCGGCTCAGCGAAATAAAGCGGAGGGAAAGTACACTTGCTTGCTCAGCAGCCGTGGCTTCCGCAAGATCCTGGCATTTGCCCAATTCACCAATGTCGGGACTCGGCGTTTTTGGAGCTCCCACCGGGTACATATGGATTGAAATCTATTGCATCTGCAAGATTCACCCGACCACTAAGCCCTCAAAAGAGGATGTGTTTGCCGCCGTAAACGTAGGCTGCTTACGCGCTTTGAACCTCGCCACACAGTAAACGGTAACGAGCAGCCGAGATCGCCCGCCTGCTCTTAACGGGGCCCCTCAACTTGGCCATAGGCCCTGTTTCGACCCCCGAGGTAGTGCGCACCGGCCACCACAATAATCAGGGGTTCAGGGCCTCAGGGCTGCAGGTGCCGGCGCGTTGGCAACCCAAGCCAATATGGAGAAAGGCGCATGTTGGGGTTATAATTGTCATTCTTCCTTGTTGTTCTTCTGTGGCTCATTCTGTTACCTTCACTGCCTTTGCCGTCTCTCCGCGCATCTCCGACTATGGATATCCTGATCAGGAAAGCCTTGCAAGTACCCACCGCTTTATTTTGGGCTTTCTAGCTTCAAGGTAATCGATCTCGTAGAGAACGTCCCGTTTCTATGTGTGGTGACCGAGTTTCGGCAGTTATGATATGAGAGGAGCGTTTAATGTGGCTTGATTATCAAAGGTCAAAAATTCACGGCCGTCGAGAAAACGATCGGTGTCGGTGACAAATACGGCCGTGTTGCAGTGAGTGGGGCTCATTGCGAATGGGGGTCTCAGGTTAGATCGTGCCACATTTTGTCACGAGCTCGCTTCGCTTCCAACCCTGTTGCTGGTCCCCACTTTTCAACCCAACTTGGTCGAGCGGATCGCGATGGACCTCGCCGCCACCGCCGACCCGGCATCGATATGCGACTGCTGCCGGCTCATACCGAGGATATTCGATTACAGAACGCGGCCGCCGCGCTGGCTGCACCATTGCGCTAGCTTCACCGATCTCTTGGCGTCCGGCGCGCAATGTACTATGTGCAAGCTCATCGTCATGGCCTTTGAGCGAGCGGGCATCTCCGACGCGGGCGCCGGCTCCGTCGCGCTCGAGTACAGTTTACTCAAAGCCCGGCTGAAGGGCTTCAAGGCGTCCGTGTCGGAGAATCGCGGTCGCACCAGCATGACGGTGGTGTGTCTCCCGACAGATGGTACGCGGTTTGCCCTGGGTGGATAATGGATTGCTGCTGCTGACGGGCGATAGAGGAGCTGCCTTACCATTCGCGCCGCGGTCTGTGGGTCAATGAAGATTTCCAAGACTTGGACCGGCGCTTATGGGTCGCCAAGGAGTGGCTCGACGATTGCATCGTCAACAATGGACGCAAGTGTTCCCATCCTGTCGACAAAACTGCTAACGCGTGTCCTTGATATTGGGGATTCGGGTACCAGCGTGAAGCTGATCTATGGGGAGGAGGCGAGAGGGTAGGGAACAGCCCTGGGGCGGTCTTCATTTTTGTTTGGCATTTCAAAGTGCTGATCGCCAATCTAACCATTTCTTCCAGGCGCTGCGCGGCCTTGAATCATTGCTGGGCACCACGCTCATGCCGGTGACCCTGGCCAATGCCTCCATCGACACCCTGCAGACCGGTATTCCAGCCGGGGGTCTCCCAAAGACGTTCCGAGACGCCATCAACATCACAAGCTGCCTAAGAATCCGCTACCTCTGGATCGATTCCCTATGCATCGTCCAAGACGACAAGGCGGACTGGGAGCGGGAAGCCGCTAGGATGGCTGAGGTCTACTAGAATGCCTGCGTCATCGCGGCCGTGGCGTCCCCCGACTCGGTCGGCGGATGCCTCTAGCCGCCCGAGCCAATCTAGGTGATCGAATTCCCCTGGGAGGGGGAGGAGGAGCCCGCGCCACGGCATACCAAGTTCCTTGTGCGCGTTGAGTCGTCCGAAGCGTGATCGCTCCTCCGCTCCCCCTTTACAACCGCGCCTAGACACTGCAGGAGCTGGTCCTCTCGCCGCGCATCCTGCTCTGCTGCGAGGGCCAGCTCTTTTGGCAGTGCCGCTCATACGTCTTCTCCGAGGACCGCAGCGTGTGGGTCTTCCGGAGGTTCGCCAAGCTTCCCCTGCCGATCGACCACGGCCACGATTACCAGTGGTGGATATAGGTCGAGAACTACAGCCGGCGGCGCCTTAATCATCAGAGCGACAAGCTGGCTGCCATGTCAGGTCTGATGTCCTTTGCGGCCGCGAGCAACGCGCGGCGCGCCAAGGACGAGTGCCTGGTAGGCATATGGTCCGCGGACCTGCCGTACTCGCTGCTGTGGTGCACGCCGGCATATGGCGAGCAAGCCGCCTCAACGGGCTGTCCAACTTGGTTGTGGGCGTCGATCGCGGGCCCCGTCCAGATGCCGGGGCACTACCATTCGTCCATCCAAGTCCGGACGAATGCCGAGGCCCAGATCGTTTGGACGTCAGCAACATGGGCGGCCCTGCCTCTTATATCTGCCCTGAAAAGCGTTGAGCTGACACTGCTCGGCCGGCTGCAGCAAGCCCGAGTCGGACTGAGTACGGCCAAACAGGAGTGGTGGGAGGTGTCCAAAGTCTTCTCAGCGAGCGGGAAAGAGACATTTGATATGTTCTCGATCCCTAAGCCGCGAGAGCCGTTCGGCGATGGGTTCATTGGGACAGCGAGCTTCGACATTGCGCCTCCCGAGAGGGGAACTGTGTTCGCGTGTCTGCAAATTGGATTCACCCACCCACAGTCCCGGTTCAACAGTGGCAATGACCCTGGAACCATTACGTCTGCCGACCATTATTTCTTAATTCTCAAACCGACGAGGGGGGTCAGTGAGTATCGAAGGGTTGGGATGGACATGGTTCGGATTGAAATCCACGACTGGGGCCGCGGGAGCCATGCCAGGTATGTTGTCAACAATCGGACTTTTCCACCCGCCAAACCGGCACTGTTGAAGATGGTGAACGAGGACTTGCCCAATGATAGATCTTGGGGTGGCTTTTCGGACGAATCTGCTCGGGTTGAGGTGCATCTGGTGTAGCATAGTAGTAGAGGAATAAATATATACCTTAAGTTTTAATCTGTTAATCGGATAAGGCTTACTTTAAAGTAGGTGAGGATGGCTGTTCCGTTTATATAATACGCTTTCTTAGAGAAAAATACCTTTTAGAGTGTTTATAACTAATATTTAAAAGTGGAAGAACTAAAGTTAATATTTAAGGTTATTTCTTTAAGTTATATTATAGGCTTATAGTTATATTACTATAAGGAATATAACTTAATAGGTAAAAATATATAAATTAGATCTTTCTTCCTTATTTTCTGCCTTTTTATAATAAGATAAGGGTTATATACGGTTATAATGTAATGTTTTAAAAGGATAAGGTATCTTATTATTATAGTAGCTTTATTAGGTTAGTTAAGAAGGTAGTAGAGATTAGGGTATTAGAATAGCCACTATAATCTTTAAATCTAAGCCTAATTAAGAATATTTAGCATTATATAAAGGTTCAGATTGGTATTAGGAGGTATAGGATTAAAAACGTTTAATAAATGGCAGAGGTAATAAGGGAGGCTTAGGGATAAATTCTAGTTAAGGTATTCGTGAAACTGGCTAACTTTATACCAAAACGGATGGACTTACTTAGGCAGTCAAAGGGTAGCCCTATTAAATATTGATAGATCTATGTATGTTTTTAATTTGAAGTTGTTTGGTTGTGTTTTCGTGGAGTTACGCGTGTTTAAAGTAGGTGGGGTTGTGCTAGCGGGGGGGCCGAGACTTTTTGGCCCCCATTGTACATACCTGCATACTAGGTTACATCCAGTGCGAGAAAACGTACCCTGCAACGCTAGCCGATGATGCGCCTTCTACGTGCGGTGTGTGAGGTAATATCTGTCAGCCCTGCACGCCGAGAGCTTTTATAAATAAAACGCCCCGCCTAATAAGGTACTGTAACAGTAAAAGATTGAACCTTCCCGCTTAAAACTACTAATATAATATCTATCTTAACCCTTTTAAACTTGTGACAACAATGTAAATCCTTATCCTCGGCAGAACATCCTTCGTCGGCCGACACATCGCCCTTACGGCTGTCTCCCGCTCCTACTCCGTAACCCTCCTTAACTGCGGCACCGCTCCCACACCCTCCGGCACCACCTCCCTGATCGGCGACCGTCTGGCCCCCGACGGTGGCCTGTCCGCCTTATACGGCCTCCATTTCGATGTAGTCCTTAATACCTGGTTTAGTGACCTAAAGGCCGTTATAGAATCTGTTAAAGCTCTAAAGGGGAAGGGGAAGTATTACGTGTATATCTTTAGCTTAAATGTTTACAATGTCGATAGTAAACCTAGGTCTAGCTTTAATACTAGGGGGTTGTATAATGAAACTACACCCTTTTTTAATATCACAATGCCTAATGCTACTAAGCTAAAGTACTAATACCCATTTGAGAAACGCAGCTTTAAGATTACCATTAAGAGATAGGTGTATGTAAGATCACTACTAATTTAACTTAGCGTAATACTTAGTCCTTACAAAGTAAAGGTTATTAAACGTGGCTAGTTACCCTAGTGGCTAAGTCGTCTGGTAAAAGGAGGAAAGACTTTAATACCTAGTCTGGAAAATATAAGATTACAGTTTATTAATGTAAGAGGCTTAGTGGAGTTTATAGTTAATGGGATTAAGAAGGGGCTAAGTGGGGTTTATAATCTTATTAGTGAGGTTGGGAAGGTCACGATAAGGGAGGTGCTCTAGGCGGGGAGGGAGGTTACAGGAGTGAAGGTAATACTGGTGTGGAAGACGCCAGGTGAGATTTTAGAGGTGGGAGTGTAGCTGTGGAGTGAATTGCCGCTTTAGTTAGATGTGGAGTTGGAGGTGTATAAGACTGTGTATGGGTGTGATGTTACAAACGTGGCGGAGGCGGGGTTGGTGTGTCGGCCGGTGGGGGAGACGGTGAGGGATACTTGGGCTTGGATGGAGGGTGAGGAGTTGAAGCCTGTGTATGCTCCGGAGGGGGCTAAGGGTCTGTTGGGATTAAGTGTCGAAAAGGAGGAGAAGCTGCTGGGGAAGGGACGATAATGACTTAAAGGCGAAAATTTTGTTTTCCACTAGTTGAACCAGCTTCTATCATTCTACTAATTTAGTCTATTGTCCCGCTCTCCTAGGTATGCAGGGATCTTATATTTTTTATGCGAGGTGCCGTCAGCCAACCAAAACGCTCCATTTCAACAGTTTGTTGGTTAGACTATCTCATTTGATCCATGAGAAGGATCTAGCGTTCAGGGGGTTGAATCCTTCAAGAACACCAACACACTATGTATTTAGAATGGCTCAGTTCCGAGGGTTCCGTTCCCAAGACTTCTTATTCTAACCAAGCGCCACTTCCTGCTCTTCGAGAACACGATTGTCCCGTCCGCGAAATGCAACCATGGACGCAACACGGCAACCCAAAGTTCTGGACCGGGAGGACAGCAAGTTGATGGACTCGGATGCGCCTTTGATTACCCCTCAAGACCCCACAATTAGGCGGAGCCCTTCTTCAGAGTCGACAAACCTGGCCGAGCGCAATGCATACCCATCGACCTTTGGGCTTTGGTGGCGGGAGGGACTGGCTTCCCTGGTTACGCTCGCCATGATGGGCGCTGTGGTGGGCACCATCCTCCCGCACCAGGACAAGCCGCTTCCGGAGTGGCCGTACTGGATTTCGATCAACACTGTCGTGTTGATTTATTTCATCATCCTCAAAGCCGTGATGGCCTGTGTGCTTTCTAAGGGCTTGGGCTAGCTCAAGTGGTCCTGGTTCGTCAAGGCGCATCCCTTGAGCCACCTGCAGGCCTACGACGATGCGTCAAGAGGCCTATCGGGATCACTCATGCTTCTTTGGAAACTGCGCGGCACTTCCTTGTTGCCGTCGTTGGCAGTCGTGACCATCATTCTCTCCACCATCTTGGATCTATTTGGCCAGCAGCTCATCACATTCTACCAGTGTTCCAACCTCGACGTGACGGACCGAAACGCTACCATCCAACGCGCCCATTTCTTCAACAGTAAACTCCGCAGTCGTAAAATCGTAAGCTCCTTCAATTTAGGCGTACAGCTGGAAAGTTCCATCATGCAAGGCTTGTATCAGGCCCAGCCCCTGTCGGCGCCCTTCAACTACTCGACTGGTACGTGCAGGTTCCCGAAGAGATACGGCAACGCGGCATGGTGCAGTAGATGCACTGACCTCTCAGAGAAAGTTGTGGGCTCAGCCAAAATGGGCTACGCGCTCTTCGGGATGACTGTTTTGGACGGCGGTGAATTGCGCCTGAATACTCTCAAGGATGGAGACACGGACAATATCACCGGCCAGGCACTATTTTCACGCAAAGGCAAAGACACCTCGGAGCAAGCTAACACATGGGGGGCTCGAGGGTACGGCGCCGCGGAATGCGAGGTGTTTCCGTGCCTCCAGGCGTACTTGGCCACTGTCGAACTTAGCGAGCTGGTCGAGCACCTCGACGCCGAGGACTACATCTGAGGCAGCCGGCCGAGCGACGTACCAGGTTGTGACAAGACTGCGGCGTTGAGTATGAGCAGGAGAGCTATCGACCTGGACTGCATGAACAAAGGCGAGAGGTCCGACCTGCGGAAGAAGGGTTACGTTGTCGACGGGGCGCAGTCGCTTTGGCTTGCGTACAACTTGTCCGCTGACGCGCACGTCTCACCCAAGGAGTACTGCTACAACGACACGGGGATATGCATCCGGTCGCAGTGCACATTCCAGTTTACCCAAATCCCCGCAATAGGGGACTATTCCGGCAGGGAATTCCTCAACGACCAGTCGTCGAAATCCGGCGCAGTCAGACAAGTTGGACCGGTTGCCATAGGCTCATCGGTCGGTAGGAGCCTATACCTAGACAGTAAGATGAGCTTTGACACGTTTAGAGACGCATTTAAGAGGGTGATAGATTCCATGTCCATGTTTGAACGCGCCTCGGCTACCCAACTCGACACAACTACCTTTCCCACTGTGGGTGAGGTGTGGATTGGGAGCACCTGCGTGCACGTTCGGTGGCTATGGCTTATCTATCCCGCGGTGCTGATTGTTCTCCTATTGGGGTTCTTCACAGCAGTTGTGTGGAGGGTTAGACTGAGCGGACAGCTGGGAACGCTGGGTTACAAGACGTTGTTAATGCCTCTTATGTTTCACGGTTTGGAGAGGCAGAACGAGGTGCTGTTGGTTGAGGGGATGGAGGAAATAGACCGGCAGGCAGAGAGACTGAATGTAAACCTTCAAATGACGGAGAAGGGGTGGTGGTTTAAAGAAGAGTAAGTCTTTTAGCATACTAGTAATCCATTGAAACGTATATTGATCCCACTCCTCCCTTAATTATCTGTCAGAACAACCATTGAGGGTGTTTAAGCCGAAAGTGCTACACTAAAACATAATTAACTAACAGATAAATCTCCTCCGGCCTCACCACCTTACCATCCCCTTCCAATACGAGAAACGAACACCTCCCCTGTCTTCGCCTGATGCATAGCATTAAGCACACAACCACTAGCAGCATTCAAACCCTGGGAAAACACCTGCAGTTCGCCCAGTTTAGCCGTCAACTTCAGCGTGGTGGGATCCAGCGCGTTGCTACCTGGGGCCATGGTGCTCGAGGGAGGAGGTTTCGGCTTCGATATGTGGAGTATGTAGGTGAATATGTCGTCTCCTTTGATGTAGGCCATGACACCCGGGACTTTAATGCTGCTGGTGCGGATATAAGATGGGAGGAGGGACTTGATGTTTGGCACGGGGAAGTCGCACCGCCGCCACGTCGCTGATAGACCCATAGTTGAACCGCCAAAACTTGGATGGGAGTCGGAGCCTGCACCTGCTGATGGCCCCACCTCCTACGAAGGGTTGATAGCTATCTCCAGCAAAGTTGAGCTCAAAAACGCTGGAGTCTTGCTCTCCGGAAGAAGATCTGATAACAATTGAGGTGGTGGGGATTTATATGTCTTGGCCGACGAAGCGGGCCTGGTTGCTCGGTGTAGAACCCGGCTGCTTGGGGACTAGCTGAGCCGTTGAATCGATACTAGTACTGGTGTTTAACGAGAGTTGCTGTGCAGTTGATGGCGGCGAATGATTGAGCGCTCGAGTGGATCCTAAGAGCAACTGACCTGATGCGCCGAAAATAATGGCCCGAGAAGTCCAGATCGAACAAAAGATCGGGGATGTGGGACGTGGCATCCCCTAACTCTCGGAATGTTACGCCGTGTCTGTTATCGTCACCTGGAAGCCTTTGCCGTCCCGAATCTGGCCAAGACTGATGTTTGGCGATAGAGCGGCGCGGGCAAGGCGACCAAGGCCGAACATGAATTTCATGGAGACGGTGGACGTGTATGTGAAATCTTTGAGGTGTTGGGCGAGGATTATCGCCGCACCGTTCCGGAGGATGGCTGATGCAGGACCCAGCAGCATCACCAGTGCCATGTTGAGGATGAGTAGCAAAGCGAGAAAGAATATCCTCCACCCCTCTCTTTGCTACTACCGGGCACGCCCAAACGTCCCCCAAAGACTACCTACCATATCTAGTAGCAAGTAGACCGTACCCTCTGGGAGCGGCATTGTTTGCATGCGGTTGGCTGGTTGGTGTGCTGTCAAGGCGGTGGCGATGACTGGCACGGAATTGGGCGAGCCGCGGTGTCTGATGATGGAGGAAATAAAGATAATGAATGGACAAATGTTAAATACAGATTTAATTTGACATTTAGTCGCACCCAAGGCCTTCCCCGCCGAAATAATTGCACGGACTTTCCCTTGCCAGTGATGATTGCACTCTCTGGAATATGAGCCTTAAACATGACAACCACTACCACTGGTCAGGGTCTGCATCCGCAAAGGTAGTCCTAAACCCAATCTCGTCAAACCAAATCTGACGAAACGGCTGGTTGCCAGCATAATTCCCATTGCTCCAACCCTTTACGTACAACCCGACGCGAAATTGGAATGCACCATTCTCCTGAATTGTTGTCGGAACTCCTGTCTGGTTAACTGCAATGTCCCTATTATACCAAAGCTTAAAGTGTCCGGCGGGTACAGCACTCGCGTAGAAATTAAGCACAGCCATACTGAGAATCCAGTTCCACAGATTGGAGATGCCAAGACGAGTCGTGTAGTCAACCACTGTGTCAAATCTGGGTTCCGACTTCCGCGAGGGGGGGAAGTGGTCCCTGTTGCGTTGGTAGAAGTTGAGCCTCATTTCTTCTTTCCACCACCTCACCTTCCTTCTCGGCCCGCCCCTGTTTTCTCATCAGTTCTATTTGTCGTTTTCCAGCCTAATTTGAACGACAAAGTCACAATGAGATCAGCTCTCCCCCTGTTGGCCCTGGCGAGTGTGGTACTCTCCGCACCGCCACCACCGCGGCCGCTGCGGACTCGCCGCAACCCTCCTCCATCAAATACCTGATAACCTTGTAACAACCCCCGTCCACCTCCCCCAAACAAAACCACCGCCAAGACCAAGACAGGACGAACGAACACCACCCAAACTAGCGGCGACTCGTACTCCCAGACGGGCTTCAATCCGGCGTCGAACTCCCCCCCCCTTCGGCCGGCGGCAACCCGCTCCGCAACCCGCCCCTGCCGGGGTGGGCGGCGTCAGGCGGTTCAGTTAGGTCGAGTTCCTAGTGTCGCGGCGCAAGGCTACCAGCGTGTTGTCGTACAACTTTGTCAACGGCGGCGCGACGACCGACGCGGCCCTGGTCGCGCTGTGGAAGCCCGAGGTGCGCAGTTTCGGCGACTAGGTCACGGAGTTCCACGCCGTTAGTGACGGTATTGAGAAGAGGGTGCCCGGTGGGAAGGATGGGTGGGAAGGATGGGTGGGAAGGATGGGTGGGGGGGGTGTGCTGGTCGG
>Ga0247760_1001576_pt1 | contig 20500 bp, 12 predicted proteins | sample UWRJL171409R4_FD_179936 | JGI IMG/M metagenome (GOLD analysis project Ga0247760, IMG submission 179936) | Plant litter microbial communities from Arlington Agricultural Research Station in Wisconsin, United States - UWRJ-L171-409R-4 | ecosystem: Environmental > Terrestrial > Plant litter >... | reverse complement strand
GCCGCACAATGCCGGCCGTGCCCTCAGCGACCGGAAATATCCACCCCTCTCTACGGTGCTCGCTAGGGTTAGGGTTATATATATGAAATTTCCACCCCCTGAATAGAAACAAGTGCTTGTATGCAATCTACGTACTTGAATAGCGATTAAAGGCCTGCAACCGCGTTGCAATAATAATTTAAGCTACTTAGTTGCTTTATCTATCTACTGGAGGGCTTATTATCGTGCTGGCTGGCGACCCTTTTTACCATTGGCGCCGGTTCCGGCTCCGGCTCTGGTAGCCTCCCTGGTCTTCCGGTTGGCGCGGAGCCGCTTGTAATACAGGTTTAAAGAATAATTAGATTGCCGTTGCTCGGCCATAATAAAACATATCGCTGATTCCTTACTTATACGCTGTAAGCTGGCGACTCGGCGGATCTCTTGGATAACCTCTAATTGTAAGGAATACTACTATATTTCGGCCTAACGGCCGGCTTACTATTGGCTTCTCTACTGGTTATTAAGGGCCGTTATTAAAGGTCCGCCCTAAATGCCGGTAATTTACTCGCGTTATAGATCGCTTATAGTCTTAACGGTCTGGCTTATACGGTATTTCGGAGGCTTCGGCTCCGGGCTTACGGAGCGGCTTAACTGGCTTAATTAACTTGACTGGTTTGAGTCGCTTGTTGATAAAGATGCTGGAGCCGAGGTGGGAGTTAGATTTGGGCTTAAAATTACCGTAGGGGTTAAAATTAGTACCGGTATCGAGGCTAGTACTGGTAGCGAAGCTGGATTGGGTAGCGAAGCTGGATTGGGTAGTAAAGCCGGACCTAGTAGCGACTGGAGCTAAAAGACGCTACCGGCGAGGATCTCTCGTATAGAGGCTTGGTAGGTGCCAGTAAGCTGTTCTTTTACCGTACGGATCTTAGTTGTTAGAGTTACTAAAAGCTCGGCGATTTGCGCTTTTTTCCTAGCTTCGGCCGCCTTTAGATACTTGGTAAGGATTGGTAGTACCTACGTTAAAACGGCTAATTAGCTAGGCCGCTTTCCCTTATTTATTAAGTCCGCTATTTAACGCGCGTACGGCTTGTAGTTTTAATATTGAAATACTGGATGGTTTTATACTATAGATTCCGGAAATTGCCGTATTAACGGTACCGAGTTTTTTAAAATAACTTTCCGGAAATAGAATAGTAGGTCCGTAAAGCCGGTAACCGTAAGGTTTTGTATTTGCCCCGGATCGGGGCCGAACTTATTAGCCTACTAATTCAAATCCGGCTAGATTATTATTAATAGCGAGTCCGGAGCCGGCATTTAGCTTTGGCGTATCTTAAACCCCCCTATTTATACCGGATAGTTGGTTATAATCCGTATAAACTTCCGGGGCAGGGAGTTTAAATAATAGCTAATTATCTGCTTCTGATTCCACTAGCTAATACGCCGAATCTACGCTTCGCTTACCCCCTTTAATTTTACCGTTTTAGCTCCGGAGTTTTAGCTAATATAAATCTTTTTATTCGATTAAATACTAGCGTATTTAAACGCTTTAATAACCTAGTTACGTTGGGTATTATACGCTAACTTAAAAGTAGGCCCGGTTTTGGTATTTTTAAGTAGCCGGATATTATACTATTATAATTGGCTTTTAAAGCTGGGAAACGGCTTATTAGTAAAATTCTATTAGAAAAGGAGATAAAAGGTTACAGCGCCGAGAATGTAAATAGCCGGATTTCGGTTTCGGAATACGCTAGCTGTTTTTAAGCGGCTGTATTAATTTTGCTTACTGGCGCGGGTGGTAATAATAAACGGTATATACCGAGTAGGATTTTTACTGGGGAATTTAAACGTAAAGAGGTCCGATATTTTAAGATACTAATAATAGCCGAGAAGCATATTTACTAAAATCCAAAGGTAGTATTTAGCTAATTAGTTAAAGGTATAATTTTACAACTCGCCGGCGATTCGCTTTAGGTTATTTTCGGAATAATTGTTAAAAAGCGTATCCCAGCCCTTATTAGTATAATTAACTTTTTACCGCTCCGTATTATAATATTATAGGGATTTAATGTATTTCCGGGCGTTATCCTCCCGGGGGGAAGGGTAGGTATTTATACTAAGCGCTTTTTGGGCCCGGTAAAGATCCGTAATTATTATAACGTAGGTCCGGATTAATCGCTACGTAAGCTGGGTTTCCAAAAGCAGTATATTTCCGTTAACCTTTCGGCTTTGTAATTATAAAGGCTGGTTAATGACGTCCTCTATAAGAAAAAGGAGGAGTTTATCCTTTGTTACTGTTTCGCCGTCCTAATATTACTTTTACTAGTAAAACCGCTGGAACTCCTCCTATTTTGGCTCGTATGCCGTTACTATATTCTTTGGCCGCGCCGCTTTGATTATGGTGAGGATATTCTATACGTTGGCGTATAGTTTGGTGTTATTAATAATAGCGTGTTCCGGAGCCGTTGCAATTATGGTACGTATTTTCTGCTAGCCGGCTAAGGGTTATTCCGTACCGGCCGGCTCTGCTACTGTAATTAATAGCGCTGCTGGCGCCGGCGCCGCTGCTTGTAATCGCCGCTTGAGAGGAGCCATAGCGTAGAAGAGGCCGGCCCGTACTTATAAGACTGGAAAGAAGTAAAGGTCGGTAAGGGGGGATGGAATCGGGGGGCTATTATAGACCCCGAAAATAGCGCTATTAGCGGTCTTCAGGCCGGCTAGCGCCGCTGTAGTGGATGGCTTTAGTGCATTAGTACGCTGTAGGATAGCGGGGTCTGTAGGGTTTACGGCGAATTAGCGGCCGGATTAGCCGGCGCCGTAGATATCTTGGAATAAGTATGGTGGCTACCCCTGCTAGGCCGTAGATATCCGCGTAATTCGCCGGTAGTGTGGCTGCAGGGTTAGGGTTATAGCGGGGGCGCCGATCAGCGGCTCGCTGATTCCGGCTCAGCGGGGCTGCGTATACCAAAGTATAGATATCTTCTCACGTTAAAACCGGGAGAGTTATAGAGCCATTATATACTACCGTTATGTTGCGACTTGTTGGTGTGAGGGTATCTGCTTCTCGAGCCAGTTGAGGGGTCGTCAAATCCGAGTTAGTAGTGAAGCCACACGTGGTTGGAACTCCACTAAGGCTAAAGAGGCCTCTCCAGCAGCTGCCCACACCACCGAAGCAACGATCTATCTTCACTGTAAATTTACCCACGAGCTCCCAGTCTTCTTCAAACTGTCATAAAAATACAAAACGCTAATCTATCAATCCCTTACATTTTCACCTGCAATTTTGGCCTTTAGACCGATTGTCTGCACGAGCGCCCGTCCGATCCCGCGACCCGAGTCAAGGCCGCACAATAACCATCCGCGACCCTTCCCTTCCCGCGCAACCGCGACTTTATTAACTACGGAGAATTCCCAACCAATAGATAAGCGATGTTCCGAACCAATTACCTAAGTAGCTCTCGTCGGCACCAGCCGCGTCGGCAAGCAACAAACGTTCGGGTTCCATACCGGTACGCAAGTGCTCGCTGAACCGCTTCGTGACAATCGCCGACGCCGCCCATTAGCTCGCCGGAACATACCCACCCACGGCTTAGCGGACGATGAGTTGTACAATGACCGGCGGATGGATGGTAATCTCAACAACGTTCGTGAACCGCGAGGTGTTCTACTACTGTGCGGCGACGGCGGCACGCAACGGGCACGGATTGGTCATCACCTAGACACGGGACAAGCGCACGGGTCTAAGGGCGGCAACAGCAACATCGGAATGCCCTATGAGGATACAGCCGCATAGGTGACCCTCTTGCATAAAGAAGGGCCGTGTAACTATTATAAGACACATACTGCGAAGACGATGTTTAGCAAAGCGAAAAAGGCTCGTGAGAAGAAGCTGGAATAGCAGGATGTAGCGGCTCTAGCCGGGACGTCAAAATCTTACCCTAGTGCTTTTGGATCAAAGTAATAGAAAAAGGCCGAGAGCTGGGGTACAGGTTATGGAGGCGTATAAAGACGGAGCCTAGGGTTAATCACCCTAACACGTTAGGCTAAACGTAGTGTTGACGTACGGGAAACGGGGCCGGTAGGAAGCTAAGGCGTAGATGGAGACTCTCAAGACCATGCTTGGGGTCGATCGCGAGGGCATCTCGGCAGGCCGGCGTAGCTGCTGTCGATGACTGGAGTATTGTATTGTAGGATGCATTTTTGGTTTCCGTTAATGAGAATCAGCAGAGTTCGTCATGGATTCTGTGTCACGGTACAGTGATGTTGCCTGCCTGTGGCTGCAGCTAGATGTAGAAGGACTACGGTGCAGTGCCCTGACTGCACAACGTTCCACTTTTTGTGGTGTTTACGCATTGCGTCCTTTGGTGCCGTGACATTCTGTCACCACAAGAGGGGTCTCTTATTATGCAGCTATCGGGTTGTCATCATCATTATCATCAGCCGATCTTTTTGAAGTACCGAGCTGCGAACCGTCAATTGCCGAAGCGGCTAGTACGTTATCCTTAACTGTCGGCTGCAGGTAATTTTGGAGCCGCAGCTGCAGCCCAGTTTTGGGATCCACTTGTACTTGGTACGGAGTCTGTAACGGCGCACTGTGCCAGCCGCAATCTGGGGTTCTGTGGCCCGTGCGGAGAAAGACTGAACATCGAAGTCATGGACACTCATTTCGGTCTCTACTGTACTGCGTTGAATACCGCCTTTTCTGGCCAAAGATGGGGCTGTATTGTGGAGATTGGAGGTCTTGAGAGAGGCGATTACTATGAGGTATTTAACCGGGAGAATTAAGTTCGCTCTCAATCCAGTATAGTGCATTTTGCTTCCTCAGCCCCAGAAGCCACCTGTGGCGTTTAACAGGAAGCCACTAGCCAAACCCTACCATGCCCCGACAACCCTGACAACTGACAACCTGTAATGGGCCAGGCGACACACAGGGCGAAACCCCGCCGCAGCGTCTGCGCAGCGCCGGGGGCAGCAGTGACGCAATAGGTCGACACACGCATAAAGCCGCTGTAGGTAGTTGGCGCTCGCAGGGGGTTTTTCCCTTCTGCAAGAATCAGTCACTGTATCGAAGTGGAATCTGCTTTACCAACTCATCGCTAGTGAATCACCTGTGTATCGCAGTAGCATCGGGCTCTTCCTTGATCACCCTAGTAGCTTATTACAGTGATAGAAAGTAGAAGATGGAGGGGTTGCCCCTCCTGCAAAGGCAAGGTGCCTTGCAGACCAAGCTCCACTGTCAGATATAAGTGCAACTACCAGGGTCAGAAAGTAATTGGGTTCCCCGCTTTTTGGCGCAGTGGGTAGTTTGCGACATCTACCAGCCTAGGCCCCACCTAAACAGAGAGTGCCGTGCGTACACTCCCTTATCTATGGGCCTTATCTAAGCGAGGTGCCTCCACCTCGGGGTTTCAGCATCAATCAGGCTCTTCCTTGATCACCCGAGTAGCTTATTACACCGGAATAAATCGTTACCCAAATTCTTAACAATTTCGTAGTAACTACATATTATAAGGAAATCAAGCTTATCATTAAACCTACTTATTAATTTCGTACGCTTTAATATAAAAATGCGGTTATTAATTTCAAAATCGGGCGCTTGCTTATATTTTGTCACAGTACACTGCCTGCTTGTAGCTACACAGGTAGATGTAAAAGGACTACAGTGCAATGCCTTGACTGCACAACGTTCCACTTTTTGTGGTGTTTACGCATTGCGTCCTTTGGTGCCGTGACATATTTATTTACTTACGTAACTGTTGAAATTACAGCCCAGTTGCTCTGTAGCTACAGCACCCAAGAGTGCTGTAGCTTAGTTGATCTGCTGTCCTGGGAGTGCTGCCGACTGCACTATGGCAAAGTGCAGTCACCACAACCACGGGAAGTTGGTGTTGTGGTTCAGGGGGGGGCTGCCAAGCCCCCTAGACCCACTGGAACCCACTAGAACCGACGGGGAGTTCCGGGGACCCACCACCTGTAGGCTTAGCCTACAGGGGTAGACCCAGCACCATTGTTACATTAGCTCAGCCAACTCGTTGCCCAGGAATCCTTCGGATTCCAGCGTCAACGTAAGCACCTTTCCCTCTATAGTATAGGCTTTCCTTTTATGTTTTAGGGCTCTTACCCCCTGTAAGATTGACCTATACCCACTGAGGGCCCTATAAAGAACCATCTCCCCTTTTGCGTTTCTGGTGTCTGATTCTTTTCCTTTCTTCTACCCTACACCTCTACCGGGGTAATAAAGGTTAGCGTGTAAATTCCTAACCTTCTCTGGAAGGGGCCTGGTCAAGTAACTTTTCTAGCAATTTCTATGCCAGGCTACCTGCCCAGCCACCACTAACTCTGGAAATCGAATCCTCAGAGCCCTGAAACAACGCAAACACCCTGGACCTTTCCTAGAGATTTCTACCAGTACCTCATTCACCTGTGATTTTAGCCCTGACACCTTGTATCAACGACTATTCCATCCCTGGTTAGGAATTCACACGCTAACCTTTATTATCCCGGTGGAGGTGTAAGCAAGATAGTTTATATATAGCCTTCGGGCAACCTTTTGACCTTCGTGATCTCTATGCAAAGCCCACTGTAGTCACCCTGTTACAGGGTATAGACCCCTGTATCTCTGCTTATTACAGCAGGTTGGTTTGCTGATCTTAGCTTCCTTTGACCCCGTCCCGGGCAGTCATCGTACCCTCAAAGCCTTCCGCTGCGCCCGTTACAGGGGACTCACCCCCTGTAACCTCCTGTACTGGACCTCACTGAGACCAGTCAGGTTACACAAATTAACAGTAACAAAGTTTAGCCGGGGGGGGACTGAAAAGTGTTAAAAGAAAAGGGGTCCCAACCACATTGTCAACAAGATAGGGGTTCGACCCTGGGTCGAACCCAGGCAATATAGTTGCGTGAGGATGCCTGGCACAACCAGCAATCCAACCACCAAGCCACCAAGGCAGTGTAAGCTGGTGGCCAGGTGGATCATGCAAAGAGGTCTATAAAAGGAGGGTTTCTGGCACTGCCAGAAAGCCCACCAACAAGACAATAGAACCAACACATAAAAAACACTGGATTCAAGGTGCCGTGCTTCTGACAAAAAGGAGCCTTTAAGGCTATATGGCAACGGTGTACCGAATCACCCTAGCTTAAGGGAGAATTAGGGAGAGCTTAGGACAAATTAGCCATAGCTTACCCCCAGCTTACCCCAGCTTAGGATTGCGGACGAAAAAGGAAATTTGTGTGCTCAGATTCGTCGCAGGAAACTAGGCTGATTCTTCCCTGAGCTAGGGGATCCCACACGCGGCCGCTGCAGTCTCAAAGGCCCGTTTTCAGTCCCCTCCCAGGCTAACGTTCCCTTTTAATGAAACGCAGAAGACTGCTTAATCTTGGCCCCTATGGTTAGTCCCAATTTTAGCCCCAATTTCGATCTGCTGATTTTCAAGCACCTCAACTGTAGCGATTCCTAACCTGTTCTAGGTATATGACCAGCTGAAAGCTGCTTGAGGAAATGGGCCTAGCCATCTCCGTGATGGCCACAGAACAGCAGTTTATAATGGCCCTAAGTAAGGCGACTTAGGTGACGTCGTCCTTCTGAGGAACGCGCGTGGATCTTTCTCTAGACTTCGTCACAGGTATCGTAGATCGGGACTTTATGTGTCTCTTCGTCTTTGAGATATATCTCGGAGACGTCTGGTAGCTTGCTCGGGTTGTTCTTGTTAAACTTTCGAGATCTTAGTGATGTCCTTAGTGGCATTGGAGATTGCATTCTCATCCCTGACAGTTTAGGTTCCAACTGAAACTTGGGCGAATTCTTAGGCTGGGCTCTTGTCGACCTAGTTTGGGTCTTTCTTACCCAGGACAGTTCTTAAGGGTGGCGGTGGTGGAGACATGATGAAAGTACTGAGATAGCGCGAGGTTCTTCAAAGTTGTGTCGCTGTGCTGCGTGTCGTCGTGATTCTGTAATTGTTGGAGAAAACAATGACGAAGTGGGATGCACGGGCCCTAACGCGACCTGCTGACAACTTGCCGACCGATCAGGTGGCACCGCGCGGCCCCATGCGCCTGCCTTGAGTGCCAAGAACATGAACGCCCATTGCTGACCCGATTCGAGGGAAAGTTATTGGCCTGGGGTCCGATCGTAGGAACTTTCGACGAGGGCAAAGCTGTCGCTGCGCGTGGTCGACGATTTGGAGCTCGGAGCTTCAGTAGCATCTTTTGCTTGCTTCACAACCAATTGAGCTCTTCTCAAGCTGGGGTCCAGAACTACATTCAGCATTGTCGACGAATGGCGCTGGCCTGACTCCATCATGCCCGATCCAGAGAAGGCCGAGCTGCCCCAAACGAACCCCGCTCCGGTCGTCGACGCGATAGAGCCAGCGCCCGCGCCACCTGCATCTTCGCAAGAGGGGGAGCAAACGACAGCCAAAGTCAGGACGAGGCCGGAGAGGGAACCGAAACCCGCCGATTATTTCCGCGTCTTCACCTATGCGACGCCTTTCGATGTCGCGTGTTTCGTTGCCGCTGGGCTGGCTTCCATCGGCGCCGGCATCGTCAGTGGCTCAAGTTTCCTCGCGAAATCGGGTTGTTGCTAATCTCGGAGGGTGGCAGACGCTCCCACTGATGAACGTTGTCTTTGGTCAACTGGTTGGCCAATTCAATGACTACAACAACCCCAGCTCGACACAGTCCCAAGGCGAGTTTGAGTCGCTTCTCAACAAGCAAAGGTGACGATGGCGGTCGGAAATCCGGTCGCGATCACGGGCTCACTATTGTTGTTAGTATCTACCTGTTGGCTCTCTTCCTTGGCCGCTTTGTGGCGAGCTACATTAATAAGGTACGATGGCCCCTCTCTGGGTCTTCGGTTTCCACTTGTACCATTTGGGCCGGCCGCTTACACAGGCGCAGTTCGCTTTCCGAATGATGGGCATTCGTCTTTCGTCCGCTATCCGTTTGCACTACCTGCAAAGTCTCTTCGGTCAGACGATCCATGTCCTCGACTCAATGCCTTCGGGTGCCGCCGCGAGCACCATTACAGCCACCGCAAACGTACTGCAACTAGGCACATCCGAGAAACTCGGGGTCTTCCTGGAATTCATCGCTACAATCATTGCGTCGGTTGCTGTCGCATTCAGCTACAACTAGGAGCTAACCCTCGTTACCTCGAGCGTCATCCTCTTCATCTTCTGCGTCTTGGGCGTGTTGCTACCGTTCATCCTTAAAGGCCATGGTAGAATGACAAAGGTACTCACTCCAAGTCGATGGCTCTTGGCCCAAGGCTAACAGTTGCCAAGGCTGAGGCAAAGGCCAACTCCGTTGCAAGCGAAACCTTCGGCGGTATTCGGATGATCACGGCATGCGGCGCCGAGGAACGGATCACGAAAAAGTATGCTCAATGGGTACAGGAAGCAAGGAAGCACGGCCAGTTTACCGCGCCCCTAATTGCTCTTCAGTTTGGCATGATTGTAGTGGACCCTCCCCATCTCCCTATCCTTTCGACTGGCTGACGAAGTCCCGTGCAGTTCTTTGCCCTCTTCGCTGCCTTTGGCCTGGCCTTTTGGTATGGTGTCAAGCAAATCGGCGAGCAGAGGCTCGACAACGTTGGCACAGTGCTCATGTGCGAACCCCCCCCCTTGTTCCTTGCTGGAACATCGCTAACAGCAAGCCAGTGTCCTCATGTCCGTCATGATGATTGTCATCTCTCTAGAACGCATCTCGAGTCCCCTCCTAGCCGTCGGCAAAGCCATGGTCGCGGCCTGCGAGTTCTTTACCGTTATCGACGCCCCGAAACCCGCCGTTGGCACACTGAAAGAGCCCGACGTCACGGCCACGGACGATATCGCCTTCAAAGGTGTCACGTTTGCCTACCCCGGTCGACCCCACGTCAAAGTCCTTGACGGTCTTGATCTTACTATTGAGGCCGGCAAGCTGACTGCCATCGTGGGGCCCTCTGGTTCGGGAAAGAGCACCATTGTTGGACTTATCCAGCGGTGGTACACACTACAATATCAATACGTCATTGCGAAGGCGGTGGAAAAGGGCAAGAAAAAGAAGAAGAATAAGGGCGGCGAAGCAGAAAAGGAAAGCAGCGATGACGATATCGATATGCCTGAGAAGGAGGCGCCGGAAGAAACAGGTCCGAAGGTTGAGCTTACTGGATCCGTTACGACAGCTGGCCATCCTCTTGATGACATTGAACTCAAGTGGTGGCGCTCTCAGATTGGACTTGTGCAACAAGAGCCATTCTTGTTCAACGACACCATCTACCAAAATGTGGTCTATGGTTTGGTTGGTTCCGAGTGGGAAGAAGAACCCGAAGAGCGGAAGAGGGAATTGGTCAAGGAGGCTTGCAAGGAAGCGTTCGCAGACGAGTTCATCGATCGGCTACCAGATGTAAGTTTGTCGCTGTGTGGTGCTCGACGTTGGCACTGACGACTGGCTAGGGCTATAACACCAAGGTGGGAGATGCTGGCGCCAAGCTCTCTGGTGGACAGCGTCAACGCATCGCCATCGCACGCAGCATTATTCGCAAGCCCAAGATCCTCATTCTCGACGAAGCCACTAGCGCCATCGATGTGCGAAGTGAACGGATCGTTCAGGCTGCCCTCGACCGAGTTGCGCGGAACCGAACCACCATCACGATTGCTCACCGTCTCTCAACCATCAAGAAAGCCGACTGCATTGTTGTGTTACAGAAAGGGAGGTTGGTGGAGACTGGAACCCACGACAGCCTGCTACAGAACCCTGAAGGTGTCTACTACGGCCTCGTTCACGCCCAACAACTTTCCCTCGGAGGCTCTGTCGAAGGGGCCGAAGAGGACGGGGAGCATCAAGAGGGGGACGTCGGCAAGATCCTCAGCCGAGAAAAGAGCGCAGCTAAGTCAGACGGCGGTGATGCCGCGGCAGGACCCGACGTAAAAAACCGCAATCTGTTCATGAGTTTTGGTCGGCTGTTGTACGAGCAGCGTTCAAGGTTTCCGTCCTACATACTGACCGTCTTCTTTGCCATGGTCTGCGCCGGTGAGTTGACACTTCATGGGCGACATGTTGCCGACTAACCAAAGCTAGCTGGCACTCCTCTTCAAGCATACCTCTTTGCCAAAGTCGTTCAAGTGTACCAATACTCCGAGGACCCCCCCAAATTCAGGGCAGAAGGAGACTTTTGGTCCTTGATGTGGCTCGTCCTTGCCATTAGTGTCGGCCTAGGCTATTTCCTCATGGGCTACGTTGCTACGCATCTCGCACATTACATCTCGGCTACGTACCGCCAACAATATTTTGAGTCGCTGTTGTTCCAGAAAACATCATATTTCGACTATGATGACCACTCGCAGGGCACCCTCACGTCCCGTGTGGCAGGAGACCCAAAACAGCTAGAAGAGCTCCTAGGTATCAACATGGCTATGGTGTATACGGCAGTCTTTGGCCTCATCGGCGCCCTGGCCATTGCCTTTCCGCACAGCTGGAAGATTTCCCTCGTCGCTTTCTTTGTTACGGTGCCCCTCGGCATACTCTCCATGTACTGGCGTTTCCGCTATGAGGTCGAATTCGAAAAGATGAACGCGGCCGTGTTTGAGGAATCCTCCAAGTTTGCCTCCGAGTCCATCGGAGCCTTCCGGAGCGTGGCTGCGTTCACGCTTGAGGGCGTCATCTGTGACCGCTATCAGACCCTTCTCAGGGGCCACATTACTACTGCGTACAGGAAAGCTCGGTGGCAGAGCCTCATCTTTGCGTTCTCGGACAGCGTCAGTATCGGATGCCAAGCTCTCATCTTTTGGTATGGTGGCCGGCTCCTGGCCTCTCACGAGGTCGATGTCGTCAACTACCTGATTGCCTTTTTCGCCGTCATTCAGGGCGCCGAGGCAGCCGGCCAAGGTCTTGCATTTGGGCCGAACGCCGCACAAGCGACACAAGCGTCGAACCGCATCCTCAACACCAGGGAATCACGGAATCGCGATGCTATCGCGAGTTCCGAGACAGTCCCTGATACCGAGGGAGGTGTGAAGATTGAGCTGCGAGACGTTCACTTCAAATATCCCACTCGGGATGTATCAGTCTTCAAAGGCCTGAATCTCACAATCGAGAAGGGCCAGTTCGCTGCCCTCGTCGGCGCCTCTGGGTGCGGAAAGACGAGCATCATTTCGCTCTTGGAGCGCTTTTATGATGTCGGCAAGGGCAAGGTCCTGACTAATGGAAGAGATATTACCGAGATCAACGTGTATGAGTACCGCAAAAACCTGTCTCTTGTTGCCCAGGAGGCAACGCTCTTCCAAGGTCAGTTCTTTCAGGGGAGTGCATGTTGAGTACCTATCACTTGACGACTGACCGCCGTTGCAGGCACTATCCGCGAGAACGTCCTCCTCGGCGTCGACCCTGCTTCAGTCACTGAAGAACAGCTCCACCAAGTCTGCCGTGACGCTTCGATTCACGATTTCATCGTGTCCCTGCCCGAGGGATATAACACCAGTACTGGAAGTAAGGGAATTTCTTTGTCAGGTGGCCAGAAACAACGTCTTGCCATTGCCCGCGCTTTGATCCGCAACCCAAAAATCCTCCTGCTCGACGAAGCGACAAGCTCCCTGGACTCCGAATCCGAAAAACTTGTGCAGGCTGCGTTTGAACGCGCTGGCAAGGGCCGCACCATGGTTGTTGTTGCACACCGGCTTGCTACTGTACAGAATGCCGACATTATTTTTGTCTTGGGCGAGGGCAAGCTGCTGGAGAAGGGGACGCATCAGCAGTTGTTGAAGAATAAAGGGGTGTACTGGAATATGGTAAGTCTCTACTTCATGATTTTTTGGTAGAGGCCATCTCAAATACTGATTGGTTTGCAGTGCCATAGCCAAGCACTTGACCGTTGATGTGATTTCACTTGGTGAGACGTAACTTCAGAACTCGCCGGGGCGATAACGGCTTTGGATAAAACTCCCCTCTTCATCTACAATATATGTTACCAATCCCACCTCCGCACTAGCTTGACGCCTATCTAACCCTAATCTCAACTTTCAAAATTACCTATGCTGCGTCTTTCATCTGCCTTGCGCCGCAAGTCTGTATTTCGAGAGTAAAAGAGCCAGCTCAGATCACGAGGCAGCGTTCCAATATCTTTAGCTGTCGAGAGAGAAAACCATTCTACTAATTTTACCTTATGTTAATCCCAGGTATACCCAGCCAAGACAGTCTCTATTAGCAAAAATCCGCACGCGTTTTATCCTTAATTCTCGGTACGCAGTACCTATTAATCAGAGCTCGCGTATCGCAGAGGGGGAGTATTATAATTCGCTTGGTAAAGAGGACTACTATAGGGAGGTTACATACGTCTTTCGCTATATTAACCATCTCTAAATACTTATCCTAACATAACTCTTTATTACTCGGGATAAAGAAATAATACTCGGGAACTTTAACTTTGTTTACATTCCGTTGAACACCACGGATACGTACGTCTACCGGGCTCGGAATTTGTTTCCTGGAGTCGTGTGGCCGGTTCTGGGATTCCAGGCCCTCTTCTCTTTTGCTATGATTGCTTTTGGGTGGAGAGGAATTAAGCTCATGAGGTGGAGGGACCGGTCCGGGGAGAGATTATGGGAAGCGCTTTTGGAGCAGGCCTGACCGCCCAGAGGTAGCTCAGCCCGGGGAGGGGACGCAGGACCAAGACCCGTCGCGGTATATGAATCATCCACAGCCTGCAGATGGGCCGCAGCGTCTAGAGCAGGAAGGGGTAGAACCGAATACTCTAGATCACCAACAGGGGCGCTTCAAAGGTCGGGCGGTGGAAGAGGAGAAGGGAGGTCCAAGTGTGACTCGAATGGAACCACCAGTTCAATCGAGCAGAGCACACAGTTCGGGTTCTGGACCTTACGCTGGGGAAGAGACCCAACATCGAAACTCGGGACCTCAAAGCCAAGAAGTGATAGTAGACGGCCCCTGAGGATTACTGTCTGAACCGGAGGGATCAGTTCCACGGCTTTGATCGGAGGTTTTATTTGATATTGTGGAACTATGAGGAAGGAGGGGAAGAACAAGGCAGGGGCTGACACAAAAGCATCCATCGGCATGGCATTTCAGTGTGGGACCTTCCTCTCATCTACCTATCCGGCGTCAGGTTCTCGCCTCTAGCAGAACCCCTTTCTTTTCTGACAACAGTCCTTTGATGTTTGTGCTAGTACTCTAAGGGCTACCTCTCTGCTTTACTAGTAGTAGCATGCAATTTACAAAAGCAAGCCTCGCCCTCAAGCATTCCGCAAGGGGTGAAATATCATACCAGAAAAAAAGAAAAAATCAATCAACTCGGCCCCGGCTCTTCTTAAATCTGGTATCTAGCCTTCTGAATATCGTATCTCTGTCATCTCCATCGAACCCGCTCCCCGCTCCCCGCTTGGGATGCCTAGCGTCTCCTCCACGTTTCTCAACTGCTATGCGCCGCCCTTGAAGAGCCCGCTATTCCTCCATCGCCTTCGCCTCCGCTGAATTGCGCCTCATCTTGGTCTTTAACTCTCCTCCCCGCTGTCGCTCCCCGCCTCGTATTGAAGTTATCTTTCTGCAGTCCCAGCACACCCTCCAGCAACTCGGTAGTACGCTCGGGGTAAATGTCCTCGGCCGTTCCGTCCGGCAACCCTGGCGATGCCGTAGACTAGACAAAATAGTAAAGGTAGATGAATTAGGCTACTGTGCGAGGTTAGGAAGGGGGACGGGGCGGAGGAGCAGGGTCGAATTTTTGAGGGCGTTGTTCTGGCTTCAGGTTTTTAAATTGACCGAGATGGACCTAATAGTGGTATCTTAGCGACTTTGCTCGTCCTTAGCCTCGCTGGAAAAGCCTAAAATATTATTACTAGTGTATTTTAAACTGGTTTGTTATTTACCAGTATATTCTAAGCTAGCATATTATGTACTAGTATAATTTAAGCCCTCGTATATTATGCACTATGCTTATCTAACATACTGGCATATTAGATACCGTCCCAGTTTTGGTACTAGAATGCTCCGTACTATTCTATAATGTGTACTACTTGATGTTAGAATTGTGGATGCTGCGAGGGATATTTAAGGAAATTTTAGCTGGGGGGACTGAAAACGGGTCCCTTTAGGTTATGCGGTAGTAGCGTATAGGATCCCTAACTTAGGTACGAATCAGAGGGAAGCTTAGGACAAATCAGCTACAGCTCCCCCCAGCTTAGGGCGACTAACGAAAAAGGAAATCTCGTGTGCCCAGATTTCGTCGCAGACAACCAGGCTGTTTCTATAACCAAAAAAATCACCAAAAATGAGTACTAGTAGGTCCAGTCCCCGCTTACACCAACTCAGCACCCTCCAACATCTCGTGCATCTCCAACGCTGCTTTCGCCTTATCGCTATCCCAACCCATGTAATAAACTTGTTTCTCCGCCGCCATGGCCGCATATTCTCTGGCCATGCTCAGATTATACAAGTTCAACCAGACTCCCGCCAGGATAGAGGCAAAATTCCCCATTTGTGCCTGTAGTCCTTCTTTTTCGAGAAGACTCATGAGTTCAGTGGAAAGACGCTCTACAGTGTCGGGGTTACGGCCCGCGGCCTTAAGCTCGTCTAACACGCCCTGGATGCGCGACTTGTTTTGGTCGGATTGCCGCGTGGCTTCCGGAGAAGAGCACAGAGAACAGGTGCAGTTGAAATGCCATTTTTGAATCCACGCTTTGCGGTCTTGGCTGAGCAGGTTGAGGGGGAGGTCTACTCTCCTCGTCAGTCTTTATCTCTCCAGTCTAAGGGGTGTGGGTGGGAAAGGGGGTACTTGCAGCTGAGGTGGAGTTCTTCTCCAGCGGCAACGTCGACATAGGCAACGGCCTCAATGGTCATGGTGCTGGCCATGAAGCGGGTGAAAACACTGGAAAAGTCAGATACCTTGAATAGAATTTCGGTTGGGGAGATACTCACTTGGGTCGACATGCGTGGTTCATTCTCTTTGCGACAAATCAGTATTTCTTCTGTCTTTACCTTGAAAACGAATATTGCACAGACTTACCGAAACCTCAGGAAACAATCCCGACAGGAAATTCTGGCCAATCTTCAGCCCAATCCCGTTCGTGTTGAGAATATCATCAACGACATGTCCATCGCCTCTGCTCCGAGCCATGGCCAGAATCCGTTTCTTCTCTGGCTCAGGGAGGTTGGTAAACGCCGCGTTGAATATGAAGGCAACTTGTTCAGGCTCAACACCGGGAGGGAGTTCGGTAAGGTTGATAATGACGGGATTCTCGCGCAGGATGACCTCTCCAGCTCGAATGTCGCGATTGGCTACCATGCCTTTGCCTCTTCCAGGTACATCCTTCACACTATAAACTGCTGGACCCCCATTCTCCGTTTTGTGGTAATATAACCTTGCCTGATGGTGTAACCAGGCCGGATCGGGATCCTCCAAAAGGCCAGCCAGCTCAGCGGCGATTTCGGGTGTGGCGATAATACTTATACCCTGAGTCCCGCGGAAGCCATGCTTAGCGAAGACGCAGTAGGGGATTTTTCCGCCGTTGCCATTTTCGGGATGCGCACAAACGGGTCGGACACTCCACGGGACCCAAGATTTGGACTTGTCGTTGATTAGTATAGTGCAATGTGGTAGACTGGCAAAGTGCCGGTCTTCCCGCAATGGACCGAGAGGGTTCCAGTCACAAGACGAGGAACTGCTCGTCGCTGCTCGTGTCAACTGCCCATATTGAAAGAGGATAGAAACAAGTGACGCCCAATGCCATGGGTGTAGTTGTGAACGCATTATGCAGAGAGAAGAACAAGACTTGAGAGCATAGAGTTGCAGATGACCTACTCAAAATACAAAGTTGTAAAGAGAACCCTCCTTTGAACACAATTTTTCCCCAGTTTCAACAAGCCACGTCAAACCAAGCTAACGAGCGGCAACATGTGGCCACAACTACCTAGGTAGGTGTGATGCGGTGGATCGGCTTGAACCTGTGTGAGCGGTGCGGCTACGGCTAATTGTCTCGTTTACGCCTTTACATTACATTACCCATGAGACTTGGGCCGGTGATGTCTTGGCGCGATGCAGGGTGTTGTTGTTGTGACCATTTGTTGTTGCCTACCTAGTCTGGTGGTGATACAACTTGACTTTATTACATGTATACCCAGAACACAGGATGCAAATCTGATAACACCAGCTGCATTTATTTCTCACTTTTGACACTTTCATCAAATTTTTTGTCACTCTTGTCAATGGCTAAGCTGAGCCCAGGCGAGCCGAGAATCCCAAGCGGGAAGGAATCGAGCCTTGGCCACACCAAGAGACGGCTGGTGATGCACCCCCGACCCACACGGAGACACGGAGGTTGGCTCAACGCGGGAAGATTGCATCCGAAAAAAAAAAGCTCGAGCCAGATGGATATACCCACTTGTCGGGCTAGATCCCCCGCCACATAAAGACTGGGTTCCGCCTGTGTTATGGTTGGATCTGTAAGAAGGTAGAGAGACAGAGAGACAAAGAGAGGGAGAGAGAGACGGGGAGAGAGACAAAGAGAAATAAAATCAGGATAACCTCACTACTCTCCACCGCTTAACCACCACCTCCCCCACCAACCCAAACTCCCTCCACACTCCCTCATAATATCTCGGCACTCGCACACCCATGCCTACGCTTTTGACGTCCTTTACTCTGGCTTTTACGGCATTGAAGAGTGTGCTTGATACCTCGATCACTATCTCCACCTCATTTTTCCTTTCCCCAGAGCTTGGGTTGGAGGCAGAGGGATTGTTGAAAAGAAAACGTGTGATATCCCTCCCTTCATCTGGTGCAAACGGGTCCAGCGCAGGGACGACCTGTCCGTTGATAAAAACACGGAGGGTATTAAGAATCGGCTTGGTGAGATGGAGTGTGTAAGCTTCTGTTTCGTTTCCTAGAGGGGCAGGGAGGGTGAATGTGGTCCGGTACGTGCCGATGCCGCTGATGCGTTCGAGGCCGGGAATTTTCGTCCACGGGGTGAGGGTGGTTAGTGGGGAGGTGATATCGATGCGCGCACGGTTGGGGGTTACCGAAGTGGTGGTGAGTGTGGTTGGTGCGCTGTAGGATTCCACAGAAAGACGCCAGGGACCAAGAGAGATGACCGGAATTTCGTTGGTGTTGGGCTCTGAGTTGGGATTTACAGGCGAGATGGTGACCTCGGCGTTGCTGGAGAGGAGAGCAGTGGCTTCGGAGAGATCGTCAATGTAACCTATAAGATGGCCGGCCCCGTCGGTGGTTACACGCGCAATGTTGGATGAAGAGGAAACCACGTATTCTGGCGGGGATTTTTCGGAGACCGTCAGTAAACCGAGGATGAAAGATTGTCCTTTGGTCAAGGTAATGGTAAGTGAGATGCCGTCGCTTGTGCGCAGGTATCTCGACAGCGCTGTTTGTTCTCCTGTCCACGCGTCGAGGCGGTAGGGGACTGCGGTTTCGCTTGCTGTTACGGAAACCCGAAACGTCGACTCCTGTCCCCGGTTCAGGAGAAACACCAAGTCCAAACCCTTTTCAGGAGCACGCCGCCATGTCGAGTAGAGTTGGCTGGCATTAGTAGCCCCGTTTAACGCCTCGGGCATGACTCTGGGATAAACACCGGCCTCGTAGAGTGCCTCGGGACCAAAGGTCGTGGTTTGAAGAACTCGAACATTCTTAAACGACCCGTTGGTCAGCTGAGAAAAGACATTGGTCACCATCTCTTGGCCCACTGCCCCGACCGTAGTCATTGACTGCACTCCAACAACAAATATCGGGAGGCCCGCCTCGGCAAATCGAAGCAAAGCCTCTGCAGCTGAGGGAGTGATTCTCGTTTGGCTGTAAATGACAAGAGCCTTGTAAGCAGGGCCATCCGGACTCAGAATGCCGTCCTTGACCACTGCTTCGGGCGACGCAAGATTCGCAGGACCGAGGTATTCGTACGTGTAACCCGCCGTGTTCAAGTCCCCACGGTTGTACACAGCGCGTGCCGACCATGGATGCTTCCAGGCATAAAATGCCAAGTCAACTTTGGGCACCCCCGTTTTGAGCACCTCGCTCGTTCGTGCGGCAAAGAGCATGGTATCGTTCAGGTGTCTCCATGCTGGCTGTCGTGGACCCCACATCTCACAGAACTCATACTGGAAGGGTGTGTAGCCCGGCCATGTCGTTCCGGGGTAAGGACCTCCGTAGGCAAGTCCGTGGATCACCAACGTGTTGACCCCTGCGGCGAAGGAGTCGAGGAATAAGTTGAGGAGAGTTGGGACGGTCTGGGCATAGGCTCCACCGCGCTGGGCGCCAATTTCCGTCGATATCGTGTTGCGGCCAGCGAGGTGAGCGGGACCGGAGAACTGTCGGTAGTTGTCAATAGACTCTCCAAAACCGAGGGACTCCAGCTCGGGTGCCGCGACAAGAGGGATGGCGGCCGACTGGAACGTGTTAGCCCCGACGATCGCATGTAGCTCAACTTCACATTTGTGCAAAATGAGGTAGGGGGGTAGCGCACTATATCCAACGGCATGTTATAAGCCGGCTGCGTCGAGTGCCCCATCCCCCGGGCCGCCGCCCATCGCTGGTGTTCGGCGAGGTATTCCTGATACCCCTCAGTTAGGGTCAGGCGGTAGTCCTCAGCATACTTCCCACCATCTGCCGGCTCCCCATCGATGATATAGGATGTATCGTAGGGCTCTCCGTAACCATTCCAGAGGTTCTTTGCCTGGAAAAACACGGGGAGGTATTTGGTGCCATCGTATCCCCGACTGCGTCGAAATTTTTCCAGAAATCCCCGTGTCCACCACAGCGGTGCCATCATCTCCATGCTGTCCTCCCATGCTGTCGATCCGTCAGTCTACACGCTCCAACACCATTCTGGGGAGGACGAACAGTATAAACCAACCTGCCTCATTAACCCATCAATCTCCTTATCATCAAGGAGAAACCCATCCCAAAAATCAGCCACCTTTTTCGCTCCCGCCGCACTGAAATGATCGACCATCCATGACCCGTTGCCAATCCACGAACTCGCTCCTGGTGACGACACACAACTCCGTTCATTGGAATAGCGCTGGTAAAACGTCATCACCACCCACGTCTGGCCCGCCGGAGACACTGGAGCCGTCCAGCTGAATCTCCCTCCCGCTCCTGTCGCCGTAAAATTTCCCGTCAAGTCAACCACGCCTTGCTTTTCCAAAACCACCTGTTCCGTCACCTTTCCACCCGATCCCGAACTCCTGCGACTTCGAGATTTCACCTTCCCCGCTATCACCGCAATAAGCTCGCTCTCTCCCCAATTTTCCGGCTCATGAACCCACCCGTTCAACGGGGCGTGGTTGAATTCCAAAACCGGTTGCGGAAGCGTCGTCAACGTCTGTGACGCATTGAGTGTCTTGACTCCATAAACGAGCTCCATCGCTAGACCTTCGCTTCGTGGCACAGCGGGGATTCCATGCGCGGTGTTGGGCCCCACGGCAAAATCAAAGAGCAGACCATGTTGTGCGGTAGTTTGCAGTGCTGCGCGAAGAAGTTCTTTGAACGCAGGCGTGCCGAAACCATAGCGTGTCCAGTCGGTAGAAACCGGTGGGAATC
>Ga0247760_1001574_pt1 | contig 20517 bp, 21 predicted proteins | sample UWRJL171409R4_FD_179936 | JGI IMG/M metagenome (GOLD analysis project Ga0247760, IMG submission 179936) | Plant litter microbial communities from Arlington Agricultural Research Station in Wisconsin, United States - UWRJ-L171-409R-4 | ecosystem: Environmental > Terrestrial > Plant litter >... | reverse complement strand
ATCCTCCTAGGGTCCTATTTACGTCGTAACCCCCCCTACCCCTCCTTTTTCTTTTTTTCCATTCCAAAACCTCAACTTCTGGCCCTGGCCAAATGATCACCACCACAAAGGACTCCTGAGGCCATAGTCATGGTACTCTAACCCTGAGCAAATCATAAGCCAATCCTGAGCCGGGCCTGGGCTGGGGCGAGCAATGTGTCACGTGGGCGAGGTATGAAAAGGAAATTTTGGGAGCCCAGATTCGTCGCACGAAACAGATAGACCAGACCAGACCAGCAAGTTTGAGCGTGCCACGAGCACCGCCCAGTGGCAACAAACTTGGCTTAAAAGAACGAGAACAATAAACTCTAAACAAAGACTAGGCCAGTAGCCATGGGCAATGTTGCGTCCATAACTCAACCCCCCCCGCTTCCCGTCGTTTTCCACCACGGGGGAAAAGAAAAAAGAAAAAGTAAAGAATACAGCCCGGAAAAACAAAATAAGCGCAGAGACGTCTCAACTTCCATCCTGTCCATGCCCGTTGTGTCCATTCCCCTCATGCCCATTTTGCGCCTCCCCATTCTCCTTCTTCCCATTCTGTCCGTTGGTCTTATCAAGAACACCCCTATATTCTTGAGTCTCTCTTAGATGACGGAACCGATTAGGCCAGATACCCTGCTTCCCAGGAGCGAGAATACCATTCGGATCGAGCGTGTCTTTAATCTTTTCCATGAACCGGTTGTAGGCGTGGTTATTAAAGTCGTTGAGGTTGGCGATGAGGTCTGAAAAGTCACCAGGTCAGCGAGCGCTTCACCCGGATTTGATTGTCCACAAAGAGAGGACTCACCCATATGATTCACATGCGCCCGATACATTCCATAGCCCCGCTTCTTCGCCTCCTCATGCAGGCCGTAATACAGCCGTTCTATCTTTGCTTTCGCTTGCAAATCCGTCTGGTCCCAGGTAAACATGTTCATCAACACGACATGGCGCTCGTGCATGAAAAAGTCGGCCATCAGTTCCACCCCGTTGGCTTCACAGATCGGCTTGGACACCCGCATCCATTCCATCAGCAGTTTCCCCGAAGACGGGATGATCGGCGCGTAATCCCCGTGGGCCGGCTTCCCGTCGGTTTTGGATCTCGGAATCGGCCAGCTGATCAGCGGGAGACTCCACATTTGCGGAAGGCCCACAAACATGGATCCATGCTCGGCAGGGACATCTGCCGCCACGACGCCGTTTTCGTTGTGGTACATTGTTCCCGTGATAGTGCCCGTGGGGGCCTTGGCGGCCATGACTTCTTTGATCTCGTCGAACTGCGCCTGGACGATCCGACGGGGTCCGTAAAGTCCCCAGCGCGCATACCAATGCCCATAACCCGTTTCCTGACGAAGCTCTTCGAGTCGCCAGTCGGGAATGGGGCCTTCTCCAGTCCAGTAATCGCTTCGCCGACCTTCAATGCACAGCGTCTCGATCAGACTGGTAAACCAAACGAGGCTGGAAATCGTGCCGTTGCGCTTCATCTCTCCAAAAGCATCAACCATGACGGGCAAGTCTTCCCACAGCGGCATGCTGAACGTGCAGCACATGTAGGCCTGTGGCTGCGGGGTCATCCAGATGCTAAGCTTGGTGACGACTCCGAGGTTGCTCTGGAGGAAAAGCCCTTCGACGGAGGGGCCGAATGTGAATTTGGAAAGGAACGCCGAGGGGGAGTTGGAAATTCCAAATTGGCCTGTCCGAACTAGGTCGCCGTCGGCAAGCATCACTTCGAGCCCGGCCATGTTTTGGTGGTGGCAGTAGGTGGAGCCGAAACCCATGCCGCGATCGAGGGTCTATTACTATTAGCTAGTTTTTCTCGAAGAGAGGAGAAGAAACAAGTGAAAAAGAGAAAAGAGAAAAAAAGAGAATAAAGAGAGAGAGAGAGAGAGAAACTCACATTCCCCATCACGCTCCCCCATCCCAGCGACGCGGTGCTGGGCCAGACCTTCTTCCCATTTTCGACACAGTAATTGTACAGATCAATAAAGGTGACGCCCGGCTCCACGACCGCGTAGTGAAACTCGTCGTTGACTTCGACAATCCTATTCATGCGGTGTAAATCCAGCGCCACGCTCCCATTGACGCGCGGGGCCGGTCCACCATATCCCAAATTCTTGCCTCGCGAAAACGTCCATACCGGAATGGCGAATTTGTTCGCAATGCGTAATACCTCGCGCAGCTGCTCCGTAGAATCAGGACAGACCGCCGCACTGGGGATTTTTCTTTTTTCTTCGTGAGTATCATGCTCATGAACATCGTAGGGATCAATATAATCGGAGAGCGCTTCTCCAATGAAGACATTGGCTTCTCCGAGTGCGGCTATGAATTCGGAAATGGCAACATGGAAATCGCTTTCGCGAACCCCAGGGGGGAAAACAGCTTTGATGGGGAATCGGGGAGGGCGTTCGTATGTTGACGTGTGGGCGGATTCGTATTCTGCGTCGGGGTACGTTTGGGGGAGAGTGGTGGACATTTTGTCTATCTGTTTGTCTGTCGGTGGGGGGCGTTGTCTTCTAGGTAGGTTGGTTTAGCGTTGGATCAACGACAGGAAGGTGAAAAGAATAAATGGTCAAGGATGGGTGTGTACCTCAGATGCCTAGGTAAGGTATGTAGCCAAGGTGGTTTTTGACTATTAAAGAAACAGTAGCACACTCTTTCAGCCAACTACCGTCCGGACCAGTCCAAACTCGGCCCAGAAAATACCGGCAGTCGGCTATACCGGTCGAGACCAAATCTTTCTCCAATTCCGGCAATACAAGTATAACCCGACAAGGTGCCATCAGCCATCTTTTTTTTGCGGGGGAATACATGTATGGAACATAAAGTGTGTTTTTGACCCCTCACTGGCCATCGAGTATTCCCGGAGTTTTTTTATTTCCTGCATCTGTTGAGCCGCCGCATGTGTCTGTAGTATCATAAAGGAAAAGGACGGACAAGGACTGATCCCTGTTGTGGCCGAGTGTCATGCCACTTCAATGGGTAATTATATATCCATGCCTGCAGACGGTGGAATAAGTGTACCCGTATATCATTTCTGCAACCTGCCAACTTTTGGCTGTTCCAATATTTGTGTTGAGATGCATTCTAGCGAGACGCGCCGGAACCAGCTCCGGTTGGTCACCGGGTAGCATCTCAACGGCCGGCGGTCAACGGTTAACGGAAGAAGCTTTATTCATGGGCTATCGTGCTTTGCTAGTGGTATGTATACAAGAAAGGTTGAGTGAATGTGTCGTGAATTCTCATAAGCACTAGTTCTAGGGACATGGATGTTTCCACATCAAAGTTGCCGAGAAACGGAATTGATTACCTAAATAGGTGGTCATTTTTCTTCACATAAAATGAGCAGCGAGGTTTCAATTCCATCGAGAAAAATAAACAGATTATTTACTGTTTTCATGTTCCATATTTCATGTTTACACACAGCGAAACCGTCAAGTATAGCTAAAATTCAGGGTTGACAGTTCATCTCATATCTCAACCTCTTCGAATCCAGTCAGCAACGTCTGGTACCTCCAGCCTGGAAGTGGGGAGATAGGTAGGTAGGTAGGGGTTAGGTAAGATGAGGCTCAACACGCGACCGACCCAAAATAAGGTTACAGGCTCGGAACATTTTCCTTGCTTTACGTTGCAGCAACCAGAAGTGTTAAACTCGGACTTTAAGCCCCCAAACCATGGTAAAGGAGGGTATCAGTAAGCAAGGGCTTTCTTGGCCAATCGACCTCTAGTAAAGTCCGAGGCCGGGTTGGATGTGATGGGATGAAATCTCACGCTAGCAGCCATGCTTAAAAGAATTATTCCGGGTGCAGGATAATGGTGGCACGTGACTTGACATTTATAAGGTCTTTAGTGATCCATGAGGTCAGGACACGTTGCGTTGAGATAAAGAGGTTTAGATCAAGAGGAGATTTCACACCTACATTGATGATCAGCATAGTATTGTGGCCAAAGATATCTATTTTTTTAATGGTGAAACGACTCTCAAACCCTTTTTCGTTCATTAGGTAGTGGTCTGTAGTACTAAAGTGGCCGGATTGACAGACAAGGCATCCTGTTGAAGAATATGGGAGGAATAATTTGAAACATACATGCTAACCAAGGTAAAGACCAAAACTGAAAATACCCAATCTACACTCCGATAGACTAGATCTGCTCAGCACTGCCTGATCCCTCGGCTTCTCCTTCCGACGCAGTTTCCCATCCTGCCTCTGATTCGGCATCTGTCTCTTCCTCCCCCCCGTCGTCCGATTCATCCACTTCCTTCACGCCATGTCGTTCGTTATACCTCTCTTCCAGATCCCGAAACAAAGCTTCAAACTCGGCAATGTCTTCCTCAGTCAACTTCTTCACGCCTGGAGGCAAATCCTCCTCCGCGACGCTGATCCTCCATTCCAAGTCGTCCCTCGCGGTATCTTCATACTCATCAACAGCATGTGGTGACAAACCGTTGATCTGGGCTTCCCGCAAAACCCTAAAGACGTCTAAAGTTGCGCGCCGGGCGGCCAGATGAAGAAGGGTTCGCCCATCGCAAAGCAAAACATCCAACCGTGCCCCTAGCTGATGAAAGAGCCGAAGAGCAGCAGAATTATCATCGCAAACGGATCGCTGAACAAGAGTACATGCATCAGCATCCATGGCGTTTAAATCGCCGCCATGGTTCACGACAGACGTCCAAGCCTTCCTCATGGCTTCCACATCTGCCCGCCAGGCTTGGGAAATAGTAAAATATCCCACGCTCACGGCGTCGGAAGCCCATAAAGAGTTGACGTCTGCCCCATGCGAAAGTAGGCTTTCAACAATCTCGCACGCCCCACGCTGCATGGCTCGCCCGAGTGGTGGCATCCCAAAATAATTTTTGGCATTGGCATTTGCTCCAGTCTCGAGTAGTGCATTTACGCAGCCGACTATATTACGCCATGCGGCTGTATGGAGTGGTGTTTTGCCGTCTAGGTCTTTGCTGTTTGGATCAGCCCCAAAATTGATGAGGACTCGGACAGCTTCAAGATTTCCATTTCTGATGGCCCAATGTAGTGGAGTCATGCCGCAAATGTCTCGGGCCGGCAATGCCCAAGGCTCAATTTGCAGGGCTTCTGTTAATGATAGACGGCTCTTCCCGTTGACCACCTGGTGTAAAAGAGTTGGGTCGACGTAGTCGTCATCACTCATACTAAGAAGCTTTGTATAAAGCTCATCTTGAAGCATACCGGCACCGCCGAATGCTTCCGTTGCAACGCTCATGACCGACCTTGAGAAGGGTAAATAATTAGCGCAACATTGTTCTCCAACAATGAGAGTATTTGAGCCACCGTGGTATGTACCTGCCATGGTCATCTACTGTATTAACACTGCATCCCAAGGCAAGAAAGAATTCTGCCAACTCCAGCCGACTGAATCGTACTGCGTACTGTTATGCAAGATTAGAGGTTATTGTATATGATAAGTAGCATCTCAAGGCAGGTACCTAGAGAATCGGCGGAAACACTTGCCAAGAGGAGGGAATCTCCATCTTCTCCTTTATCACCTGGGTGTACCTCTTTGCTCTCAAGCAAGCGCTTAACAGCAGGCAAATCCCTAAATTCAATATACCTCCAAATATAATGGGTGTCAGGGATTATACTTGGGAAGTGGATGTGTATTGAAATTCTAGACCTGCGGTCCCAGGACGTCGAGACAGCGATGGCGCGCTGCAAGAGCCAGGCAGGAAAGATATAGTTTAGCTGAATTGACGACCTCCCGCCGCTCTGACACGTTGGAGAGTCGCAGGGTGGTGCCGTTGTCCAAGGGGTACCGCCGTAGCTCATATAGAGACGTCCGATTAGGGTGGTGATAGCATTGGGTGATTTCAGGGCGCCCCGTGTGTGGCATCGACATCGGCAATAGCCGATGCATTTCTGCCTGAGGAAGGCTCGGAAATGTAAGGCGTCCTTAGAATATGTGTCGCCGAACCTAGATTGACGGTCAGACACGGTTTGGAGACTATCAGCTAGCTTGCTAGGATTGTACCTGGATGATGAGCTGCTGATCGGAATCGGAGCAGGGGTGCCAAGATTGTTGGGATTGGCAGCTTCTGCTTGGATGGCAATGAGAGTTTCCGTCGCGCGGTCAAGCTTTTCTGCGAGCTCTTCGGTTGAAGACTCGGATAGCTGGCGAAGATCCAGAATCAGGGCAGTTTGCATTGTGCTGCCAATGTTCCGCAGAGGTCAGCTGATGGACTCTCACAGTCCAGTGTTATTTGGGACGGCTTCTCACTTTTGAGATTGCTGCAGGATCCGAAATGCATCGGCTAAGTGTTCGCGTTCCCGGCGGACTCTGTCGCGATATCCAACGACCTTTTCTTTCTCGAACAACCATTTGACTTTGGCTTTGGTGGTTTGCTTCAACGATACTGGGGCAGGCTGTGGCTGCAACCCATCTGCTACTTGCTGCAGCTCACGCACAGCATTCTGAACGCGATCCAGTGCGCTGTGAATATGATTCAACGCCGTCTGGTTCAATGGCACTGGGGAGGTATTTAGAGACGTCAAAGTTGAAGATGCTAGTTCCAGGTAACACGCCAGAGTAGCACACTGTCATTTGAGGGTTAGTGCAACCACTGCACACAGAGAATCATCTCCCAAACCTCGTTATGAAGATCGTAGATTTCTGCTGGCGCCTTGCGAAGCGCTGTCAACCGTTGAATTCCGGTGGTCAGAACTTTGAGGCCTTGACCGAGTGCGATGGCGCTCGCAGCCACACTGAGCGGGTCCATTGTCAGTGCAGGCGCATCAAAACCGAATATCTTATTAATTCATCTAGTATCGGCGGTGCGGGTACGTTGCTCGCCCGTGGCGTGGTCGGTTGTGGTCGCCTGCGATTGAGTTGGAGCTGGCATTGGTGATGTTTAGGAGAAAACACCGCAAGGCTCCAGGCATCAACCTGCAGGTTAACAAGTCTTTTTCCACGTGACGGACTGGAAAGCCCAACATGCACCCAAAGAGATTCTGCAGGCACTTCTCTGGGCGGTGTGCATATCGGCAAGTGCACCAACCAACCAGCAGCTTCGGGGGGGGCTCTCAGGACAGCAAGGCGCCATCGGCTCATGGGCGCCGTGTGTGGTCGCCGACTCGCAAACAATTATCTCAGGTCATTCATTCCTCCCAGCAGCTGTTTGCAATCCGCAACGATTTCAGCGAATCAAAAAACTTTCTTGCAAAAACAGTAATACAAAGTACGCAGATCAGCCTTGACACGACATCAGACAAACTTAACCACCAACCGCACTATGAGCCGACTTGACATGCCTCTGCAAATTATCACCCCGTGTACAGGCCGTGCTGCACCCCTCCACCGGACAGGGGATTGAACTCTGCGAAATCGCATGTCTCGCCTCGACATGGCGCTCGTAGTCACGGAGCTGGGCGGCCCCTTTGTAAGAACAGTTGGGTTCCTTGCACTTGTAGGGCCGAGTGTGTCTCTTTGTGTGTTTTCTATTGATATGATGTGAATCTCATATTTTAGTGTGGGTTCATGTTGATCAAATTGAGATGAGCCATGGATGGAACGACAGGTAAGGTAAAATTGGGTAAGGTAGGTATTGAGGTAACTCACGTGAAATCCCCCATGCGTGAAAAAGTTGCTTTTGCGGGATTTGCGACACATTTGCCATAGACACAAAGATAACGTAGCTTTCCATCCGCGCCCATGAAGATTTCAGGAGAAATGGATCCCGGGTCAGGGGTCGGATTTTGGTCGACGTCTTGCAGGTGGGGTCGGTGTTGGTCATTGTCAATGGGCTGGTAGAAACTGCCATGGTGCTGAGACTGAAACCCGTCGTCTGGAAATGACTGAGGATGTGGTCTGATCGGACGGTAATGACTGGAAGAAGATGAGCTAACAATGTTTGACAAGCCAGACTGGTTCAGAGAGGCGTCTCCACCCTCTGTCTCCTGTGCAAAGCTTTCCGGCTAAAGCGGTCTTGCTTGGTTGTCGTATCCATCGAAGCTCGCGGTGTCAGTCGACTGCGCCATTGACTGGTTGCATTCGAGTTCAGAGGGGTCAACAGTTCGCTCTGTATCCGAGGCTGTTCGTGAACATGTTATTTTACCTTGTCTCCAATGAAGATGCAGTGAGAGGAAATCTTACTTGGTGATGCCGTCCAACCCGTTTCAAAGGGGCCAAGGTTTGAGCCCAATCCAGGACCGGGGGGCTCTGTCAGATAACCCAGTATCAGCCCATGATATTGTGGAATGGCCTGGAAGGATGTAGTTAGAAAGGTGTGTATCTTACCATGCAGAGCATCCCACCATGGGTTCGACGCCATCGCCAAACACACTCCCCGAAAAGAGCACACAGTCTAGGCACTTCAGCAAGAAATTTGTTAGCAAGTCAACATGCGTGACCAAGGTGTTAATGGAAAGAGAAAAGAGTGAGCCAGGCCATGGACGGTCCCCCCGCAACGTTTTAATACCAGAGGAGGTAACAGTGCAAACAAAGACATCAACGGACAAAAGGCAAACGTTTTGCCCAACAAGGCACAACAAACCCAATGATATCAATCGATTGCAAGCCGGCCGTCAATTTTCCTGCACGGTCGGGAATACCAGCGAATCTCGGCCCTCCGAAGCTGCCACCCGGCCCGGCAAGCCAATGAAGATGTCGCAGAGCCATGCCGAAACTGACCGTCCAATGGCAGACAAGACACGTATGGGAGTCCTACAACGCTAATGTCATGGAGCCGCAATCTGACACACTCATACGAATTGATGCCTTACTGGCGCTGACACTTTTGCATCGAAGGTAACTAGTTGTGCTGTATACCCGAGGTACTGGGGAGCAGCAGGATACTTTAGCTGCGTTGGCCTGGAGTCGGTATTCGTACATGTATGTGATTTGCGGAAGTCTGGGGGTTCCCGAGGGCCGGCATGCCCTAAACGGAAAGTGAATGACCCAATGCCCAGTCTGGGGTGCACCATAGGGGCCCAACCGAGAACAGGGCGCGTTAAAAAAGAAAGAAGAAAAAAAACTGCCGGCTGATATCTGTATCTGCTGCCCCAATGCGAGTGGCAGCGCCACATGTTCTCCACTTGGGCCTGGTTGCACTGTTGCCTGTGGAAATGTGCCATGATGCTGCTGGTGTTGATGTTGCGAGAAGGCACGAAGAGTGAACTGACAAATTTCCAAAATGCTGGAAGCACAGCATTTGATGTAGATCGCATGTCTTCTTGGGTCTGACTTGACTCGACGCCGGAATATGTCAGAGCTGGCGGCCTCTTCCCCCTGTTAGCCAAAAGTGTCTGAGGTGAGCTTCGTGGAAGTAGCTTGACCGGCCCCCGTCGATGAACAGTTACTAGGTCCGCCCACCTGCCTACCAAACCTCCTAAAAGTTTTGTTCTCCCATGACTCGTCTCGTCTCTGTTAGCTGGAATGAAGTATGCCTAAAGTAGTGTCGAATTTCCCACTGTGGATCGCATTGCCTAGTCTGTCTCTCCATTTTGACAGACAGTCTCGGTCTCGTCCAATCTATATATACTCTCATCCTGCCGCTTCCTGTATCTCTCCACCTTAGTCTACTCCTCTTTACCTAAAACTTAAAAATGGCCATTGCATTTGTCTTCTGCATCATGAAGCCGCTAGATCAATTTAAATCGCAACTTATGTGAACTTAAGCAGAATCTTCTTCATCGAGAAATATGATTTTCTACCAAGAATAAACTAGCAGATGGGCTATCTGCTGAATTATTTACGCTTTTACCGCCTTTAGGTCTGACTTGGCATCTCACGTCAAACAGCGTCAAACAGAAAAACTGGTAAAGGTAACCAAAGACCCCGCATTCGAACTCGTTTCGTGAAGGATTATCGCTCATCTTCATCGACGAGAGCCATGACAGCGACCAGACATCTTCAGTCTGAACAAACAAGTTTGCATTGTTACATCCATACAACTCAACACCCATCCATCGGATGGCATAACACCGAAATCTTGGACAATCAACTAGCCGGTTCTTGCCAAGCAAGTCAAGCATCGAAGGACCTCCAATTCGACCCAACGACATGGAGCCAAGAACGAACCAAACAATACCAAGAAAGGCCAAGGCGAAAAATGGCCACTCCCTTCCCGCCCTCCCCCACCATCCATCGCCGTGTCACTGTCCCGAAGCATGGCTGCAGATGTGATTATGAGGCTGAGCCCTCCAGCTGAGAATTATCTGTGCTTGATGAGGTGGCAATTCTACGACTGCCGTGAACAACCTGTTTCGGCCAAGCTCTTGGCCACAACCCATCTGCTGCCCCCGCGATCCCCCGCAGAATCCTCCGCCATGGCGGGCCAAGGTGCCCAAATGCCATGAATCGGCTTTTGCTTTTGCGGTCTTTTTCCTTCTTCCTCCAATCTCCAAAATTCCCCAAATCCCCCATAGCACGAAAGCGCCCCCACGGCCTTGGGGCTCGGCGCCAGTCCCGATCCTGGGTCACCTGCCTCTCCCTCCACCGTAATCCGGTTTATCCTCCTGTAATATCTTATACACATCCGACTCACCACCCACGCTTACAAGGGGGTGGTGTCGGCTGCCTCCCGCCCTGCACCTTTTCCTAGGCTAAAGCCGGCCCGTGGAGAAAGCTGGGATATATTTCGTCTTTTTTTTTGTCGGGTTGTTGATTTTTATAGTACACGGTCGCTTAAAGCGCACCAGTGCCATGGCGTGGGATCGTATGTCGCATCAGGGGTATTGAGTCGTGTTGTCGGTTCGGTATGCGGAAATGAGGTCCACACGTTGTCACTGGTTGTTCATTGTCTCGTTGCTGGAGAGTAGTAGTTGTTGTTGTTCGCTGCGTCTTTCCACCCTCCTTCGTACTCGTACATGCAGCCCAGTCGCCGCTCATTATCATCCTGACATGCGCCGGGAGAAGGACCGCCCTATGCGGACCAGCATGGGAAACTTATCCTGGTTGAGCTTCTTGGTCATCTTGAGATCCTCGAAGCCGTACATGGACAAGCTGCGGCGTTTCTCTTCCGACCCATCTTTCTTCTTGGAGGAGCGTGTTCGCTGCGGAGGCGTTTGAGTTTGAGGCGTCGTGGGTTGTGATTGTTCCTTGTCGCGCTGTTCCACCTTGCTCGGTCGGCGGGCCGGGGGGAGCTCGGGCTTCTCTGACTCCTGCGTGAGGACTTGGTCAAGGCGCGTCACGCCGATCTCGTAGCCGGCAGGGAAGATGCCGCTCAAAGGCCTAGGTGTAGTGTCTCTGGGTGTATCTGTGCTAAGGGAGGGGGTGGATGCGTCGAAGGCGCGGCGCATGAAGGCGAAGGGAAAGTCGAGCTCAGGTCCAACTGGAGATGCAAGCGTTAGCAGATTCTCGATTTAAAACAAAACATGTTACCAACCCAAGGCAGCCCACAGGCGCGCGTCGACCGTGTACTTGAAGAAGTCGTTGTTGACTGTGCTTAATCCGTTGTCGTTGAGGTACTTGACGGCCCACTCCTCAGCTTCCTTGATAACATCTGCCTTCTTGCCTGGTACCAGGAGTTGCGTGTCTTTGCTTGCAGCAAAGTTGAGGACAAATTGGCGTCGGGAATACTCGGCTGCAGTGAGGGCCTTCATAATGTTGATTTGCTCAATGTCGAATGCCGTCGACCTGCGCCGCTGCTCGCGGATCGCAGCGTTGGCGGGATTGTTCATGGTGGTCGCAACGCCAGAGATGCACCGATGACAGGGATGATGAGAGCTTATTGAGCGACGGAGAATTTAAGAGTATTTTCTCCAGAAAAGAATGCCGATGCCGGGGAAAAAGCTCGAGTTAGCGTAAATAGCGACCGTCGGGTGTTAAACCCCAAAATTTGGAATGTGAACGGAGGAAGCCCAAGGCAAAAACAGGCAGGTAAGCTTGGTGCGATTGGGCAAAGAGCTCAGGTGAGCATTGGGCTGGGTCTTGGGCTTTCTTTGTTCAGTTGGTGGTCTCCAAGGCTGGGCACTCGTCGATTCACTCGCGCGCTGGTCGTTCTTTCCAGGGAGGGCCTGGGGAGAATCGGGAGATAAAAGAGACACGGCGAAGCCCGAGGATGTGGGCCGCACCCTTGACCGGAAGGTGCGAAAAGCAAGGCCGCAGAAGGAAAGAAAGACCATGATTTAATCCCCGGACGCTGGCATTTCGTGTGGCCTTCCCAAGACATCGGGTCCCGTCACTCTCGCGCTGCCAAGCGGCCCGCCAAGCTGCCCGGCGCAGCTTGGCGACGGCAGTCGGGAGAAGGTCTGGCGTGATAAACGACGGCGCGCGGGGCAATTCTCCGTGGGAAGGCGACTTTTGTCGGGCCATAGGCGATTGTGGTTGTCTGGAATCAGGCAATCGCGTCTTTGTGCACCGGGTGAGAGGCCTTGGCGGCATCCCTTGGACCTTCTCTCTAATTAAAAATGTCTCTTGTGTATCGCGATGTTTTTTTATGTTTTATTTTATTTCTGTCTCACCCTCTGACCGTTTGTCTCCCCCATTCCCCAGACACGGCGTTAGCTCCTTGGCAATGGCGATCGTTGCCCTTGTCATTGCCAACGCGACGATGAAAATTCCCCATGGTCATGGGATTGGCTGTGCAGCACGGAGAGAACCAAAAGAAGCGAATCGGATAAGAACCTAGGTTCAACGCCAAGAACGTTTGCCTGTCTTGCAGTCGTCATCGGTCCAAGATCTCACTGACGGGCGGCCAGCAGTGCTGACAGCAGGAGCGCCGCGACACTGCAGTCTCACGAATTCGCCAAGGCAAGGGACAGAGCAATTTATCAACAAAGTCTTGTCAAATTCCAATGCATGAAAGCCGCCGCATCCCGCCGCCCTCCGGGTCTTCTGCAGCCTATTCCGACGACTTTGGGTCAATACAAGCAAAAGCCAAGCCTTTCAGCAACGAAATAAGGCGACCTCAAGCCGGAATGAAACCAGTCTTGGCCCTCCGCAGTTGACACCATCCTGAACCACGTGTGGTGTTGCCCATTTGTTCCACGTCGCCATTTTAGCATCCGACGGCGACTGCAGCCTGGGGGACGGTGAAACTCCAAGCCTTGGCGCAACATGTGCCGACGGTAATTATACGGATCGATCAACTCGACAAGAGCAGCCTTCCTTGCATCTGAGTCATCCCTAGGTATCGCCCTGCACCATGTCCATTCGCCAAATGGCGGGCAAAAGCTGGAGTTCACCCTCCAGCTCATCGGAGCAGCACATCATGGCAGTGGCTCAGCATTACCACTAGCGCGCAACGACACAGCATTTTCACGATGGGCAGCCAATCCCGCCTCGATGTGGGCATGCGACTGCAGCAGGTGGGCTGTGTGCCAGTTCGGCAACCGCTCCAAGCGCAAGGTTTTGGCAAAGCGTTGTGTGACAGGTGACTGTTCAACGTCTCCAGGACCTGGGTAATCGTGTTACCACACGCCTTTGTATCGATATCCGACCTGCAATGCTCAGCTTCTTCTCCAACTCTCCTCTGCCACCCTCATCTCCTACTAGTACCTTCGTTTTCGGTCCAGTAGTCGGGTCCACCCCTTGACATTGTGTGGAGCTGCTTAAGTACCCTGATTCTATGCTCCGGTACATTCTACATCTTAATGTCCCCGAAAAAAACTGAACTAGAAACTTGTGCAAGACGTGTATCGATCGGGTGTGCCATGGACCGTATCGGCGTATCCATACACACTTCGCCGAAATGCACGTGGAGGGTTTTGTGCTACGGTATCCCAACGGGCTTGAGATCAACGGCAATAAGTCCGCAGACATAAGAGCCCCGGGCAAGGAGAGGGTTGTGCTTGCGCTTGTCATTGGGGTTGTCCGGCGTCTTCCCAATGTTTGACAAGGGGCCCATTAAGGGGCTATGAATAACGCGAGTCTGGTGAGTGGCAACAAAACAACCGTTGGCGAGGTCGGGGAAGCCCGTCATCCGTCTGGTTCTAAAGGTTATAAGGCTCTCTTCGACCTACTCTTTCATTATCTATTGTCAATCTCTTGCTGGGCCGTCCCAAGATGCTGAAACCATGCCCAGCTCATTTTATTTTTGTTTTTCTTGCTTGATAGAAGTCTTTCCACCATGTAATGCAGCTTTCCCCCGAGGACTAGAAATGATACACACAACTGCTAATACCAAGACGTGGAAACAAAGGGGCTTGATCAAAAACGAAAAAGTAACAAGCTTTGGGCCAAGGCCCTCGCATCAGGCATCCGCCTAGATAGGTAAGATAGTTTAGGTTTCACTGCATCGTCGTCATTGATCGATCCCAGCGCGCCATGCCTCTTCGCTGCTGGCTGGCGAATACTGCACCTCTGGGGTAAAGGATGTTTAGCCGTCGCTGGCCACGTACATGGAGCGATAACAGGACACTTTACGTGGTAGCAAGAAAGAGACAAGCAAGGGGGAGTGAAGCCTCCGGCGGCCCTCCGGGGGCGCCTAGCGGCGAGCTCTTCGCTACGCTCGGAAAGCAAAGCGCGCCGGTGGCACGAGTAGGTGGAGAAGTGTGAACTAAGTGAGCCACCTGAATCGGGGAACATTCTAGAATATGACTGGAATACTCGAGTCGGTTCCAAATTTCTGTTTATGGCGCACCCATGTCGATATGCATTCTGGTGCTTTCCCAGGGAAACACACGATAGGTGGGTGCCTTCTTGTGCGGCAGACCAGACAGACTATAGAGAGCCAAAATCAATATGGAAGTAACAACAAGGCGTGCTTGCGTCCATAAACGAAAACGAAGTGATGACAAATCTAAATGATTCACACCATCACCAGAGACGCTCAAGGTTCAAATCGCTGCTTGATCAATGACGAAGAGGCGTCCCGCACAACAACGCCATGATGCAAGACGATTGCAAACCAAAAAGTTATATTCGCCGAAAATTCCCGCACATTTTAGGTATAAATATATGACTTGGCCAAAAAGATATTGCCCTCCCCTTTCCCCCCTTCTCAGACTGATTCGCTTTGTTTTCGTCCTTGGTCCGTAGACCTCCGAAAGTCGTAACTTTTTCCGCATCGAATGGACACCCCAACCGCTACACCACAAACGCTTTTTGGATAATGATACTTGCAAGAAGCCAATCCAGAAAGGGTTCAAGTACCCTGAACCCGGATATCCCGGGGGAAAGGTGGCAGTGGTGCGTGCAGGTTGCAGCAGGGTCTGGGGAAATTGCGAGGGCGAGGGCGTGGGAGAGGGATCTGGGGGAAGTTACTTGCACGCGAGTCGCGACGTCCTGTATTGGTGTCGTATCGGAAACGATGATGAAAAAAGCATGAATGTGCGCTGCAGTTCTGACCCGCCTGCGTTTGCAGTTGAGGGGACAGAAAAAGCAGTTTGCGCTATAGCTGAGTTTCCTGAAGGTTTTTTTTTTTTTTTGTTGTGCAAATTTGTTTCTCAAGCGTGTTTTCGCTGTCTTCTCCACTGCTTTTGGTTGCATTTCCCGTTGTTTGATCGCGTCTCCGTCGCTTCAATCCTCCAGCCGCCGTTGTCCAGTCGCTGTGGCTGTCACCGCTTCATTCAAATCGCTTCCAGGCTCGGACTCGATGCAAATCACTCTTCATGCCGGGACACACCGTTACCCATCGTCCATCCATGCCGTGATTGACTTCAAGTTTACCTCCAGGTTAGTTGTCTCCCTTTACATTCACCGCTGACCAATGCTGATGAGTGCGCAGGTACCCGAGCCGTCGCCTGTTTTGACATCATCATTTTTGCTCCGATCATGGAAAACAACACGCCCCGAAACCGCACAACCGCACTACTCTTATCTGCACAATCCGCACGCAGCATTCTCATTTGCGCCATCATCCGAATCCCCAAGCCAGGCTCCTCGCTTCTTCAAATCGGCTGCTGTCAAGGCGTATGTCCAGCCACAAGGCTGTCGATTGTGCCGACCCCTTACCTTGGCGAGACTCCCCCCTCCCCCTTTTTTTTCTTCCCGTGTTGCCGAGTTTCTCATGACCAGTTTCTTTCCACCCTTTAAATCTCAGCTACTCTCTCAGCAGCATGATGCCAGCCTGACAAGTCTCTAGTATCACAAAGATGCGGACATAAGCTGCCTCAAACGTGATTGCAATTTCTGCGTCGCTGAGTCTATTTTCAAAGAGGACGAAGCTGACGCCCGGCTTGTGTGTTCCGTCAAGGCCAGGTCAAGCCCTCGATAATGACAATGGTGATGATGATTCTACCCACCCCTCCATCTACCTACATGCACTACTACATTGGCGTAGCTTCAAGCACGTCGCTGTGGCTTGACCCTTTCCCACCGATGACCTTATCCACACAAAACCAAGCAAGCACAAACTCTCCGTCGGAACACCTTCTTGTCATACACTACGCCATCACCCACACATTCTTCACCTCTCTGCGCTGGTGACTATCGAAAGAATTCTGAGGGACATGGGGGTCATTAGTTGGGGAATATAAAAAAGAAAAAGAAAAAGAAAAAGAAAAAGAAAAAGAAAAAGAAAAAGAAAAAGAAAAAGAAAAAGAAAAAGAAAAAGAAAAAAAAGAAAATTGTGAGACCCTATGCCCAACTTCGATGTGACAAGGGTATAAGTGAAGCAAGCCCTTCCCCCCTTCCAAGTCTCTCGGCCAAATCGACAGCACACAGTTAAAGTTTCAGATCACAAGTGCAGATTGTTCACAGCTATGCTGAACTCAACTAACCTACGGTGAAATGATAAGTCTGTAGTACTATCATATCCGGCAAGTTTGGCCTGGTTGGCTGACGATGTGAATTTTTTTTCTTTCTGTCCGAGGTTCTGGTACCCAAGCTTGATGCATGGAGGTTATGCCCAAAGGGGCTCTGTTAATTAGGTAGCTTTCTAGTCGTCTTGCAGTTTGTTCCGTCAGTTAGTTCCCGTTAACGATGGTCAATGAGCGACATGACGCTCCTCAAGGTTCTAGTTACCTAGGTAGCTAGAATAGCTGTTACGGCACTCCAACTGACAGAATCTCAGACCGGACCGGGACGGAGGCGTACATAAGTGAGTCCCTCTCGGACAGGAGCCGTTCTTATAACAATCAGAATTAATTTTTCTAGGATTGGTGAGGAATCTTGTGCAATTTCTGTACTAGTATACTTCATACCCTCGACGTGACCAGTTTATCCTTCCTCGGTGTTCAGACCGGCGACGGCCTACGTCAACCAGTCATTTATATAGTGTCGCCTCGTGGTCTTTTAAAAATTCCTAATAGCCTTAGGGTCGGGAGACGGTAGTAGGGCCCGTTGAATTTTTAACCGGTCGTTAGCATGTCGTCCTCCTTGGTTGGAGTAAAAGGAGATGGTGGACGCCAAGGGAATGGGATCAAACTGTTAACTGGTCCGTGGAGACTTTTTGCCTTGGCCCAGCCCGGGCCTCGTCCCGCCTGGCTGGCCGACCAGCTTCTTGTACGACGGGGTGGATAGGATAGGATAGGGCGTAGTTGTTGGTGTCGATGGTACCGTTGCTTGTGTCGGCCATGTCGTCGTCGTGGCCCCCGTTCTTGAAGCGCTCGGCGAGGTTGCACATGGTCATCTTCGGGATTTGATGGCACTGACGCTATGTTCTTGGGCAGATACATGCCCGGCGTTGTCGGGATGAAAAGGGTTAGTAGTACTTGAATTTTCGCGCGGCGGGCTACTGCTGGCAACTTGCATGGTTTCGCTGTTGATGAAACCATCTATCTGGTCGTTGTATCTGCCGGCGCAAACGCTGAACATAGGGCGCCATGTTGCTTCGGTGGGCACCAGACCAGGGGCGTGCTTCCGGCGAATAGTTTTACAGGGTCAAACAGCAAGACCAGCGCCGGCCAATTCAATGCCATCGTCTTTTGTTATTAGTGGGGAGCCGTACTCCATCATAACTCGGCATCAAGACTCGCTGTCATACGCAGGCCCACACAGCAGGCCCACACGGGCTACATGGCACGTGGCTAGACCACAGACTAGGGCAACGCCATCGCGTTCACAAACAAAGCAGATAGAACCAGACACTCGCAGAGTTTGGAGAGACTTCAATCCGAAGTGACCATGTGCTGCTCCCGGGGGAGCCACTCCACTCCACTCCACTCCACTCCGACTACTTCTTAGCCAGGAACACAAAAGTTAGGCCGATGGGGTTGATTCTGATCCACTCGTTGGCGAACCGATCTTGTTTCTCTAGCAAGTTGATGTCGTGCGCGGCTGTGAACTCTGTGGATGATGCCGTAGGTAGATTGAACAAGATGCTTGCACATGTACTTACAGTGGTAGGTACCTAAGGTAGGTACCTTGGGCGGTTGTGAGGGTAATCGACAACTCGAGATCGGTCAATGAAGATGGGAGCGAATGGCTCTATACTCGAAAACAAAGTATTGATGATGAGTCATCGTGTACAAGAGTTTTGAACTGAATCTTGACATGCCTATCTGATAAACCAGATAGACCAAAAGGCTAGAGTCCGGAGAGGGGAAATATATTATAATGTACATGCGCAATCCGCCCAGGAAGTATTCTTGCGAGGTAATCCCCAAGATCAGATCCTGGGGTATACAGACGGCGGGCGGCGCCAAGTACATTAGAGAATAGAAGAGTACCTATTAAATATCCAACCCCAAGGCAAATCCGATGCCCCGATTCTCTCACGCCGTCGTATTCGTGGCCGTACCCAGAACAAGGTCAATAGTCCTGTTCCCCACGGCCGAATAACCGGGCACGAGCCGTTCTCCAAACGGCTGCATGAAGGTGTCTATGACATTGTCAGTTCCATTCTAGTGAACAGAAGCCAGGAGAAAGGAAAGGAAAAGGACTGACCATAGGTGGAAACCGGCTTCGTCCTACAAAGCCAAGCAAACGTCTCGCCCACATTCTCCCTCAGTCCCGTCTGCGGAAAAACCTTCACCACGGCCTCGTATTCCTCCTTCGTAACGCCTTCCGGTCCCGGCCCGACAAAATCCATCATGATGCCCTTGGCTACGGTCTGCACGTCGGGTTCCTTGTAAAAAGCATATTTCGCTTCGGTATGCAGAGCGATCGCGTCCCAGACGAGCTGTACGCGGTGTTTATCCCATTTCTTCCCGTCGGCTTCGCGGGATAAGAAATCGCGCGCGGCAATGGCTCCGTCGACTTCGAAGCGCCGGTCGGGAGAGACGATTTTCGAATGCGGATCACGGTCGAAGCCGAGATCGTGAAGTAAGATAGAAATGGCTTGGACTTCCGGGTCGATTAGGCGGGATAGGGTCGCGTTGTGGGAGACCATTAGTGTGGCGAACAGCCAGGATCGCATTACGTGGTTGTAGAGAATCGGCGGAGAGACGGATTTCATGTAGGATTCGGCAGAGCGGATCAACGGGGTGTCGAGGACGGTGACACCGGCGATGGTTCGCGTGGGGAGGGAGGGTTTAGGAGAGGGGATGGCGAGGGATAGGGGGAGAAGCATAAGAAAGGTAGGGATGATCATGGTTGCAGCAGTATATAGACTGGAACGAGAGACAAGACTAGACAGGACTGGACTTTGTTGGTCAGAAAAATGGCGAGGATGTTGGCAGAGAAAAGGTAGGAGCTTTATACTAATGTCCACGAAATGCAGATCCGGAAAAAATCATGTTACCTGCTGATAAATCTGCATGTTATTGGTGAGATGGTGATTCGTGATTCTTGGTGAGCTTGTATCCGGCTTCTCTCGGAGGTTAACATTCGGACTGCGTCTCGGACCAAAACCACCACTACGCTACGCGTCAGCGTCAGTAAGCAAGTTATTAGAACGGGGAAATATTGAATGGGTTAATAAAGAGAATAAGATTGTTCCGATACCTGTCGGGAAGTCCGTCGTCATTTCTGGTGTCTCTGCACACTTGGTGCACTGTGGGAGATGTGACTTTCCGCTGAAGATGCAGGCGCAAAGATCCGGAAAGGGGCGGAAATAACGCAACAACAAAACTCGCGAGTCCGCGCCGTCTCGGAACACAGGCTTGAGAGGTCCAGGATGTCTGGGAAATGGAGAAATTGATCACAAAAGTACCTTGGCAGTCAAACATGCGGACGAAGAAGAGAGATGCAAACGCAACGCTAATAAATTCAAGGCCCCGCGAATAGCTTCCCGGTTACTTATGCAAAACCGCCGCAAACCCCTACCCTACCAAACTCATGCTGAAGGCCCACTCCATAGTTTTGCCTGACCCTTCACCCTCCTAGCCAGAACCCCGTTAGGCCAGCCCAGGCTGTTTCTTATCCAGACAGTCCCGGAGTAGACTGTTTCGCGAGAAATTTATACCCCGTTAATTTTTTGTTGTTTTCGTTGTTCCCGGGTCTCTCGACTCGCCCTCTGGCTACTAACCTATAGGTAAGGTGCCTATTGGTAAGAAGGCCACGTCTGCTTAGCAGCCTCAGCAGCCTGGGCCGCAGCCGCGGCGTCTTCCTCGGCTTTTTTCCGTGCTTCTTCCGCAGCCTTTGCCTTTGCTGCTTCTTCGGCTTCTTTTCGTCGCTTCGCTTCGAGTTCTCGCGGGTTGAGGTTACGGTCGGGGTTGTAGGTGTTGTTGATCTGTGCTAGTTGGCTTTTTTTTTTTTTCCCCTGTTGTT
>Ga0247760_1001573_pt1 | contig 20519 bp, 16 predicted proteins | sample UWRJL171409R4_FD_179936 | JGI IMG/M metagenome (GOLD analysis project Ga0247760, IMG submission 179936) | Plant litter microbial communities from Arlington Agricultural Research Station in Wisconsin, United States - UWRJ-L171-409R-4 | ecosystem: Environmental > Terrestrial > Plant litter >... | reverse complement strand
CAGTGTGCAGACACCTAGGTTGGAATGATAGATTGACTGTGCAGCGTACCAAAACCGTGGAGTAGTGAGTGAGTAGGTGCGCTAGGGTACATGTACCGAGTCTTGTCTCGAGTTCCTGAGCTAATGAACAGTTGATAAACGCCAAGGGCAGCTCTTCCGGGGAGACTCCACTGAACCAAAACGTTGGGATTATTGACCTCCCACCTGGCTCATCTAGTATGACATCAACGCGCCGTATAGGAAAAAGGAGAGAGACATGAGAGAGAAAAAAACCTGTTTGCAGGTACAGGGAATCGAACCCCGGTCTGCCAGCCCCCTTAGGAATAGGAATACCGTCGGAGGAGCTTGGCCGTCGTACCACTGGACTATACCCGCTTGCGAGTTTTGTTGGTATCAGAACACTTGGTTAAAGTTATAAGCTCATAGATAGGGTGGGGATGGCCGAGGAGAGGGGTGTGTGGCGGCCCCACTGATGTCAGTGTTCAGAGGAGTTGAGCCATGCCACTATCCAACCTCCACCTCAGTTTTGTGCGTCAAGAATGCCGAGGGCAATTTTCCCACATCCAGTCTGTGTCTGTGTCACATGTATCCTAGTTTCAAATAATCAGAGCGACTCCAACACTAGTAGACCACAGCTCGTATCTTACGTCAAGGCAGAGGCAGGCAAGACTGGAGTGAGTCTTCATCTTTGCACTTATCGTTATACGGTTACGGGCGTATTTAAAGTTTCTGGGCGCAACAGTCATCAGCCACTAGAACTAGTTTTAGTTTTTTGAAGGCCAAAATCGGTATAAGAATCATCATCTGACTTTCGCGCAAACGCATCTTCCATCGACCCAAATCTTTGTTCTTCTGGACTTCGTGTCTGGACTTCATCCGTGAAATCACGGCGCAACACAACGCAACACCTGCAAAATGACACTGCGCGAGCAAGTACCAGGTCTGGATACTATCCCCGCTTCTACAAGACCGTCACCAGAATCTTGCACTTGCGAATGCAGATACGGCGCATCCCGGCCAGCTCCTGTCCATCAACTAGTAAGCACTCTGCCCTATCTACCTAGACACCATCTCTCATTAAATAGGCAAGAAGCATCAAATACTAAACAAGCTCCCCATTCAGAACCAAGACGGCTACGTCACGGTTGAACTCGGCCAGTCAGCTCTCGTATCCGAAGAAATCTGCCCGCAAAACTCCATCCTGCCAGCGCGTTACCTGGGAATGAAGACGGTACAGGACATGGGATTGGATTGGAAATATGAACGCGGCGGGGGAGACTATCAACTCGTGATACCCATGGCTATCGTAGTCATATTTTTATGGTGTCTCTTCATCATCTCGATATTGGTGGCTCGTTGAGCATCCGAGAGTTAAAATTGGAACAGAGCCAGGAACAGGGACGGAGAACAGAAAAAGGATGAGGAAGAAGAGGAGAGGGAGATCCAGCGTTCAGCACAGTGTTCAAACCATGAACAGCTTTGATCAGACACAGCACTTGGGTGTTTCGCGCGGCATCCGGATCAACAAGCCGAATACTACACTCCCCTGTAGCTTCATCTCCCGGCAGTGGTCATAGTGATGGTTGGAATATTCACCCCAGGGACTAGTGTGCATACCACTTGAGAGTAGAGAATTGGGCACATATACCTCATTTCAACAGTCTCGAGCTTACACCATCGCCTAACAGTTTATTGGTTGCACGTCCGAGCAGCCGCTTGGAGCTGGAGAGCTGTAACAGACAGAGTGCTCAAGATGTATATATCTCCATCCTTCACAGTTTTGTCAGCGTTGTCTTTGGCCATTTCTTGTCTTCGTATCAGCCTTGAGATCTGATACGCCGAGGACAAGACCCTGCCCTGCCTGTCTCCTTTCAATGACCATTGCGTCTCGTCTGCACCAAGTGTTAACCTGCTATCAATAACCCCTCCCCTCTTTTTTTTCTTCGTTCTTTTGAACACCAAGGCGTAATACCTTGTGAATGGCAACCAAGTGACTCATTTTTACAGTTTCGTTTACCTGCGTCGTGGCGCATTTAGACTTCACCGTCGTCGGGTGTCATGGCTACCTAGATCCTGGATATTGGAAACTCAAACTCAAACTGTGCATATCCTCGATACACAATTTTTTATAAAATCTTTTTTCACTTTTCCTTACCAACCCTGGATTTGCCCTCCAGTCGTCTTGGCCTCTTCTCCTCGTCTCGACTTTACCTCGTCTTGATCTCACCTCAACTCGCAAATACCTACCTACCTACACAAGATCACGACCTCATTGCACACAAAATAATAATGTCAGATCGCCAGCTCGTACGCAACTCAGCCACAGCCGCTGTGCCGAGGGGGTCACCGCTTGAAGAAGAAGAAGAAGAAGAGCTAGAAACATGCAGTCGCACAGCTTCTCAGTCGACGCTCCTGCCAAAGTACACGGAACATGCCATGCATGAAATCCAGGAACCACCTCCGGTTTATCAACAAGTACAAGTACGTCATGTTTCTCACCATGGACACAAGACCAGACCAGACAAGACCAGACCTCCCTTTTCTTTTTCTCGTCAGTATCCTCGCTTGACTACCTAGTTCTAACTTTATGTTTCCCGTTCTCGAATAGGAGGAGTATGACTATGTCGTTATTGATCTCAACGACCATGAAGACCTCGGTTCTGCTCCTCAACAAGTCCCCTCACATGCAATTGCAACACAAGGACCAATCTTGCCAGTGCACAACAAGCACACACAGGGACTACTACGGAAAGCACCAAGGTCACGGGCAGGGAAGAAGGAAAAGAAGAAGAATGCAGGACTATGTCGCCATGTTTCAATTTTTGCGGTTGTCATAGTACTCGCGGGTATTGTGGCTGTCTGGTGCATTCTGTCTGGCCGTGACCGTCCGTTCTGGTATTGAGTGGTCTTGGGGAGCGGTACGGCGCCTAAATTCATCTAGGCGGAAAAAATAAAGGAGAAAAAAGGAAAGGGGGGTGGGGGAATGGCGTTTCTGGTAGAATGTCATGTGAGGATGGGATTAGACATTGGTAAGGTTAGAGGTTAGGTGGAGTACCTATTAGAAAGCAAGCAGCAGGGATTTGCTATTCTGTTCGTTGTACACTTATTGGCTACAGATGAAGAGGCTGATTCATCTCAATTGCATTCGGGATATGGGCTGTTTCATGATTCTTTTGCGCGCATTCAATGTCAGGCCCGGACCTTGGGGAGGGTTTTGATCGTTCAAGCTTTGAAGAAGAAAAAAAACCATGTTCTGGCGAAGATGACACCACCTCAAGTGTAGACCGATCCACAACAGGTAAAAAGAAACGCAGAGGCCGCCCGGTTCTCCAAATCTTGGTGTTTTCCCGCTGCATCGGATCAATCTCAGGATTCACTAGCCCGTTTTTATGAACCGCCGTCTCGCATCCCACCCACAGTTGCAGTCACAGTCGCATTGCTTGATGCGAACTAAGTTTTTTACTAGTGAATTTTACTAAATACGGTATGGCTCGGTTGTAATATTTGCCATCAGCCACTCTTGGACATTAACTTAGTGATGAGCTCCCTCCCAGTGTCGAGCATGCGCCACTTGACCGGCGCGTTTGGCTTGACTTGACTGATGCTTGCATGATGCACGCATCTCGGAAATCCAGAGCAGCAAAACTTTTTCTCTATACGGAATACACGCAGTAATCCATCATCATCATTAGTAAACTTTTAATTTCAGGGGGGGAATTTGCACGTCTCATCCCCTGTATCTGAACATGTAAGGTACGCAGTCAGCAAACATGACCCCAACACCCCCAAATGGGGAAAAAATCAGCCCGAATGCAGGTACGAAGCACAAAAAATGGTAATTCTTCCCGTTTCGCACTTGTCATCATCAAAACCAAAACCCCCCAAATCCACACACACACCCAAAACAGCTTGGACTGCGAAACCCCAGAGTTTGTGACCTGCGACCTAGAAAGCTTCATTTCGTTTCTGCGAAAGAAGCCCTGGACCCTGGTGAGAATCTCACAGGTTCACGGGTCCACTGACAGGACTAGCGTAGACTAGTCCCATGTCAGCCCATCAGGGCGAGCCGCTCTACCATAAAGGGAAAGGGCAAACGGGGCCCCTTTTTTTCCTTCCCTGCATTTCTTCGGCAGGTTTTCAGCCCCAGAGGCCCCAGAGACTCGGTTCCTGCATGCTCATGTGCCGCACCGCCTCGCTGTCAGACTGTCTGTCAGGGGATCATCAAGGTTTGGGATTTCTGTTTGGGGTCTGGGGGTCTGGGAGGGATGTGGACAAGGATGGAGGACATGATTTGACGGTGTAAACTAGACGGGGGATGGAAATAAAAGGGATGCGAGACCCTCGCGTTTTTTTCCAGCCTCCATTCAACATCGACGATCACTAGATAAACAGAAGACAGACTCTCTTTCACCAGAATCAGGTTCAACGAGAACAACACATTCGCTTTAAATCCACCACAATAAAAATCACTCTTTTTATTTTTCACCAAAATGCTCGTCAAGACTGCCATCCTCTCGGGCCTCGCCGCCACGGCTGCCGCCGAAATGGCCGCCTACCCCGCCCATGCCGCCGCTCGTCGCTCTCTCGAGGCCCGTCAGACTGTCGATTTCGGAAACGTTCCCGGCCTGACCGAGGCGACGGCCTGTGCTAGCGCTTTCCTCGAGCTGTACACCACCCTGCCTACCCCGCCGCCGGCGCTGATCGAGGAGTTGACCAAGCAGACGGGCGTTCCGGATGTCTGCAACTGTATGTTTTTTTCCCCCTCCCTTTTCCTCTCCCTGAAAGACGTTTTCTCCTGGAACAAATATCCTCCTCCCTCAACTGGCTAGCTAGACAGTCGCACTCTTGAGAAAGTACTGACGAGAACAAAAAGACACTCCCCCCGCCTCCATCGCTTCCGCTTACTCCTCGTACGAATCCGTCTTCCAATCCTGGTACACGGCCCACCAATCCAAGCTCAACTCGGCGCTTTCCAAGTGTCCCGACTATGCTACTTCGGTTAGCCAGATTGCCCTCTGCACCAAGGGAGCATCCGGTGGCTCTGGAACTGGTGGAAAGACCGATGCGACGGGCACCGCGGCCAGCGGGGCGAACGCTACCGGCGGTGCTAAGAAGCCTGCTACCGGTGCGGCGGCACGTCCCACAGGTGTGGTCGGTGGTATGGTTGGGTTGGTGGCTTTCTTGGGTGTGGTTGTTGCTTTGTAAGAGGGGAAAAGTAATACGGTGATGGATACATACCCTGAAGTAAATGGATAGAAAAGAATAGAGATGTGGAGTGTTTGAGAGTACAAGACATGGGCGTCTTATTCTAATACGGATTTTGTTTCTCGGGTCAAGATATTTCTGGGAGGTGCGCTGTGATGCTTTGGCATGCTTCTTTGCTGGAAAGGTGTTTTGCAAGGCGTCAAGGTGGGGAATATTTAGGGGTCGATTCTAATATTCAAAGCCTTGAAACTTCCTTGTCCAAGGTCTTGGACTTCCCTATTAGGGCGTTTAGTTTCTATTGCCAAGCCCTCAAAAACAGACACTTCTCAAGGTTTAGCCAGACCAACCCCTTTCCCCTTGTTTTATTTAGAATTTACTTTAAAATTCTGTTACCACGGTGTTGCACTTGGAAGACGCGCCATGCTTGCTGTACACTTATTCGCCAGCGCTGAGCGTGCCTGACTGCTAGTCGAGGCAACACAGGGCGTGCCGATACTTCCGTGGATACCATCGCAGATAACCACAGGCGGACCTCCACACGGACTGGTGACGTTGAAGTTTTTAAACACAATGTTGGAACACACGGCGTTGGGACTGCAGGTTAGCCGAGCGACGGCGCGTCCGTACTTGCCCGAGGTGGTTCCGGAGAAGTTCTCAAACGTAATGTTGGTGATGTTGACGCGCGAGGGGTAGGCTGCGCAGGTTGACGCGTTGATCTGTCCAGTTAGTACATGTATCTGTACCAACACAGTTGAAGGAGAGAGGAGAGAAGAGTCTGGTGACTGAAGAGAGAAGAAAAACTTACATTAAAATAACACGAGTCCAAAAACGCCGCGTACTCATTATTGCCGTTCCAGAAATTCTTAAACGTCACGTTATCCACAAACCCATAGCCCGCCGTTTCGCCCGCCCACGTCTTGAGTCTCGCCGAATGCTGGCCGTTCAACATCCACACATTTTCGATATGCACGTTCCGAATAAACGATTTCTCTCCCGCATACTGCCCAATCGAACCCATCGACTGCCCGTGCGTGCCGTTGCAGTACATTGTGTTGACGAACAGATCCGTCGCGTTGGATTTGGGCGAGAAGCAATCATCCCCTATATTCACCCAGACGCGCTCGACGCGAACGCGCTCCACGTTGAGAGAGTCGAAGAAATCCGTGTTTTTCGGCTCGACTTTGGCGACAAGTGATTCCGCCGTGCAGATTATATCCCTGAGCAAAATATCCCGGCTGGAAACGAAAAATGTCGTCCAGCAGGGGGAATCCCTAAGATGGATCCCCTCGACCGAAATCCCCGTAGCATTCTCCGCGTAAAAGAGTATCGGACGGAGGTACGTGTTCGTCGGATCGAGGATTTCGCGTCCAGAGAATTCATTCCACCAGCGCTGGCCATTTCCATTGATGCTCCCACTGCCGAAAATGCGGATTTTTGTACCGCCCCATTTCCAAAACATGAGGCTGTTCTGAAATGGATGGCGGAATCCCCGCGCTTGCCAGAAGGCAGTGTCGTTTGTGAATTTTATTTCTCCATCGAGACGGATTGTGAGGTTATTTAGAAAAGTTAGATCCAGCGGTTTACCAATCATGAAGGTTTGGTTTGCGGGGAGGTGGAGAAGGCTGGCCCCGTGGTTGGCATCCCTGATAGCTTGCAGAAACAGGTCGGAAATATCATCACCGTCGTGTGCAGAGGGGCGGATGGTGATTACTTTTTGGCCTGGAGGGTCGTTTTCGATTCTTGGAAGCGGGTGTTTTTGCCTGAATTCGGAAATGGAGCGAGGGACTGTCACCGAGGGGACTAGAGCGGATGCTGTAGCAAAGACAGCGAAAAAGATGACAAGTCTCATTTTGCTGTTCAATCCGCAGACCTAAAGAACACAAGATGCAGTGCGAGTATCTAAAGGGAACCAGAGTTTATGTTTATACCTAGGTGTATACCCGCCTGAGTTATTCTGGGAACACCATTACAGCCCGTCCCGGAAACTGGACCCCCCCCTCCTTGTGTCAATCTTGGCAAAGAGATCTGCCTATATCTCGGCCCACCGACACAGCATATTAAGGGGTCCCCCAGTCAAGTTGGGTTGACTATCAATGTCATTGATGGAAATGTGAAAAAAAGGCCGTCCGGGAAATCAGCCGCGTGTACCAATGGGGATCCCGGGTTTGCAGTCGGGTAATTAAATTCTTTGAAAGGGTTTCTTTGCAAGTTTGGTATAGGGTATTGCCTCTTGTGTAGATAAACATCTCCCTTCACAGGTAGCGGAGAAGGCTTCCTTTGTTATTATGGTTAGGAAATGCCCCCAAAAAGTATTAGTGCAATGTTATACCCACCGCTGATTAGGAGTAGAATGTATATAGTGGAGAGCCCGCTTACCGTAACCTATCGCGGCTCCCCCCTTATACCGTAGATTGTCGGCAACATATATTATTAGAATCTTATACGTACGACCATCCTGGGCAGGAGGAGGACGGAGGCGGCGGCGGCGGCGGCTGCTGAGAGATTCATGCTGGGATAGTGTATAAAGCGAATACGTGGTTAGATAAGGTGATTAATCTGATGGGTTTATATGGTTGTGGTAAGGGGAGAGATACCAACGTCTTGAAGATTTAGCAAAGCCCAACGTTAGGAAGATTTGTGAAAGCTGTAAGACGTGGTCGGGGCCTACCGCTTGTCACGTCGTGGAATGACATTTTTCTCAAGAGCCGAGATGTACGTGGCGGCGTAACATGCTTAGCTTGCTCGTGGTTGGCTTAGTTAACCGAGTCTGCTGAGCATTGCCTGCGAGCTCCGAACGGTTGAACAGGATAGGCAGCTGACTATATCGCTTATTACCTATGCCGGTTCCCCTTGCCACCGCCTGTTCTCACTGCTGCTGCTGCTGCTGCTGCTGCCGCATTGCCTCTCGTGCTGTCGCCGCGGCATCGAGTGTAGCAGCTTCGCACGCTTGCAGGCTGCCCAGCCGGTCTGCCCAGAAGGAACAACGTTCAGGTGTCATCGATCCGCCACCCTGCTTCCAGAGGTCTCTCTGCCTGGCCAGGCCCCAGCTCTGTTCCCCTCGGACAGCACCTGCGTGGAAGCGCGCGCCCAGCATGACGAGCCACTCTGCCGCTGCGGGCACCTCGAGGTCGAGCACGGCGCCGCTCGCCTCCAGCGCGTCTGCCACCGTCTCGTAGCCTCAGTTGATCGAGAGCCCAGCGAGACCTGCCTCTACAAGGCGAGCTTCGGCCTCGGCCTTCTTGGCGTTATAGTCTCGCAGCCGCTTCCGCTCCAGGGGATGGCAGCCGTCTTCCGCATCGCCGTCGGGCGCGAGCTTTCTCAGCAAACCACGCGTCGGACATGGTGCTCCGCGGTGCTGTGCCGCAACGAAGCGGAGGTGGTAGTCGAGGGGCAATGGGGAAAGTAGGAAATGGAGGTGATCTGGGAGTAAGGGATCGGGCGGCAATAGAGACGACACCAGGTTGGGGGCGAAGGGGGGTACGTCGAAGGTTTTTACAGCCGATAGAAAAAAGGTACCGTGTTTTATTGCCTTATTTTGAGGCAGAAATTCTGTCAGCCTTTGGTTTTAGGGGTTCTGGTGGGGTGGCTTTGCGGCCTAAGGCGCCAATGTGCGGGGTATAAGTAGAGCTATACGCGCGAATACTACAGTCGTTATCATATAACGCGCCCACTTCCTTTATTACAGTGTGGTCTTTAATGTAGTCCTGGCATTGTGGTGGCGTAATTGTAGTGTAATGTAACCGCAGTGCAAATGATAGCATAGTTGCAGTATAGAACTACGAATCCACCACCACCATACGCAGCACCTGTCCCAATATCCTGCCTCGCCCCGAACTACTCGTAAAATACTCTGGATCTGTATAAAAATTCGCCCCATGCCCCCAGGTAAACAGGGCTCTCAGCCTTCCCCTTCCGCTTCCACTTCCACCTGTACCAGGCAAGCTAATCTTCACAGGCGGGGTTACGACCCCATCACATTTTGTAATGTCATACAAAACCGGCTGGATTTGTCCACTGACCAAAGCGCCAAACTGGTCTACGGCAGAGTAGATGCCGTTTGGGTCGTTAACCCCCCGCGGAGGTTCAAGGAGGGCTATCGCGGCCGAGGTGGCGGACCAGTTTCCCTGGGTTCGGACGCGCATGACTAGCGTGAAGCTCTTTTCTTCGTCTTCTCCTTTTTCTGTCTCTTCTGTCTCTGCTGCTTCTGCTGCTTCTTGGCGGCGGCGGCGGCGGCGGCCATGGACATGGATAATCGATACTGTCTCTTGGTTATTGCTAATGTTATTGTTCCTGGGAGCATCACCCCATCCGTCACGAGCGAGCAGCCACAGTTTGGCATCGATATGTCGCTGGCACCGGTTTTCTTCTTTTCCTTGTTGGCGTGGAGGAAATGGTCCTCTCTCAGTCTCGGTGGTGACATGTTCAACTACATCAGGGGGTGGTACACATTCCATAAGTTCCCATGTGTACATGTGCTGCCCTCTATTCATGGTGCAATCACTTTCCAGAATAAACTGCACGCGTATGGATTGCCAATGTCTCGACAAGGGAAACGTCAAGTAATTCAAGGACGGTTGAGCAATTGGCGTGGTGAGATAGACGCGTCGCGTACAAGGCCTCCCAAGTATATCGAGAGTGTTTTTTGAGAGAATAAAGGGGCGGCTGCTGCGGATTCGCCGAACCAAGGCATCGTGCGGAAAAGGGCTATCAGAGGAGGCATCATGCTCGGTTTGTTGTAGGTGAATTTTCCCAACCTCAACGTACATGGCAACTTGACGCGACGATTCCAGAATAGAGTCGGCCGTGTGCTGGCAGTTCAAAAGAGCAATATATCGCCGACTCAACCTATCCTGGAGATTCGAGTCTTGATAAAAAGTCGGGTAGAATCTCAGCTCGACGAGGAGACCTCGGTTGGTCATTTGCGAATGAATTGCAGGAAGTCCGTCGCTAACTAAAAAGCTTGGATAGAGCTTCGCGCCATGGGCAAAGAATCTCGGACTTGTGGCCAGGAGGTTCCCCTTTTGGTTTTCCGCTTGCAAGCTCATTCCATACCCCCAGGCAAGTAGAGTTTGGTCCTCGGACTGTTTCAAAATCTCCTCTTGCAGCTTGATAAAAGCCCGTTCTCGGCCTTCCCCGTATAATAGCGGCATGTTGACATCGAACAACCCAAGTAGACAGTAGGCCAGATCCTCGGGCACGGTAGTCTCTCGGTTGGCTGCCCAGGTCATGCGATGGCTAACACTCGCGTGATTGACGGGATAGTTATCGTTGTTGACGCCGAGATACGAGGTTGATATGCCGGTGAGCTTGCTGACGCGATCCCGGAAAGCGTCGTCGTCGAGAATGCCGATCAAAGTCCACTCATAGGAAAAGAAATGGACATGGTTCGGAGCAATGAGCTCTTGTAGTGTCCAACCTCTGTTAAACCATCGACTCTTCTCGAGAGGAGCTGTTGTATCCACGCCATCATCTGATAACGACGCGTCGGCGAGATGGACCCAACATTCCACAGACCGTTTATACCACTGAAACATGGAGTTGATGGCCTCGGAAAGTACCGCGCTGCTCGTCTTGTCAACGCAGACTGTGTCACCCGCACAGAGTTGTCCGGAGCCATTTGCCCCACTTTAATTCTCCGCTAAATAAACATTTTGTGAAACGGAGGGAAACGGAGGGTCGCGTTCGCTTCTATAATTGGTGTTATAAGACGATTCTGGGCACACAAAATTTCCTTTTTTGTACCTCGCCCACGTGACACTGCTCACCCCGACTCAGGCCCGGCTCAGGCCCGGCTCAGGATTTGCTCAGGCTTGCTCACCTTTCAGCACGCTGCGCCGCAGCATTCTCAACTGCTTTAACTCTAGCCGAGTGGGCCCAAAATTGGTCCCATACATAAAGATGGCCAAAATTGGTCCTCATTTTGAGAATGAACAGTCTCGCCTTTACCTCTTGTATTTTTTCGTATTGCCTATCTGACCCCTGGCGACTTAGCCTCTGCCCTTCAACTCTCGCACTTTTACCTTCTTCAAAGCACTCTGTCAGAAGCACGGCACATTGGATTGAATGAGTTCAACTCTCATACGTGGACCTTGTGACAGGTCCCTGGGAACATCTGGCCTCCTGTGATTGGCTATTGACCGCTTCAATCCCACTTCAGCTTGCTGCAGCCCAATCCGGATCGTGACACACAGTCGAAAGGCGTTTGGTTGGCCCGTACACCCCCCACAGCTGTTACATCCAACTATCACTCCCGGGGCATGTACTGGTATATTCTGAAACATCCCATTAGTGCTGGTATATTCTGAGACATCCCATTACGTACTGGTATACTGTGGAGCATCCCATTATGTACTGATATACTGTGGGACATCCTATTGGTGCTGGTGTGTTATGTAACGTCCCAAATTTTGAGCTGGGATATCATGTACTATCTCAAATATTGGGCTGGGATATTTTGTACAATCCTATGGCATGTACGGTACTGGTATATTCCGGAGACCAAAATTCGGGACCGCGCGGGCCAGGATTCGCGCTCATAGGTCGATGTCGTTTAGCAGTTCCCAACCGCGGTCCCAAATTTGGGACTTGCCCGATATCCTAAGTTTTAGTATTAATTACATAAATACATATGTAACATCTTATACTTTATTCCTAGAGGTCATTTAATAACGTTTTAATCACATTCACTTCCTAGCTAAATCAAGAGGATGCATACCTGTTACGGGTTGCCTGCACCGAGAGCAGGTCACTAGGATCTCACGGGGCCACAACGGTAAGTGTAACCATATGAGCAGATAGATGATGGTTGTTGACGGAGGGAAGGTTCCTGACGTCCAGACGAACCATGAAATGGTTGTCCCTAACAAGGGTCCCACTCACGTGACTAGGCTATCCACTACAGGGTCCACGTTCCTTAACAATACTATACAGTCGAACAACCATCGTTCCAATAACCCATCGGACGGCACGTCGGCCTTCACATTGAGCGTTGTTATGGATGGCGGCGTTCTCAGAGCCAGGATTTTGACAATACGGTTGTTGAGATATGGCCCCACTGTATGGCCCCACTGTGTGGGTAGTGCCATCCAGGGCAAACTGACGTTTTTAATACCAAAGAAGATTCCAGAGACCCGTGGCATGCTCCACTGAACCCCCTGGAACTTCAGCACTGTACACACCTTTCCTTCTGTAGTTAGTTACCTTCAGGGCCCTGTGGGCCCTGAAGGGGCTTCCGCATAGCTGTGGAAAGCTCTCGAAGAGAGCTTTCCACGCGATAAGAACTCTCCACTCACCCCTGTAGCTAGTCAGCTCTCTTCTCTTCTCCTTAAGCAAGTTGTATCTAATAGATCTAGTCTTTGTTCTTGGTGCAAAGTCCACCGTGAGCCTTTATCTTGTGTGCTGAAAGAATCCTCGTACAGTTGCCTGCCCGCTGTATTCTTCCTCTTTTTGCTTCCTTTGGCAACTTACTAAGCTCTGCCATCGTACAGTAAGCCTTCCGCTGCGCCCACTGCAGGACCTACGGCCCTGCGGTAGTCTGTATAGGTACTGCCTAGGCCTATAAGATCACAAGCTTCAACAGCAACTCCTCCTCACAGCAAAGGGCTTCTCAAGATAAAGATAAAGCCCCGGTAGATACAAATATTTATTAACCGCGCGAAGGATAAATTACTCACAAAGGCAGGCAAGTCTTTAGACCTCAAGAACGTAAAATGGCCATCCTGAAAACGAAAACGCACGTTTGACTAAAGAATTGGAGTCAAAGCAACGTAAAAAAGAAAGACGATCGAGGAGATCCCAATGGTAGATTTGCCAGGTTGGCCAAGTTTTAAGAAGGCTTAAAAAGAGCTACGGAGATATTAGGCCCTAGAGAAGGGTATAGAGATACCTTCAAGTGACTCGGAGATATCTAGTAAGGAAGAGGATGAAAAGTCGTCATCTGAGGACAGTTGTATCGAAGTTACAGACTAATTAGGGTAATTTTGGTATTATTTGGCTTTGTTGAATTTGATGGGTGCCCCATGACTTGACCCACTTGTCTACACAAGGCTAGGTGCCACAAAGTTTGAGTGCAGGAGGCTAAGTATAACAGCTCGAGTATCAGAGTCGTGGTTAAAGGCATTACAACAAACAGAAGGGGGCAACAACAAGAACGTATTAGCACCCAAAGCATCGATAATCCATCAAAATAGCTGGATCCTCGGTACTGGGGGAAAATCTGGGGATAGGACTTCATCAACTTCAATTCCTTCATAGCCACCCTCCCACCCAGGAATTCCAGGTCATCGGGTACGAAGAAACCTACAATAGCAGACATTCGTATCGGCATACTTCCATGTATTTGGTACAGACAAGTTACTCACCGGGGTCTTCATATTTATAGGTGCCAGGGAGCCGGACAAACTCGGTCGGGGTCCCCCTCAGGACCGATGATGTTGACGAAGGCGCAGTTGACATAAAACTGAAGGTAACCTATGCTGGTCGTGGGCATGAAGTTCTCGATGCACATAGGATACTTGCCTGGGGATGTGGTTTTGGGCATGGTGAAGTTGAGCTGTTGTTTAAGTTAAAGTACATGATAAGCGGGTAACCCAGACAAGCGAGTGACCCACCTTAACATAATGTAGTGGGGCTGCACGCAAAACCTGATAAGAAATTGATAAGATGAACTAATAATTTCCTAGCAAATATATGTGTGCAGTTCCACTAAAATTTGTTAAGGTGGCATGTGGGTCACTCGCTTGTCTGGGCCACCCACTTATCACGTACGTTAGTTTCTGGAAAGTGAGAACAAAAAAGGGACACACATCGCCCACGCCCGGCCAGAGCGGCTATGTAGCATCACTGAGAGGCCCAGCATAGGCAATCTTGAACCAGTCACCATCCAGCTTTTAGTTCAGAAGGTCGCCGTTGGGGGCGCGCGAGAGATAAACCAGTCCAGGACCGGCATGCCAAAAGTGAGGTTCAGGGTAGTGGTAACGTTTCTCTTGTCTGTTGCCATTGCCGTCGGCCGAAACGCGGAAGCCCACCTGGGAGCTGGCGAGGACGTCAGCGATCTCGGTGCGGGGCGCCGAATTAAAATGGATGGAAGAGAGGGCTTGCACCCCGCCACGATACAATCCCAAGGCCAGGACCCGATATCCACTTAACCCAACCGAGGCTCATAAAACAGCACCGCTCACAGAGAATTAACATGGCCCGTTCGACTCGGGAGCCAAAAATGGACGCCAGGAAGCGAAATCCTGGATTATAAGAAACCATCTAAGAGAAATTTAACACTACCAAGACCTCAACAAACACCATCCGCCCAGTCGCAGGCTCATTATAAACTGGCATTGGCCAGTTCTCACAGGTTACCCCCATCTTTCCACTAAAACATACGCACAAGGCGTTCTCGCATCTCTCCTCCCCATTCGACGCAAGGCAGCTACGGGGTAGTACAGCTTCATTACCAAACATAAAGATAGGGCGAAGCGGAAGGCAGATGTAACAAGGCCCCACGGCAACAAGATCTCCCTCTGATCAGTACGGTACGAGGCCATTGCCGAATACAGAGCGCCACAAGCCCAATCGCAGGTTGCGGCCGGAAGCGGGATGCCGGATCCGGAATCCGGATCCGGAACATTGTCAAGATGTAGGATGTGGCCGGATGCAGATTGCGGCCGGAAGTAGGATGCCGGATCCGGAACGTTGTCGTACTTGACGGAATGGAACCTGCCGGGTCCGGAGCCTGTAATATAGCATAAGAAGGCTGGTGGCCGCCCTCCGATCAGAGGGAGGCCACGTTCCAATTGATCTAATAACCCCTACCTAACCTTACACTGACCACCTTGACTGAGACCACTCCTCCACCCCCATATCCACAGCGCCTTTGTGTTACAGCAGATTAGACAGCGCGGCAATTACGGCCATGCATAATAAATCATACCTTATTCTAGCTTCTTCTTCCATATCACCCTTTCAACTGGCGCCTTTATTATACCATTACTTAAGATCGTCGGTTCCAAGACAACTCTTTAAAGTCCTTTATAGTTAATTGTAATAAGCTACTAGGGTGATCAAGGAAGAGCCCGATGCTGCTGCGATACACAGGTGATTCACTAGCGATGAGTTGATAAAGCAGACTCCATTCCAATACAGTGACTGATTCTTGCAGAAGGGAAAAACCCCCTGCGAGCGCCAACTACCTACAGCGGCTTTTATGCGTGTGCTGACCTATTGCGTCACTGCTGCCCCCGGCGCTGCGCAGGCGCTGCGGCGGGGTTTCGCAGGTCACATTACATTAATCTACCTATTGGGAATAAACACACTGTATAGCACTCGTGCTATACAGCAGCATAACAATGCTGTGCAGCCTGTTGCACAGCACAACAAGGCCCTGCAATAAAACCTCGTATTCTACCACACTAAGAACGCCACAGCGTTTTTAGCGCCTCGGCACCTCGGCCTTTGGCAGAGGCCAAAGGCCGATGGGCCGATGGTTACAACTATAATAACTACGGCTCGCCCTCTCTTAGATAAAAAATGAAGCACTTATCTATCTTCTTCTCTATGACTTGCCTCTATCACCATTGTGACCCATAGCTTCATCAACACTACCTCAGCTGTTATTTCAACTTCACATAATAGTAGTACTAACGCCTAGCCTCGGGGACTTAGGGACTTAGCAGTAGCTATCCGATACCTCATCGAGCTGGTTAGAGCGGCCCGAAATAATTCTATCAAGGAATATAACAAACACTTCAACCTATTCACAGCGTACGCTTCAGCTCTAAAATACTTAAACCAAGTATTATAACTTGTTAGGCAGGTATTCCCTCTAATGGACAAGTAGATTAAAAGTGTATTAAGACTACTATATTGCTTTTACTCTAAAATCAAACTATTTGTCACGGTACTGTGATGCTGCCTGCCTGCGGCTGCAACTAGATGTAGAAGGACTACGGTGCAGTGCCCTGACTGCACAACGTTCCACTTTTTGTGGTGTTTACGCATTGCGTCCTTTGGTGCCGTGACAGCACCCCTATTTTAAGTAGGTATATTAAGTATTAAAAGTTTTACTTTAATAAAGCGTTATATAAAGATGGCCTTAATTATTGGTTTGTTGAATTTATTATTAGCCTTAACTACTTTAAGCCGTAGTTGGTATTGGTTTTTTATAATGTTAAAGAGGTAGTTAAGGGTTGGATTTATTAATTCAGCCTCCTTATTTTATAAGTAGTAGTTCTAGCAGTAACTAAATTATTTATTAATAATTAAAAGAAGGTATTAATAATTATTATACCCCTTTTTAAAATCGAATAAATTTAGGGCAAGTTGTAGTCCAGGGCCCTTATTGTAATCTTTGGGTTGCCGGTAAATTTGCCGCTTTACCTTAGATACTCCATATGCCTTATATTTAATAATAATAGGCCCTTTAATTCGTATACCTTATATATAGTGGACTAGTTGCTCTAGTACTTATGGGCCAGGGTAATTAAATTGTAGGTGCTATAGGCTGGTAAAGGCTTTACTGGGCTGTTTTTTAATATAGCTGTTAAATTTATTCCGCTGTATAATAAACGTAGCGTTAGTATAAGTACCAAGTAGGTCTTCTAGTATAAACTAATCGTATCGATCCAAAAGGTAGGTTAAAATTGACCTATTTGCCCTGCGTAGGTAGTTATTTTTAGGGCTAATATCTTACTAAAGGCTGAGTTTTCGCAGTTGCTATAATAAAATTAAATTACAGGTAAAACTAGGGCAATAGGCTATATCTCTAAGCCGTAAAATACGTTAGTATAGCTCGGGCCTTTGGATCTTAATATCTATATCCCTATAGCCTAAAATTGGTACGGGGGAGTTGCTGGCCCAAATGTAGTCGCTGGGGCTTGCCTTTTTATATTTATTAAATCTGGACTTCTTGTTAAAAATATAAATAGTAGTTCCTAAGTCCAAAATAAAAGAATTCTTTAGGGGATATTTAACTATAGAAAAAGCTGCCTTTGTAATTAGAAAACATCTAAGGTACTGGCTAATCATTTAGCCTAATTAAACTAATTAATTTTAACTTTACTATTATACTTATCTTTAGTACCGTAGCTTTTTTACTTCTTTTTAAATATCTGGATCTTATAAGGCTTCTTTAACCTTAATTTAAAGATAATATCTTTCCTTAAAGCCATTAAGGGTTAATTTTGGAAAAATATAAAAATATTTTACTAAATAGTAAAATTAGCTATAATAGGGGTATATGAAAGTAGTAGTACCTAGGTCTAAATTCGGCCCTTAGTCTAAACTTAGACTTTAGTTTAAATTTAGCCCTTTTTTAGGTCTTTTGCCCTCTAGTTTAGCTATACCTAAGGCCTTATTTGGCCTCTTTTTAGGTCTTTTGCTTTTACCAAAGTTACCCTATTCTTTTACGCTATTATTTTATTCCCCCTTATCCCTACTAAATACGATTTCGCTATTAAAGGTGTCCCCCTAATAAGCCTTTTTACTACTAATTATAGCAGTAAAAAAAGGACTAAATGAGCCTTTAGCTACTTAGTTGCCAGCTAGTATCCGGGTTTTAGTCTATCGTTTAACCTCCTTCCAAAAATCGTAGGCAACCTCCTAATAAGTAAAAGTTAATTGCTTAATACTGGGCCTTTGAACTATTTTATACGTAGTAACTTAATTACCTATTATAAGCTATATTACGTCGAGGAAATTATTAAGCCAGGATTTAATTCTTTTTATTTTAGGGACCCCTTTTTCTTTAGTAGTAGAAAAGGCTTATTTCTAATTTTCTAACCATTTAATTAGGTCTTTAGGTAGTTATATAAATGGTTTAATTGCCAATTAGTACGCTTCTCAAGCCTTATTAATAGTATCATTAATACTAACGCCAACTTGCGTTTCTAGGGCTTTATATTACGTAGAAATAGATTTAGCTGGCTTGTAGAAGGTTTATTAATAGTATAGGTTAATTATTTTCAAAACCTATTACTTAAGTTACTGGACTTTATCGGCCTATTAATTGTACTTTTTAAAATTAGATTGGTAAATAGTCCAAGCTAGTTAAAAAGTCCGGAATCTATTAGCTATAAGGTTGGTAATTTAAATTGGTATAAAGGAAAAGGATCCAGTAACTAGTATAGCCCTTAGTTCTTCCTTAGTACCTAGGTTGAGGCTTCCTTAAGCCGTAATAGTTAATTGGGCTGCCAACTGGCTTAATGGGCTTTTATGCTTATATTTCGCTAGATCCAGGGTAGTAGGTTTGCCCAGAAAAGGGGTAAGGCTTTAGATTTAATCCTATAAATTGCTAGTAATAGCTTGCGCTTAGAATTGCAGGTCCCAGAGCTCCCAGTCGTTGGAGCTGGCTAGAAAAACGGGTCTATTATTGTTATTAGCAGCTATTTCGATTTAGTTTCTTAAGGTAGTTATTAGATTAAACCAATTGGTATAAGGTAAATAGATAAAAGGTGTTAATAACTATGCTTCCCTTTTTAGGTAGCTAGATTGTAATTGGTAATATTTAGGCACTAAGACTCTTAATTATCAGAAGCACGGTACCTTTATCTATATGGGCTTTGTCACGGTACCGTGGTGCTGCCTGCCTGTGGCTGTAGCTAGATGTAGAAGGACTACGGTGCAGTGCCCTGACTGCACAACGTTCCACTTTTTGTGGTGTTTACGCATTGCGTCCTTTGGTGCCGTGACAGGCTTTTTGTAATTATAATGAATGGGCTTGATTATTCTTCTTCTTCTCTGGCTTTTTGGCAGAGCCAGAAAGCCTTCCTTTATAGATCTATTGTATGAACCAGCTTACGATTTGTACGGTAGCTTAGCGGTTGGATTCCTGGCTGTGCCAGGCATCCTCACACAAGCTGACTAGATCCCATGGGTTCAATCCCAAGGAAGACCCCTTCCTTTTGACATTTGCCAGTCGCGCACCCCCATTTTTGCTATTTGCGCACTCACCCAAATTGAAAAATCTAAGGTTGTACAAGCATTTCTTAAGCTATTTGCATAAAAGCAATACCATTAAATAGCCAATTTTTTCTTTTATTTTTGAACATTGTTTCTTAACCACTACGTTGGTATTAAAATCAGAAATTTGTAAAAGTAAAAAGTTGAATTTTAAGCTTAAAAATTGCAAGATGATATTTTTCTATAACGGGATAGAAGAAAGTAAATGAAATTAAGAATTTAAACCCTTATTGTCACGGCACCAAAGGGCGCAATGCGTAAACACCACAAAAAGTGGAACGTTGTGTAGTTAAGGCACTGCACCATAGTCCTTCTACATCTAGCTGCGTAGCTACAGGCAGGCAGCATCACGGTACCGTAACACCTATAGGGCTTTAGGGTAATAGCGAAGTTTAAAAAAGTTTTTAAAAATTTAATATACCCTTAGGTTTACTAAATCCTATACTATAATTAAAATTTTTCCTATAACCCTATTTATTTTAAAAGCTTTATTTAGTACTTAACGTGCATGATAAGCGAGTGCACCAGACAAGCGAGTACACTACTTTCCACGCAACGCACCACCTCTACCTTCAATCCTTAATTATTCCACAACCCAATATATCTTCCACTTTAAAAGAGGCACAGATAATCTTGGCCCTTAAGGCTATTCAACGTAATAAAAACCTTACCCTACAAACCGCAAGCAAAATCTACAATATTCACCATACAATACTTATACAACAACGCAATAGCAAACCTATATAATACGATATTTCAGCCAACTCGCGCAAACTTACAGATTTAAAAGAGAAAACGATTATTTAATACATTATTAAACTATACATACGCATATTTCACCCCCAGCTTTCATACGTAAAAAATATGGCCAATTAATTACTACGCGAATACAATACACCCAAAGTAAGCATATAATAGGCTTATAACTTCATTAAGCACCAACTAAAACTTTAAATACATTTTACGCGTAAATATAACTACTAAAAAACCAAATACAAAGATCCAAAAATTATTCGCAAGTAGTTTACGCTTATATATAATATAAAGGTTAAATATAAAATCCTTAATAACAATATATATAACTTTAATAAAACCAACTTTATAATAGGCATTATTATCACCACCATAATAGTCACTGCCTTAAACGGCTACAGCAGGGCCAAATAGGCCCAGCCTGGCAATTAAAAGTAAACTACAGTTATTTAAGAAGTAAACACCTTAAGCTAGGCCATCCCACTTGTTGAAATTACAGCCCAGTTGCCCTGTAGCTACAGCACCCTTGGGTGCTGTAGCCTAGTTGATCTACTACCCTGGGAGTGCTGCCGACTGCACTATGGCAAAGTGCAGTCACCACAACTACGGGA
>Ga0247760_1001572_pt1 | contig 20533 bp, 25 predicted proteins | sample UWRJL171409R4_FD_179936 | JGI IMG/M metagenome (GOLD analysis project Ga0247760, IMG submission 179936) | Plant litter microbial communities from Arlington Agricultural Research Station in Wisconsin, United States - UWRJ-L171-409R-4 | ecosystem: Environmental > Terrestrial > Plant litter >... | reverse complement strand
AACTGCCGGATGACGTCCCTCGCCAAGCGCTCGATACGATGGAGGCGGTGAGGTTGATTCTGATGAAGATTTGGGTCACCAAAGTGGTGCCGCCCGGGATAAACAACCATCGGAAATACCCTGTTGTGCACTTCAAGGGAGTCTCCAGGTCAGTAGATGGGCCGTGGGAGGAAAATGCCAATTCGGATTTACGTGGTAAGTGAGAATCTGGCTTCGGGGGGAGAAAGGGTCGGTTAGGTTGACTGACAATAAGTGACGGAAAAAGGCACGGTGTGGATGACGCCTGAGGGCGATGTGCGATGGACGACGTATTCCATTTTTAACGGCGAGGAGAGGTGGAAGAGCGAGGGCATCCAGCTTGGTGGCGTCCGGTCAGCGCGGGGCGTGGTTGGAAACTGGTTTGACAAGTACACACCTCTTCTTCCTAGAGTTGTTTCTGGTAATCGCTGACGAGAAAAAAAAGAAACTATGACCCCCATGGCCCATGTGGCCCGACAGCCTTCTGGAAGATAGCAGACTGGAACCCCAGGAGTACTGACAAGATGTTTGGTCAAGATCCCACGGGTATGTGGCTTGCGACTGATGAGTTCGGAGCTGTTAACAACCAAGGACAGTTATTGACCTGCCCGCCAACTCAATCCAATACGAGGATCACCTGTCATCTGCATCTGAATTCGGGGAAATCAATGACCCCTTTCAATCGCAGTTCCATATTATCACTCATCTTATCAACGGCTACGGCAGCGGTGCCAATACGGATTCCTCAGGTGACATATCCTTGGATCCAGATCCGCCGTTTTTCCATCCACTGAACTCCACGGTCACTGAGAGCAGCCACTATGATCAGGACGAGGAGTTGGATGGCGATGGAGAAGGGCAAGGTGAGGAGGGAAGTGGCTCTGGTGGAGACGGAGACGAGGACGATAACGACTTGGATGATGACCCAGATGACGAGGACTGGCGGGAAACTTGTTTCCAGTCCAATCCCTGAAAGACCGATGGCGTGGGGTTAGACATGCTTTCAGCCGGAATTTGCGCTTTGTACAGTAAGTAAACAGCTTGGGTGCGTTTTGCGAGGCCGTCGATTATGAATGCTTGGGCCCTGATTAAATCTGACAGCCCTAAATTTCCGTCAAGACCCTAAATCTATGACGCGCCTGGTTTATTTCTACAACTAGTAACGATGTGGTACTACGCGAACAGTTATCGAGTGATTGAACTGTGTAGCGGCGATGACGAGCAATGCTGAGGCAGTATCTGTTTTACCGTTGGTTTATTTCTGCTCTCACAATATACCACCGGGGTGCAACATACTGTTGTTAAACAGCACAAGCTTGCGGAAAGGGTATTGTTATGTACAGGGCATGGCAAACACCGACACAGTCCCCCCTGACACTCACTCACAATTTTCCCACTTCGGGATCAGTATTAAACTTGCCATGCTCGCACGTGGCGAAGACTTCCCCGTTTCCGTCGGCACGGCGTATGGTGCCTCTAATGTGACACATGCGCTTCCCTGCTGACGTAATCTCGCACTCGACCAGTATCTTGGTTCCTAAGGGGATGGCCTTGAGATACGAAGTGTTCAAATTTCTGCTCACTCCAAGGTAATTCCAGAAGCCAGGCTTCGCCACCATACCCAAGGCCGTCGATGTGCAGAGGTCAAAAAGCGTCGCGATACACCCGCCGTGCATATTGCCGAGGCCGTTCAGGTGGTCTTCTCCGACGGTGAACTCAAACGTGATGGATGAAAGTGGAGACGTGTTGGATGAGTGGACACGGAGGTGCCGTGCAAGGGGCATAGAGTATTCCTGGCCATTGTTAGCTAACGACCCAGACTAGCTAATTCAAGGACGCTGATTTTGCAGATTTCGTCTTCGTATGCCGCGAAACAAATAGTGTAGGTGCATTGCAGTTGTGGGTCCTTTGGAACTTGATGGGGTGCGAGGCTTCAAGCTGGCAGCCCAGGTTGGGGTTAAGCCTGTAGTCGATAGAATGGGTCATTCCCACCCTCTTGAATGCAAGGAGTGGGGAAATGATGTGAAAAAGACAAAAGGAGAAGATAACCAACTTACCCTCTCGCCGGCTTCGGCGCCCGATTGAAACAGCTCTAGCAGCTCCTGGCACCTTTCTACCCCCGTTGGGTAGCGGCCGACAGCGCCCTTCTTCTTGTCTGGGCCAGCCATGGCGGATTTTGCGGAGGTGGCGGCCGTTGGTTGTTATGTGGGTTTGTGTGGGGTGAGGTGGGACAAGCAGGATCGGGGGACCGTTGACCAAGCGCAAGCCTTTGGATGCAATGGGACACGCACAGCAGCTGCCGTCAACCTTATTCCAGCATTACCCTACTTTTATAGAGAAGGTGTAAAAGGGGTTGATTTACGGTGTAACATGGTCAGCTTAATTAGCTCGCTTTCTAGTGCTATGTAGCCTGCCTCCCAAGAGTCGTTCTGCCGAGGTTGTATGTTTCGGGGTTTTGGAACTGCGGCACAGTTGACAGCACCCCTTGGCACTGAGGCTGGTTGGCAACCACCCCACTTGTGAAATATTCACAAAACTAACCCCACGAACTACGATAACGTTGAATACGACGGGACTTCCCGCTAACACCGATCAGTGGGGGGACTGGGGTGAAGGATGCACCCGCAACTGCAACAAGGTTGCTCCCCGATGCGGATGAGGGCCTAGCTCGTCGGACCGGAGCCGGACCCCATGACCACATACAGATTGCGCAGTGGCCACCGCTTTGCTGGGGGTTGGGGGTGGGTAGGAAGGAGGAGAATGTTTTTGAATTATGAGTCGTTTGCTTCCTAGGCACCTAGAGCAGGTACGACACCCGAGAAGAGATCCAGTCGCCAAAAGATCAGCCTCGGAATCGGAAGGCAAAACAGCGAGACACGCACGCAATGGCTTCATCACCCCTGCAGACGAAAAATATTGGTTCTTATGCCCCACCGACCTCGACCTCTCACACCCGCCGGTGTCGGCATCAAGATGACAATACTTCGACGTCCAGCTCGAGCGAGGGTGAGGTAATCGATCCCAATGAGTTTGACCTGATGCTCTCCCGTTCGATTCAGTCGGGCGGGGGTATGCTCGAGCCTGAGTCTTTTGAACACAGCATGCTGCGCAACACACGCAGACATAGCCGTTCTCACCATCGCCACCGTAGTATCTCTGCTGTCAGTCCCCGGGGAACACGCCGGCGGTTTTCATCCCCACCTCGCCCTCAGCCCCGGGATAGTGATAAGAAGAGTGACGTCCCGCCGGACGAAGAGACCCCCCTCTTGCTGGACTCGTCCTCGTCCGTCTCAGAAGACGTCAATGGCACTCACAAAACCCCCTATCTCGGCGGGGTGTCTCCCCCGCGGTTCTGGGTTCTGTTCATTAGTCTCATGATTGCCTACTTCGTCGCCTGCTTCGACTCGACCATCATGGCATCGTCCCACCCAGTCATCACGTCGTACTTTGGAAGCAGTAACAGCGCCTCTTGGCTGTCCACCGCGTTCCTCCTAACCTCTACGGCTTGCCAGCCTTTACTTGGTGGGCTCTCAGATGCGGTTGGTAGAAAAGCCCCGTTCATTGTCACCATGTTTTTGTTCCTTGTTGCTACCGTTTGGTGCGCTCTGGCGCGGAGCATGGCTAGCTTCATCATCGCCAGGGCCGTTTGTGGTGTTGGGGCAGGGGGGATGATGACGATTTCGAGTATCATTATAAGTGATCTGGTGCCTATCGAGTGAGTGTATTCTGGTCCGTTCGTGAAGGTATCCTGACAAGATGTGAAACTCGACAGAATCCGGGGCGCTTACCAGTCGTATATTAATATGGCATTTGGCGCCGGTGCCATGTTGGGCGCCGGGCTTGGCGGAATGATGGCGGATTATCTCGGCTGGCGCTGGGAATTTGGTGTTCAAGTCCCTGTCATCATGTTGGTCTTTGTGGCTTCCATATTTGCTCTCCCTGACGGCCTGGGCCTACATGGGAGGCAGGCACAGACTGTGTGGGAAGGCATGAAGAACTTCGATTTCAAGGGTTCATTTTTGATGATAGCGGCTGTGACATTTCTCATCCTTGGCTTGGTACGCTATCGTCCTCGAGTTTTCCCAATACTTGGCTGACATGAACCCTTGAACAGAGTCTGGGCGGAAACGTACTACCTTGTAAGTTGACCTTCCATGTCTCTCACCAACTGTCTAACTGATACAATTAGGGTCCCACCCTATTGTCCTCTCCTCCATCACTATATTCGCTGTCTTCTTCCCTCTCTTTCTCCATGTCGAGTCTCACGCCGTCAAACCCATTATGCCCATGTATTTGATCCTTACCTCACCGCACCGAAATCTCATCTTCTCCAACGCCATCGCCGCCCTCCTCTCTAATGCCATGATGTTCAATATGTAACCGCCCGTCCTTCTCCCCTACTTGTGTTTTCAGCCTCGTAGTATATCTAACTCCCTCCACAGACCCCTCTACTTCCAAGGCGTTCTCCTCACCTCGGCTACCACCTCAGGGCTACGCCTCGTAACCGCCTCAGCCGTGACCGCTACTGCCGGCACCTGCACAGGCTTTCTGATCACATATACGCGCCGCCTGAAATGGCCCCTCATGATGGGAACCACCCTCATCTTCCTCGGCTTCGTCAGTCTCTCATGCATGCAGCGTGGGTGGCCCACCGCCTTGTACCTTCTCTGTCTTGCCATCCCGTCCACTGGTCAAGGCTTCCAATTCCCAGGAACTTTCATGGCTATTCTATCCGTGGCCGATCAGCGCGCCCAGGCCGTTGTGACGAGCACCCTGATTCTCTGGCGGAGTCTGGGCTTCGTGCTGGGCATTGCAGGTAGCTCACTTATTGTGCAGAATGCCCTGTGGCGCTATCTGGAGATGAATGTGTCTGGGCCTGAGAAACAGCAGGTTATTGCGCGAGTGCGGCAATCGGTCGAGGCGATTCGGGAGTTAGACCCCGTGTATCAAGAGCAGGTGATACAGAGCTACGAGGCAGCTATACGGTTGACATTCATGTGTTGCTCTGTGGTGGCGGCATTCAGCGTGTTGTTGGCGGTTCCAATGAAATTGCCGAGGCTGGGTGCGAGGAAGTAAACAAATCCGGGAAAATACACGCGGGAAAATAGGGGGGTGCGCCCCTGACATATTGCCATGCCTTGATGATACACGAAATGAAGCTAGGATACGGAAACTTGCATATAATGATAACAACCATTGGCATGCTCTCACCCACAAACAAAAATGCCCATTGATGCTTTCCCTCTATTGGCCCGCGCCACCGGGGCTGCAACTGGACCGTACAAGATCACAGATAACTGATACAATTCAAGCCAACACAACATCAATGGTACCCATTTGCCCTCCCATTGACCGCCGTCAGTTCATCCAACTCCTGCTTCGTCCGCCTGTATAACTCCTGTGCTTCCCGTTCCCTGGTACTGACGAAGCTAACTTCTGTACGCAGCGCAGCCAATCGCTGCTGGATCGCCGCCTCCTCGGAGGCGCGCAAGATAGTGAACCCATTCAGGGCGTTGCGCGCCCTCTCCAGCGCCTCGTGCGCCTCGCAGACCTTCTTGCGCAGCATCTCGGCGCGCTGGCTGTACCCGCCGAGGTGCAGTTTCAGCTTCTTCTCGAGCTTATTGCCCTTTTCGGCCGATTCCATAAGTGAATCTATAGTCTCCTATTTCAAGAAATATTTGTTAGTCGTTACTGGTGTAGCTCATGAGTAGGTAAACGAACCTCTAGTGCCATCTGCATGGTGGCCACCTGGTCCTCCTCGTCGTCTTCAGTATAATAGCCGAGACCTAGTAAAAGTGAGTTGCTTTTACTCTTGTCCCAGAGGGCCTGCACGGCATCGGGCTTAGGCTGGTCCTTGGTTTCCATCAAGACCTGTAGACGCGCTTCCATCAAGGCTGAGTCGTCTATCTGTGGTAATTCAGCCGGCGTGATTTTTGGTGCAGCCCCAGGTAGAGGATATTTTGTCGCATCGTGCGCCATTAGCAGCGCTGTCTCCCGTGCGATAGCCGATTTGGCAGGATCCTCTATCTGCGAGGAGGCCTGTAATAGAGCCTTGTAATCCACCAATACAGGCCGTGGGAGATCACGCTGCATGACTTGTGTCCTTCGTCTGCGTTCAAGCAGTTCACGGGCTTCGCGCAGCTCGCGCTCCCGGCGATCCCGCTCGGCAGCATCCTCTACAAGTTCCTCGGTTTTTTTTGGTTCTTGCTGATCCTCTGGAAGCTCAATCTCAAACTCTAGATCTTGTGGCTTCGGTAAGGAGGCTAAGCCTTGTTTGAGCTGATGCCGGATGGAGAGTTCGCGCATCCTGACGTCGTTGAGGGCCCCATCTACCGCAGACATCTCGCCATCGCCACTATTGAGAGCAAAGCTGTCTCGGGGTGTACGAAGTGGTGTTTGCCCAACACGCAGAGGAGTGGGCCCAACACCATTGGCGCCAGTCCGGAGTGGTGTTGCTAGAGGGTTAGGAGTGGCGACCACTTGCCGCCGTGGGACAACAGATTCAAACCCTGTAGACCCTGCCCCTTCGTGAAGTGGTGTGTTCTCGCCGCCGAGAAGAGATGACTGTGTTTGTGTAAGGGCCCTGATGTTGCGGATCTCATTGGCAATGTGATCTTCTTGCGCCGGTGCTCGGGGAGTCCGTATGGGGGCACTAGTATTGAGGGTCGAGTAGTCGCTGATGAGGCCACGGGTGGCATCGTTGTCACTCTCTCGGGCCAACTCATTCGCCCTTTCTCCGAGCTTCCCCATCTTGACAATCTCTTCCAACTCTCCCTCACTGACCTGGGGCGCAGGAAGCACCAGTGCTCTTCTTTTGCTACTCTGCTCAGCCTCACGAATCTTTTGCATCTGGCCGGCTTTGAGAGCGGCCTGAACTGATGCTGACGGGCCATCCTTGTCCCCCTTCCGCCTCTTGCGATCCGCATCTTCATCTCCCTCCCCCTTTCGTTTCCCACCCACCTGGGCTTTCTTGGGGTCAAAGTGGGTACGTTGGAACTCGTTGCGCTCGATCTCGTCGGTGGTGTCGTAGAATCCAGGGACTACTTTCTTTTCGAATGGGATGTCGGCATTGTAGTCCATCTGGCCCTTCTTGCGCGTCGTGACCTTAATGTTGATTCCCGCTGTCTTCAGCTCACGTCGCTTCTGTAAGGCTGCTAATCGTCGAGACTCCTCCTGTTGTCGCTCCCGAGCTTTCCGCTTTGCCTTCTTTCCTTGGGTATTTGCTAGGCGCGCGCGCGCCTCACTCAGCATTTCCTTCTCATCTTCGTCGAGGTCGATGGTATCGGGACGGGCTGGTTTCGTCTCGGGGTCGGGATCGACTTCACCGGGCCGTAGGCGACGGACATCGTCAGCGGTTGGTGCTCTCGACTCACCACCGTCGGGACCCGTCAGACCCAAGCCTGATGCCTCATGTTGTTCGGCCTCATCGAGGAGTTTCTGGTAGCGCTCGAGACATTGATTCGCGGTTCGGCCGACGATTGGGGCGATGGTTCGCCATTGTGTGGGCATCAACTTGGCCAGATGTAGCAACTTCTCATCCTCCTCCTTACTCCATTCGATCTTTTTGATGCTGGGGTCCAGCCACTCGTTCCATCGCGCTTTGCATTGCTTTGGCGTTTTCCGAGCGAGCAGCGACGAAACGCGCGCCCACTGGTTGAGTCCATATTTACTCACTGAGGCCTTTAGAATTTCATCCTCAATGTTGGTCCATACGCCTCCCTTGACGACAGGCATCTTGTCGGTCGCCCGCAGTGATGCCGGCCTTTCGCGAAGAAAGTTAGGTTGAAGGTTTGCGTGGATGGTTCGTTGAAAAAAAGCACGGGCATGCTCTGAACTTAGACTGCTGCAGTGGGGCTGTTTTAAGCACGCTCGCTGACTGATTGGTCAGAGCTTAAACAGCGGCCTGGTCGACTCAACCCCTGTCAACTGCGTCAGAACTCTGACGAGCGCGTCATGAGCAAACAATTGTCCTCACCACTTTACACAGGATGCCAAGAAACAATACTTTATATTCTCGAGGCGTCAAGTGATTAACCTCTCCCCAGTGCTTAAATTCAACCCCAATCGACACTGCCACGGTCAACAAACGTCCTCGCGCCGCTTCTCTGAGTGAAGTTTCTTTGCGCCAACGCCGAGAGCCGGCTGCACCACCAGCACTGACGCCAAGATCGTCAACAATGCCAGAGATACATCCTCCTCAGAGGGAGCAGGCCCCTTCTGGGGCTGCGATTCCCCCGTCGATCCCCCAAAAGCGTGCTGTCGACGACGACCACAACCCTCTTGTTTCTTCACTTCTCAATCCGGACACCAAGCCAGTTCAGAGGGTTCAACTTCAAGCACCTGACGAGGCTCAGACCACAGTCTCTCGCGAGAAGAGAGCCAAGAAAGATTCGTTGAAGAAGCGTGAGTCTAAAGGCGCCGCTCCAGGTCTATCCGAAAGTTCCAGAGCAACCCCGGATCCCAAAGCACAACGAGAAATTCCACCGGAAGAGATGGCACCCCTTCGATATAAGTTGGCACCGCCCAAGCCATCCGACTTTGAACAAGCCCGCGGCCCGGTATTTACAAGTCATAATGAGGTCCAAGATCCCGAGGGCAAGACGATTGCATTCCTCGAGACCTCGGAGCAGTAAGGACAACCATGCGACACGCCACATTGGATTGAAGCTAATTTTGAACCAGTGTCTATAACAAGAAGAATTTCCACTACACACATTGTATCGCCGATCCGGCATTCACTTCGACCTTTTACTACCGGCAAACGGAGCCCGAACCATTTGGTGCTCACCTAAGCTTTGAGGATTCTGCGGCCCATATATATTTCGACCAATCCGGCCGCCATGCTACCACGGAGAAAGGCTTTAGAATGGCACGCACCAACGTCGCCGTTCGCGAGGGCTGTTGGTATTGGGAATGCAAAGTCACGAGAGGAATTCTCAGTAGTAAAGGCGAGGGCGATCCTGAATCGCATGGCCACGTGCGCATCGGTTGGGCCCGTCGCGAGGCGTCACTCGATGCCCCTGTGGGGTTCGATGCCTACAGTTACGGCATCAGGGATGTTGCAGGGCAAAAAGTACACATGTCCCGCCCCAAAGACTTCTTCCCTCCGGGCGAGTCTATATGCGAAGGCGACGTGATCGGCATGGAGATCCGGCTTCCCTCTCTTCGTCTTCATCGCAAGGTCGTCCAGGGACAGTACAATCCCGCCGTCGACCTCGCCGACGAAGCAGTAGCCGAGTCCGGGCCTGATGCGCACAACATTGTGCGCGATCGCATTCCCATCCGCTTCAAGCAACACATCTATTTTGAAAAGATCGACTACCACACCACCAAGGAACTTGAGGACTTGATGAATCCGTCACCAATGACATCGTCGGGCCCTGTCGGGTCCTCGCAGACGCCGAATCCCAACCACCCCTTGCCTCCATTGAGAACACTCCCCAACTCCTACATTCGAGTGTACAAAAACGGCAAACAAATGGGGGACGCTTGGACCGACTTGTTCTCCTTCCTCCCGCCGGCTTCCCGCATGGTGCAGCAGCCTGCGGGGCGCGACAAGCTGGATGACGGCACCCTTGGGTACTATCCCGCTATAAGTGTCTTCCGGGGCGGCGCAGTCGAGGTGAACTTTGGTCCAGATTTCTGGTTCCCGCCACTCGACGCCCCTGCTGCACAAGACGACGTTTTGATGACCGACGCCAGCGCAGCGACCCAGGGTGCGGAGGCCCATAGACTGGAACCAGCGAAATCCTCACCGGGCAAAACGGAGCAGAAGCCGCGCCCGGTCAGCGATCGTTACAGCGAGCAGATTGTTGAAGACATCATCTACGACATCATCGACGAGGTCGGTTTCTGGATGGAGGATAGCCGCAAGGTCACGGGCCGCTCTGGCAAAGACGGGAAGGTGGTCGAGGCGCCTGGCATGGTACCTGGTGGCAGGGAGGAGATCAAGGAGCTCGTCCAGGATGATTAAAAAAGGCGAGGGGAACACAGAGAAAGGAATGATACCCATAATGAACTATTGCATATCACATAGCTAGTTGGTGTAAGAAATATTATTGTAACGGAGAGGGCGCAATAGAGTTCTATAGCGGCATGCAATCGATGACAGCTTACAAGATTAAAGAGTTGCACATTCAACAAGGCTATGAGACAGTGTCAGGGATAAAGAGCAAGGCATTATTCATTCCCTTAGTAACCAACCACAATTGACCATACCAGCGATAAAGGGGTATCGTCCAGAATACTCGATCGAACGCCGCATATCAGCATATCCACCGTCAGACCCTCACTTGCTCACCGCGGGTTCCACCACCACCGGAGTCGCCGCACCCCCCGCTGGGGCAGGCGCTGGCGCAGGCAGTACTGGATCATCAGGGAGCTCCTCAATCCTGTCGTCCGCCTCTTGCCTCTCCTTCTCCTCCTTTTCGAGGCGCACCTCGCGACCCCGCTTATGACAATACCAGAGCACAAACAACAGCAAGAACAGGGCCAAGCTCCAGATGACATTGGTGCCCATAAACGCCGGCCACCTCACCTTGAGCGCGTTCATGATGCCCTTGAGCATACTTACCACCGCTCCAGGCTTGGTGACCAGCTCCTTGAGGTTCTTAGGCACAAGCAGCCTTTTTGCCGCGCCCTTGACGCCGCCCTTGGCTGTGGCCTCCTCCGCGCTCACACCCTGCGCTTCAGCTGCCACCGCCAGCAGCTCGGGGGCTAGCGTTGACGATAGCTTTTCCGGCAGCTGCGTCACCAATTTCTTTAGCGAGCTAGGGAGCTTCTCGTAGTTTTTGGCAAGGGTGTTATCTGGATCCTCCAGCAGGCTGGTGAGGTCGTCGACGGCGGTGGGCACACCATTGACGAGGTCTTTCAAAATGATTGTAAACTTGCGAACTAGCTCTGCTGACTCATCTGATAACGAGAACACCTTGTTATTGCGTGCAGAAAGGTTGAGATCCTCGAGCACACGCGCGAGGTCGTTCTTCTCACGATCGGCTTCAGGGGTCGGCACCGCGAGCTTGTCATCTTTGGGGGGCGTGAGGCCCGTATCGTCGGGCTTCTTGCCCTTAGTGCTCTTGTTTCTGCGGAGAAGAAGTGAGAGGCGGTTGTGTTTCTTTTCCTTCTCCTTTTCCTTGGTCTTGGCAGCGTCGCTGTTGGCGGCTGGTGAATCGCGCACAAAAGACTCGCTGTCGCTGTCCCATGTCAGGTCGGGGGTTTTGACGCGTGGAGGCAGCTCGGGCTTGAGACCCTCATCGTCAGCGGCGGCGGTCGCGACGGCGATGGCTTTGGCGTCATCATGGTGCAGGGAGAAAGCGGCCGTTAAACGCTCGAGGAAGGCTGCGTCATCGTCCTCCAGAAGGGGTGCGGCTGCCCCTGGGACCGGCTCAGACTTGGTTGCAACATAGCCAGAGGGTGATGACGTGGTGGCCTCTGCGCTTAGGGGCTTTTTGGCCTGGTCAATGACCTTCTCTTCAGTTTTGGCGTCCTTTTCGGCCTTATTTTTCTTGTATTTCTTATATGCGAAATACTCGAGCATGGCGAAGACCAGCGGTGTTTCTTGGAAAGAAGAGGCAGCGGACTGTCTCCAGCACTTGTTATCAGCGTGTAGATAGTGTGGACCGTGTGTGGAAAATGGTTGTTGAGGAGGTCGGTTTGCTCGACCCACTCGGTCGCCCCGGCGCACGGGCCTTGTATTCACTTGCGGCTACACTTCTTTGTCTTTGACGTCATGTGTAACGATCATGCCGGTGCCTTGAGTCCCGCCTTCCCCCATTCACACAATGCTCCCTTTGTTGGATGGATCTCGCCAGCCGTCTCCCAGCCAATAAGGCCAACAATCCAGCCGTTGCTGACGAAGTCGTTGTGCTCAAATTCAAGTCGGGGTCGTTGTTTGTGTCTGAGAAGAGGATATCTCTTTCAACGGGGTCGATACAGCTGTTGGTGCGCAAGTTTGGATCTGGTACGGCGTGAGAACGGACTTGGCGTTCATAGTGTGCTTTACTTCGTGCACTCGTCCTAGCATCTTGCGGGCTTGCTGCTTAATGCCTCCATTTAGCCTTGCGATAGATACGACCTCTTGGATTGACACTTGGCGACCGTTGTTCTCCTTATGTATACTTCGTCAGCGATATTCGTACTAATGTAAAGAGAAACACAGCAAACACCCTGCCGGAAAAGTAGACATCTGGGCTCTAACGTCCTTGAAGCTACTCTTCACAATAGACATAGCCTGAGACTCGTTTGATTGGCACTAGAATATGAATAGCCAATCTCGATATGCAGGCTGTTTCCCGAATTGTGCAGATGGCTCGACTTGACAATAATGCTGCAAGGGCAAAACACGCCGCGACAGCCCTCTCCAGCCGGGTAGATCCCGACGGTTTTATCAAAAAGACCGAGAATTGATTCCCACCATCGCGGAGAGGCTGTCCACTAGGAGTTGATATATTAGGTATCGACGTGAAAGTCGTCCTCGCTAGGTAAGTCCCAGCCGTAGAAGGGCACATTTGCATACCGGTCGGCAAGAGGGGACGTTATTCGAGCTCCTTGGTATGTATTCATCATGGAACCGAAACAAAGAAAGAAAGAATGATTGGACGAGCGGCTGGGCAGTTCTGAAAGATAATGAGAAATAATATCTGTTGAGGTGAACATTCAGCATTCCCAGAGCGAATGCACCAGCTACCCCTATCCTAATCAGGACTCTTACTTACAGTTCAGCCCCTTAAAAACTGTTCAACCTCACTTGCCAGGGCTTGGTGCGCTCAAACTTCACCGTTTTTTCACCACAGAGCAAAGAATTTAACAAAGATTTGCCACTAGTCGGCTAAGGGTAGGTATTCTTTCTGTTAACCATTTTCAATTGTCTGATCTGAAACTATTTTTTTGTTACAAAACGCTGGGCTTTGGGGTCTGCACAGTGGATCCCTTCCCGAAGACACGAGCTAAGAATCGTTCTTGGGGTTGTACTGCACACTCTATGGTATAATTCCCGATCCGCGATCATGACGGTTTCTCCCTGGGTATCATGCTTTCGTTATCCGCCATGGATAGTTCTTGTTATCGTGCGTCAAGCTCCCTCAGTTGGTCTCATCCTCGTTTGTTTCCTCAACCGTGCTACGTTTCGCGTTGCCCCTTCGTCCCCTGCCATTTTGGAAACCTGGCCTCGTAGTGACAGCACGCTCGCCCACGAAATGGCTCCTATCCCAAGGTCTGCTACACTTGGGGCATTTCTTTTCCCGTCGAGTACGCCAGTAGCCCTCCTCGCAGATGTCGTGGAGACGTGCATTGCAATCACGTTCTGGACACCGTTGTCCATACGTGATAATCTCTTTGCATGCCTCGCAGAACTTGATATTCTGCCAGTCGTCCTCCGGCTCGTTGTACGTCTGAACAAGCCATTGCCACAACTCAACCAATGACCGGGGACTGAGACTGTAAAAGCCATTCCTGCTTTTCTCCAGCCACCCCTCTTCTACCAAACTCGACAGCAGTGACAGAACCTCCGAATGCTTGAGTCCTCTGTCGGCTGCCGCCGAACCCTCGCCGTTTGCTTGCGAATTGGCACCACTCTCTCGCGGTCGCTGTGGTCGTGAAACTTTAAGCGCCTGTGCCTCATCAATCGCCATGACTTCTAAGCGTGGCGTGTTGTGTTCCGCGAATATAGCATCCAGGAGGCGCTTAATATAGGCCAGCTCCTCTGCACTGCGTGTCGTGGCTAATTGGGTTGACGGGTCGCTGTGTGCGTTGATAAACACCCACATTCGCTCGCCGTGGACTTCGTGTCGAGCCACGCGGATATCATAGTCGAGACCCTCGACAGCCTCACGGGCTACCTTGATGTGCTGGGTGAAGTCCTCCATAGTGATTGACAACGGATCGATCGGTTCTTCGGCGCCGACTGCAGCAGTCATGATCCCGGCCAGTATAGTCCGCCCTTCGACGAAAGTAATGGCGCCCCGAGCCATGAACGCTTGGAGGAAGGCACGGTTGGTATCGTCGTACCCATCGGGGGCTCTCCATCCACTGTCAGCCATCGTAGCGTGGGCGGCGTAGGATCGTGGATTCAGGTCGGTCGACGAGAGGCGAGAATTCCTGGCAAATGAAGGATTCACTGCTTCCGCCGTAGACTCGTAAATTCAATTGCATGTTATTCGTGTTAGCGTTTGTGAACGCCGCGTTTCTGCGATTGGCTGCAGCAAGACAGTGCGTGCGCTTCTGCTGATCGCGTGGGTGACTGGGCTGCGGTGCGGCCAAAATTGTGACCGTCTTTGCGGGGGCGGACTCAAATTTACCGCACGGTGCGCCTAATGGCCTCGTGCCTGGATGCCCCGCACCCCTGCTTTCACCCCACTGAATCCAACCTCCACCTACGAGGCACTAGTGTAGCACTATGTACATGATTGGAGCGCATGCTCCATATGGAAATGCGTGGTCCTTAACAGAGGACTTACGAAGACAGCAATTGTTTTCCCCAGTGACCGATAACCTCATGTGGCATCTTACAGTCCTAAACCCTTTTAACACTGATAACAACCTTCATGTAATTGTACACTAGGTTCTTCAAACCCACGCCTCCCCTGCCCAGGACCAGTTTGCTTCGACTAAAAAACACAAGTGGAGCCAAGAATGGGCCGGTCGTTCTTAGTCCGCTTCGATGTTTCTTTGCCCCCTGATATCTGTTCCGATGTAGGTTGCTTTTGCCCCAGGCGCCGCCATCAACATCTGCCCTGGTGGGCAGCCATCATTGGACATCCGTCGTGTAGTATCGTATGCCACACTACACACAGGCTAAAGAGGTAGTGTACAATCCAACCCCTGAAAGATTGTTAGCGTGAGACTTGGTGAGTATCCAGCAGGGGGCTTGTGCAATACATAAACAGCTGGGAAGCTATTTTGCGAGGGGTCAAGCCAGAATATTTAGGCCTTGACTCTAACATTCGGGGCCTTGAAATTCACTCCTTAGGGCCTCAAGTTTCCATGACCCCTCAAAAATAGAAAGAATGCCGGGGGGAGGCTGGCCCGGAAGCTGCAGCCAAGCCGTGAAGTACCGCGCGAACAATCTTTCAGGGGTTGGACTGTAGACACCGGAGGACGAGTGGTTGAGAACTTGACCTAGGTCAGGCCTCCACTGGCCTATGGTCGAGCTGGCGCTATCAAGCCGGAGAACAAGCCTTCCAATTTGCTTTTTTCACACGTGCGTGTAATGGATCCCACCCAACAACCGATGATCCGAGGATCCTTGACGACGGACGGCCTGGCAACCTGGCAAAACCTGGCAAAACCTGGCCTGCCGCAACCTGCCGCACTTCCTGCCCGGGCTCAGGTGTTGCGTGATCGGTATCTGCTAAGTGGCTGGGCGCTCTTCCACTCTTCAATCCCACATCTGAAGTCCGAAATTTGTTCCGTACAAGACGACATGATTGCCGAGAACAGCCGCGGGCGGCACAACCGAGGCGCTGGAGCGCAGTAGCAAAGGGTCGCATCTGTCGCCCTGCAGGTCACTGTGCAGGTCAATATGGCTCGCCGCTCCTGCATCTGCATTCGAAGTAGCGAAGGTAACAGTCGATTGCCTGCACTGCGCTGCCCCGCCGCTGCCGGGGAGATGAAGTGCAGACTCGGGTTGCATTATTGTCCGAGCAGCCTCCTTTTTCTCCACTACACCATCGCCCACGTCTTTCCTAGTTAGGATGCCAGCTCGCTTCGTCTTAGAGTCCCTTGCCTCCCTTTGTCACAGCCCAATCTACACTACACTACACTATAAACCAACTTCCAACGTCGTCGAACTACACTAGCCTGACGGTGCTCAGGCGCTTTCTGTCAGGCCGGACCAGGACCATCGCCAACCTAGCTCTGCACGTGGCTGGGAGGGAAACTAGAAGATAGCGTCTTTCGAGATGGTACGGCAGATTACCCTATTCCGGACAATCGCTTAGCCCTCAGCTTCGCTTGTTGAACAAGACTGGCGAGTGTGGAGATGAGTTTGTCTAGGCAGGTTCCCGAGTGGTGTCTGGAGATCATCGATGGCCCGGGAGCGTGCCATGGTCCGGGGAGATCTGGAGACACCTCTTGGCCGCAGAATGTTCATAACCGTTACAATGCCACTACCAGCCTACCGTCTCTCCCTCTTGTTTCTGAGATCCAGCCCAACGCCCCTCTTGCTTGTGGACCTCGCGCCGACGGCTTGCAATGGCAGTCCAGATGCCGCCAGGCGCCCTCGGCGCAACCTGCGCAATAGTTGCCTGGAGCTTCTGCTGCCTTGCCATCACGCTGCTACTGCTATGGCTTGTATGGGTTCACGGCGAGCGCGTTAGCTGTAAGACGACCTCTAACCCCCCACCATCGCTCATGTCGACTGACCATGCAGATGTCGCCTTGCTGGCCGGTACCATGTCTCTGAGTTGTCTGGCATCAATCGTCCAGCAAACACACACGATTGTGAGGTGGAATGACATCAAAACCGAGCAATGGCAGAACGTCATGAACAATGTGGGCAATCCCGAGCTCAATATTACCGGCGCATCGACGGGCCTTGACTTGGTTGTCTTCTACATTCAATACTACACTTACAATGTCGAGTCCCTCCTGGTTTTGTTCTGGTATGCGTTCTTTGGGGTTTGCTTGGCTCAACAATACGCTGACTGCGCAGGTCGCTCGAGCTCGCCTTCTCCGTGTTCCAGCTCAGGAGTACAATTGGATCCCGCTATCACCTCGCCATAGTGGGCAAGGCTACGGCTATCTTACTTCCCGCGATCCAGCAGATTCTGCTCCGGACGACGGCCGTTAAACACACCACGACCGGCTACATGTTCCTGTCTAGCTTTCTCAGTAGGTCAACCCTACCCACGATCCCCCGCCGTTGGCCAAGCTGATCAAATACAGTGCTTGCCAGTTTCGCTATAGGATGTCTCGTCCTCCTTGCCATCTTAGTCAAATACGTCCGCGCCAGGATATCTTTGGTGTCATGGAACTTCCAGTACGGCCAACGGTCAACAGGGACGGGGACAAACAGCACCAGCGCACTACGGTCTGGAACAACCGGCGGTGTGCCGAGACGGCCGCGTATGAAAGCCATCTATGACCGATGGCTTCTCGTCCGCTTTACCCTTGCTTTCTTTGCTCTCGGGTACGTTCCCTTTCGCTGTCTGTATTCTCCAGTGCCATCAGCTCACATCGTCCCAGGGTCTTCCAGCTGGTCGTCATCAACTTTCAGCTACGCGCAGCCGGCACAAACTCTCCGGAAAATATCCCCCTAGTCCCCGACCTCAGCACCGAGCGCGCCATCTCCGACTTCATCCTCTTTCTGCCCGGCGTCTGTGCAGGGCCTCTCACGTTTATTGTCTTTGGGACTACCCGCACGTTCCGCGAGTACATGTTGCGGGTCTTCCTCCCCAAATCCTGGCACGCGAAGCTCAAGGCACGACGAGAGCGTCGCAAGAAGCCCTCGACAGTCGGCACCCCGGGGAGCGGCATACCACGATATCCCAGGCCCAGCAACCAAAACATTGATGTGGAAGCAGGGAACGGAAACATCAATGGGCACGGCTCGTACGGTGGTGCGGTCCGCATGCAGGACTTTGCCAGGGACCATAGCAGCGAGGAGTGGACGCGCAGTGCGGGGAGAAAGGAGGATGACGACGAACTCCCCATTATGAAGCCATTGCCCGATATACCTCGTGGTGCTGCCCTGAGGTCAAATCCTCCCTGAGGGCTCCGTTCTTCTGGGTTGTTGTGCTCGGTCGTGATTTTGCTGTATATACAGATGGCGTTGGGGGTGGGGAACCGAAGTACATGACAAAGATACCACGGGTTGTCAACCCATGTAAATAGTTGCTATTTTTATGTTTATCTGTTTATATAGCAGGGGGGTACTAAGGTAGTGGTGTCAAGGCAAGTGGGGGTTGTCACCAATGAACCACGGATACCGAAATTGGGGAAGAAGGTTAGTGCAGTCCCAAAGGTTCATGTGGGATGGTTACCCGTGGCGCTGCTCAGACAGCGGTGTTTCAGGAGAAAAAAAGAACGCCTCGCAGAATACCAGTCTATCGAGCCTAGCATCCAAGATCTAAACCCTTTTGTGTGTCAATCTTTACACTATACATAATACCATACCTACCGAGTGAAGTCTAAGTCCACTGTTGTGTTACCACAGGTCGCTAAGGAATCCGAAAAGCGTCCAGGAACCGCCTCCTCGCTCGCTATCCTCCGGTGACGCAGACACCCTCTTACCACGTCTCTTGCCAGTATATAACCCTTTTGGTATCCCGAAGAAACTCATCCCCATCCTCGGGACTCTCGACGACGCCCGAGATAACCAGTGCGTCACGTAACGCAGCTCGCACTGAAACAGGCATCCTGCCATTGTTGCCACATACACAAACAATGGGTCCCTGTAACATGACCCTCCCAATAGCTTTGGAATGTTTTCGGATTTGGTGCTGTACATAGTTCTTGCCCGCGTCGTAGTCAAATACCCCGAGGCTTGTCTCGGCCCGAGACGGTACAGACAAGCCAGCACCACCTTCGGCCGGGGGTGCAGTGTAATCTCTGTCCTCGTACGGATGCAGGTACTTGTCCTCATCGGGTTTGACTGGATCCCGTGAGAAGGCCGGAAAGACGGTGACCTTGTCATTATCCTGCCACTCTTCGCGGAAGTAGAAGTCGGCTTTTTCGTTGCGACAACCGTAGAACAAGAGGACAGACGAGGAGTTTGGGTACAGATCTCTGTCCTGGATGAGTGCTCGGATCGGAGCAATGCCAGTACCTGTCGCCACTGCAATGACCGGCCGGCGGTTTTGGCCGTCAGCACATGTGAGGTCACGCCCCTGAGGCATCCTAAACCCCACCGAAACCGCTGTTCCTACGGGAAGGTGCTTGAGATAGCGAGAGCATAACCCCTGACGTGGCTTGCGGATAATGGTCTTGTACTCGACCAGAGCAACGAGTATTTCCAGCGAAAAAACGTAATCATCATCACCTGACAAGAGACGCTCGCCGCCGTTGCAGATGCTGAACTCTCGACCTCGAATGGGAGGGAAAAGATCGAGCACCCACTTAACCGGAATCTTCACACCGGGGAAGTCGCGCAGTAGTTCGATAATGGTGCGTCGAGGGCGTGATGTGTAGTCATAAAACTCTTGCTCGTTGCCCATCATGGTCAGCTCCCGAAGCCGGTTTTGTTCCAAGGGCTCTGTGGTGAAGTTGGCCAACTTCTTAATAAACATGCGCTTTGGGATTGAGGTGATGTCCAACGAATGCGTCAGGAGATCGCGAAGTGTGACCTCTCCTTCCTTGATGACCAGCTTCTTCGGGCGCACCTCGGGAACGTGAAGGTGGGTGCCATTGGTCTTTTGTATGGGACTGAACTCAATAGGGACATCGGCGAAGTTCTCCCACCCCATCAAGTCAATCAACTCTTGCACGTCAGTAGGATAGTTCTTGGGATAGATAATCATGCAGACCCCGGCAGCTTCGTCTGGGAAAATTTTGAGAGGGCAGTTGACCGCAAAGGTAAGCCTGCGGACATCCTGCCAATGGTCCAAAGGTGTTACCCGTTCGTTCCGCTGAAGCATGGCGAAGAACGTGTTTGGGTAGGGGAGGATTTCGGGTGGCGGGAGCTCCGGAGAGTCAAACTGCTTAACAAGGAGGTACTTCTCTGGTTTGTCCTTGAGAATGTTGTCTTGGTCAAGAACGGTGGACCTGAAAGAAGGGTGATTATCAAGAGCATCACCCTGACGCGCAAGCGTGGTCGGGAAGGGGGGATTGAGGCGGTCTAAATCCAATCTTGCCTGTTCTGCGCCTGACCGAGGATTGTCGACGTGAGTCAATGCTGCGTTTAGATGTCTGGTGGCAAGAAAGCGACGCTCTTCCTCAACGGCATCGGTGTTGTGGTCAGAGGAGTTTGTGCCGCTCTTGAGGCGGATGGTGTACCTCGGAGGCAGCTGGGCATCCTCCGAGATAGGCGCCATCATATCTGGGAGAGGACGGATGTCGAGAATCGCAGCCCTCAAATCTCGTGACCACGGGAGATAAATGCTGTCAATGCTGTGCGAGGATTAGTGGGGGTGCGCCGCCAAATATTGAGCTTCTGATAATGTGAGAGGGCAGGTTGGGTTGTCGAGTGGACGGGGAAGGTACAATTTTGGTAATTGGGACAGTAACTCACCCGTTCTCGTGTCGCTCGTCTGCCTCGCCAAACCTAAAGAATTCCGAGGCACCAAGCTGAAGAAGGCGCACACGAAGTTTGCGAGCAGCCCAGTTGAATCTGGACGGTCATCAGTAGCTGTGTTGGGCAAGGTGCTTGTAGCCAGCGCTAACTTAGGATATGAGCTGTCGCCGAGTCCAAAGATCGCGAAGCGCAAATTGACTAGGCAGTTGGTGCCACTGAGTTTTTCTCGTCGCAGGTTCCGCCAGAACTTGATGGTGTTTTTGGGCATGTCCCCCTGGCCCGTAGTCGATATTACGAATACCACTAGAGAAGCGCGCAGCAGGTCGCTCTTTTTTTTTTTTTCATCCG
>Ga0247760_1001571_pt1 | contig 20534 bp, 16 predicted proteins | sample UWRJL171409R4_FD_179936 | JGI IMG/M metagenome (GOLD analysis project Ga0247760, IMG submission 179936) | Plant litter microbial communities from Arlington Agricultural Research Station in Wisconsin, United States - UWRJ-L171-409R-4 | ecosystem: Environmental > Terrestrial > Plant litter >... | reverse complement strand
CCTGCCCCGCCCTCTCTCTCCCCCCGTGGCCACCCCTCATCAGCCAAAACAGCCCACAGCTCCCCGCCACCGCCACCCTTTGCGCAACAATCGACGCCCGTACCACCGCAAGCCGGTTCCCTTTGTCTATGTATGAACCTACCGTCTGCGCGAGAAGAATCGCCGCGCCGCTACGTGTAAGGGCGTACACGGACATGGGCAGGAGGGTGTCGGGGAAGATGTCGGCGAGAAAGAGGACAGCGGCGAATTCGAAGAGGCGGGAGTTCCAGGTGGAGAGGAAGTGGGAAGTGTAGAGACGGTAGGTGAGGCGGTAAGAGATCGCAGTTGCGCGATGGAGTTCTGGTGCGACGGGTGTGGGTGTTGGGGAGATGTGCATGTGGGAAATGGGCGGTGGAGGGCTGACGACGAGGCTGTCACGATCTGGATGGGGTAATCGTATGGGATGGGACATCTTGAGATATTGGTCTCTCGGGCATCGGAGGCAGCTCTTCCATAAGCGGTTTGGCGCCAAAGACAAAACTTGCGGGTTTCTGAGGTGTGAAGGTCCGAAGATGATGGGCGGTGAAGGGCGTTGAATTCTCCAAACTCTAGGTGCCTCTCTGCTGGGCCAAAATACTGGACTTGGTGGGTTAGGTAGGGTTGTGATTGCCTCATGAATAATCCGCGGGTTCTCCCACGAGCCCAGCAAGTGGTAGAGATCTTTTGATGGATGCCCTAGCAGGGGTGGAGGTGTGATGTCGGATGATCTGATTTTGCCAGCGGGCACAGTGGGTCACATGTTCTGGGCCGAAGCTGCATCACGGCAAGATTGTGGATTTTGGGCTGTGTTTCCAATGCTCATTGTCATGGTATGCAAGGATTTGCACGACGGTCATAAAAGGTATCGAGCCAAAACAAAAGTACCAAGTGTCATCCCTGCACCCTCACCTCCTTCCCCGGCCAAGACCTGCCCCTCAAAGCGCCAGACAAAGCAAAACAAAAGTACCAAGTATCATATCTACGCCCTCACTTTCATCCCCAGCCAAGGCTCACCCCTCAAAGCGCCATGCAAAGCAGGGAGAGGTACTCCGCCGGTGGCAACTTTGCCGACGCCAACCCTAGAATATCCATAATTTTCTCGCAGGTTTCCTTCCCGGTCGACTCAAGGCTGTAGGTCATGGCGGCGAAGCCCTCCAGGGTCCACGATTTGGTGTGTTGCATGTACGAGAACCGGTTGAGGTGGATGGTCTTGGGCCCCACCATCCCCATGTAGCTCGAACCCGCGCGGTGGCCGAGGGCAGGCACGAACTGCTCAACCTTTGTGACGTGCGCGCTGGCTAAGGCAATCATGCCGTTCTTGAACTCGTCGGCTGAGGAGCCCTCGAAGGCGGCGTCGAGCTTGAGCTTGATCTTGGGGTAGGTGTTCGCCTTGCGCGTGTTCCTCTCCAGAGACTGGTCGTGGCAGCCAAGCTTGGTGCATTCCCCAAAGAGTCTAAGTTTCTTGTTAGCGACTGGTGTTATCGATGCTTTTCGGGACACTCACTCCTTGGCCATATCTGCCGGATGAGGTACGCCAATGTACTCCTGTGATTGGGACATGGCGGCTACGGTACACCTTCCGGTGCCCTTGCACTCGCCCGACTCGTTAATCTGCCGGGCAACGTGCCCCTCCATGGGACCGCTGTGGCGTGCGCGCACATGGGGGGCAATGGTCTCGTTGTACCAGGCGGAGCCGGGGCCCATGTTGGGCTTGAAGCGTGTGTATGGGATGCCAGACTCATCATACCAGACTTCACAGTTGTCAGCCATCTCGCAGTAGTCGCGAGCTTGGAGCCTCTGTCTGGGTGCCGCAAGCACCGCGCCAAGCTGGGCAGCGGCGACGAGGGCTTGGAGGAGCTTCATGATGGAGGGAATGTAAAAACGGCGAGGTAAACGGAATGAAGGTATGTATGATGATTCAGGGGCAGTGGCTGTGTTGAGATGGGTTGCTGAATGATCTTGTTGACGAGAGACCCACTGACCATAGCATCGAGAGATGGAGGGACTTTATACCCGTCCATGTCGCCCATGCTGATGCCGTCACCTCCACCCTGAGCAATTATGAAGGTCACTGTCGAATAGACGAAGCCTTGGAGGATTCAAGTTCACAGCCACGCGATTGGTCGTTATCCGTGGGCCTGGACGTCGACACCCAACTATCTCCGTGTAACCCCACGATGTACTGCTCAGAACCAGGCCGTTACACCACATTGACGGCAGAGAGACAAGAGCTACCCCGGGTCGGTAGATTTCTTGGCCCAGTCCGCCGCAATCCTGTACGATCAAGCGCGGCGCGGCTGCACATACCGGGCTAGCTTTCAAGGTGAAACCGCATAGCCAAGAGTTGTTGGAACCAACAACTGATAACATGATGAAACTATCCCGAGTCATTTCGATACCGAGCATTTCGGCATCTTGGCCTAGCTCTCTGACTTGAGTCCGATGTGACCTGAGTCCGGTGCTGCTCCAAGGGAGAACATGACACTTCTCCTACGTGGTATCCATGTGGACTTGACAGGGACACTATTTCGATCTTGTGTATGTCAATCTCTGATCTCTAAGATCGCCTGGAGTTGTTTTTTATTGGACCTGCCTCTTTGATAGAGATGCTGCAGGTCTGCGGCGACGTGGTGGCTGAGCCGCGGGATCGACGGCGCTGCGAGGCGTCCTTACCGGTGATAAGGGTCTGATCCTGGGGTTGACCGTTGAAGCTTTTCTTCTTGAAACAACTGCTTGAATCTAAGAAAGCTTCTTGTTCCCGTGGGCTTGGATGTGATCTTAGCTCAAAGTGCATCCTTTGTGCCGCGTTGGGAATAACAGCACAATGGTTACGCTGGAACATCCAACCGACGCCAAGCAGGTAGACCATATGTAGGGCAACGGCATCGCGGACGAATAGAAGAAATAGACAGAAATCAAGCGAGCTGGGCCGTTTAGGACGGATTCTATCACCGTGGTTTGGAATCAATATGTGGAGGTGAGGTCAGGCGGGGTCTCTTCCGAGTGGCACTGTAAACGTTTCCCCGCGTCTCCACTTGGCTGAGGCAACGAATAAGCTTGTTTCATCTTTTTGTAGACGACACTGTAGAGTACGATACAATGTAGAAAATATACGCCCAGATGGCGAAAGGCAAAGATCAAACCTCATTCTAACCAAGCCAGATGTTGCGGCCCTGAGAAACCCGCATTGTCCGTTCGAGCACCTCTTCCATTTCGCAAGCGAATTTGATTCTCGCATTCACTCTCCCTCTCCCTTCTTTGGGGCCGTCTTTGCGGTCGCCTTCGCAGCTGTTTTGGCCACCGCCTTGGCCGGAACCTTCTTGGTCGGTGCCTCCGCATCCTTCACCGCCGGCTCTTTGGCCGGCTCCTTAGCCGGCTCCTCGGCCGGTTCCTCGGTCGGCTTCTTGGTCATCTTCTTGCTTGGCGTCTTCCCTGTGCTCTTGGCAGCCGCCCTCTTCGCCTTTCTCTTCTCCTTCTTCTTCGCTTTCTTCCTCGCGGCAATATCTGAAGCTCTGGGCGCCGCTGACGCCGCCGACGTTGCCCCCGAAGTCACCGATGTTGCGCTGGCAGGTGTTCCCGACCGGCTTGACTGCGTCAGCCCGGTTGGCACTTCGGGCGTCTGGGACCTCGAAAAACCACCACTGGGTTGCCACGCATTGTTGGCAATTGCGAAGGGGTTAACATTTGTGAAAGGGGTGCTAAAACTCGCAAAGGGGAACCAAAGGTTGGGATTAGGGAACATGCTCGGGTTGGGGAACCAGGAGTTGGGATTTGGGAACAAGTTCGGATTCGGCAGCCACTGGCCGGGGCTCGCGAACGCGTTGCTATTCGGGTTTATGTTGCCGGTGTTCCCGGAGGGGCCATAATTCATCCCTCTGTCCCTGTTTCTCGGCCTGGCTTTGGGTTTCGGCGGCCCGACCGGGACAGGTGCTTTCTTGGATGGGTCATTGGTGATGGTTTTTGCTTTCTTGTTCTTGCGCCGTCTCTTCTTGCCGGCGGCTTTGGCTTCTTTGCTGGCGGTTTCGGTAGCGAATCTGACCACTGTGCTGGAAGATTCATTTCCGCTGGTGAGGTCGGGGGTCTCGGCTCTTTGCTTCCCTTTGGCCTTTGCAGACTTTTGTGGGGTGGCCTTTTTGGCGGCAGGCACGGTCTTCTTCGCGGCAGGTTTCTCTGCGGACTCTGTGGCAGCCTCGGGAGCTTCCTCGGCGGATTCGGTCGCGACTTCCGCCCCCGCAATAGCCTCTAGTGTCTCATCGGTTTCTTGGATCAAAGCTATCCGCTTGCTGCGTCGCGGAGCTGCTTCAGGATCCGGATCCGACTCCGGCTCCCTCTTTTTGCCGATCTACACTTCTATTGTCAGTACTTGGTTTTCATGCGCAAGTTTCTGGGTCGCCAATTACCGGACTCGCATTAGCCTTAGTTGCAGGGCTTACAACTGGTTTCTTCATGGGCCTCTTCGCGTTGAGCCTCTTTAGCACCACTCCCCCGCGCAACGATGAATCACTGTATCTGTCACTGTAAAGTTCCATGGCATCAGTCATAGCTGCTTTTTCGAGTCGAAATCCGTTCATGTATAGCTCTGGTCAATGGTTAGGTTGTCGAAAAGCATGAAGCAACCTCCTTGCTGCCTGTCCCTTTATCTCCCATTTATGGAACATTACGACAATGGATGATTTACTGAGTTGAGTTTGGGGGTCACATTCTTTGACTCTGTTCCGGATCCGGCAATGTTTATGAGACGAGACATGGGAACTTCCAAATGCATCCATTCAGACTCAAAGGGCGTCGGTATATGGGCTGGCTTCCATGTCTTTGTTCGACTGTCAGTGAATTATGTTTGTGTGCAAATTGAACGACTCTGTGCCCTACGGCGCTTTTTTTTTTTCTTTTCTTCTTTGGTCTGTCGAAAACTCTGTTTTCTGGATTCCGGGCCAAGCAGCAGTGTTATTCTTGTGTACGATCACCATAGATGTTCTTAATAAACGGAAAAGACTGCTCTGGTCGTTTGAGCATCCTTAGACAAGTGTGCATTTTCACAGATGCGCGGTTCATGTTGACAGTCTGCCAGATAGCGGGCGCATCCCAGGTTACATCGTCGGTCCAAGATGAATGTGGAGATGTAAACTCTCCTCTCAACATCTTCCTCGTAGCAGTCCCATTTAGGGAATGATCGAACAGGCCCTTACTCATAACTTCTTGGCTTCCCGTGAAAAACCGGAATCAACAACATCGGGAATTGCATTGAGTTCAAGCTGGCACAGCTGCAGGACGGCACGGACCCTGCTTCCACCTCTGAATGTAACACACCAACTGGAAAGGTGAAAATATCACCACTCATTAGGATTCATGTGCCATATTCGCCCAATCAGCGGGATGGTAGACATCAGTTCGCGTGCCTTCTAAAACTCCCTTCGGTTACACAGTTGCATAATGGCCCTTCGTAGGCCGCCTTATCTTTGGGATTCTAATTTCGTGGAGGGAAGCCATGTTCCAAACATATTATCCTGACCGACTCCCCAGACACTGAGGTGGCTTGGATCCCAACCTTGGAAATTTGTGCCTCCTCTGACTTTGCGTCTAGCCACAATGGCCTCCCCTCACATTTTTTTGTATGTACGGCCTCTGCGATTGCCGAACTGTACGGGCAATGCAACTGACATTCTTCGGTACACCACAGCATTGGCGCCTCAGGCCACATCGGCGCTGCTGTTCTCAAAGCCGTCAAGGATGCCCACCCCGGGTTGACCATTGATGCTCTGGTCCGCTCCAAGAACGACTGCGACCATATCACCGAAACCTACCAATCTAGCGTCAATGTCGTCCAGGGCTCCCTCGAGGATCTTTCACTCGTCGAGACTCTTGCTGCAAAGGCACAGATCATCATCAGTACGAGCCCCCCCTTCACCCGCGACAGCCAGGGAAGGAGAAAATAAGAAAATGGGAAAGAGCTCTCGGAAAAAAAGACGCTAACAATGGAACCCAGACTGCGCCCCCGACATAATCCACTCCACCGCCCTCGCCGCCCTCCTCTCCTCCCTATCCACCTCACCCTTTCCTCACAAGTTTTATCTCCACACCTCGGGCGCCGCCCGAATTTGGGCACCCCCCAACGGCAACGTCCCTGGCCGTACCTGGGACGACATACTTGACCTCGGTGCCTTCCCGCCTGATGTGACCCACGGTCCCACCGACATCCAAGTTCAATCCGCCTCTACCTCGTCTCTCCACCCCGCGATTATATCGCCTTCCTACGTCATCGGCAGGTCTCCCAGCCGCGCACACGCTGCGCCGACTACCTTCCCCGACTGGATGCACGTGGTGCGCGAGCTGGGTGGGGTGTTTGTAGTGGACAAGGGGGAGAATATCACGGCATTCGCGGATACGGAGTCGCTGGCCGGATTGTACCTTGCGCTGGTGGACGATGCACTGGGAATTATTGAGGAGGGCAAACCGGTGAGCGAGGAGGTTTGGGGGCCGAGAGGACATTATTTCGCGGCGGATTTGGAGGTGTCCATGCGGGAGTTTGCGACCGAGTGGCTTTTGCCGGCGCTGAGAAGGGCCGGGAAGAAGGGTGAAGTGTTGGCTGGGGATGGGGAGGTGAGGGAGGTGGGTGTGGAAAGGGTGGTGGAGTTGGTTTTGGGCAGGGTGGGAGGCGGCTTAGAGGCGAATATTTGGAGCAGGCATATTGCGGAGGGGTTTGGGACCAGTATGCGAGTGAGAGGATCGAGGGCGAAGAAGTTTTTGGGATATCAGGGAGTGGGAGGATTGCCTGGGTTGGATCATGCGGTGAAGCTTGGGGTTGACATGTGAAGTGGAGTTACACGTATCACTGCGCGTGCAAGACGACTCAATGCAGACGCGACAATGGCAAACTTCTGACCCTGCGCCTTCTAGTAGCAACGTAACCAAACGGGTGGTAAAATCCCACCACTTAAAAGACACGCCGTCTGACATCCGGGTTGGGATTGGCGGCCCTTTGCCAAGGTGGGTAATCATGGCTCGCTACGTCGACTACAACAGCCTGTCGGGATAGACTTCTCCGCTTTGTGTTGCAGCGGGTTTCTTCCTAGCCAGGACCTAGATCCGACGATGTCGACCTTGCAGCCAGCCGTGATAGAAGATTTTTTTCTTCTTATAATCTCCTAATAGCGTCAGACTTTTCATGATCCAGTACATCGTACAAGGGCAATACTAGCTTCTCCAACATGCGGTTTGCGGTAACTTCTCTTGCTGCCCTCGTGCATTCTCTTGTCGCTGCCTCCCCACGTGCCCCCTCGAGAGTGCTCGCAACTTGGGACGTAGAAGGATATGCCAGAGATAACCCGCTGGGTTCAACAACGGGCGGTCAAGGGGGTCCCACGGTGACAGTCGAGACCGCCACAGACCTCAAAGCCGCTGTTTCTGGAGACGAGCCCAAGATCGTCTTGGTTAAGGGGGATATTGCTGTGCCATCTCGTATCAAGGTCGGCTCCAACAAGTCCGTCATTGGCGTTGGCGACACGGCGCACATCACACAGAGTGGGATAGATGTGGTCGACGCGACCAATGTAATCCTCCAAAATCTCAAGATCAGCTTCATCGTGGACAACGACTGCATTACTATCCGGAACTCGACAAGGGTGTGGGTAGACCACAATGAGTTTACTTCTGACATCACCCAGGGCCCTGACGCCTTTGTAAGTCTTGCTTCTTGTCCGCAATCCATACTGACCCCACCAGGACGGCCAAGTCGACATCATCCGCGCATCAGACTGGATTACCGTTTCCTGGAATTACTTCCATGATCATTGGAAAAGCTCCCTGGTCGGAAACGATGCCAACTTCCGCGACCTCGATTCAGGCCATCTCCACATAACCTACCACCACAACTACTGGAAAAACGAGGGGACGCGAGGACCAGCCGGCCGTTTCGGCCACCAACACGTGTACAACAACTTGTACGTCGACTTTTTATACCAGGCGCTGCACTCGCGTTCCGACAACCAGATGCTGGTCGAGGGCAATGTGTTCCGCGGCAAAACACGAGAGGCGCTGAGCACCTACGGGTTGGTCATCCCTGATGATTCGCCCAACACGTGTGTTTGTGGTGATGAAGAGCTGGATGGGTTTGCCAACTTGGGTGCCGAGAACGATTGGGGGACTGCGACGGTAAATATCACGCAGGTGGGCAATTTCACAAAGGCTCCGTACACGTATCAGCTCTCGCCGCTGGCTGATGTGGCGTCGATTGTTGAGCGGGGGGCAGGCGTGGGGAAGATTTTGACGTGAAAAATTGGCGGTCTGCCTGCCCGTTTCAACTCTATCTGCGACCGAATTCGAGAATTGGTTGCTGAGCAAGCCGCATGACAAAGTCCAAATCCCTTTTCCTCCTACATGTGCCCTTTAGCGTAACCCCTTTTCGATCCCCCGTAAATGCGACATCTGCATCTAACTCGCGAATTTAACCCTCCTCGTCCTCCCGGTTGGAGCTTCTCCCAAATGGCCCCTCGCCCCCCAAATCTCCAGAAACCGATCCACCGCATCCGCCATGACCAACCCGAATCTCAGCGTCGCCTCGCCCGTCCGCCTTCTCCCAATTACCCCCACTCTCAGCGCCTCCTCGTACAGTCCCACCACTGTGCCCATCGCCTGCCGCACCCTCGCCGTGCGTTCCACCGAGGGGAACCGGTCCACCAACCTCAGCCACTGCCCCACACTTGTATACTCGGTGTCGGTGAGAAAGGGAGGGTCCATCCTTTCCGCGAGGCGGCGCATCTCGTTGAGTTGATGGGGTGCCATGAGCCAGGAGACGAATTCCGCAGCTTGGTGACTGTGAAGGCGTGGGGAGGACTGCGCGATGATGGATTCAAAGGCTCGGCGGAGGTGGCCTCGGAGGGACGGAGAGTTGACGGAGGAGGAATGGGAAGAGGATCCGGGGCTATAGTAGATAGGGGAGACGGGACGGCTGGAATAGAGCCGGTCTGGGTCTTCACCGACGCCGTAGGTGTCGAGGCCATGGTAGGAAGAGTCGGAAATTGGGTAATCGTAGCTGTCGTAAGTAACTAGGTGGTGGTATTAGGATGACGAAGGGAGGGAGAAAGGTGGTGTCATGGAAATACCGGTTGTATCAAAATCCTCTACTCGCTCACGCTCTGTATAGCGCAGGCGTCTCGTAAAATTGTGACGTCTCGACATGATGGGTCCAAAGATATATCGACACCGGTGGACAATCTCAGGGGGTTGCAGTGTTCCAGGGAGGTCTGGTGGGCAACAAATGTTGTTGAATCATTTTCTTGCTCGCTGCAACGTGAGATTTATGTAGGAGAGTTTAAACCAGATGTGTTATGTACTTTCATTCACTGAAGGCATGTAGATCTGGCATTCACTGCATCTGTTCTGATTGCAGATTCTCGGCCAACTAGAAATGAAAGTTCGCCGACATCTGTTCTCCTGTTGGGACGAAAACAGAAAGAGCAAAGGGCTATTTGCAGGCGGTGAACTAACCGAGTCCTCTGCTTAAATTCACAAATGCTTCAAGACATGCATCATGAGGTGGTGTTTGACTTGCTCCAAGAGAAAAAAATTCACTTTTGGCTGTTTTGATCATGTAACTCGTATTCTCGTCAACACCTGACTGTCCCTTGTTTCGATGTTTGACATGCCGACTTGCTCCGGATGCCTATACTCGCGGCGCATTGGTGCATGAGCACCTCGGTGCATTTCCACTCGCAGCTGGACTTCACTGTCCATCATCTGCATCCCAGCGCCAGGTACCGCCGCGTGAGGGTAGAGGAGCGGACTCACATCCACCCTCTGCCATATCAGTGGCGCGGCAGTATCAGCTTGGCAATGATGCCCCTTCCGCCTCGAGGTAAAGATCGATCCTTGTAGACGCAGTTAGGTCCCGACAATCCCGGGAGCGGCAAGCTTCCCGTCCTCACAGGCAAACAGCCAAATGAAGCAGAGAGGAGCAATCGATTTTGAGATACCTGTGCTTGGCGCCCTGGCGGCTGAATTGCTCCGCGCTCACCATCCAGCAAGCTCACTTCCCCCAGACCCGGCAAGTGCAACGCGGTGGGCCAGGCCGCTCCCCACATCCGCACACCGCGCCCGCACCGCCCAGCGAGAGAAACCAGGGACGGTATCATGATGTCATGACAAGGACTAGTTGTGCTCAACGAGGACTGTGTGGACGGAAGTGCGGGTGCGGAATGATATGTCCGCACGGGCAATGTGCTGCGCGCACTTCCCGGCGAGAAGTGGCAATCAAAACACGAACTCGGGTTCGCGGGGTCAAATATCAGACGGGTACCTGATTTGAAGGGCACAACAGGAAACAGAAAAGGGACCTGAACCGTGGCGACCTCATTTAATATCGACCAATCCGGGATATGAAGTTGGGGTGGGGTTACGCGCTGGTTTGCCTCTATCTGACGACTGCCGAAGCCGACGTCCGACCTACCTAACCCAATTCAACCGTGGCAAGTAGAGACCCAAACAATGATTCAAAGGGGTGGTGTGGAAGCTAAAGCGATGGCGCTGCATGTTTGACAGCACGCGTCCGAGAAACCGCCTGTCTTGGAAGTGCGCTTTTCTTGAAAACTAGCGCTATTCCACCCGGTTTCAGTCAGCCAGCGGATGAGACGCTTGCACCTTCCTTCCCAACAATGAGGATGCTCGCACTAGTCACCGCTGCGGTGGCAGCACTGGCCACACATGTCGTGTGCAAGACACTCCCTCTTCCTATTGATGATGTTGTGTCCGACGTCTCTCGCCCGATCACTGCTGGAGTCTTTGGAAAGCGGCAGCAGCAGAACTCGACAGTCTGGCCATATGGACCATTTTACACGAGTGGGAGAGACATTGTCAACTCCAGAGGCGAGAAGATTACCTGGGCTGGCGTCAATTGGCCCCTCAGTGGCGAGGCAATGATCCCGGAGGGTCTGGAATTCGCATCGGCCGACGATATTCTCACGAGGGCGGCGAGTATAGGCTTCAACCTTATTCGAATGTGAGCGTCCCCCGGTCCCATTTCCGGCGTGTCTGACGTGTTTAGGCCGTATGCGATCCAGATGGTCGACGAGATCTACGACCGAGGCGGCGCCGATGTTCCACTCGAGCTCGCCCTGATCAGTGCCTTGGGCTACGCTAATGGCACGCGGGTTACGAACGATATCGTGGCAAGAAATCCGATCTGGACGCGAGACACCCCCCGTTTTAAGATCTGGAACGACATTGCGCGACTGGCAGCCCGGAAGGGCATCTTCATCCACCCGGACACGCACGTGGGAAAGGCGCAGGCCTGCTGTTCGCACACGGACGGGAATGCCTGGTTCGACGATGTTAACTTCAAAACGGCCAACTGGAAGCGTGGACTTGCCTACGTAGCGAACTGGGCAAAGAACCACACCAACATTGTGTCCATGTCTTTGCGCCATGGACTCCGCGAGAGCTACCTTGCTGGCCAACAGGGTCAAGGTTACAATTGGCAGACGTTTGTCGGAAATATGACTGCGGGGGCTGATGCGATCCATGCCGCCAACCCCGACTTACTCATAACCTGGGGCGGTTTGCAGAATGGCGAAGACCTCTCCGCCCTGACGGCGCGCAAAAACCTCCTGACGGCGCCCTGCTACCGCTGTACCGCCATCCGGGATGCTTATCGTCGCGACCCAGTGTACTTTGGCCTCACCAATCAGACATGGGCCAACAAGATTGTTTGGGAGCTCAATCTGTTTGCAGACAGTGAAAATATCGACACGGGCAACTGTCACATGATTGAAGCGGCGCTGTACCGGAATGGCTTCAACGCACTCGGCATGCCCCCACCGGCTGCCTGCAATGTCACGGCCGATTGCACAGCGGCTGCTCGGCTCACACCCGTCATGATATCCGAGTTCGGTCACGCGCAGGATCCCACGCTGCTTACAGACATAACACAGAACTGTCTCAAGGAGTACACAAAGCGATATTCCGTCAGTTGGGTCATGTGGGGATTGCCGGGCAGTCACCGTATTCGCGACGGTATCCTGGGATTTGTTGACCCGTGGGGCTTGGCAAATAACAACTTGACCGGTTGGAGATATCCAGAAGGCGTTGAGGCCCATTGGAAACCCTGGGTAGCGGACATGGGCGTAACAAAGCCGCCCGCGTGATTGGCAGGACAGATCTGTTGGGACAATGACAATGAAATTGTGTGAACTTTCAGATGGCTTTCGACAATACAAGTCGGTTGTATGGCTTTGTCGTCAGGACAACTTGGATTTCTTGTGACTTCAGCTGGCACACGTAGCTAATTTGTGGTTCATAGGGGCTGTTTTTTAGCCTTTTCGGCTGCGTCGAGTACAGCTCTGCGTCCGCGATGCCAATCTCACTGCATTTGTAGCCCCAGATGTTGAACTCTGTAACCCCCCTTATTCGGAACTTCGGCTATAAAACTCCTTTGACAGCCCCAACTGCCTTGTCTCGCAGGATTGCCTGCCGTAGGCAATCCAAGTCTCGAGAGAAGCATTCATTTCAACGTCTCGACAGACGCAACTCAGAGTTAGTATCTCGAGACAGCACACCAAGTCCTCACACGATGAGTGCCAGCAACTCTACGAGCGACTCCGAAAAGAGCGTGTACAAGGGCCGCAGCGATGGATTCCCGCTCCCTACGGAGGTGTTCATTCAGATCTTCGAGAACTTTTGCATGCACTGCGCGTCTAAGCCCTCTCATGAGCGGGCAAACTATCTGACAGATAACCATGACACGGTTAAACTGAGATGGAACTTGATTAACCTTAGCTTGACCTGTCGTCGTTTCCGCGCTTTGGCTCAGCCTATCCTCTTCCACTACCTGCCTCGTACTCGCCACTGGTATGAGGGTGACTTTTACAATCCGAGCTTCTATGGTTCTGTCAAGCATGAAAATCTATTCGAGCTCGTCCGTACACTCGTTTGGAAGAAGAAGTTCCGGCGGCACTTGCGAGTGGTCGCCATTGACGACGGTTACCGGACCATGAACCGGTGGTGCAAGCTTATCAGCCATGAGGACCGACTGAGGTTCAACAAGGTGGCCGTGAAGCTGGGACTGGCCCCTTGTTGGTGGGATGAGGAAGATTGGTTCAGGGTGCCTCCCGATGCCCGTGCCAGCAAGTATCAAACCGTCTTCGCAACCCGGCTTACAATTCGTATGGCACACAACCTGGAGGTGCTGGAATTGGCGCGTATGATGGATCCAGACCACTTTAGGGAGATTGCAGCTCCCTTGAAGCCTTTGCTTCGACTCACTCGTCTTCGCATCGGCTGGAGCTTGCACCCTTACTCTATCGAGCGCCAGGCTTTCACTGATGTGCGATGGTTCCTTGCCCTGGCCCCCAAGCTCAACTGTCTTGAGCTCACCCACTTGGCGACTATCGATCTCATGTCGGAGCCCTGGGAGAGAGCCATGCCATTCGACTGTCTGGATCGCCTGCGCCGTCTGGATTTGTATCAGGCCCATCTCAATTCGAACGATCTTGTTCAAATTCTTACGTCTGTTCCGAACCTCGATACGCTCATCTGGTATTCGAAGTTGCCGTGGAAGGATCTCGATGTTAATGTGGGCGGGAGGTTCATTTGGAGCATTCCGCTGGTCAGAAACAAGAACATGATCACCCCTCCACAGTTGGTCGATGTTCTCGTTGCGGCTGCTCCTCAGTCTCTCAGAACCCTAATGGTCAGTATGCCCAACCTGAATTCTACCGCTTTGGGTTTCTCAGCTAAGCTCAGCACGCTCACCCAACTAGAATACCTCATCGTCGGTCGCGGTGTTATCTGTAATCGCGACGACACGCCCCCTCTCGTTTCGCTGCTCCCACCATCGCTGAAGAGGTTCGATATCACCCATCTCCTCTTGCTTTGGAATACCCCGAAGCTGTTACGCATGCTGATCCAATTTTCCAAAGACCTAAAGAAGCCTTCTGAGGACCAACCCGGCCAGCGAAAGCACCTTCCCAACCTGAAAGTCATCCGATGCCATATTCGCTTTGTCAAGGCGGAGTTAAGTCCGACGGATGACACGCGGTGGGCTCAGTACCTCTGTCTCAAAGATGGCCTCGCTGCACTCGGCATCGACTTTCTTGAGGGTGCTGAACCGCTTTCTTGAGGGTGCTGAACCCGTTGTGAAAGCCATCATCGACAAGGTGAACCAGCTTACCTGGGATTACCATAGGATTCGTGAGAACTAAGCTGCTTGCTTTAGGTAGGTAAATTCTCTGTTCTTGTGATGAACATCAGCAGTCAACTGCACATTTCTCTTAGCCCTTGTCACGCTCTTTGTTTCTCCAGTGTCCTGTATATTTGACGGATGTGCTGTTGATGTAGCTTTAATTGACTCCACCTCAACTCGGTTCTGTACTCGCGCCTCTTGCTTGGTGACTGTCAAGACTTGCAAAAATACCTTTACTCTGGTGAAGCGTCCAATATATGTAAAAATTCTCGCGGGAATAGCATCGTAATATAATCGGTGACATTATAAGCGATACCAAAAGTGTTCCTGACGTTTGAGGAGGTACATGGACCTCTTGATTACAATTCCTTGCTCAGCTCAGCCGGATATGCTGCACGGATAAGCTGACTGGGCCTGTATTATACCGAATTGACATTTTATCTGGGCGTGGCTCTGCCCATTTGATTTGTGATGCCACACTGATCTGTCTCAAAGTTCCCCATGTTCCCTCGGTGCTTCACGGCTTGTCTGTAAACTACATAAGTGGACAGGCTTCAGAGTCCGAAAAGGAAATCTAAAGGCCTTGATGAAAAAGTCAAAGACTTTGAATATAAAACCAAAGCGTAGATATTTTGGTTTCCCAGCTGTTTAACTGTTGCAGAACCATGACACGTCTCAGTCCCAGGCTTACAACCTTCCAAGGGTTGCATTCTGAGTGCAGTGGATTGGTGATTCTTTTCAGCCTCTTTCGGTTTTGGTCCAATGCATGTTGGCAGACATCAAGGTGTACGCCGAGTCTGTATCCCAGGCTGTCATATTATTCATCGAAACACGTCGCGCCGTGCGCATGACATCAGCGGCCATACCGAAAACCCAATCCCGCTCCGTCGCATTTAGCAAAAACGGCTTGGCGTTCAACGGATGGTGCTGTCCCATGTAGAACATCGGATTCCCCCGATGCTGCTGCCGCTTAACGGTTATTTGTCACAGCCAATGGCATGTCTTGGCTGGGGTTGGGATCAGTAATCGCCATTTGCAGCACCCGTCCTCGGTGAAGGAGCGAGCTGAATTGTCGATTCTTTGTCACCATCTCCGACGACATCGCCGAAAGAAGACCGGACAAATCATGATGACGACGGCGCATTCCCCATGAGCGAAACATAATCAGGAGGGCTCTATAAAATGCTATTATTTTCCATGTCAATGTTCAGGCATTGTCGAGAACAGCCAGACTAGATTTACAACCAACAGAAGGTCCATTGACATTCCAGTCCCGTCTCACACATACATTTTTCAACATGTCCGGCAAGGGTCGTGTTCTCCTCACTGGAGCCAACGGGTTCCTCGCAGCTCGCACAGTAGAAGCCTTTTTGAAAGCTGGATATTCTGTCCGGGGTACTGTCCGCTCTCTAGCATCTGCCCAGGAGGTTGCCGATGCGCTCCCAGAGTACGCCGACAAGCTCGAGTTTGTCTCAGTTCCGGATATCACCGTTACCGGAGCATTCGATGAGGCCATCAAAGGCATGTTTGAGTTTACTTTCCTTTGTCTAGTTAGTTTTAGCTAACATCCTCAGGAATCACGGCGATTGCTCATCTTGCCGCCCCCGTAGCTTTCGACTTCACTGACCCGGAGCCGGTTCTCAAAGGCGCCATCGACGGAACTATTCGCATCTTAGAGTCTGCTTACAAGGAGCCTGGTGTCAAGTCGGTCGTCATCATGTCATCAGTTGCCGCCATCACGACACCAGAGCGGAAAGAAAGTTACATCTACACCGAGGCAGACTGGAACACGCAATCTGGAGAGATCATCGCAGCCAAAGGCAAAGAAACCCCTGGCCGCCACATCTACTCGGGGAGTAAAGCCGCCGCTGAACGCGTGTTTTGGAACTTCCGCGATGAGAAGAAGCCGACTTTTACCATGACGGCCATCAATCCTTGGTAAGTCACCTTTCCATATTGCTGAGTCCCTCCTTGTTGACAAGACATGGAAGTTTCGTCGCCGGTCCACCGCTTGTAACACCCTCGTCATATGACAAGATCAACATCAGTAATCGCCTTATCCCAGACGTCTACCTCGGCAAGCCCTTCGCTAAGTCTGGTCTCCCTGGTGGGTTTGACGCCTACGTTGACATTCGGGATGTCGCGAGGCTGGTCGTATTCGGCATTGAGCACCCGGACAAGGCCGACGGTGAGCGCTTCCTTGCCGCACCGTATTACGCGCCAGCGCAGGCTGTGGCCGATCTGATTCGCAAGGAATACCCCGGGCAGAAGGACGTTGTTGAAGAGGGAACGCCGGGAGAGGGATACTCTCCTGACTATTCATTCCCTGAGGTTCGAGGCTATGACTCGAGCAAGGCTGTTCGTGTGACTGGGCAGCAGTTCATTCCCTTTGAGCAGACTGTGGTGGATACGGTGGAGAAGCTGAAGCCAATTCTGCAGTAGGGGGTAGGCCGTAACCGTTGAGTTCTGTCGATCGATCAGTACTGAATCTTAATAATAATAACGCATATGTCGTAACCGAGAAGACGGCAAACACATCAGACTTGTTTAATTGCTCAAACGAAGCCTCCCTCATCTCGTAGAGCGCTTCCGTTTATAACCACAACTCTCCCTCCCTCGCCGTCAACGCCACAGGGCGCGCGTGTAAGTTCGTGGATCCGTAGATCGCGGTTGCTGCCGTGGGGCCATCGCAAAATCGCTGAATTGCCGAAGATGGGAACATCCATGTGTCATCTTGGGGGCTTAACCTGAACTGTACGAATGTGCTTCCCACCCTTTTAGCATTTGCGACTCGTCTTCTTCATATACTTGTCGCTCTTCTTATCGTCCGCCGCTCTGCCCTTGGTACACGGGTTATTACTCGATGCTCTGGGGTCCGTTTCGGCGACCTTTAGCTTCATGCATCAGTGAAAGCTCCAAAACCTGACACGCGAAGGGTCAGCTTTGCGAAGCCTTTCTTCTACACAAAGTTGGCATTCTCTCCAATCGGTTCGAAGTGCTCTACAGGGCGAGCCACATTCCGCACGCTCCAGTCGGGGTCTTTGGCTACATGTACGGGACAGTTCTCTTCATGCCCAACGGGTTTGGCGGGTAAGTGTGCCTTCTCCCTATCAGCTGATTGTGACTATCCAAACCAACGAAGCAACATACCATGCCTTCGGCATCCGTCGAAACTTTGAGCTTAATCCGACAGGTGGACAATGAATTAAAGCTTGCCGTATGCCAGCTGGGGGCGAGGATTGTTCAATACATCAGACAGAAGAGGCTATCCCAATGGGATGGGACGGTCGCTCGCGATGCCCCCACGAAATCGCTGAAGGCTGCGCTGCAGACGTTGCGGCTGCGGGCAAGGATGCGGTCGGCAAGTAGTGAGGTAGGTCAGACTTTGTGATTCCGGGTGGACTGGTGCGAGCGACTACCGGAGATAAATTTAGTTAGAGTAGAATAAACGTGAGATTCGAGGCGCGCGATCTGAGCTTCTTCTCAGCAGGTGCCGGGAGAGTTTGATCGAAGGATTTCTATCAAGAAAATAAATGAGGAAAAGAAACAAGAACCAGTGTGGCGGGGAGAAAACTGCGCACTTTGGTGTTGGCCTACATGCGTGGGGCAATCGTAGTGCGCAACTTGGTGGACTAGATCGGGTGCGATGGAACCGAAATACAGACACAGCTTTCACTTGTTTGAGCTACTTCATGTCTATAATACAAGGCTAGCAAAAGATTTGTTCGTGGAGGGGAAAAGGGACGCCAATTGTGGGATATATGACGTAGACATAGGCCGGTCGACGAAATGGAGATGGCCAAGAAGAGCAAGGAAAATCGCAGAAACACCTGAGATGGAGTCGAACAACAGTCCAACATGTCTGCAGCTTCCCCAGAAACTGGTTGAATCCCCACCCTGTATGGGTGGTATCCAGAAGTACATCTAGACGCAGAAGAAAAAGAAGAACAAAAAGAACAACTAGGCGTGGCATTTGCAAGCATTCATTCCAAGAGCAGCTGAGGCTGGCGCCCTCGCGAAGCTTCACATGCTGACATGGTTGAACAGGTAGCCACGAAGGAGCTGTGGAAAAAAACAAAAAAGAACAAAGAACCCCGAATACTACAAAGAAGGAAAAAGGAAAATGGCAGTATTCGGGTACCGGGAATCGAACTCCGGGTCTTCTAGACCACGCTAGAAAATGCAAACGCTAGAAAATGCAAACGCTGGAAATCAAGGGCCAGAGATGCTAACCGCTGCACCATACCCGATTGCAGTTTGTGCCAATGTGTTGGGAGTGGGACAAGTGGTTCTGGTACATCTAGGGGGAATAGGGTTTGGTGATATTTTGTAGCCAAAGTTAAAGAGGTTTCTTATGGAGTCAATGGCGCGTGGCTTGAAATTTGTTTAAGAGTATGTCTCTTCGAGAGGGTAGGACGCTGGCTTTTACACTAAAGATGCCTCTCGCCAACGCCATCGCAATTGTATCGTACACTGGGTTTTGATTGTCCTAAAGCTTGTTCGCATTTGGTCAACTCTCTCCCATCACCTTTTTTCTCCTGGGAGCTCGTCAACAGCCACCCGTGTGCGGCACATGGTGTGCCGGCGACGGTTTTTGCGCGACATCAGTCTTTTCATCACAGCAACACTGAGTGGCTGGTGATGTTGGGGAGGCTGATTTCAACCAGTGGAACTCCCCTCGCTCTTGGGTTTACTGCCAGGATCGCGACTTGATTCAGCTTCCCTACCACGCAATCTGGTTTGGCGAGTAGTCGAGCGGTTCCGTGACTCTTTGGCGGCCGTTTGCGACGCGGCGTTCAAATCGTTTCGGGCGATGGAAAACAGGACAAGGAATTGGGGACCCTTTTTCCATGCATCTCCCCGATCCCACAATGTTGCCCCTAATGGCCGCGAAAGCGACTTCACAGCAGACATGCCGCGGGACTACGAACACTACCAGTGCTTTGCGCCCGGGCCCAAAGGACACGGATCTGTGTTTTAACAAACACCTAGCAAAATCACCTTGGTCGTAACAAGGTGCACAGCATGGAAAGGATGGCCATTTGCAGTGCAGGCGAGAATTTCGGCAGAGATCCGACATTGCGGACATCAAACGGAGATGGTCGCAGAACATTGCCTCATCAATGTAACCCCGCCCAGCCTTTTACCCATGCCCCCCATGTTTGAACTGAGCGGGAACCCCAAAAGAGAATTGGGGCTTCGGCTGTTTCCAGGGGCGGAATTCCAAGCGGCAACACATCTGGCACAGAAAATCAGCTCCCCAGGCTTGAGCAGGCAAGGATCAGCTTAGGATGGATTGTATGGCATAAGATGGGATGGTAAACATTGACGCTCACCACCGCCAAGACGTCATCAGCCGAACTACCGTCTCATCACATCTATCCCCGTCCCAGCCAGCTAAAGATCACTCTCTATAGAAGTCTGATCTGCGCTGTAGCGAGATCCAGATGAATTTGTGATGTCTCATTCTAGTTCCCGGTGCGAACTGTGGGTATTCGTCAGAATGCCTTATATCACCGTCGAGTGCTCGACCCGGATGGTCTCAACTTCTTTTTCTTCGCCCAGCCATCCACGAGCAAATTCCATTCATTCAGAGTTGACCTCTTGACCAAGTTCTGTGAACTATTTCTTTCCCTTCTTTGCGAATACTTTCTTTCCATCACCGCAAGCCGGTCTTTACCAACAACCTTTCCATCACCATGTACGCCAAGACTCTTGTCCTTGCTCTCTTCGCGGCTGCCGCTTCGGCCGCTGTTATCGACGTGCGCCAGAACCAGAACAACAACAACAATAACAACAACAACAACAACAACAACGCCGGCGCAGGCAACCAAGCTGCCGACTTCGGTCTCTGCAACCCCTCCATCTCCTTCGAGTTTGGTCGTGGCAACCGTGACGCCGACGAGGGTACCTTCCTTCCCATCGACCCTCTCGTTGCCCAGGGCCAGCAAGATGCCCTGAACCCCAACATCATTACCAACCGCGTCTGCGACCAGCTCACCAATGTCTGCGAGGCCAACGACGCCGCCAAGGCACTGTGCGAGAGCGCCCAGGCTCTAGTCCAGGGTCTCGGAACCAAGGACGCCACCACGGCCGCCGCCTTCAACTCGGCTTTGGGCTTCTAAATGTGCAGCGCACCTGCTTGAATGGGGATGTATCCATGATTCGATCATGGTGGAGTAATGGTGGGGGCGGGCTATCCACTCGAGCAGCCACTTCGGGGCCGGCATGACGCCCCCGAAGCCGGGCAGTGTGGTCATTTCAGGATGACATCAGCGGGCGTTGCCCGACTGGAGATAGATAGGTCGGTAAGCGCCTGATCGGGAAGGAGCTTTCTGATGGCAGT
>Ga0247760_1001570_pt1 | contig 20534 bp, 9 predicted proteins | sample UWRJL171409R4_FD_179936 | JGI IMG/M metagenome (GOLD analysis project Ga0247760, IMG submission 179936) | Plant litter microbial communities from Arlington Agricultural Research Station in Wisconsin, United States - UWRJ-L171-409R-4 | ecosystem: Environmental > Terrestrial > Plant litter >... | reverse complement strand
TTTCGCGTGTTTTTGCGGGATAAAGCGGAGGTGGCCGTGAGCGTTGGGTAGGGGTATTCCGTCGAGCACTTCCCGGCCGTCTTCCTCGGCTGGCGAGGGTTCCATCGGAATAGAATGGGGCTCTCGCCAGCGACCTGGACGCAGTTTCTATCAAAACGGCAGTTGCGACCACCGCTCGAGACCTCCCATCCCTCTCTCTGTCCCGCACGCCTCGAAGACTGTCCAGACAATTTCGGTCCTCGCCCACCCCTCTAAGCTCCCTTTGCCACGAATCTTTTGCATCCAACCATTCTGCTTCTGTGGAGCGTGGGAGGACAGCCAGCCAGGAACAAACCTCACCCCCCCTTACGCCTGTCAGCGCGCCATTGAGTGCGCTAGGCCGAGCCCCGTCCGCCGCCGAGGACGCAGTCCGCAAACCCTCCCGAGACCCGTCCTTCTCCTCGCCCGAGCTGAGCCATCTCTATTCGGTCGCAGATAGATATCGGCACCGACCCAGCCTCCACTGCTCAACTTGCAATGTCGCCGCATCGCACCGACACAATGGGCAACTCAGCATCTGTGAATGCTGGTGAGCGCATTGTCAATGGTTCCGGCGCCGACGTCATCGATCCCGCCAGCGAGTCGAACGGCTCCGCACCCTCCGTTAAGGCCCTGAATGGCCTCAATGGGGTCGCCAACGGATTCCACGACGCTGTCCCGGAATTGGTGAACGGAGATGCAACGCCCAATGGTGTTGCTCCCGCTGAAGCGACAAATGGCGCCTCTGCTGTCAAAAGCACGGAAGATGCTACAGTCACCAAGAGCCCCTTCGTGAGGCCATCAGAGCCGGATTCAGTCTACGACTTGGTCTGCATTGGCTTTGGCCCGGCAAGTCTGGCCATTGCTATCGCCCTGCACGACGAGATGGAGACCGGAAGGTTGACGACCCCGCCAAAGGTGCTCTTCCTGGAGAAGCAGACCCAGTTTGCCTGGCACGCCGGCATGCTGCTCCCCGGTGCGAAGATGCAGATTTCCTTCATCAAGGATCTTGCCTCGCTCCGGAATCCGCGATCCAACTTCACCTTCCTCAACTACCTGCACAAGAACGACCGTCTGGTGGAGTTCACCAACCTTGATACCTTCCTCCCGGCTCGCGTCGAGTATGAGGACTACCTCCGGTGGTGTGCCCGTCACTTTGACGACGTGGTCCAATACCAGAACGAGGTTGAATCTGTCTCTCCCGTCAACGAGGATGGCCCTCTCAAGACTTTCACTGTCAGATCACGGGATACCCAGTCTGGGCAGACGACATCTTACCAAACACGCAACGTCATCCTCGCCCTCGGTGGCCAACCATCGATCCCCAAGGTTCTCCCCGCGAAGAGCCCCCGTGTCATTCACTCGTCCCAGTATGCGCAGCTCGTTCCCAAGATCCTTGCGGACACTTCGGCCCCCGTCCGCGTTGCTGTGGTTGGCGCTGGCCAAAGCGCTGCGGAGATCTTCAACAACGTGCAAAATCTTTATCCGAACAGCAAGACCTACATGGTCATGAGGTCCGAGTTCATGAAGCCCAGCGACGATTCCCCATTGTGAGTGGGCCATATTGATGCAACAACGAAGTATCAAGCTAACCCGCGTAACAGCGTCAACTCTATCTTCAATCCTGAGTTCATTGACAGGATTTACCCCAAATCTTCAGCTTACCGTGCGGCTCTGCTGGAGGATGCACGTGCTACCAACTACGGAGTTGTCCGTTTGGAGCTGATTGAGCATCTCTATGAGAAGATGTACCACCAAAGGCGGACTCTTGGCGTTGACGAGAAGACGTGGCCGCATCGCATTTTGGCGGGGAGGCGACTTGTCAATGTCAACGAAAAGGGGGACAAGCTGCACATGAAGGTTGCCTTGTTTCCTCCCGGCGGAGAGACGCAGGACGGCCCGCTCCTTGAGGAGGAAGGCCTGGACGTCGATCTCATCATCTGCGCCACTGGCTACCAGAGGAGGGCACACGTTGACATGCTCAAGGATACCTGGTCTCTGTTGCCGGAGTCAGCAGATGCCAGCTCCACGCCATATACACGGACGGACCGCTGGCTGGTAGAAACTGCGGATGCTAGCAAAGCTGGGCCGCGCCAGCGCGTGCTTGATGTCGAGCGAAACTACGGAGTTCGCTTCATACCAGGAGCAGTAGCCCCCGGGTCTGGTGTATGGCTCCAGGGATGTTGCGAGGCGACGCACGGTGTAAGTTGCCTACAATTTTCCCATCAAACTGAAACAACGCTAACAATTTCCCAGTTGAGTGATACCCTTCTTTCTGTTCTGTCTACGAGGTCTGGGGAGATGGTGGGCTCCATCTTTGGGAAGGGGGCTGGTTCCAGGTGACTGGGAAAACCTGTAAAACGGGATGCATTGGGTGGGCGGAATTGATGACTTGTTTGCATTAGACTTGGCTGCTGGCATCTTGGGTTTCATAAAACAATCTAGCGTTTCTTAACATTGCTATTGGTGGAGAAAGAAATCGGATGTCCTGATTTGAGCATCCGATGCTGTCTGAAGTCGTGCGTTGGCCGCGGACTTACACATGGCCATGGCGAGGAGGTCACACGCTTGGCATAGGCATTGTCACGCGAACCCTGGCAATGCGGTTTCTCCATGCACGTCACCTCGGAGGCGTCGATAGTGTCTCTGGAGAGGCGAAACGAAGTGACAGAGCTCTTCCCCGTGCATGAGAACCCCCTGTATCAAGCAAAGGGGACCAGGATTGGGGCTCCTGGGACCTCGCGGCCCCCCACAACCCCGGGAGCGGATGGGTTGTCTTAGGTAAGCTGGTAGCAGCCGACGGCCGAAGATCGGATCTCCGCTGTGACCTGAGGTTTGGGGAATGCTGCACCAACCGCTGTTTCGGGGTCAGAGGGCCGAGCCTAACTGTGAGCTGGACGGGGGCTCACACCCACTCTATGACGCAATGTGAACTGCGGGCGTGACTAACACTCGTAACACCCGCCTGGAACGGATGCGCGGTGAAGACTGGAAAAACAAATTCGGCATTCTGGACCGCGAGCGGGATGGAATTGCCCTTTGGTGCGAGGTGTACGAAGTACTTGGCCGGGCTCCTTCTGTTCGGGTTTGCCATCCACAGGACCGTCGAAGGTACCTCGCCCTCCGGCAACACGCACCATGGCCGTGTTTGCGTGTGATTCGAGGTCTACGCCGCACAGAGAAACAGGTGGGTAGGTGGAGTCCCGTCAGCTTCCATGCTTGCTAGGTTCCGCATCACACCTAGCTCCACTGCCTGCCCGTGCTCCGCGTGCTTGAATCCCGGCGATTTGCAGCGGCCCGCCTCAACAACCGCCGCGGCACTGCAGAAACTTGCGGGATAACGTCCACGCAGCACCTTCTCTCCCGCTGCTTTTTTCTATCTACCCAGGCAGCAAACTTGCGGCCATTTCTCTCGGCGTGAGTTCTACACTGCTGAGCCGGACGTTGGATGTAAGTCATCGTGTCTTCCCGACCCTACTAGTCCTCGACTAAGCCTGGAAGGTACGTTCTGCAGTCCCCCTTTCCACGTCTTCCCGTCCCCTGCCCCTCCCCCGAGTGACTCCCGTGTTTTTCACCCGAACTTCCCTTGTTGCATCGTTTGGAAACCGGGTCACCGCCGCTTCTCGCCTATCTTGCCTTGGGTGGGTATGCCGTCGTCGTATCGCATTGCATGCGGGCATCAGGAACGAGCGACAGACACTTTCACGACGCTGCATTCAAAGGTCGACCCGCACCCAACCCACGTGTGATGGAGCTACCGCTGGTGCGTCCCAAGCCATATCAAGCCAAATCAAGCCACACCAAGCCATATCACAAGACATCTCACCCTCCTTCGTGCTAGGCCTTCCCACCCTTTGCACTTCCGGAGGTGTCTGGCCGTCGACCAATCGCTGCTTCGCCGAAACAAATCCGCTTCCTTTGACTTGTGCTATAGTGGGGCGCTGACCAATGAGCAGCGATCCATTTCAACGACAAACGGTGTATATGCAAGCCGGCGCCGAGATTGTGAAGGGAGGGAACTCTATTGATGTACCGGTACTTGTGACTTGATACCAAGTGAGGCGAATCCGATAGATCGCCGGGATAGCCCCCGAGGACAAAGGTGAGGAATTTCCGGATAAGATTTTCTAGCTCAACTCCGTTTCGGTCTGCTATCGCTCAGCTTGTTCATTTGGGTAGCGGGGAGTTTCCTGGCGCCTTTATGCTGACTGATTGTTGTCTTGATAGCTGGTGGAACCAACCCCTTGACAGCCATGGCCTCGCTGGAAGCTGACATCGACACAAACGCCACACTATCCATTCTCAACCATCCAGCCTCGCGACTTCCTGGGCCGAGTCTCCTCCACCAGCTAATTCAAACACAAGCACAAGATGGTGCTGCGCCTGCCATCGACTTCCTTGCCGCAGATGACACTCGGAGCTCTTTATCATACTCTGAGTTTCATGCGGCAGCTGATGCCCTTGCATCGAGGATCTCTATCCTAATTGGGGGTTCGGAGCCGTTCGTCGTTCCCGTGCTTATACCGCAGTGTCCAGCACTCTACATTGCGCAGCTCGCCATTTTGAAAGCGGGCGGGGCATTTTGTCCGCTCAACCTTGATATCCCTGTCGAGCGCGCGAGGCTCATTCTGGATGAGGTCAAAGCCAAGGTGGTGATCACAACAGAGGATCTGTCTTCAAAACTTCCCGATTCGGACGGCCGAGCTATTCTACTTGTTGGAGATGGAAATGTGGGGGGAAATCCCGTTGCATCGTCTGGGATTTCGCGCAGGCAACCTCGATCTACCGATCTCGCATACGTGATGTACACATCTGGCTCGACTGGGACACCGAAAGGTGTCGGAATCTCACACGACGCGGCAACACAGAGTCTACTTGGCCACGACAGACACATTCCCGAGTTTTCACGATTTCTTCAGTTCGCTGCACCAACATTCGATGTCTCTGTCTTTGAAATTTTCTTCCCCTTCTTCAGAGGGAAGACTCTCGTCGGCTGTGACAGGTCAGCTTTGCTGAACGACTTGCCGGCAGTCTTGAGGGCGATGGATGTGGATGCATGCGAACTCACCCCTTCTGTGGCGGGTAGTCTCCTTCGCACGAGGGAGAATGCGCCAAACTTACGACTGCTACTAACAATCGGTGAGATGCTCACGGGGCCGGTCATCCGGGAGTTTGGGGGCAGTGAGGGGAGAGACAGCATTCTCTGGGGGATGTATGGGCCGACGGAAGCGGCAATTCACTGCACTGTTCAACCTGCTTTCGGCTTTGATTCGTTGGTTGGGAATATTGGCGTTCCGTTTGACACCGTTTCGGCCTTCATTCTCTCAGTTCCAGATGAAGACCGACCCCCAGAGAGAGAGGTCCGAGTTCTTCCTCGAGGCGAGGCTGGAGAACTAGCCATCGGGGGATACCAGACAGCCGAAGAGTACATCAACCGCCCTGAGCAAACAGCCACAGCATTCGTCGATACCCCTTTCGGGCGCCTCTACAAGACGGGCGACAAGGCTCGGATACGCCCCAACGGTACGCTGGAGTGCTTGGGGCGCATTGGCTTTGGGCAGGTGAAACTCCGAGGCCAGCGAATCGAGCTCGGCGAGATCGAGCATGCCGCATTGAGGACATCGGGGTGCCATGGGGCGTTTGCAGTCATCATCAAGAACGTCCTCGTCCTGTTTTGTGCTGTTGACGAAGTCGGTGGCATGACACAGCAAATTGAAGACACTTGCAAGCGGTGGTTACCGGGGTTCATGGTTCCTGGGGATATTGTCGTTGCAAAGGACTTTCCGCGGCTTCCTTCGGGGAAAGTGGACCGAAAATCACTTGCAACAAACTATTCCGCTCTGGACACGTCGGAAGATGTGAGGTATGCGGACGACCTGGAACGACAGCTTTGCGAGATTGCGGCCCGGGCTTTGAGCGTGGATGTGCGGCCCGAGAGCATTCTTTCGAAGGTTGGCGTGGACTCGCTTGTGGCCATCAAGCTTGCGTCTGAGTTTCAAGAGGCTGGTGTAGAGATTGGGGCTGTTGACATATTGTTGTCACGGACCTTTCTCTCTCTCAAGAGCCGCGTCCTGGAGAAACGGGCGGCGACGGCGGGTCGCGCTGATAGTCTCGAAGTGTTGGAGAATAGAGTACGGGGACTTCCCAGTTCAAAGGACTTAGGTCTCGGTCTCCTTGTCGACGAAGTTGAAGAAGTCATCCCCTGCACACCACTCCAGTCGTCGATGCTCGCCGAGACAATGGCAAACCCACAAGCCTACTGCAACTGGATCGAGTTGAGCTTCCCCGCAGACTGCAGCCAGGAATCTGTGCGGTCTTGGTTTCTTCAGCTAGCAAAGACCAACGAAGCTCTCCGGACGGGGTTCGTACACTACCAAGGGCGATTCCTTCAGGTCATCTTCGACAACCTCAACGAATCGATGGTTGTGATGGTCGATCGCCCAACAAAAGAGTTCAAGTTGGAGAAAAACGACCGTTTTCTTCACCCCTTCAGAGTGCAGATTGCGACTTCCGCTGAGAGCGACCACAGAGTGGTGGTGGTTCAGCTTCACCACGCTATGTACGATGGCTGGTCGATGGATATGATTCTCTCAGACCTGCGGACACTGAGACGGGGAGCAACGCCCGACCCAAGGCCTCAGTTCCGGCTTGTCGCAGAATACTACCAGTCGCAAAGTTTCAAACAAGATTGTGATGCGGCAAGAGGATTTTGGGCTGAACAGCTTGTTGCTCTTCAGCCTCCGACAGTGCCCCAGGTCCTGGCTGAGATTCCGGCGGAGAGAAAAGTCATATCGGCCTCGGTTCTCCTCGATTTACGACCTGAGTCTGTCAAGAAATCCCTCCGAAAACTGGACTGCGGATCCCAGATACTCTTCCAGGCGGCCTTGGCATGGCTCTGGGGTTCATTTCTGGGCATCGACGATGTGGTTCTGGGAACAGTCACATCGGGGCGAACACTATCAGTTACGGGGATTCAGGACACAATTGGCCCCTGCATCGCCCCTGTTCCTATCCGGACAAACCTCTCGCAGGTACGAACCATCAAAGACCTACTGTCGAGCGTGCACACCGGAAGCAGGGCAGCTCTTCTTCACAGTATCCTGCCGCTTGGGGAGATCAAACGCATCGCGGGTGTTCGATCCGGACAGCCTCTTTACGACGCCCTCTTCGTCTACCAGGAGTCCCTATTCAGCGGAGATAGGGCCGCTGACGGAATAAAGGAGATTGCGCATCGAGATTACCTGGAAACCAAGTTGCTCGTCGAAGTGGAACCTGGGCTCGACAACTTTGTTTGCCGTCTTACATCACGCTCTGATGTGTTTACGGAGCGCCAACTGATCGTCATGGGTCAGTCGATTCATGCAGTCGCACAGAACATGCTCGGCAATCTGGACTCGGACTTGGTCGCTGTTCGAAGTGCCTTCCCGGAAGACTTACTCTCTGTTCACAACCCGACGCCAAAGTACTTTCCCGGAATCCCCGACCTAGCATATGCCGTTGAGCAGGTAGCTACCGAGAACCCGGACAAGGACGCCCTTTGTTTCGTGGAATCCATTGCTGATGGGATGGTAACCACCACCACAGTAACGTTTGGCTGGCTGAACAACTTGGCAAACCGAATTGCCTGGCATCTGAAGGACTGTGGTGTTGCAGAGGGGGATACAGTCGCTATCATCATGGAGAAGTCTGTGCTGCTTTACGCAGGAATTCTGGCGATCTTGAAAGCCGGCGCGGCGTACCTACCGCTCCTACCGAACACGCCATTGGCTCGAGTCGGCACGATATTTGAACATGCCGGCGTCAAAGTGTGTATCTCTGACACAAATACCCGGAACCACCTATCCACGCAACTCACTTGCACCATCCTGAACCTGCAATCAGCACGCCTTCAAGATTACCCTCCTGCAAGTCCCCCAACAAGGCCGGACCCTACCCGGCCCGCTTACATCATTTTCACCTCCGGCAGCACCGGCGTCCCGAAAGGGGTCTGCGTCACCCAGCTCAACATTGTGTCCAACCTCGACGTGCTTTCGCGAATATACCCTGTCAACTCCAACTCCCGGCTTCTTCAGTCCTGCTCACAAGCCTTTGACGTGTCTGTCTTTGAGATATTCTTCGCCTGGACTACGGGGATGTGCCTCTGTTCCGGTACAAACGACACCCTTTTTGAGGACCTCGAGCGCGTGATTCGCACGCTCAAAGTCACCCATCTAAGCATGACGCCCACAGTTGCCGGGTTAGTTGACCCCGTGAAAGTTCCCGGCGTGGAAGTCTTGGTCACTGCCGGTGAACCGATGACGGAAGTTGTTGCCGCTGCCTGGGGTCAGAAGCTGTTTCAGGGGTACGGGCCGTCAGAGACTACTAATATTTGCAGCGTTAAGAGGATGGGAGGCGGGTCAAAGCAGGTGATTCGCCACCTCGGATGGGCGTTCGAGAATACCTCGACTGTCGTCATGTATCCAGACAGCGATGAGGTCGTGCCACTTAGTTCTCTGGGAGAGTTATGTTTTGGTGGTGACCAAGTTGCGAAAGGATATCCCAACCAACCCAGACTAACCGTGAAGAACTTCATCCATCACCCGGTTTACGGGAAATTGTATCGCTCGGGCGATCTGGGACGGATGTTACCAGATGGGTCGATGGTCATCGATGGGCGCATGGACGATCAAGTGAAGATTCGTGGACAGAGGGTCGAGCTCGACGAAATCACGACCACAATTAGGCAGGCTGAGCGGGTAGCAGACTGCGCCACTATTCTTCTGAAGGATGACGGGCCGGCCAGCTCTCAGAGAATTGTCACATTCTTTGTTCCGCAGTCGGCTGATGGGGCAAAGTTTCGGATCTTCGAGTTTGATAAGGGGGTGGAAGACCATATTCAACAGATGTTTCGCCAGGTTGTGTCGTGCCTGCCGGGTTATATGGTCCCGTCATTCCTAGTTCCTATTTCGGTACTTCCCACCATGCCATCAGGGAAGCTTGACAAGACAGGGCTTATTGCTGCGTTCCGGAATCTTAGAGCAGAGGAGCTTGCCCTTGCGGCTCCCACTGTGGGAGACGAAGACGACGGGGAATGGTCCGACAGTGAGCGGAGGATTGCAAGCCTCATCGCTGATGTATTCGGTGTCGAGGTCAATGACATTCAGCGATGGACACCCCTCATGACCTTTGGGCTGGATTCGATCTCGGCCATTGAAGTTGCGAAGCGGATCAATGATGGTCTTGGGAAGAGACTTCCCATCTCGGAGATACTCTCGAATGCAAGCGTGGCAAGGCTCGCACACGCACTGCAAGCCGCGCAGGGGTTATCTATCGAGAAACAGACACAGTTGCTCCCGGAAGCCCTCATCGAGACTGTTTCGGCAATGTTTGCCGACCGCGGAACGATGATAGAGGACATGCTCCCGTGTACGCCGCTCCAGGAAGCCATGCTGGCTGTCTCGGCTGGGAGGGGCCGGTACCTCAACCGGATGCTGCTGAGAGTCAACACGGATACGATCCGGCTGAGGGAGGCATGGGAAGCTGTTTGCAAACGGCAGGGAATCCTGCGGACATGCTTTGTCTCAACGCCAGATCTTCAACGTCCGATCATTCAAGTTGTGCTGGAGGGATGGGAACCGCCATGGAAGGAGATGGACGCTGCTGGAAGCTCAATTGAGGCGTGTGTCTTGTCGCATGCTGCGACTTTACCGCCAGCAATTGACTCCTTTGAACCGACAGTATCGTTTGCCATAATCAACGACGGAGACGCGACGTATCTCTCCTTTGTGTGCCATCATGCACTCTATGATGGAGTCGCGGTGGAGAGGTTGCTGTTCGAGGTTGAGCAGACGCTGGCGGGCAAAGCGTTGGATTCGCCGCCCAGTTACGGCAGCTTCCTGCAAGAGTCACTGCAGTTGCCGACTTCAACAGACAGCTTCTGGAGGAAACAGCTTGAGGGATTCAAGCCTCATCTTCTCACTCAGCTCAGCGCTGCCAACCCCGAGCCGGAAGCGTTCACAATTTCCCGCAGCATGGCAACTTCCTTTTCAACGATCACGGAACGAGTAAAGGCCCTTGGTATATCCCTCCTGTCGGTAACCCAAGCAATATGGGCAACTGTTCTCAGCTGCCTGTTCCGAAACACCGACATATGCTTTGGCTGTGTTGTCAGCGGCCGATCGCTTGCCCTGAAGGGAATACACGAGCTTGTGGCGCCGTGTTTTAACACTATTCCTGTCCGGGTGGACTTCTCGGATAGCCGACAGAGCATTGATTTGATAAAAAGCTTCCAAACCTTGAATCCAGAGTTGCTGGTGCATCAATTTACTCCGCTCCGGCGGATACAGTCTACGATTTTGAAGGGAGAAATGGGGAGGCTATTTGATACCCTTTTGCTTTTACAGCAGCCGTCGCTGAAGCTTGATGAAAGTGTATGGAGTTTAGAGCGGGATGATGGCGAGATGGATGTGAGTTCTCTCTGCGTTCTCTCTGGACGTCAGAGGAGTGATGATGTTGACCTGTAGTACAGATACCCGTTGTTTGCGAGCTGATGCCTGATACCCATGATGATTTACTCACCGCTAAGTTGCATATAGAAGCGTAAGACTATGTTGGTTCCGATACGGTGACCCTGCTAACTGATTGATAGGCATCGATTCCCGAGAGGAGTGGCGGAGTTGATTCTCGATTTGTTTTCTTACGTCATCGAAACCACACTTCAGTTTCCCGCTTCGGCTATCCCGACGATGGATAATTTGCCAAATTTCCTGAGTGCCAGGTTGCTGGAGCTGCCGTTCGAAGAAGCTGCAAGAGCCACGGATGTGGAAGTTCAAGAGCCGGCGACTGAGCTGTGGACCCCGACCGAATCAGCTATCCGAAGCGTCATTGCGGGTCTTTCGTCGGCGAAACTCGAGAGAATCCGCAGGTATACGACCATCTACCAGCTTGGACTGGACAGCATCAGCGCCGTTCAGGTGGCTTCGCTGTTGAGGAAGCAGGGCCTCGATGTCTCTGCGAGCGATGCCATCGATCACCCGACCTGTGAGAAGCTGGGTCGATATTTGGACAGCCGCACTCAAAACGGAAATGACGTCAACGGGCATTCAGAAGCCGGCGTTAATGGCGTCAACCATATTTCAATCTCCTTTGATATCGACGAGTTCCGGACCCAGATCCTTCCACAGCTGGAGAGACAGGGGTGGGCTGCTGAAACTCTTGAAGAGATCTTGCCATGCACCCCACTACAGGCTGGCATGATGGCGCAGTTCCTGAAGTCTGGAGGCCACGACTACTTCAATTTCTTGGAGTTCCACGTTGAAAGCGGTGTTTCTGAGACAACGCTGGTTGAAGCTTGGCGCAGAGTCCGTGACGCTTATCCCATTCTCCGGACGGGGATTATCTCGGTTGAGCACGATGACTTTCCGTTTGCGATAATCCAGCATCGTTCCGACCAGCTTTGTTCGACTGTTGATCTTTCTTCCCAAGATGAGGGCCACAACTTCGATCCTGAGAAGTGGAGATTCGATGCTGCCCGCGAGGCTTTACGGGACCCAAGATTTGGGCTGTGGCGCGCTGCAGTTGTCGAGAGGGTAGATCACTGTGAGATGCACCTAGCCATGCATCACGCGCTGTACGATGCCCAATCGCTTCAGGGGATCCTGTCAGATCTGGCGAGGGGTGTGAGGGCAGATGGCATATCGCAACCTTCAACTACCCGAGAGGCTGTGGTGGATATCCTGGTCCAGATACACACCGGAAGGGACGGCGCCGAAACATTCTGGCGAGAGCAGGCCAAGAAAGTTGTCATCAATGGATTTCCCGTTATGACGCCACTCCGGGAGACAACTCGCAATATCCTAGTTCAATCGGCAACGAGTAATGCGCCATTCAAGTCCTTGGAGAGCGCTGCCTCGGCGTCTGGATACACGCTCCAGGCAATCCTACAAGCCGCGTGGACGCGTGTTCTGTCTTCTTATCTTGGGGAGAGCACGGTGGTTTTCGGAGTTGTTCTCTCTGGGCGAACCACGGACGCAACTCAAGCTGCGGTGTTTCCCTGCATCACGACACTACCGGTTGTGTCGACAAATGTTTCATCCAATCGCCGGTTGTTGGATGACATGCTCGGCTATAATGCGGATCTTTACAAACAACAGCATCAACCATTGACGCAGATACAACACTGGCTTGGTTGCAGTGATTCGAGGCTGTTTGATACGCTGTTGGTGTACCAAAAGTTCAGCATTGACACATATGAGGCCAGGCCATGGAGGATTGTCGAGAATCAGGCAACCGTCGACTATCCCGTGTCCATCGAGGTTGAGCCGATGCAGGACGGCACTCTCAGATACCAAATAACCTACTTCGACGACGTTCTTCCAACCGAACAAGCTCATATTCTGCTCAAGCAGTTTGATGCCATTATCCAACATTTGGCATTACATCCGGACGAAGAAGAGGCGGATCTCGTGGGGTCTTCCCCTGAGATATTCTCACTCCTGCCGGCTGCGCAACCCGCCCTCCCGACTCCCGTACAAACCCTCCACCAGTTTGTCGAGTACCAAGCTATCGCAACCCCAGCGAAAACTGCGCTTCACTTTGTTGATGGGTTCGACGGCGACACTACTGTTTCGCGAAAGTGGACATATGCGGAACTCAACTCAAACGGAAACCGAGTCGCGAATACCGTTCTTCCCCACGTCAAAGTCGGAGATATCGTGGCCATCGACTTCGACAAGTGTCCCGAGGCGTATTTCAGCATTCTTGGTATCCTCAAGGCGGGTGCAGCATTCGTGGCTCTTGACCCGGGGGCACCGGCGGCAAGAAAACAATTTATCCTTGAGGACTCAGGGGCATCGGTGCTTCTCACCTCCAGGACGGAGCTGGAATACCGAGTTTCAGTGCCGATTCTGAAAGTTGATGAAGAGTTGTTGGGAGACCAATCCCCCGACCTGCCTCTTACAGGCAGAGACATCGAGCCTAGCGATGTGTGTTACTGCCTTTACACATCCGGCACGACGGGAACGCCCAAGGGCTGCGAGATCACACATGACAACGCAGTGCAGTGCATGCTTGCATTCCAGGAAATATTCGAGGGCCACTGGGAGGAAACATCACGATGGCTGCAATTCGCCTCCCTACACTTTGACGTGTCAGTGCTCGAGCAATACTGGAGTTGGTCCGTTGGCATTACCCTTGTCGCCGCTCCGAGAGATCTCATTCTGGAGGACCTTGCCGGGACGATATCAAGGCTGGAGATTACGCACATTGATCTGACGCCGAGTCTCGCAAGGCTAATTCGTCCGGAAGACGTACCCAGTCTCTGCAGGGGTGTGTTTATCACGGGTGGCGAGTCCCTGAAGCAAGAAATCCTTGACGCGTGGGGGTCGAAAGCCGTGATCTACAACTTTTACGGCCCTACAGAAGCGACCATCGGAGTTACGGTGTATCCTCGTGTCCCCAAGAACGGCCGATCATCAAACATCGGGAGACAATTCATCAATGTTGGATCCTACATCCTGAAGCTAGGCACGGACTTGCCTGTGTTGAAAGGGGCGGTTGGCGAGCTCTGCGTATCGGGGCGACTGGTTGGCAAAGGGTACCTCAACCGCGATGAGCTCACGACGGAGAGGTTTCCCACTCTGCAACACTTCGGAGAACGAGTCTACCGCACAGGTGACCTTGTTCGGGTTCTTCATGATGGTTGTTTTGATTTCCTGGGGAGGGCAGACGACCAAGTCAAGCTTCGTGGCCAGCGCCTCGAGATAGGGGAGATCAACCACGCAATCAAAACTGGTTTGGGTGAGATCAAAGATGTTGCGACGTTCGTGGTTCGGAACGAGCAGAAGCAAAAGGACTTTTTGGTGTCGTTTGTGGTCACTGAGCAAAGGAAGATTGGTCGCGAAAGGCACTTGGAGATCACCCAGTCACGCGAAGCCTCGGGCCTTGCGCGACGTGTAAGACAAGCTTGCCGATCAAGATTGCCTGGATACATGGTTCCGACATACGTATTCCAGCTGCCATTTATTCCGCTCTCGCCGAACAACAAGGCCGAAGTCAAGGAGCTCAGGGGCCTGTTCAACAACCTCTCACAGGATGACCTGGTCTCGTCATCGTCTACCGCCGAGGGCTCACCGGCACAGCTGAGTGAAGTGGGAAAGAAAATCGCCTCGGTTATTGCGGCTCTCAACTCCATGGACGTTGACAGGATTTCCGCGTCTTCCAGCATATTTGAGCTGGGGGTTGACTCCATCTCGGTCCTTCGCTTTTCTCGCGAATTGAAGAGAGCCGGTCTCTTGCAAGCCAGCCCAGCCCAAATTCTGCGATACCCCGTCATTGAAGACCTCGCACATATCCTGGAAGCACCAAAGCCCCCATCGACCAATGCATTGGTTGCGGCAGCGCGTCAAATGGTGCATGCATGTGCTCACCGACACAGAGCCTATGTCTGTCACGAGCTTAGCATCAAACCGGACCAGATCGAGTACCTCGCGCCTTGCTCGCCGCTGCAGCAGGGCATGATATCGAGATCGGCGACTGATGGGGCGTATTTCAACGCTTTTCGATTTCGACTGAACGCAGACGTATCCACCGTACGGCTGCATGAGGCGTGGCAGAGGGTAGTCGAGTCAACGACAATTTTGAGGACGGCCTTCATCAACACTGTTGATGGGTGTGTCCAGGTCGCAATAAAGAAGTTTGAGCTGGTGTGGGAGGAGGTCACCGTTTCTTTCGAGGAGAGGGACAAAATCTTGAACGAACGACATGACGCTTGGATCGCCCGGAATCAGGACTCGGTGGCTCAGCCGTGGGAGATACTCGTTGTCAACGGGGAGATCGAGCGGATTCTAGTCCTCCACATCTTCCACGGGCTTTATGATGCCAACAGCTTCGAGCTCATGGTTAACAATCTCGCGCATGAGTACTCGGCATTGGGTTCCTTGACGAATGGGTTATCGCACGGCGAAGATGCCCCTTCATTCTTGGAGGCTTTGTGTCACGGCCCGCTTCAGAATTTCGCAGGCTCCAAGGATTTCTGGGTCAACCACCTCCAAGGGGTTGATCCTGCGGGAAGCCAGTCTCCCGTTACGGGCGTGTCCAGCCGCGAACGCAGACTATCATTTCCGGGGCTTGAGCGGTTGAGATCATCCCTTGCAGTCACTCAACAAGCAATCCTACAGGCTGCATGGGTGTGGACACTTGCAAAATATCAGGGCACAGATCCAACAATCGGAATTATTGTCTCGGGACGCACAATCGATATGGACGGAGCGGATGGGGTTGTCGGACCGCTGTTCAATACGCTGCCATTTCACGCGAGAGCCCTCCTAGGAGATGCACTCAGCTGGGCAGAGTTGGTGAAGAAATGCCATGAGTTTAACACCGCCGTGCTGTCGTTTCAGCACGTCTCCCTTAGAGATGTCCAAAAATGGTGCTCAAAGGGCAAGCCGTTGTTCGACACCCTATTCTCCTTCCAAAGAGACGATGGCACGGCGGCAGGGAGAGGGCTGTGGATGGAGATCACTTCGGACGAAAATGCAGACTACCCCCTTGCGTTAGAAGCCACGTTGACATCTAACGATGAGTTAAAGCTGCTCCTCGTCGCACAGGGCGAAGATGCAAAATTGGCGGTGCTGATGGATGACCTGGACGCGGCGTTGGCGGCGATGGTCGAGGACAGCACGCGCGCCATCTGGTTGGACACGACTATGTTGAATGGGGCGGGGGTTCACACAATCAGTTTCGACGGGAACGGTACCTCGAAAGCATCGCCGATGCAGAACGGGTGGCATTTCGAATGGACAGAAGACGCCACCGCCATTCGAAAGGAGATTGCACAACTTGCCGACGCCCCTGTCGATGTTGTCGCCGAGACAACGTCGATATTCGAGCTCGGACTAGACAGCATCGACGTCATCAAACTATCTGCGCGGCTAAAAGTCCACGGCATCCTGATCAAAACGAGCCAAATCATGGCGGCACAGACAATCTCAAGGATTGTCCATCTTCTGCACAACCAGCTCCCGAATGGACACTCAGAAACAAACGGCCACTCGGCGACTGGAGGGATGTCACTGACGGAACAGCTCAAGCAACTCGACCATGACCTCAGCAGTGTCGAGGCTGTATTTCCCACCACCCCGCTCCAAGACTCGATGGTCGCGGAGATGATCCACTCGGACTTCCAGCTCTACTTCAACCACGACATCCTGGAGATCCAAGCCGAGATCGATGTCCAGCAGCTCAAGGAGGCGTGGCTTACGGTGATTTCGGGCTCTCCCATCCTCAGAACCTCCTTCATTCTGCTTGATGACTCGGATCTTGAGCACGCATACTGCCAGGCTGTTGATAGAGATGCGCACTGTTACCTGGCAGAGGTTGACTTGGAGTCCGTGGATGACTTGGCCAAGATTACGGACGCTGCAGTGCACCGAGCTCGGAAAGCAGGCGGGCGGTCCGACTTACTTCAACTCGTGTTTGCCAGCGTTGATGGGAAGCGATTTCTGGTGCTCTCGATTGCACACGCTTTGTACGACGGCTGGTCGCTCAACCTCCTTCATGAGGATGTCCGAGCGGCATACAACGGGCAGTTCCAACCACGCCCCCATTACGGTGCTTACCTCGATGAAATCACACATTCAAGCTCAGGAGGTTCCTCAAATTTCTGGGCAGGATTTCTGGAAGGTGTTTCTCCTACCTTGATCCCCGAGAAGACCGTCGACAGGAAAGACACCATTTCCAGGGCCGAAGGACCTTCTTCGGTACCCGCAGCGGACATCACATCCTTCTGCAAGGCGCAGTCGATCACTCTCCAAGCCCTCGGCCAGGCATGTTGGGCTGCTCTCTTGGCAAGCCGGACTGGGTCCTTGGATGTGGCGTTTGGGGCTGTCCTGTCTGGGCGTGACTCTGAGGTATCCGAGAGCCTATTGTTCCCGACCATGAATACTGTCGCAATCCGCAGCGTCCTACACGGCACAGTCTCCTCATGGCTGCGCTACATTCAAGATAACGTAGCGAATGTCTCCGAGTTCCAGCATTTCCCGCTTCGGAAAGCCCAGAGGTTGGTGGAAGGGGTCACTGGGCCGCTTTTCAACACGCTGTTCATTCATCAGAGGGCAATTGGCGGGGAGAATGGCGAGAAACCGCTGATGAAATCAATTGAGGGATCATCATCGGTGGGGTTTCCAGTTTGTTTGGAGATGGAGATGGATGAAGATGAGCTCGTGTGGAGAACTGCATGCGATGGGAATTACTTGTCAAGGGGGGAGACATCGCTTCTGTTGAAGGATCTAGACACGATTCTCGGCTACATGCTCCAGCACCCGGGGTCTGATGTCATCTTGTTCTCCGACACAGGGGTCTCTGTCTGTGGCCTGTCGCCGTTCAGAAGCATAGCTGACATCATGGGAACTACAACCATGAACGGATCAGCGACTCGACCAAGTACCTCGCCCTCCCCTCTCGATGAGGCCATCCGATCAACCCTCAGCGAAGTTTCCGGGGTGCCCCCCGAGTCCATCCGACCAACGCACAACATCTATCACCTGGGCTTGGATTCGATCAGCGCGATCAAGGCCGTCTCGCTCTTGCGTAAGAAGGGGGTGTTAATCGCATTCCGCGACATGCTTCGCGCGAAGTCGATCTCTGAGATGGCTCAACTCTCAGCAAAAAAGCGGCCAGAGGATGTGCGGAATGGGAACGAAGATTTGGGCAACGTCATTTCCAAAGTACTTGAAGGCGTCAACGTGGCGTCGACACTCGAAACGCTTCAGTTGGAAACGTCTTCTGTCGAGGACATCCTCCCAGCGACCGTGATGCAGGTGCACATGCTCTCGGTGTGGCAGAACACCAACGGAGGTGTTTTCTATCACACGTTCGAATTCCGGCTCACCAGGACGGTTGAACCAAACGCAGTGTTGAAGGCATGGCAAAAACTGATCGCAGAGACACCAATCCTAAGGACCACGTTTGTCTCGACGCCTTCTCAAGACGTCCCATTATTGCAGATCGTTCACAAAGTCTTACCTAGCAGCCCATACGCATTTATCAAGGTGCAGGAAGCAGAGGAGGGGCACTTGGTGTTGCAGCTGAGGATACACCATGCTTTGTACGACGCAGTCAGCTTGCCCACCATCCTGGACAGATTTGCGGCCCTGAGTGGCGACCACCCGGACACACTTCACCACGTTGATATATCAGCATGGAAAACCGCCGTCGCTGCCCAATTCGACAAACGCCATCGCACAACGAGGAAGGATTTCTGGACAAACTATATGTCCGGAATCGAGCCCGACAAAGCCGCCATTACGCCTAACATACACACCAGCAGGGCTTCTCTCCTCGTGTCGCCCGCCATGAAGGATATCACTTCGCTCAGATCCATCTGCACTAGCAGAGGCATAACGATACAGTCCCTCTTCTTTGCCAGCTACGCGGCCCATCTCGCCTCTTTGTCCTCGCCACAACCAAATGACGTGGTGTTTGGAATCTACCTCGCTAACCGCGCCGAGAACAACCTGCCTATGTTCCCAACTCTTTGTCTCGTGCCTTTGCGGGTCCGCATCAACCAGGGCGATGATTTGATTACCATGGCGGAGAGAATTCAGGACGACTTGCAAACCATCTCAGCGCAGCCAAATGTGGATGTGGGGCTTTGGGAAGTACTGGAGTGGACAAGAGTCAAGGTCGACTCGTTTGTCAACTTTTTGAGTGTTCCTTCGGGATCTGGGAGACTGAGTAGCACTGAAGGGGGTGGTGGTGTGGTGGCATTTGAGGAAATCACGACAGAGGGGTCTGTTGTGGGAGGAGATGAACCGTGGGAGATCCCTGAGGAGATGAAAGGGAATCTGGTGAGGGATGCATATCCGGTAAGCACTGCTTCGTAACCCTCGTGGCTTGAATCATGTGGATGCTGACTGTCTAATAGGATGCCATCGACGTAGAGGTGGCTATTCAAGGGGAAGGAATGATTATTGGTGTATTTGGGTCGCGAGGCAGGCTGGGTGAGCAGAGGGCTCAGGAAATTGTTGACGGCATTATTTTGGCGTTGGAAGGGATTGTTAAGGGATGAGTTTCGTGTGCATTGCATCCAGGGTAGTTGGTTCTCAGTAGGTGTTTTGGAGTTTTGGGGGTTTACTTTCATTATGGGTATCTATTTATCAAGCACGCAAGTCCAATATTCTCCATCGGTACAGCTTGAACTGGTAGCTGCAACTCACACATGATTCCCAAACATGATCCCTACCCCGCTTGGGACAATCGAGCGTGTGAGATGGTTGCGAAGTCCTGCATAAGATAACACAAAGTTAGTAAGGCTTTGGAAAAGGTTTAAGTACAAGTTGGACAAGGTAGCCTGTGAAGTACCTTGTTGGCCGAGCAGGCGTTGACGAATGTCTCTTTCAGCACAATTCCGTCGTTGCTGAGGTTGAAGGGAGAGATAAGGTGTGGATATCAAGCGACTCGATGTAATGGACGGTTACGACCCGTTAGGGGTAATCGTACTCGAGATCGATTGTTGCCATGTCGGAGCCTTCCCGCCTGCATTTCCAGGTCTCGGTACATCAGCCACCAGATTGGGGGTATCGTGTTACCGAGGTCCGTGCGAGTGTGCGTCCGTGAAAGGGAGAAGGTGCGACAGGTTAGGTACAGGGATAACAGGGCGACGAATAGGGAGGGGATGCCGAGGGCAATGGCGACGATGACTTCTGGTGACATGCTTGTGGCAGTGTCAGGAGTGTCGGGGACTGGAGGCATTGGATGATCCGGGAAGAGGACAAAGAGAAGATGGACATTGGAAATGGAAAAGGGGAAGGTATTGGGCTGTGATCGTCATCTTATGTTCTCGATGTTGAACGACACCCCCCTCCGACCAATGTGTGGGCGCTGCAGGGGCGCGGGCGGCACCCTTCGACCAGTGCGACCAGTGCGACAGTAGCGAACGATGCGTGATTGGCTATGGCGACTGGTCCTCCCCGCCGTTTCAACCTGTTCGGCCCAACCCGGGCTAATGCGACAGTGCGACCAGTGCGACCAGTGCGACCAGTGCGACCAGTGCGACCAGTGCGACCAGCGGGCACGACGAGTGCGACAGGGGCGGCCAGCCCCGCATCAAAAGGCAGGGGCGATATGGCAGCCCTCACACCCTGCCCGAATTTCTCATCTGCCATGTCCACCGACCAAAGCACAATGGAGGGCACTCGACCCAAGAGAAGACGCAAGCTGAATTACCGAAAATGTGCGCGTTGTCGGGCTGATAAGAAGAAGGTTTGAACTTGCACCAGTGAACAATTGACTCGTTGAGGACTGACCTTCTACAAGTGTCAGCCCGTGGATCGTATTTGGCCAGGGCAAAAATGTGACCGCTGCGAGGAACAGGAGCTTGAGTGCTCCGGGAACGACACCGCAACTCCACGGCACAATCACCGGGGACATCAACCCACGGGATCTGCCAGCAACTCAAACGTCCCAGGTTCTCCAACAGGGCCATCAGATATCGATACGGAGAGGGAATCCCTCAGGGAGCTGTCCGTCGTCCCCAAATT
>Ga0247760_1001568_pt1 | contig 20551 bp, 12 predicted proteins | sample UWRJL171409R4_FD_179936 | JGI IMG/M metagenome (GOLD analysis project Ga0247760, IMG submission 179936) | Plant litter microbial communities from Arlington Agricultural Research Station in Wisconsin, United States - UWRJ-L171-409R-4 | ecosystem: Environmental > Terrestrial > Plant litter >... | reverse complement strand
CATGACTGCCTACCTATACTTCGTTGCCCTAGCTCAATTTCATACCCGGTCCCTTGGGTGTATGGAGACTGTTGGCCTTCTGCACCCGAGAGAGCACATCGTACAAGTTCACCTGTCCGTACCTGCATTTGGTATAAAAAAAAATGAAATGAAAATGAAAAAGCTCTCTACACGGAAGATACAGTCGTTCTCGAATCTCGAATATATATGTTCTTGGCTGTCAATAACGATCAATCTCAGACAGAGACATGTACGGAACATCCATGGTGAGATGAACCTTCCAGATGTTAACTGAGATGCTCCCCAACGGTACAAAATGTTTCTCTATCCCTCCACCATTACCACCTCTATCTCCTCCAATGTATTACCAAGCCCAAAATCAACACTCTCTGGGCAATATGCACGATGAGAGGCATGTACAGTATTATCCCGCGACTAGGGTTTACAGATGAGCTGCCTCATCAATTCCACCTCGTCCCAGTCCGACTCCCTGATTGTCAGGATATCAAGCGACCACCCGATCGCAGTCTTAGTATCCCGTACGAGGCGGCCAAGGCAGCGACAAATCTTCTTCGGGTACATACCTTCCGTGGTCACCAAAGCAAGACTCTGCTGGTCTAGCAGACTGCCCATTTTCCAGCCCTCGATTCTGCCTCCGGGGTGTGGCTGCCGTACCGTGTAAAGATCCATGAATCGGAAGTGCTGAACTCGCCGGAGCCCTTCGCGGCTCGAGCAGACCACCCGAGCATACAGCTCAAAGATTACATCTTCTTTATTGGTAGCGACTTTCTTGGCCTGGTTGAGCATCTCACCGATACGGAAGCAAGTCCGTACTTTCGTTTCGGCGGATACACCGGCAATTGGAGACTTGCCCTTTACGGGGTCCTGGAACTTGGGTCTAACAAATGGCCGAGGGTCATCTATGGTATTTTGGGTCGTGGTTTGTGTCCACTTGGGCCCGATGTTCGAGGAATCAGGTTGTCCAGAGACATGACTGAGCTTTCGTGCGTCGCATAGTGAGTAATCCTTTGGGTGGTCGGGTAGGGACGCAAAGATTTGATCCCAAACAATGTCATGGTCGAGGAGATCGACTTCTTGGTTCTGCAGTGCCTCCTTTGGCGACTTTCCGGGCGTTGATCCGCGTAGGTTTGGGTCAAAAACCTCATCCGATGAAATGAAACTCATGCCACGGATGATGCTAGATGGTGGCATTCCCGAAACACCTGTCGAGGCGGTTGCTGGGGCGGTCAGGTCGGCGAGTTGGGCGAGATCTCCCTCCTCGGAAGGGGTCAAGGTGAATTCATCGTCACGGTTGCTAATCGAAGAGTTGTTCATGAAATCCCATGAAGACGGCAAAAGATCTTGTATCTCGGTATCAGTCCCAGAAATGGGGCCGTCGTTCAAATAATCTGACCAATCAATACAGCCTATAGGAGAGGAAGTCAAGGGTTCAGAGGCAGGTGGATCATCCTGATCGAGTCGTAGTCTCTTGCGCTCGTGCTGAGTTTCGCATTCATCCAGAGAGCGTCTTGTGTCCGCCGTGGATCTTTCGGATGGTTCAGGGGTCTGGGATTGCTGAAGAGTTGAAGGCGATGAAGCACTAGATCTGTCAGCGAAGGCATTGGCCCTGCGATATAAATGCCTACTCAACGGTCTCAAGCTCCGGAATAAAGCTATGAGCTCTACGTTTGGACATCCTGGGCAGGTCGACAGCCGTCCTACTTCTGATCCAAGACGAAATATGGGCTGGAAGTTGATGATGATCGGGTTAAGCCAGGTGGGTGGAAAGGGCGATGTTGAAGATGACTACTTGAGTTTCGTGCTTGAAAACGGCGGCATTTTGTGAGGTATAAAACCTCTTCTGCACAGCGCGGAACGAAGGATACGAGCACCCATCATCGTGCTTTCCATGGTGTAAGTCATGCCTTCCTCTCCTGCCAAGAGCAGGTGACGGCAGTGGGTGTGGGGGCAGTGGGGGCGTGTATATAGCAGCGTCCAAGGGAGTGACACTGTAACGCGGGGTCGGAGGTTGCGGGGCAGCAGCTCAAGGAAGTGGTTGATTTAACTATCGTGTGATGGCTAGCATTGCAGCTACTTGCTCCACGGTTTACTTTGCGCCACTGACAATTTTCACAGGAGTCTTCAGGAAATGAGATCCGTTCATATGACACAAGAACACCCGTGCACTGTGAGCAACCAAGACAGAGCCGCCCCGCCATCAAGCTCCCGACAGCAAGCAAGTTACCTATCTTATCGTCCGCCTCCTCTCCAGCCTTGCCTCATATTTCGTGGTCAAAGACCTCGAGGCCGGCGCTTTTTCAGGGCTCCTTCAGAGATCTGTCCTGAGATCTGAGGCTAAGCTCGTACGCCTCCAGATCACGACTTCCCAAACTGGCTTATTCTTCCCTCGGACATTCGTCGTTATCGCATCCGACTAGCCCACAAGCAAAAGGAAGCTACGTTGCAGGACACCAGAAACTCGTCGCGACATTTGTTGCATTCACCGAAAGCACTCTGCTCGATCAACAACACCCCTGGCTCAGCTACTTTTTTTTTGGTTTAGCCTCCCTCTCGGATACTCTCCGAAGCTTCACTTGCATTATCCTAGAATCAGCGCTTTGAAGCCATCATGTTTTCCCAGGCTCGTATTGCCCCACACCCTGATAACATTATTGCTAACTATTCCATAGAAAAAGCCCTACACAGCCGTCACCGTTACCGTGGAGCGTCTGACCAGTGATGAGATTCCTGAAAATGATCTTAGTGGTATCCCGGATCTTGTTGAAGTCATCAATGTTCAACCAACCGGGCCCACAGAAGCCGCTCGTGCCATCCGGAAGAAATTAAAGTATGGAAACGTGCATCGCCAACTCCGTGCCCTCACTCTTTTGGACGCTCTGATCCAGAACGCTGGTCCTCGTTTCCAGATAGCCTTTGCTGACGAGCCTCTTCTTGAGCGGCTTCGCTTCTGTGGCACGGCTTCACTTTCTGACCCCGCAGTCAGGAAGAAGTGTGCTGAGCTCTTTCGCAGCTGGGCGGCTGACTACAAAGGCGTCCGTGGGATGGAACAAGTTGTGCGGTTGTATAAGGAACTACCCAAGCGAAAGCAAGTCGTCACCCAGGAGAAGTCCAAAGTCATTAGGGAGACCGAGAACCCCTTTGGTGACGACGAAGACGAAGAGCCTGCAAGCCCTTCAGGCCCCTCACACTCGCGCAAGTCATCATCTGCCATTGGCCCGCAGTTGTCAGGCGCAGTTCAGTCATACAGCTACACGCCGAAGGATAAGAAGCGTGACAAGGACAAGGAAAAGAAGGCCAAGAAGAAGCACAAACCATTCAATCTTGAAGCGGAAAAAGATCAGATGAAGGCGCATATTGCAGAAGCCTCCATGGAGGCCACAAACTTAACGAATACCTTGCAGACAATCAACCGAGAGAGGGAACGGATCTCGGAGAACGCAACTGCGGTGCGACGTTTTGAGACTTGCAAGCAGCTGCGTCGGAAGATTATCAGATACGTAAGTTCATCAAGTGTTGCCGAATACCTGGGGCACTGCGCTAACAGGGCTTAGATCTATCACGTGGAATCGGAGGAGTGGCTAGGAGGCCTGCTTCATGCAAACGACGAACTTGTCCAGGCTTTGATGCTCTATGAGCAGCTAGATCGCTCCATTGATGCTGATAGTGACTCGGACGACGATGTCGCGGAACAGGCCCATCTCTACCGAAGTGAGTGACTAGTGGCCTCTCTTTCTGCATGGGATGCTAACCCATCAAAGTGGCTGCGGAGAAAGCCAAAGGCAAGGAACCTGCGTCTCCAGCATCTCCGCCGTCACCGACTTCACGAGACCGGGGATTTTCGGAGGGTCTCACCTATGGGTTGGCTGGCATGATGCTAGAAAAGCGACCCGCACCACCTCCGCGGCCTTCGGCAGCATCCAAGCCATCGCAATTGGCCAAATCTCGGCCACAGGAGTCATCCGATGATGAAGATGATAACTCGAATGATGAGGAAGATGAGAATGATCCTTTCGCCGACCGCAATGCAGTTGTGACTCCTAAGATGAGTGGCGACGAGTGGTCGCGTTGAATTTATTGAGCAGCCGTGGAGGAGGTTCTTTTCTTCTGTTATCTGTTTCCAGCTTGCTTGCTTCTGACACGGTATAACACATATAGCCGAGGTAGCCTTCATCTTGGATGGGAGTTGGCTGTTTGGTCAGGTAGATTGGCTCACGTTGATTTGGGCGGCGATGCTAGCATTTTAGAGATGGGATACTGATGGTATATCGTAAAGCGAGCAGTGATAGACGGCGTGTAAGCTCTATGGAAATGATGGTTGTGCTTCCCCTCTCAGCCGTGGAACAAGACCAGATACATCAGCAGAGGTTGTGAGCCGTATCGATACTTGAGCAGAAACACCTTCCAGGCTGTAGTAAACGGACCGAAGCCATCGGTGCTATCCTCCAGTCCCGCTATCTCCTCTATCTCCACGTCCCTAGTTAACTTACCTACTGTACACAAAGGCCGGATGTATTGCAGCTAGTAGCACGACAGGGGAACAAATTAGGGCAAACGAGAAGGGTACCTTCTTACGTCGCTAGCTCCTGGCCGTGTCCACTCAAGAAGGCAACTGACACAACCACACAAGCTCTCACCGGTTGTCCTTTCGCGCACATCGGCAGACGGGAGCGACTGGTTCATGCTGCACCGGCCTTCTGACCGGTCAAGGAGGAGCGGAGCCCCTGAACTGCTAAGGACTAGACCACATTGAATGCCGTGTCATGGACGTACAACCACAAACTCAAGTACAGGCGCCACTACACGACGACAGGATGCCATGCCACACCACACCACATAGCTCGCACGATAGGAGGAGGATACACATGGGCGTCCGGCAGACTAGCGGTGGGGGTGGGTCAGGAAAGTTTCTCAAGGTGCAAGTAAACTGGCACTCGGGGAGGGCAATGAGCTGTTCTGGTGCTGCAGTAGGGGATGCTATGCGGCGCGCGTGGCTTTGCTGGTGGCAGATTATTGGATTCGATCGTGAAGAAGGGACAGGGCTGTGAGGGGACAAGATGAGAGAGGCTGAGATAGGTACAGGAGATAGGATAGGATAGCCAGGATGGGATCGGGTAGTTTTGGGTCGTCGGTCGGTCAGTTGGTCATGTTGGTCGAGCGGCCGGGTGTTGTTCTGGTTTGCCCAGTAGAGTTGAAAAGGGGGGAGGGGAGAGGTTTTCCATTGGAGGGTGGTTGATGAGAGAAGCCGGCCGGATGAGGAGGGGAGAGGGGCTGACGCCGTGTTACGCCGGATGGCGGTAGCCGGTCGACGGGTGGATAGTGGAAAGGATGGTCGGTGAGGTGGAGATGGTTGTTGGTTGGTGGTCGGGCCGGTATCCGGACTTCCTTCTTGGTTAGGACAGATGGCCCCGTGTGACCCCCGCCGGCAAAGTGTTTATTACTGCCACCACAGCCCTCTGCTGCTTTTGCGCAGTGGGCGACAAACATGTATGCATGCTGGGAAGAGCGTGATGGCACGTCCACTGGTTCACTGCGGCGAGTGGTCACCCAAATTGGCCCCTGACAATGGATGTCACGCTCACGGCGGCGCTGATCGCTTGATCAGAGAGTTGCCAGCCGCTGGGACGGCGATCGGCGTTCCAGAACGCCCCGACCCTGGGACCAGACAACCTCAACGCCTCATTTTCAAGACACGTGAGGGATGTCCTTTTTTTTTCCGAAATAGAGAGACCAAAAAAAACTCACCAGGCCACCCTCTTACCGGCATGCAGGGTCTGGATCCAGTGATTGCCTCGCTGGCAAAACTGAGACATGGGGCCCATCTGACGCTTTCCGTGGTGTCATGGCAGGTTTCCCAAGAGTTGTTCACCGCTGTCCTGGAAGGTCAAAGGCGGTCCAAGTGGCGGTGGTGTGGGAGCGAGGGTCATGTCTTGGGCACGTCGGAGTCTTCTTCTGGAAGCGAGAAAAATGCCACAGGGCTGGGTGATGGAGGGGAGGGGGAATAATCGATAAAATCGGGCTTTTTATTTTGTTTTTATTTTTCACCTCTGTTCCATTGCACTTTCTGCTGGTTGTCGGACGCGTTCGAGCTGAGCGGGGTTAAAACGGTGTATCGGGCCGGAGACCCCCTTCCTTCCAAGCAAGACTCAACTGGCGCTCAGTGATTTGTTAGTGGACTGCGTCGGTAAGTACCTAGCTCTGGCATTCCGTGGTTGGAGATAACTTTTCCCATCGCCCCAATCAATATCGGGAGCCACAACTTTGTGAGAGAACCGCCCAGAATACACTCGTACGCGCTCTGTAGGACATTTGCCCGCTCTTCGTCATGTACCGGGACTTTAGACGACATTGTGACGAAAACCACCCTCGGCACCTTTGCTGGTTCTTTTTCTACCAGTAACCGATTCGAGATGATGATGCCTGACATATTTTACATTGCCTTCTAAGTAATTGGTATCCGAGAAAGGCCGAACGAAAAAAAAAACTTGCTGCAGCAGTTATACAATATTCCTGCTTCTCACTCGCTGTGGTGACGTTGTCAATTTGTTCGCGTCTACCAGCAAGCTTTGGTTGTCACAAGCCAAGCAAGGTGCATTGGCCTTTAGCAGGTGCGACCTCTGCATGCCGGCGCAACTACACCGAATCCTGATTCTGTTTCTCGGCCTCAATGAAAACGGACAAGATTATTCGATTGAGTTAAAATCGATAAATTCAACTCTGATGAAAACCGCACAATTCTCCCGCCCGGCCATCACATGCCCCGCATGTGGCAGTCCCGCATTTTCCCACCCTCCGTCCCGCCAAACCCGCCACCGTTTGTTGTCGCTTGCTGGTCATCTGAACCGGGCAACGACCTGCCAACTCATCAACCTCTGCCAGGTGAGTAAGGCCATGCACCAAGAAATCAAGCGACCGGCCGGCCACCTTCTCGGCAAGTGCAACTCCCACGCCCGCAGAAAAGCCCAGGCCATGCCAGGCTGAAGCGGCATCGGACACGAGAATCCGGAAAAGCGACGATGGATGCACCTGGCCTCATTTAATTCTACCACTTCGACTCCATTATGATCAATCGCGTCCAGCAGCGTCACCTTCTAATCGGGCACCCGACCTTGCCTTGAGCCAACGACCAATGCCCACCCGAAGGCCACCTCCATCGCAGCTACCGGCAGCTGCGGACATGCAGACAAACCCAATGGGCAGACGAGGCAGGTGAGATGTCATGATAATGGAGTCGGCCGGAACGCAACACATTGAACAGCTGGCGAGGCGGAGCGGGAACCTTCAGATCGCTGTCATGTCATGACACACATTTCCAATCCTCAATCCCGGCCTGCACCAAACCCCGCGAGTTGGGCCCCCATTCCAAGACAACAGTCCTTCACTTTCGCCCAACCCGCTGCCGCGACCTCCGACCGGCCCCTCCATCATCACCGTGGGGATTGCCAGTTGCTTCCCCGGACCAGCCTCGCTGAGCCTCATTGGTCCCTTTATCGTCGCATGCGATTTTATCTCTGTCATCTCGACGTGGCAGGTCTTAGCTCCTGGCTTCCTCCACCCCGCGCCTTCTCAAATCAAAACTGTTTGAATCTAGTCAGGCCCAACCCGCTCCGTAACCGCTCCTGATGATGGACCGCACTACGTACCTACTTTTTCTCCCTTTCCTGCTTTGTTATGCGGGGGTTGCATGTCACCATTCCTCCGATAGGTTCGGAGCCCCAGCAGCAAAAAGAAAGCTACATTGCATTCTGTACGACTTTTGCCTTAGATGCTTGTAGCTGAAGTCACGGGCGTCAGCTGCCAGCGCAGCTTAATCTGTGATTGTACCTGGGTTCGGGCAAACAAAGCTGTGGGGGATTTTTGTTGCAACTGGCTGCCTGTCACTTTGTTGCACACATAAGGGGGCTGGCGAAACTGGGACTTCTGTTTGCCCTGCGATATGATAGCTCGAGTGAGTTGTCTCGTTGGGCAAGGTGAGAAGTGAAGAATCAAGAGCATGTACCTGCAACTTGTTGCTATGTATCTTGGACTCAACAAGTTTCAGCACATTATATTGGGCATTCATACCTGAAGAGGTTATGTGAACGTCCAAAGTCTGGACCATCATCACATCATTTCCCCTCAGCGGCACGGCTGGAGACAGATCTGCGTCCTATCACGACTTCTGCTGTCCGAAGCTGCCGTCGAGGTGGCTCGCAACACTGTAACCTGACTGTATCCTCTCACACAGCGGCTCTTTGCTATAAAGTCTTGGCTTTTCGTCGTACAGCGCGGATAGCGCTTGTTCGATGTCGCGCGTGCATGATGGCATGCCCCTTTTTGTGCGAGTGCATTGGACTACTGCGCAAAACCCTTTTCGCATGTAAAGGCCCAGGATTCCCACACCCAGCAGAACATGGATTCCGTTTGCATCGGAAGTGATCCTCGTGGCCGTTTCCATCTGAAGTCGGGGGATGTGCCCCCGTTTCTTGAGAGACGGAGTCTATGGGGCACCCCGGAGAAGACAAGGAGGTGTGAGTTTGAAGGATAAAAACGTCTTTCTTTTTTTTCTTAGTCTTTTCTTTTCTTTTTCTTGTCTTTTTCCAATATTAATCCCCCACTGTTCCAGGGGTTCATCCTCTGGACCCACCCCCGCGTTTGTTGTCAACGTTACGAGGCATGATATATCCGTACCCCCAACCCACGACAGTCTCCAGGGGCGAAACAGAACGAGCCCAAGCGTTGGGGTAAAAAATAGGGAAATGAGGACAAACCCGCGGGGTATTAGCCAAAATACCAAACGCCCGGGTGACTTTCGCGTTTAGATTTCAGAGCCGGGGCGGATCGACGGAGAGGCATGCGGGTGGGCGGGCGGGCGTAGAAGCGAACAGGGGTAGGAGTATCGGCAACGGTTCACAGGCGCGGATGTGAACGTGGGCGTGGGCTGGGACAGCGAGCGGATGGGCGGACCTGGGGTTGCGCGGCCTTCGAGAACAAATTGGTGGGGATTGGGGATTCGGTCCGGTTTGTCTTGATTGTGTCTTGGGATATGGGCTTGTTTCTCTATTTCCGTCTTTTTCTGCCCTTTTCTCCCGGTGTCTTATTTTCTCGCTTTACTTTTGATCCTCTTGGGCCATTAAGGCTACTACCGTCCCTGATATTTTCATGGGGCAAGTCCCGGGGTGGCATTCGTTCGTGGCCCACTGGTTGAGTGTGAGGCCTTTGGAAAGAAATTTATAATGTCGATGTTATTCTTCAGCTGGGGTAAAGGGCTCTCCAACCTCCGCCCAGGCCAAGGCTTTCAACTTTTCTTGCCTCTAGCAAGCTCATTTGCCGATGGGTGTGTCGTATGCTCCCCCATGTTACAAACGGATGGAGTTCACGGCAGTCTAGAACCATGGCAACCGGTCCGTCGGAGAAATTATTGAATAATGTAGGAGAGGAAGAATGGGGAAGGAGAAAAAAGGTTTCAGGGGTATATGGATAAAGGCGAGGCTGCATGCGCCATGCCCACGTGGTCAGGGGGCGGCGCCCAGAGACGGGAAGCGGGAATCGGTATGCGTTTTTGGCGGGCGGGATCTATAGTAGTCGGTGAGAGTTCTCGACTTTTTTTTTCTGATGATATTGTTGTCAATATTTGCTTGGGGGTTGGACAGAGGGGGCTTGTTTGTGTGCATTGGTAGGTACCAAGGTACCTAGACGACGGCGAAGTCTTGTTTCCGTCTTGAGGGAGAGATACCACGAGCTTTTGCCGTGAGCTTAGCAGGGTCCAAAGCGGATGCTAATCTCCCAAGGGGAAATTCCATCGGAACTTCGCGGAATATGGTTCAACGACGCCCACCTAACGCTCGCCAAGGTTCACTTTAGCTCGCCTTAAACATCTTGATACGGCCCGTGCACAGATCGCCGTTGCCCCACATTCCCCAGATTCTGGGGCAACCTAGCCATTCGCCGATGCCAAGACCGGTGATTCATCCTCGCATTCCGAGTGACTCAACTGAAAATGGGTACTCACCAGTAACTGGTGATTGTATCAGCACACGTATTACACCAGACATCTATGTCTAGCTTCAAAAAGGTCATGTGCGCAGTCGCAGCGAGTTACGCCGTTCTTTCCAGCTCCAGCCTCGCGAATTGCTCCAATTCTAGATCAAATTCACCAGTGGCACTATATCCTTAACTGTAGTCTCACATACTACCACCACTTTCTTCTTCTCACATAAAATGATTCCCCTTCGAGGTTCTACACCCAGATCGCCAAGTCAGGCCGTTCGGGAGGCCCCAGCATCACGGGTGGTTCAGAAGCCGGTCCCACAGCGCGAGACACAGGACGCACGGGGCTATCAGGTCGAGCAGCTGAGGCGAAGATATTCACCCAAGGAGTCTGAACTGGCAAACGGCGACGCCTCTCTCTTTTTCTACTTGAAGCCGTCGGATCCTGATTTTCCTTTCGACCTGGACTACCTGGAGCTCGACCTGCGTATCCCCGCATCTTATCCCGTCGAAGCCCCTGAGCTCCTTGTCAAGAATAGCGATATTCCGCGGGGCTTTGCCATCAACATCGAAAAAGGCTGGGACCGGCTGGTCCGCGAGAAGCGGGGCGCCACGCTGCTGACGCTGACAAATGCATTGGACAAGAACCTTGAGTCGTTCTTGTCGGAGCAAAAGGCCGAGACCGTCAAGCTAGTAACCTTTAAGGCGTCAACGCCAGAGCCCGCATCCAAGGCTCCGCTTCCCGCCCCCAAGCCGGATGCGACCGAGGCCCGTAGGTCATATGTTCCGAACGAGTCATTCTCCAGGGACCAGATCTCCCAGGCAAAGGCGAGACGAGCTCAGGAGATCCGGCAGCTCGAAGCCCGCATGGGCCGGATGCCATTATACGAGAAATCCAGCGATGGCGTTATTTACACTTTGCCGTTGGAGCCGAAACGCAGAACACAGCTTCCAGCGGGACTTCAGCAGGTCAAGTCTGTCCAGCTGATTATCCCCCTGCTCTATCCCCTTCAACCGCTTAGGGCCCTCCTGAACGGGGTTGAATCGGAGGATGCTGAGCCCCTTGAGGAGTTGTTCTCGACGAAAGCCACGGCACAACAACAAATGACGTTGATGAGCCACGTCAATTATCTTGCGCAGAACCTGCACGTTCTCGCAAAACAAGCACAGACGCCCGCTGTTGACACTCCCGCTGCGGAGAAGCCGTCCAATGTAGGGGCTGAGGCGGAGACAGCAGAGCACTCTTCTACGCTAGACAGCGGGAAGTCACACATCCATGTTATTCCCCGTCCACCGGAATGGGCACAGGCCTTTGATCCGCATGGCTCGGGATCTTCAGACGAAGAGTACTCGGATGAAGGTGACGAGGAAGGCTGTGGAGTCGTCATCAAGGCAAAGGGCGCCGGACAACCAGCGGCGCCGACTTCGACGCCTGAAAGGGGGACTGCAATGTCGTTCCCTTCGGTCGAGCTCCACGGTATTGAACTTTTACAAGTGTCAATTCTGAGCCTTAGCGTCAAGTGCGAACGCTGCAAAACGATTAACGATATCACGGGCCTCAGGGGCAATGTGGAAAAGACCAGCAGCTGCAAGAAGTGCGCCATATTGTTCGCAGTGACGTTCCGCCCGGAGCTGGTTCACCAAAACTCGACGCGGGCGGGCTTCATTGATGCAGCAGGCTGCACAGTATCGGATCTCCTACCCTCAACCTTCGTTCCCACGTGCGGGAACTGCTCCACCCCAGCCCAGGGGCTCGTCTCGGTCCGAGGAGACGCTACGACCAACGTGTGCCGTGAGTGCCACGGCCGCTTTACATTTAAGATTCCGGAAGTAAAGTTCCTCGCCTACGCACCCGGGATGGCTCGTCAACCACCAACCAGCAGCGCACGTCGGCGGGTCGAGAAACTAGGCCTCCACGCGGGCGAGGCTCTCCCTGACCGTGGAGCGTGCGGCCATTACAAGCGCAGCTACCGTTGGTTTCGTTTCTCGTGCTGCAGCAAGGTATACCCATGCGATCTGTGCCATGACGCAGGCGAAGAGCACATCAACGAGTGGGCTAACCGCATGATCTGCGGCTGGTGCTCGCGCGAGCAAAATTACAGTGTTGAGAGCTGTGCATTTTGTGGGAGGAGCGTTATCGGGAAGAGGGGTAGCGGCTACTGGGAGGGCGGTAAAGGGACTCGAAACCAGGTGCTTATGCGAAGGGGGGATAAGAGGAAGTATCGACGGATTGGGGGGTCTGCAAAGGCAGAGTGACCTGTTCCCGGCCCGCGCTGTGATGGGCAATGTAGTTGAGGATAGATAGATTGGCAGTGCAAGTGACAGAGTGGAAAGATGTCGACCCGGACACTGCCGCGCGCAAAGGGTAGATGAACGGGCAAGCAAACGAGTCAGATGCTGAAACGGACCTCGAGGCTGCAGAGCAACCAGACGGTCCCCCTCCCCAACAAACTCCAAGAGAAAGAGATACCTCTAACGATGTAATGAGTACTTTTGTCTCCGGCGTATCGTGTATACGATACTGAAGTCTATTGCTCCCTTTTCACCCCCACAAGGCTGAAGCCTGCACTGCATGCAGGTGATGCGATGCCAGCGCGATACCCCGCTGCATGGCGTCTCGCTTGCTTGTTTGCTTGCCTCGACACACGCAGTGTAGTGGTTTTGGAATGTCTTGTTTCGTGTATTCCATCCTGTTTCCATGCATGCATGCCCGTCTCAGTCTGCCTACCTATTTATCATCTGTTGTCAACTAGTTACCAATTGCATCTTAGACCCCCTGTTTATCGACCTCCGTAGCCGCTATCAGTGACAATGGTAAACGTCAATGTCAATTCTCAATGGTCACCTATCCCAGAGCAGGCCAACCCGTCGCATGTTACAGCCGTGCGGCAAAACCCAAAACCGTAGATGCGCCCGGGGAATTTACACCCCATATGTGGATACATATGTGGATACCTAGGTATCTTTGGAAAATATCGGTGATGTGATATGGTTGGTGGTGATGTGGGTGATTCGGTGATTGTCTTTTTCACCTCATCACCATGTAAAGAACCCTGCGGGGCACTGGGGAGGGCGGATCTATGGAAAGGGCTAGTTATTACCTAGGTATAGCCCTGGCTTGCTGGTGTGATGTGATATGTGTGGCTGCAAGAGAACTGCGTGCTGGGGAAAGCTGGCGGAAGCGGTATAAGCGCCCAGTACGAATAGGTTGATGTTGGCCATCGTCTCCTCATGTGAATAACTTAGTTAGCCGCCGGCGGCTCATCATATAGGGTACGCGCGCTTTGCTTTTTGAGTCTTTCACACACACACACACACACGGAGTATACCACACACATTCTAGACGTAAATATCTTGTGGCTTTTTTGATACAGCGTGCAGAGGGTAGTAGTATATGGGTATTTGGTATTGGTATGAGGATATTATATTTGCCGCGCTTATATTCTGTCATGTTTGTGTTCCCCTGCGCATGCATGCATGCGTGCATGGGTAGGTAGGTATGTATTCTATGTTACAACTGCAGACTACGGATAGTTAATGCAGGCGGATATATCACCCCGCGCGCCAAATCTCAATACCCAGTTCGCTACCGCTGGCGCGGGTCCTGTTCTTGATTGGGGGAGTTACCCTTTAACCTCAATGTTCGACGGGAGATAAAGAAGACAACTGTGTCTCGGCCCCCAAGAGGGGTGGTTCAGCTTGTTTCGTAGCTGCTTTGGACTTGCATTGCGTGAGGCGAGATGGGATGGGAAGCAAGCGCCGGGGTTGAGTTTGTGATTTGCAATGGAGCTGATGCTCACACCACAACTATTTTTTCGGAGGCATTGTCTTTCCTTTATTTTATTTTATTTTATTTTTATTTTTTCGTCTTATTCTTTCTCCATTGATTGACTATCGTTTCCCCCTTTTACGTTCCTTCTTTACCCTCCCACTTGAACAAGTGTCTTTGTATGCATGTGTGTGATTGGCTGTTGCAGGCGGTAACGGCAGCACGGAGTATTCGTAGAAAGCTGGCTGACAGACAGACAATTGTTCTCAGGCCTGGCGTTACCAGTTTTATGATTTGGGGCATGCCCTAACGGAGCAAGAAATGGAAACGTACTTTTATTCATTTTATCGATTTATAACTCATTTCTCTTTTTCCGATTCCCTTGATGCTTCCCGCCAGCCCCCTGTCGAACAGGTGCTAACTAGGTACCTAGCTGGCTGTGACGAGAAACCGCAGCAGCGTGGTATTGTGATGGGAAACGGAGGCCCAAACAATTGTCATGAATCCAACGATTAAATAAAAATAAAATAGAAATAGAGAATTTAGTGTATTTTTATTCTCTCCGTCTCCGTTCCCATGATCCTTACAGCGCGACGGAATTAGGGAGCCTCTGCACCAGGATTCACCACGTAATGAGTCTCTCAGCGAGATCAAACGGCCCCGCTCGTTTGCTCACCGAGTTACCATTCCTCCCGTCCCCTTAGGCCCGGCCCCAAAAACGCTCGCGGACTGGAACTCACACCAGCCAGTCAGCTGGCATTGCGGTGAACGCTCGGTCGGTTTGTTGGATTCCGCCCCCGGGCTGCTGGCTGTGTGGGGGAAGGGGGATCCTGGACGTGTACCCCACATTCAGCTTGACCTGTCTTCTTAACGGCGTCCCCACGCTGAAATACGGCAGGCAGAAAGTCTTCGAACCATGGAATCCAGCCGTTGATGTAAAACGGCTTAGGAAATGGTCATGACCTGATTTCTATCCGACTTCTTGTGCCGTGTTTGGGCGATGCGACGCTGGTGAAGAGGAGAAATGGACGTTTATGGACGAGCATTGATCCTGTCTTGTCACGCTCACCTCAATCGAGAGGCTCGAGATGCGCTGCTGTGGGGCAAGTGCTTTGGTTGCGCCCCATGTTGCACAAGTTTGCCAGCTGACAAGGCGGGATCGTCGCTGTCGTCATTACGTTGCACCTCAGTTTATCTGAAATCTAGCATCTACGCTGTTTTCATCGACCCTAGCGCCTCTACACAGACGATATGCAGAGGGGATAACCCTCTTGAGAGAGACACGTGGTGTGCAACTCTCTACACTTGGGTACGAATTACTCTCGCCTAGAGAGGTGGTGTATAAATTCCTACTGTCAGGAGACCGCCTTTTCGGCACAGTGAAAAAAAAAAAAAACGCTTTGACAGCGGCTTCAGAGATACCAACCGTGTTCCCGGCCGCTTCCCACAAAACCGTCCATGTCTCTCCTCAGGTAGGTGTGTCAAGCTCCAGGCCGCATGCCAGGCCGCAGAACCTGTCCAGTAGGAAATGTCGGCTGTCTGGGGAAACGGCAGGTGCACTGGGGCCCCTCCCAGGAATCAATGCGCAAGTCATGACACGACAAAAGACGCGCTTTCCGTTGCTAGGATCGCATCTGTGCGATCGCATTGCCTGCCGGCTGGAGCGGGGTCCATTCTCGATGATTTCTGCCCTGTCAAGATAGAAAAAAATCTATTTTGACTCCCTGACAAGACCATGACAAACCGCAAAGGGATGCAATGACTGAACGCAGCACAAACAGTAAGTATGGAAGTAATTTCTCTTCCCCAGATTACCGCATGAAATATTCTCCGGATTGTCACCCACCTGAGGCATTGGGCATGGGATAGGGGAACGCGAGTTCGGATGGTTGAGGGCCGGAGCCGAAGTCGTTCATGCAGCGCAGATCAACTTGGCAACTTCTGTTCTTGAGAAAATAAAATTGATCTACAGAATTTATCTTTTTATTTTCTACTGTATGATTTTATTTTGCCGGTGGTCGTCCGATATCTGTGGATTTCGCACAGGGATATGCACCGATCATCGCATCATCGTCATCGGGAGATGCTCAAAACTGGTGGAGCCTCATAGCGACCTCGGTTCAAGGACCAACAGCAGCTCAACAGCTGAGCAGCTCCAGTCTACGTATCACAGGGCTTGTCATCTTGCCGATCCCTTGCTCTGAGCTGTACGATCGAGATGTAGTCTGAAAATAGCTATCTTCCGGTTTTGCGGTAGCATACCACACTACAGCGTGGAGAAAACAGGGAAATTTCCCAAGGCGCTCCAGGATAACTAAACCATCCCTGGCCCATGTTGATGAAGGCGCAACCTGGGGGTACAGTGCCTAGGTACTTCCCATCCTGGAAGTCGAAGTATCGTGACCTTTCAACGACCGCAACCCCTTGGTAAATCATGAAGCCCGCAAGCGCGTCAGCTTGGCACAGCTCTGGTGAGACATTCTGAGGCTTCGCTCGTGCTTTGCTCGTGCTTTGATGTGCTTCTAGTTCGCTTCCAGAAGCAAAGTCGAATGACTCGAAGGACGCCTGGACGAGCCCGGCGAGTTGGCTCGGACATTCTCTCAGCAAATCAAATTTCGCCATTACAACGGACTCCTCTTGGCCAGGAGGGTCGGCCGATACAATTCCCCAATCGGCGTTGGTCCCCGTCCGAGAGCGCTGGCGCTGATTCCCCGGATTGCGCTTCCGGATCCTGGCGCTTCGCTTCATTGGCTAGTTTGGGCTTCTAGAACCCAGCACACCTTCTCCCTGATCCATCCTCCAGGGGCAGGGCGGGGCTCCCCTGTGACGTCGCTTGAACTAGTTATGGGGAGGATGGAATAAAAAAGGGGAAATGTATTGCGAATTTATTTATTCTCAAATACACTAGGATACAGCTCATAGAGCTAGGTACCCTTGGCATTCTTGCCTATTTTTGAGGGCTTATGATGGTAACTTGAGGCCCCCCATGTTAGATCTAAGGCCTAAAGAGTTTTTTGGCTTGACCCCTCGCAAAATAACTTCCCAGCTATTCATATATTACACAGGCCTCTACTAAATACTCCCAAGTCCCACGCTAACAATCTTTCAGGGTTGAATTATACACTACTACCCCTACCTAGAATACCCGGGCCTTCGGGGACGCCGTCCCAGGGTTGAGATGGTTGGGAATCGTGGAAGTTGGACTGTCAGAACTAGCGTTGCATCACGAGTCCATGCAGCTGCTCTATCCAGCTCGGACCGGAGGCGGGTCGGTCGCAGTTTCCCCCTCAAGTAAGTGAGTTGAAGCGAGCGATTGAACATTTACTCTGCAGGGAAAGAGATCGGCCGAAGATATTTACAAGGTTTTCCACTGGAAGCTGTCGTTGTCGTCACATGTCTCCGAAAATTCCCACCGTCCACTCCCGAACCCACCTGAACCACCCTCTGACGTTTGCCCCTTTACTGATGCATCAATGCTTATTCGTCCATGTCGGCCACGCAATGAAAGGAAGGGTGTCCAGAGATGAAGGAAGTGGACCAAGGCACGCCAGGGTGGTTTGCATCTGTAATTTTTTTTTAATTCCCTTTACCCCTAGACCAGAGGCCGGTTTGTGCCGAGGTGGGGCTCTTTGGCATCAACCAGCGACTCGGGTGCGGGCTCGACACTCTCAGTAATGTCGGGTCCCGGCATGTCGGGGTAGCGGCAGAAGCAACAGCACAGGCCGATGAGTCCGGACAGGCCACAGCAGATGATCCAGAGGATTCGCAGCGTGTGCACAATGACCTGGCGCTCCGTCTCGTCCTTGCTCACTTCCTTCAGCATGCGCAGGAATGACTCGGCTGTCACGTCGAAGTTGCCCTTCTGCTGCAGCTCGTTGTCCATCTTGACCGTAAAAACAGCCGTTCCGATGGCAATACCTAGGCACATACCGGCCGACTTGGAGAGTAAGCCCATTGCCATGGAGTGCCCGTTGTCCTCCTTCTTGGTGGTTACCAGTAGGCCCATATTCAGAGCCGAGATGACGATACCAGCCCCGAGCCCAACGCCCATGTTGATGAAGATGAGCACACCTAGCGGTGTGGCAGTGTCGAGGAACCACAGCAGACCGATGGAGATGGATGTCAGTGGCCACCCTAGCCACATAGCCCACCCCACTTTGCGTGTCTTGCGCATCAACAGCCCGCACACAATGGCGGCCACGGGAATACAAACGGTCTCGGGGAAAAGAGCAACGCCAGTCAGGAGCTCGTCGAAGCCCCAAACTCCGGACCAGAAGACCACTAAATAGTAGAAGATCATGTTGACACAGATGCCAAAGACGGTTTGCCCCAGGAAACTGAAGATGGTTGCCCACCTCTTGAACAAGCTAGGTCGAAACATGGGGTATTTGGCAAAATATCTCTGATGAAACGCCAGAAGCACAAGACCACTAGTTCCAAGCCCCAGCGGTAGCATAGCTTGCCAGGACATCCACGGGAAGAATATGCCCGACATGGTAAACGGCATCAGAACTGCCACTGCTGATGGGATGAAGATCAAGATGCCCACCCAGTCAACCCTTCCGAGACTCGCCAGTGTCCCATCTGGCGGATGGTCGAATCCAAGGAAGAAAGCCAACCCACCAGCCGTCACTGCGATGGGCGGTAGGTTAAGCCAAAATAGCACCCTCTGCTCGACAACGATTAGCTCTCGAGGCCGAAGTAGGCCATTTCAAGTAACAAACCCATGAGGACTCCCTGATGGCGGTCGCGCCTACAAGCGGACCAACAATCAACCCCAATGCTTGAATCCCATTTTGCACTGTCAGCCAGACTGCCCTATCGTGGACTTCAACCAAGTCGGTCAAGACCAAGGCTGAGAGCACGGAGCCGCCCGAGGCAAAGCCCTGAAAGCCGCGTCCTACCAGCAGCACAGTCATATTCGAGGCCGTAGCGGCAATGACTGAGCCTGCCGCAAACATGAACAAGACAGCCAGGAAGGCCGGCTTTCTGCCAACGGCGTGCGAGACCTCCGAAATGGGCTGCTGGAAAATGGTGGCGCTCAGGAACATGACAGTGCCTATGCTAAATACAGCCGTTTTGCTAGCACTCATATCCCTCGCGATGGCCTGTGGCATTTTGTGGCCTGATCAATGTCCGCTCCATAATACCGCGGTGGGAACACATACCGGGAGCGCAACGGCAATCGACGTAGTGTCGATAGAGAGCATAAAATGCATTATCAAAATGAAGCCATAGATGATCTTGGCTCGCCTCCTGGACGGCTTATTTGCTGGATGAAGCAAGTCCATCCTCGCCCATTCCGCTGTTCGTGTTGATCCCGCTGCTGGATAAGCAGGCCGTCAAGCACCAAGTCGTGAACTGTTTAAACACAAAGCCTAGAAGAAGATTTGCCACGTTTTGGATGGAGTCTAGCCATGCCTCTCGCATTTCGGACACTGTGGCACTGGATTGATTCAGTCGGCGAGCCCCAAGCAAGTTCTGCCATCGCCCTTCTGGAAGATTGTGTGGCTTCTGTCTATTACCTCACTACCGAGCTCTTCGTCGTGTTAGTCTGGCGCCTTTTCTCGGAATACCCGTCAGGGCGTCTCGCCTGACACTCGCTCCTTCCCATCGCTCAGCCTTCAAGGTGCTGTTCCAAACCCAGCAGGCGCCATGGCGTCGCAGCCCACGGATGAACCCCGCAGCCTCGCAAGAATTTTCTCATTTTTTATCCCTTTTCCAAACATCGCCTTCCTCAAGTCGATACACGAGGCATCCACGGCCACAGCTCCGGCACTCCCGCGGAGAATATCACGGGTAGGTCCTTCTTGCTCGGTGGAAGTTTACCATTTTGCTGACAAAACAAAAGTCTGCTACAAGGACGTTGGATCACGATGGATTCGGAGGCGGCCACGTGTGCGAACCGACCCGAGGTCCCCTTTGCCCCTTTTTTGACAGGGTTGGCTCTCTGGGCTCTCATGAGACTGATACTCGAGGCTTTCGTGAAAGCGGTAAACCCCGAGTTCTTCGAGGACCTGAAGCTCGACATCCGTAAAAAGTACGACCTCTACTTCGGAATGTGTCTCGGAACCATGGTCAAAGTAGTGGCAATGACGTCTTGCACTCTCTCGGTCTTCACAACGTCTGCTGACGCAGACATCATCGGTTTCTCTCGCCCGCTCAACACGGCCGAGCAGTGGTGCTGGGGCACCCGCGCCATTATCTACATCCAGGAGTTGCCGCACGTCGCCTCAATTCCCGAACTGATTATCCACCATCTCCTGGGCGTCGCCGGCATGATTGCCATCATGGTCTTCAACATCCCCCGTCGTCAGCTGTACCTGATGTGGGGCACGCTAGTGTCCGAGTTCGTCGGCAACTCACGCCTCTTCCTCAAGTTCCATGGCAAATTGACGCCGCGAATGTTCTGGTGGTTCTCCCTCGCCATGGTAGTCACGATTGTGGGCTTCCGCGTCACAGGCTGTCTCGTTGCACTAACATGGGTGCTTAGAGGCGGCACGAGTGGAGTGGCACTTTTTGTCAATGTCGGAGCCATCACTATCTATCTGTGCTACATGTTCATGATGACCTGGCGGGAGCTGGACCGGGCGAAGATTGTGGCTATCGACAAGTCTCATTCGACTCAACTTATCATTGCAGATAAGTGGAGAGTGAACCTGTATGGTCTTGTTATCGGTTTGGCATTCATGTGGACAGAGCTCTCTGCACTTCTCATCTACGAGGCCGATGGTGAGCGGCTCAAGACCCAGGCTGAACTCCACGACCTCGCCTGGGCTGCCCTTCAGGCTGTCA
>Ga0247760_1001567_pt1 | contig 20566 bp, 9 predicted proteins | sample UWRJL171409R4_FD_179936 | JGI IMG/M metagenome (GOLD analysis project Ga0247760, IMG submission 179936) | Plant litter microbial communities from Arlington Agricultural Research Station in Wisconsin, United States - UWRJ-L171-409R-4 | ecosystem: Environmental > Terrestrial > Plant litter >... | reverse complement strand
TACAAATGGAAGCTCCCTGTGTGTGGGGAGAGCACATGATCCAAGGCCCCTGCGCTCCAGCCAAGCCTGGAGCGGTAAGGCGCCTGCGCGCCTGAGCGCCAAGAACTGCCGCTGCAGTTCGACAGGAGCCAAGATTGTGCAACTTTGCCCCAACTCAATCGAACTTCCAGGTGTCACAATCGACAGAATCTCAAAGATCACACACCTGAATCCAATAAGATCTATTCCGGCCTTGCGCCGAATACTGGAAAGCATGGGACTCGAGATGCTGCGTACATCGTCATATCCAACAGGGGGTGGTCTCTTGGATGCATACTGTACGACACTTGGCAAGCCCACTGGCGGCTGGATCATCAGTTTGTTGACACGACTTGCTGGTTGCACTAGGCTACTACACACAAGGGCGGGCCCTGGAAGGGGCGACTAGCTAGCATCACGACGATATGGCCTAACTTTTTCCTATAGGGTTTTTAATAGCGGCCCAAGACTAACAGGGGCGAGATAACCCTAAACTTTGCTAGAAGAAGCTGGTCACGACGCGGCCTGAAAGACCTTTGATGGAGTTTTGTTTTTGTGTCTTTGAGGAGCAGAGCACTTAGATACACGAGGCGATGGACAGGACTGCACCCATTGAGGGAACACGTGGCATTCCAGCAGATGGCGGAAACGTAGCACGAAAAATACAATCAATCAATCATGCCCGAACAACTTTTCAGGACGCTCCCACCAATCAGACACTGGCGTTCGTCCGCCAGCTCAATACCACACCCATCATCACCAACACGACCATGTCCCGACCACTCTCTTCCCTTCGCGCACCAGGGAAAAACCCGCAACCTGGCTCCCGTTCAGACGCCATCCCCCCCCCCCCCCCCCCCCCGGGCCGAATACCGCGCCTACAATATCCGGCGCGCCATCCGCGATCGCCGAGAGGCACTGGAGGCCGAGTGCCCAACCCTTGCCACTGGAGGCCTGACGGCCTGTACGTGGCACACCAACATCCCATCCAACTCATGGCCGCGATGCGTGGCACAGTTCGATTCACCATGGATTTTAATTATTATCCGTCTCACTGCCCTCTCCAGACCGGGCAATTCTTACCCTTCCACGCCCTTCTATTCCATGTCTCACAGCCATCCACGCGCTCTCTCTCACCAGTTTACGATGCCTAATATTGTGCTTCCCGTGGTGTTCATCATCACATTTGTCGCAATCGCCTTGTTCTCTTCGTTAAAGGGTCTTGGTTACCCAGCCCCCGCCGAGTTCAGCACTGCCACGTCCGAGTGCCCCGTCAATATCCCCGGCTTTGAGCATCACGGTGACTGCAATCTACTGTGTCGCCCCGCTGCATGGACCGATATAGTCGTCTTTTATCTGGGCAATTATGCCGCCCACGCTGCAACGATCGTCACCACACCTGGTGAAAGTCCGGCTCACACTTTGACCACCTTCCTGATAGCTCTGCTCTGGCCGGGAGGGGGCGTGCGCAAAGGCCTAGAGGCCATCTTCAGCGGGGCAATATTCGCGCGTACCGACCTTGAGAGAGCGGCACGTTCAGGCGCGCTATGTGCAGTGGTGAAACGCCCGGATGCCGGAACGGCGTATCAACTTACTGCAACCAAAACCGGTCATCTGCAAACCTCCTACGGCACAGTGCCGCGTTACGCCGAAACTGAATCGCAGCGAAGGTCGATCCTTGATGCTTCCCCGCGGCGAAGGAAGGGAGCGAGCTTCTGGTCAACGAGGGTCCATGGATTTTGTTCGCTTCCGGAAGGGTACGATCTCGTTATGGTTCCTCCGTGGGCGAAGTTTGAAGACGACAAGGACCTCGCCCCCTTTTACCGCCGCATGTGGCCTTTCACTTGCGGATCCCGCCCCCCTGACCCTCATACAACTATCTGCAGCAGCCATAGCCTGGTTGAGATTCTAATCTCTCTCATCCAGTTCACCTTTGCCATGGCAACTCTCTTCCGCACGCGTGGCGACCAAGTTGCCCTGTACGGCTATGCTGCCCCCGGCCTAACGATATTACCGTACGCCTGGATGTCTCTCATCAACTTGCTGGGCCATCTGGTGCGGCCGCATTATGACACCATGTTTATTGTCCATTCGCCCGATCTCGAAGATTTACATGGGAATTTTGGCGTCAGAGGCACGGTGGGGCGACTCGCGAGGGAGACAAGAGAAATTAACCCGATGTGGATGCATTGGTGGGTGTCTCCAGGAGCGAAACAGGAAGACGCCATCGATGACCTTAGGCGTCTTGGCCCGGTGGAGGATAACATGTCCATGGCTCTCTTAAGCCTGGGCGTCTCTGTTATTTCGGTCTTTTGCATTTATATCTTCTCGTATCTCTTTGCCGGCCAGACCCCCCTACATCAGCATGTTCTTGTCCTGATCTGGCTTCTCTGTGGCGTGTTCTACGGCACCCAGTTTGGGTCACACACCTTCTATGTAGGGAGAGACCCTATTATCGATGCATCTCAGCTTCAGTTTTCTCCTTACTTTACTCTGCCTGCTATGGGATTCGCCATTTTTGGGCTTGCGGCCGTGTGGAGTATGCTTATGGAGTTTGGAATTTGTATCGAGATTCCAATCAGCAGTTGACGTGGGGGTTTTTTTTCTTTTTTAGATCTTACAAGACAATCAAGTCGCGACGGAATTATGGAGACATGCAGGCTGATGTGATGGCAAGCAAACCCGGCAACAACTCAACTCTAGATGGATAGGTGTGACGGACTTGCGAGGGATCAAGTTTTTTGTTAGTGTCACGGACTGGGTGCTTGGCAGCTGAGCCTTGGCCCCCACTTCGTGGAAGCCAGAGTAAAGGGGTTACAAAGAGGCGGAATCCACAAGTCAATGCGGTTACATTGGCCATTTTTTTTATCGGGCTCGGTGAAAGTTCCATTTTACATATTCTTTGTGATTAGAACTCGTAATATTATCTGGAAAAAAAAATTTATGCCGAGTACCTGGTGAAAAAGTATGGCTAGTGTGGGTAGACGATGTGGTCCGTTTTGGTGATAAAAATCTTAGTAGAAGCCTACTCCTAACTGGTGGCCTAGTGTGGGGCTGTGCCAGCCCCCAGAGCTAAGGTAGTTCCTCCCCCGTTTAACCGGCGCGTCATCATGATTATGCGGAACTCCCAAAGATGGGTCGTCTTGTGTGTATTTTGTGATTCGCCTATGCCCTGCGCCGGAAATCCTATGCAGGAGTCCTATTCCAAGGCTCTTGATTGTGTGCAACCCCCTACTCCTCACCGCACATCCATCGCGTGAGTATCCAAACACTTCACGATTTGTCGCTTTGTCGAATATGTATAACGTTAAGGGTTAAAGTAGCACCATGAATGTAAAATAGCGAGCATCGCGGGTTCGGCCCTGCTCAAAGAGCTGCTTGTGGCGACCTATGCAACCCGAACCCTGAAGACAGAGTTCCTGACTATGGCTGACACGTAAGAGGTACAACACGCTGAGAAGGCGTGCAAACGAAGAATGCGAGTGGTGAGGATCAGGTAGATGTAAGCAGTCAAAAGATGCTTCAGTGCAAAGGATGCAAAGCAGTGTTATTATCGTTACTGCCGTAACAAAGGAAACTATCTGGAGCAGGGCCTGACCGACGTATATATCTGAGTGATCCCGGTGTCCCAAATCTCGGACATCAGAAAAATCTGCAATAACGCCTTGCACTTGTATGTTTTGTCACTTCGACAGTGGTCGAGCTCGGGTCGACCTGACCCCGCAGCAGCCACGGTGCGGATCTGACAGTGTGCACTGTCCGCTCGCACTGTTTGATCACTCTGTTCAACGCCAAGATCAGTGAGCAGAGCCTGTCAGAAGCACTGGCACTCTTGGAAACGGTGGAATTGATGTGTGTGTGGTTCTGGCTTGCAGCCAGAACCTCCTTTTTTTATGGACCTATCTGTAGGATTCAGCCTTCGTCACTGCAGTGGCTGAGGCTCACCGGCGCTCTGGCAATGCCAGGCATCTAGTCAGCGGAGCTGACTAGATGCTCAGGGACCCCCTTTCTTCTGACACACCCCCTCAGATTAGATGCCCAGGGACCCCCTTTCTTCTGACAGCCCATGGCAGAGTTCATGTTAGTATCGTAACAAAGCGTGGCGGTGCGCTCTACACTGTCGAAAGTGATGCCAGTTGCACGTCCTCCATAACAAGGCCCACCTAGTCCGTGATGGAATCGCGGCACCTACGATGTCGCTGGTGGAGTATTTTTTGGGAATCTGTCGCTCAGGCGTCGGGGCAACGCCATGTTCAGGATCTCGTCCCAACCTGCAGGAGGGGCACCTAGATACGTTGCAGCATCGGCCGTCGTGAGGATTCCCGTGGTGTTGTCCTATACTACTCCGGCTCTATAACGGCACTGCTGATTCCAGCCTAATTTGAATAGAAGGCGCTTTGGAGCCATGTGAGGCACATCGTCATGTCCATAGATCACCCTTTAACGGCATGAGAAATATTAGCCCACTCATTTTTTTTATTTTTTATTTCTTTTTCAGCTCAAGCCACAAGTCCTCAGATGCTAGGCGGTCTCTGGACCAGTCTCTGAAAGATCCCGTCCAATTGAAGAGCAACTAGAGCAGTCTCAAAGGGACACTCTCAAGAACTGAACTGCTCGCGACGCTATCATATCCCCTCCCCCCCCTCCCATCCAACAAACATCAAAAACGCCAATAAAACCTCAAATTATGCTTATGGGCAGCACTGCCTCGAGGAAATTCCTTTAGTTAACAGTAGAGCTCAACCAGAGGGAATGGAAGTCATACGTAGAGACAGTTGATGGGATCTGTGATACAGTAGCCCATCTCGCAGGTAGGCAGGTTTCCCTGGCAATCACCGGTATTGATATTGCAGTCTACCCGGTAGCATTCTTCCTGCCGCTTCAACTGAGCGGGACCAGCCAGACTGCTGGTGCTGAACAATGCGAGTAGGATGATGAACTTCATGTTGGTGGTACTTCGCGAAAAGAGCAAAATTTGATCAAGAGAGCCGGGCTGAGAAGAGGCTTTCGGTTTCTCTTTGGGAAGGAAGATGAGAGTAGGAAGGAAAATAAAAGTCAAAAAATTCTGTAGAGCCCAGCAAGAGAATTTATAATCAACAAGAAGAGGATGACGATCTTTCCACTTTCAAGATCGATGCTGTCATATAGGCTCCAGATCTCTCGCAACAGGTCAGGTCGGAAATCAGATGTTCCTTTTCGGACTCAACGTCATACAGCAGGACGCGAGAAGCTATAGCTACGGCACAGCCGTCATCCTCGGACTATTGCGCTGGGATAATGACATCACCAGGAGTCCCTCTGGGTGAAAAGGAGTGTCGGGCGTGCTCAACTGCCTCGCTTCAAACATCATCTGAGGTCAGTGCCTACATATTGTGAGCGAACGCGAGTCGCCGCCATCTCGAAATATCAGGTTGAGTGGGGTCGCAAAGGTTTTCATCCCAGCCCCGAGCATCCAATCACTATAATTCTTGCCCTTGCAAGGACGAGATCTATGTGCTTGGGTGTGCAATGGTAATCTCCCTTGAATTCAGAGGCTAGTCTGTTGAGCCACCGAATCATTTTCAAGGTGTGAGCAACAAGCCGTCCGGAACGACGTAAAAGCCGTGGAACCTCTTCTCATGACTTCACCAGAGATTCTCTGAAGAAGGAAGGAGGCAAATAGACCGGCAACAATGCTGACCACAAACATCACGGTTATGAAAAATAGGAATCTGAGAATATGGAGAATTTTGAAATGGAATCCGCTAATGCGCTTAACATCTGGAGTAAACACTAATATTAGGACCTCGACTACTACCAAAGCGTGACCTGAATACATGAGGTATTAGGAGAGGAACTAACTATGAGCGCTCCTGGATGCGGTCTGTCCAGATTCCTGTATAATGTCTAGGACCTCCGCTGTGGCGTGTCTGGGAAATTCATTGCCCGTATGAGCTGGATCATACCTAGCGCCACCTGAGCGCCCAGAAGAATTTGGATGAGTGACAGTGATGGTACCCCGGGGTACAGTTTGTGCCTGGTGTTGTGTAACAGAGCTAGCGGCGGTGGCATCTAGATTGGATTCTTGCTGCCCCTCGCTCAGCTCTGAGCGTGGGGTCTGACGTGGCAAGGCGGTTGCGGGTTTCGTGACCTAGTTTCCTGTTCCCGCATCAAACCCTGGGTTGAAAACTGTCGAGTGACGGACACCAGTAACTACCTTAAGTGTAAGCGCGGGGGGGCGAAAGCTATTGAGATGGTTTCTGCCTTGCATAACTTAGTCGTCCCACGCTGCGAGATCTTCATTATGTCTTGAGGATGTTTTATCTCGCTGATTGATAGCGACATTATGCTTCCCCCACCCCATCTGAATGTCCTTTAAACTCTGATTGCGCCTCTGATCCTACTTCACCGGCCTAGATAACGGATGGAGGTTCATCCCCGTCGTTGCTACCGTCGCCCCTATCCCCACCTGTGTTTCCGCGCCCTTATCCCCACTTGTGTTTTCGCGCCCCTAACGCGAAAGACATCTAGCATCTTGGGAGCTCATTAAGTTGAAAGATATGATTGGAAGCGTGGCGGGGGAGCGATAGGTGGATATGGAGGGCGGTGGGGGCTAGTGGTTGCATGCTTGAGTTGATAGTTGAGGGGCTGATGGGGTCTTTGCGTACCGGGGGTAACGTTGATTGGGAATAAGGGTATCGAGGACAAGTAGCACTATTAGGAGGCGAGAAGCTCCAGCGAGGACTGCCAGTAGTGTTCGTGGGTGATAGAGGCGTTGAGGTTAATGACTGCCGCTGTGCCGTATTGTTGACTGGCCAAATGCAGTGACTATCTATCAGGTTTGTTGGACTGGGGTTTCTGGTGGTACTCAATCTACGGTTATATGAAAAGTGGATTTGATAATAGGCCAGGCTGTTCTTGGGTTTTGCCTGGATGAAATTGAGGAGGTTTTCCTTGAAGATGTGCTGGTTGGTGTTGCCTGCTAATCATTGCACCTCCCCACCCATACAGATGAAAAATACCAATCTCGCAAGGCGAGACGAACAGAGGAAAGACGCGCCGAACTCCAAGAGAAGCGGAGGTAGGCGGCTTAGGCGACGCTTGATGACCGTGCAACTGACTTCGACGAAAATGACTTCGACGAAATCTCCAGCATTATATCGAATCATTCCAACTTTGCCCCAACCTTTCAACATGTCACTAGCACCCCCTAGAATCACTATTCCCCCGCCTATCCAGCCCTTAATGGCGCGGTTGCACAGATGTCTTCCAGCTCCGCCAAAATCATGGCGGAAGCAACATGTATCAATATCCCGCGTACCCACCAGTCCACCCAAACGTTCTTAGTCCACCCCAACCGGCATTACCATGGCTACCCGGTGGATTACATGATGCCTACGAACTACAACGCCCTCTATCCTGAGCCAGGCTGAGTCAGGTTAAGCAAGGGGCTTACTGTTCTGCGCTGCCTCGGCTATAGTTGCCACTGTCTAAAATGGCCGTAGAGTTACGAAGACCCGGTTTGGGGCCTCGCACCACCACCATCTGGCCGTAGTTTCCTTCACTCGCAGAGAAAAGCCCTGACATTTTAACACGTTGATAAAATATAGCAAGTTTGAAGAATGCAATAATGAGTTGGGTTGAGGAATCCAGCCACTGGCAGTAGACTGGATTCCTCCATCCACTGAAACGGAAATTTTCAAAGAAGACCAATGGGACGGGCAACACCGCCATTTGACATGTGTGTTTTGTGAGACGAATCTGGGCTCACGAAATTTCCATGTTCGTACCTTGCGCACGTGATATTGCTCATCCTGGCTCAGGCTCGGCTCAGTCCATGCTCAGGATTTGCTCAGGCTGGTCACCTTTGCTCACCCTGATTGCCATTTTGGCAGGCTGCGCCGTAGCATATTGAATCGTTCAACTCTAGCCGAGTGGGCCTAGAATTGGTCACATATATAAAAGTGGCCAAAATCTGTCTCATTTTTTTTGAACATTAGCTGTTGCAAGAAACAGGGCACTCTGGATTCGGTGGTTTGATGGGGTTGCAACTGTGTGATTGTATTGATTGTCCTCCTTGGTGCTGGCAGTGCCAGGCATCCAGTCAGCGGACTGACTAGATGCCCAGGGGTCCCTTCTTTCTTACACATTGACCTGGTGGCCGCGTGGAAGGATCGAGGTTCTGGACGCTCCGCGATACCGGGAATGTTTTTGTCTTGCACTACTTCGACTTCAACCATGGTCTCCGCTCCTACCCTTTCACTAGGAGGTGTTAGCGCCGACTCTAGACGCCTCTGCATCACTGCCTGGCACATGGCTCGTCATAAGGACCGCTCGATCGCTGCGCGGCGACTCGGAGTTTTCTCTGTTGCACGTTCCGACATATCATTCTTGATTCACTCGTGGATTATGGAGTGCGAGTCCCCATAGCGACTGCCAAAGGGCACGGTGTGCGGCGCTCCCAACCCGCTTCAACAGCTTGGGCGAAGAGTTTCGGTATTCATAGTGTGTGGTATCAGTTGAGCTCTGTCCCAATGTTGCTCTTCCTATATTACCCCTGACGAAGAACTGACTTGACACTGTCATTACACTTTGATGTAGGAGCGGCTTTCTAAACATTGGCATGTTGCTGGGGTTCCTCGAACTCCTTGAATCCCCTCCTTATAGGGAGTGATTGGATGATAAATGACATTAGTATCAGTACCGGCCTTCTCGCTTAACATTGCGCGTCTCGGAAATCTGGAATTAGCGGTTAATTGGACTGGGATGTTCTATAACCTCAGCACCAAGGTCACCCACCACTGTAAGTATCTGTCCTGTAGATTTCATACCAGGGCAGCAGAGCGGGTTTCGGGCAAACCAGCTGCTTGAAGAAAAGAACCTAACATTGTTTTCTCGACATACTATCTAGATACATCAGAGCTTATCCCGAAAACTGCCGGGGTATCCAAATTCCAAATAAGGTGAGAGAAAGGAATAAGGTATCCTTCACAGTGCAAAAGTCCAAAAACCAAAACAACTCAAACGGCTCCTTGCTGGCCCCATTCCCCCAAAGTGTAAGTTACCGCCTCTGCCATGTCCAAGCTATCCCGAGTTCCCCACTGAGCAAAATGCGGAAATTTGTTGTCCAGGTTGAAGTAAATGTGCTCAGGGGAAGAAAGAACAGTGAACGAAAGGCTTCAACGGTAATAGCCAGTCGAGCAAGAATGTAAAGCTAAGTAGAACCCCCTTGCACAATAGTAGCCTAGCTGTGGAGATCGAATGCGGTAAGAGTTATACCCACAAGCATCGCAGCAGGCGCGTATGTAACCATGTACAGGCTGGAGACTCTCCAGACCATCATGTCCGCGTTCGTTGCGAAGGGAAATTCCAGGCTCCAAGATGGATGTAACCGAATATGATGGCGCCGAGAACTCCAGTAATGAATGCCGACGGTTTAGGGGTAACATGGTCTGGCTGGAAAGGTGAGCCCGGCTCTTGATCAAGATTTTGCAATGTCTCATGGAAAGTTTTGGAAGGGGTTACCAGTTTTCTTGTAAGCCTGACTTTTCCCCTAAATATCTCGGTACAAAACGGGAATCGGCTGTTATCTGGGTCCTGGGCTTCCTTTATAGCAGAGCGAAACCCTTCGCTGAGTTCATCTTGGGCTTTATCGTGCTCTACCGTTATGACGCCCTTTAGACCCATGGGCTTTTTCCAGTAGGCGCTGTAGATGATGAGAGCGCAGATGGCAAAGGCAGCCACGGATATTTCAAGGGGACAGATGGCCAGGTTTGAGGAGATGCGGACGATGGCCTGGGCTAGAGACCAAATAATTTAAATAACGGCAACGGCCTTAACGAATGCGTCGTTCTTGCATCGATCTGTGATATCACTCTTACTGATATTGGGAAGACGTATGGCGCCTTTTCGTCGTAGGGCCTCGGGAAAGAGGTTCTGGCTTGAAAGCCAGAACCTACACAAGCAGTACAATCAACCGGTTGCAATCCGCATCATCTCCACGCAATCCAGAGAGTGTTTCTGACATAATGTGATAATTGAAAAAGGTACTCTGAGACGTAATGAGCAGACTAATAAGGCCTAACAGTGGTTCTAATTTTAGCCTCTAGAATTCAGCACATTTTTCAGCCCGCCGCTAAGGCCCTAATCTAGTTCTTAGTTTACTAACTACAAAGCTCGCTAAAAACGACTATATGTCTAGATGCTTTTCACTAAACACTCCCCTCTAAGCTTAAGTCCTCTATCAGTTTTTACGTATCTTCTATTAGGTTAAGTGTAGCTAGAATCTTATCGCTTATATGTTAGATTTAGAACAGGGGTCCAGTTCTAGGCTCTTGACTGGCATGTGATGCATACTGGTCCAGAAACTAGGATTGGCTCTATACATTATCTAGGTGAAGGACAGAATATAATCCCTAAAATAACACTACTCCCAAGTGTCTAATAGCCAGTAGGGGCTAATCTCGGTTTTAATGTATTTCAGCTCTGTAAGATATATACATAGTTTAGAATTTAGCTTAAAGGTTGTAATCGATACCAGAGAAATTCACAGTTTTAATATTTTAAAAACATTACATATCAGAATAGACTCAAATTTAATCTATATAGTGGTAAAAGCTTTACCGTAACCTATACTATATCTAATTTACTAAGCTGCTAATATAAAGCTTAAATATAGTCTAATACTACTTTAACCTCTCTCTTAGATATATAAGTAACATTGTATTAAACTCTCTATCTAATGTAAAATATCTATAAGTTATTAAGTATATATATATACTTTATAAGTGTATTTGAAATTACATATTAATAAGAGAAGCAGAAACTTAAAGACTTTCTTAAGGTAAACAAAGCTTTAACCTTCTAACTTAATTAGGAGAGAAAGGTATATAATAATATATATCTTAACATTACAGGAATTAATAAGTTTAAACCTAAAACTAGAGAGTCATCGTTTGGAAATTAGGACGGTAGGTCTTAAGTACTGTAAAGAGATAACTTAAGGAATAATATAAAAGATAATCAAATTACATTAAAGCAATTAGCTAAGGACATACTTTTAAGAATGTTAAAGCTACTTAAATCGTTATTAATTAGCGTAACGATAACTTAATATATTACATTATCTTATTAATTTATTAAATAACAAAATAAATCAGTTTCGCAGTCCTCTTAAAATTATCTACTTATTAGTAGGTTATGTTAATTTACAAGTTTATAGCTTAAATACATCTCAGTACGCTAATATAACTAGAGCGCCCCTAACTATCTAAAGGGTCCTATCGTTTCTCCATTAAAGCAGTTTACGATTTAATCACTGTAATAGCTAGCGTTAAAGGTACTGTATTACTAGGTAATAAGCACTCTATCGCCTGTAAGGGCCTACTGTTAAGTTATAGTGATAACCTATATATAGAGTTAAAATTAAAGGCAGCTATAGTCCGCTTCGTTAATGTATATATAATTAAGTTCAGTGAAAAGGTTCCCCTACTAGATGTCTCCTTATTAATAGCTGTTTAGTAGCTACCTTCTAAGCCTAGGCCCTTTTAGTTAAAGCTTAAGGTTAACTTATTATATAGCTAAGTTAAAGTTAAATAGTAACTTATACTTAGACTAAGATAAGGAACTGGCTACGCTTTAGAAAGTACCCCTTAATATCTGGGTGGTGGAGAAACTTCAACTAAAAGGAGTAACGTAATACTAAGTAAGACTATATAACTTAAGTTTTATATATTTAACTACTATATAATATATCTACTTATTATCTATTATCTCTTATCCTTAAGCACTTAAGACATAAAAAGACGTAATAAGCTATTACGATACCCAGACTATAGCAGACTTACAGTAACTGCTAATACCCTAATTATCAACCGTCTGTTATGCATCTCTATCTTTAATATAGACAACTGCTTCTACTTATCAGCTTACCAAGATGCAGTAGTTAAGTTTTCAGACTTAAAATCCATAAAAATTCATAACTTAAAGTAACACAGCTATTAATAGCACGTGTAACTTAAAAATACCACAGACTAGCCTATTACGACCTGCACCCGACACAGGCCTCGAGAGGACTGGCGCGGGTTAAGACAGAACGTATAGCAGGACGCCAACAGGTAGGGGGCGTTCTGAAGACGGCTTGTTAAGCTAGCACTCCTAGACGGGGGGTTTAATGTTACTGTAGGTTGCTGTCACTATAATACACAAAGGTAAGTCTGAACAGTAGGATATAAATAAATAATTAAATATTAGTGTAAGGAACCAGAGTCCCTTACGGTGGTTATAGGCATAACCATGGCTATCTATACTAGCTAACTAAGGGGTACCTTATACCTTATTTAGTCTATTATACTTAGTAATGCACCACACAGTTACAGCCAAGCAGCTAACTAAACGGTGCTTAATGTTATTAGTCCTTATAGACTATTAAACGCTTTCTTACTAGTTATAGGGGCTTTAAGTCTTTACACCCCTGGCCTAATATATCTAGACAGTATACACCGTCCTCCCACACTATTCTTTAAGTGGGGGTTTCGTCAGGCCGCCCCAGCCCAGGTGACGGCCTGTAAGGTCGTCACACGATTCCCCCTCTTTAACATTCTTTTCCTATAAAGAATCGCTAAGTCAGTTTCCTCCTTTTCCTCACTTTCATTATATCTTCTAACCGCGTTAAGAAGCGTAAAAGGCAGAGAAAGCAGGAAAAGGCTCCTTACAACCGTCGTATTTATTTTACAGAATCTTTTAACGCTTTTAATTTACAAATATCTCCCTATACCCGTTATTAAACTAAATCCTTACTATGCTAAGTCGTAACGTAATCCGACAGTTACAGCAAATACTAATCCACTAGCATACCTTCTTTATGTGACGTATTTAGCCACTCCAACAAGTTTATTAAAGGTTTAGTGGATAAGAAAAAGGAGTTAGACACCTTATATAACTAGGTGGTTACTAAGCATTATAACTCCCTTATAAAGCTATAATATGTTAAAACTTAACGGTGCGTTATTAAAATAAAGGTAATAAAAGTGTTTTCCTGTAAGGCTAAAGTTTTATCTTTTTAAAAACAGGTGGAGGTAATAGACCCTGTCTAGGCTAAACCGGTTTTATAAGACTAGGACTCTTTTTTTACAGGCTTCCCTTCTAAAAGGTCACTATAACTTATAACATCTTCCTAACCTAGTTTATAGCTTCTTTTTTAATAAATAGAAATAGTTTCTTTATTAACTTATTTATATATAAAGCTTACTAGGAACTCTAAAGGAGGCCTAACCTCCTTATTAAATCTAAGGTCCTTTTAACCCTAGTTAAAGGTTTTAATAAATATCCTTTTATACTTACTAAGGAGTTTCCTGCCGCTTTTTAAGCTTTAAGTCCTATAGTAATCTTACTTTTTAATATAGTAGTTTAAATGTCAGATCTTATCTTATTTCTAATTCTTATTATTAGCTTTAATTAATCTGGATTCTTTTAATAAAACTCCATAATCAGGTCTGGGTATTTAAGGTTCTTAACTAGTTCCTATAAGTTACTCTTAAGGCCGTAATCTAACTACTTAACAAGATATTTAAACGTGTTTTTTCCCCTTTATAAATCTATAATTTCTTTAACGTTATACTTATCCTTATTAACGTCGATCTTAATCTTCTTTTCCAGGGGAACTCCCTTTAAGGCGGGTTTTAAAAGTGAGATGTGAAAAACCTTAATCCACACTTTTATACTGGCAGGTAAATCTAGTTTATAATTAAAGGTGGTAACCTTTTTCTTAATTCAGAACAGTCTGTACTTTTTAAAGTTAAGCTTCTTACTAGGTTATTTTAAATACAGGTTTTATAAAAAAAGGTAGACGTAATCCCCCTCCTAAAAAGTCAGTCCCTTAACTCGTTTACCATTATAATAAAGTCCTTTCTTAAGCACTAATTACTTAGTTTAATATTTATCGGTAAACTTTTTTATTCGTTTACGTGTAAACTTAAGTTTAACTTACAGGTAGTTATACAGTTCTTATATCCAGTCTGTGTGGATTACAGCTTAAAGGGTGTTAGTAGGTGGGCCTTAACAAAACTTAAGCTCTTTACTGTAGTTAGTAAAGAACGGTGATATACTTATTAATTTAACTAATATTATATTATAAGTTATTTATGCTATTAGTAACAGTTTAAATTAATTATCTTATTTAAAGTTAATATAGGTTTAAAGATACGTTATAAGTATTTAATTAACTTATTCTATCTGGTTATCTGTCTGTAAGTGGAATACTGTTAAAAGCTTACTCTTCACACCCATTCTCTACATTAATCTTTACCAGAACTTTAATATAATTAGCTTATCTTAATCTGTAACGATGTTATCCAGTTAAAGGTGTCGTGAGATTACTTTTTTCTTAAAGATATAAGTAAGTTATTCTGCAATTATATCTTTTAAGGTTAATAGAAAGTAGGCCTATTTTATTAATCTGTTAACTATTATAAGGATCTAATTACAGGTAACTCCTATAACAGGGTCCCTAAATTTTAAGATCCTAGTGACGAAGTTAAGTAAGATTAAACTTTATAACACCTATAGTATAGGGAGTAGTTTAAAAAGTCTATAGGGTTTATAATGTCGATTCTGCTTCTATTAACAGATGTTACAGTTATCGACCACTTCCTCAACTAACTTTTTCATTCCCGGGAAAGCGTACGCTTATTAAACCTATATTAAAGTCTTAACTTAGCTTATATATCCTTTAAGTTAAGACTTATAAACCTGTTAAATATACTCTTTCCACTTTCCCAGGTTATAAATGTACAGTTTCTCTTAATATTAAAGCCTTACTCCTGGTTTAAACGTGCTGTCTACACCTTTTAATAACTATTCTAGTTAATAACCAGTTTTATTGTAATTTAAATGTATTAGGTACTCCTTCCTACAGTCTTATATATACCCTAAGAAGTCTTTTAAAGGGCACTTATACTTACAAGTTCCTTCCACTAACCTTTTTACTTAGAAGTCTTATTATTACTAATAAATGTTATACTTTATTTATAAGTTTATATAAATGTTAATAATTTATTCTAATGTTTAATTATCTAATACTTATGGTGTATACTCTAATATGCCGTTTTTAACTTCGTTAAATATAGTAACAGGGATTAGGACTAGATTAGCATCTTTATAATCCTGCCTCTGACTAAAAGTATCGGCTTGCCTATTATCTTTTCCTTTAACGTAATGAATCTGGAAGTGGAACAGGGCTATTAACTCTACCTATTATACTTACTGTAAGTTAAGTTCCTTTATTAAAAAGTACTAAAGGTTATTATAATTTAAAAAGACCTAGACTAGTTCCTTTATACCACTTAAATACAATACCTACTTAATAAAGTACTAAATAACTGTTATTAGTTCCTTATTATAAATTAAATATTATAAGGCTAGGCCGTAAATCCCTTTTAATAAGAAGGTAACTAAGTGGCGTTTCTTATTATCCTAAACTTAGCTAAGTTCTTTACTAATTACAAACTCTAAGGAGTTTGTTTCGACTTAAAAGGGTTTTAAGAAATCAGGGAGTACTAGGACTAACACTATAATAAAGGTGTACTTAAGGTCTTTAAACGCCTTTTACTATCTACCAGTTTACTTAAATGGTTTTCCTTCACCTGTAAGTTTATAAAGTAGTCTTATGATTTTTATAAAGTACTTAATAAAATAGTAATAAAAGTTTATAAAGTTAATAAAGGCTTATAACTCTTTTTAATTCTTTAAAGTAAGCTAGTCTTTAACTGCCTCTATTTTCTCCAATTATATTTTAAGCTTTTTAAGGGTTATTTTAAATCCTAAATAGTTTAGTTCCTAAACGTGGAAGTGGCTCTTCTCTAAGTTCACTATTAGTTTTACCTTCTTAAAAGCTGTTAAAACCTGTCGTATATACTTTTAATATTCTTTTAAAGTTTTAAAATAAACTAGAACGTTATTTAAATATATAAAGATAAACTTATTGAGGAAAGGGTGGAGAACACTATTAATAAGGCCTTAAAAAGTCACAGGGGCGTTTATTAATCCTATTAACATAACACAGTACTGGTAATACCTGTTATAAGTCTGAAAAGCCATTTTATACTTATCCTCCTCCTTCACTCTAACATAGTTAAATCCTATAGGGAAATTAAGGCTAGAGAACTAATTTACCTTAACAATCCGTTCCCACATTTCTATAATAAGTGGTAATAAGTAGTAATTCTTAATTATATCCTTATTTAACGTTTAGTAATTAATAACCATATATAGCTTACTGTCTCCCTTTCTTAAAACAAACAGCATTAAATACCCTGCTGGGGACTAGGACTCTACAATAAACCCACTCTTTAAGTTCTCATTAATATACTCCTGTAAGGCCTTAGCCTGCTAGGGGTTTAAGTGGTAAGGCTGGAAGCTGTAAAGCTTCGTTCCCGGCTTTAGCTTAATTTTATAATCCTATAATCTATAATCTGGTAATCACAGTATCTTTTTTTAAAACAGGGTAAACTTCCTATACTCTATAGGTATTTTAAATAAGTTAACTTCTTTACTTATCTGTGGGTTAGCTTCTTACTTCTTTCTACCTTTTAAATTATCATTTAGGTAATATAATAGACCTTTTAGTCTTTTAACCGTTTTAGTAAACCTAACTTAAACTATACTTAGTTTTAAGGGTTTAACGTGCTTTTAAGTGCTTCGTGTAACTCTAAAGCGGTTTAATACCTCCTTAACTTTCTCTAAACAGTAATTACAGCTAGGGGATTTACTAAAGGTAAGGTGGCCACTCCTTTAATTAATTATAAGGTTATACTTTTCTAGCTAGGGTAGATTTAGGATTATATTATAACCTGTAACTGGTGTAATGTTAAAGTCTACTTATTATTTATCCCTATCTATTTTAATTAAAAGTGGTAAGTAGTGGGTGACTTTACTGTTATTATACTAATACAGGCCTCCTTCTTTATTTCGTATAGGAATAGCCTCTTTATACTTTTTATTAGGGAGTTTCCTTCAGTTAATTAATAAGGGGTGCATTAGGTTAGAAGCACTCCTGCTATTAATTATTACTTTTACCTTAAACGGCCTCCCTCTTCTATCTATTATATTAACATTAACAAAATAATGTTTATACTCCTTTAATATCTAAATTATAGTAATTATCTATCTTTAAAGTCTTATCCAGCCTAACCTCTAAATGCCTCTCCTTCTTCTTAAGGTTTTTACTAACCAGTAAACTACTAGTTTCCAGCCCTTTTAAAGGGCCTGTAACCTTTTCTTAATTCCTTCTAAAAAAACAGGCAGCTTTAATAAACCTAATAATTAACCTTTCTTAAGTTCTCACACCTTAACGTCCAGTTAACTTTAAACGGTATAATGTTCTTAAAATCTTTAATAAGTTAATAATACGCTTTATAAGCTTAAATCGCAATAATGTCTTTTTACTCTTAAACCTGTTAATAATCTTCCCGCTTTTACCATTCTCTGGCTTTTCTATTAAAATGTAGTGAACATGTCGTAACTAAGTAGTTATTAAGTACCCCTCCTTACTAGCACGTAATGGGGGCCTGGTTAACTATAATAACTTTTTACTTATTACTAGACTCCCTTATTAGGGAGTAGGAGACTTAATAGTGAGCTGGTTCTAACTTTATCCTTATAACAGTGTAATCCTGTCTCTATGTGTTTAAGAAGTGGTTATAAAGGGCCTTAGGCTTATAATGCTAGTTGAGAGTGTAGTTGTTATATATATAATCGATCTACAGTATATCTTTGTGATTAGGGTGGTTAATATTAACTGCTAGTGCTGTGGTTATAGAGTACGGAACAGGAGAAGTGGCGCTTTATTCTTTCTCTTCTTCCACTTACCTTTATATATATTATTTCTCTTAAACCTCTTCCTAAAACTTAAGTAGTAATAACCCAACTTATTCTTCTATAAAGTAGTCTTCCTTAACAAGTTAATATTTAAGTTAGTTAATAAAACGAACCCTATTATTAAATTATAACCTAATTTCTATTACTTTATCTTTAAACGTTATAATAAGACCCTTAACTTATAAGTCCTTTATTTCGTCTATTAATTCTTAATATTTTTCCTTTAATTCCTAAACCCTCTGTTAATATATTTACTTTGTGCCTTCTTAGGGGACCTTTAAAGTACTAGTCTAAGGTATATTAGCTTTAATGTAAGGTAACTATTTAAGCTGTCTTTCTTCCAGGGAGGTAAAGGTGCTAATCCACTTAGTATACTTAAAGTGTTTAAAAGTCTTAGGGGGTACTGTTAAAAAGAACTTCCATTTCTTTAACTTAATTCTCTTAATTTATTCTCTTTCACCTTTTAAAGTTTACTTTACTGTTTATATAACCTAAAGGGCTAATTCTTCAACTCCCTTAACCATTTTAATAAGGTTTAAGTTAGGGTCTTTCTTAAACTTCCTCAGTTCCTAAGCTTATAAGGTAAGGTTTTTAAGGCTTATAACAGCTAACTGAAACATTTCTTCCTAAAGTCAGTCTTTTATAACCTACACCTCTAATAGTTTTAAGTTTCCACCTTAGAGTCGGTCTTTTATAACCTGCACCTTTATAACTAACTCTTCTAAGACACCCTTAAAGACTAAATACATTACATCTTAAAGTTCTTCTTCTTCTTCCTTATCTCCTAAGTCGCACTTATTTATCTAAGTGTAATCTTCTTCATTACCTGTTATCCTAACATAAACGTCTCCTAAATTAAACCTGACGTGTTTTCCTCCTTTTAAAACCAGTTTCTAACTAACTTACTTTAATAACAGGTATTACTGTGCCATATAGCCTTTCTTATCACAGTTAAAACACTAAACCTGTAACAGATCCTTAAACTGCTTTTACTACTACTATCGTTAAGGTTTATTATAATTAAGTTAGTTCTAACAGTTTATTATATTAATATCTATTAACCTAAGGTAATAACCTGTTACAGTTAACTAGTTCCCCTTTTTCAGTTTACTTAACTAATAAGGGGTCTGTTCCTTCTAGAAATTCTTTTAGTGATAATAATTATAATATTAATTATCAGCCTTAATAACCATCTTAATTAGTTTTTAAAGGCGATCCAGTCAATCCTCTTAATAAAGGTCTCTAATAACGTGTTCCTTTAAGCCGCTCCAGAATAGCATTACTAAAGCCTTTTAACTAAGCTTAGTCTTTATTACTTCCAATTTAAAGCGTGTAGAGAAGTTAAGGATTAAAGACGTCTACCTTAAAGCTATAAGGCGCTATTTAGCTTATCTAGGGGCGTTTAGTTCTCTAAACTTAATCTAGAGTTAGTTAATAAAAACGTTAAAGTTATTAAAGAGAGCTTAAATCTCAGGGGCTTCCTTTCACACTCTATTTATAAAGAGGTTATTAATCGTCTTTATATAAGGTTTGTACTAGTAAGCGGCTACTCTGTCTAATAAGGCCCTAGCGAACCTAACCTTTCCTTCTTCCTTAAAGAACTGCTTATTATAATAAGTAACATAACTCTAAAGCTAGGCTATCTAAGACTTTAACTACGCAGAGTCTCCTTTAAAACGCAAAGGTAGAGGGAGCTTCACTCGTTTCTTTTATAAGCTTTTAAGGTTATTATTCTCTAACTTAACAGCGTTAAATCAAGCTTAAAGTTTCTTAATAAAACTAATACAACTTTTAATATCTTTAAGGAAGGTTTCGTTAAGTTCCTTAACCAGTCCCTGCTAATTAAAGTTTAAGTCTTCAAGGCGTACAGCTAACTTATTAATAGTAAGGAGTTAAGGTTAAGCTTACACCTCCTTAATCTCTTTACCTTTTTTAAAGGTTAACATGTTAATGGGAGGAAGGTAGTAACTGGGAGTTTAATAAACAGCGTTTAGAACTAGGACGTTAATATTATATTACAACCTACACCTAACATAGGCTTTAAAAGGACTAATGCAGGTTAAGATAGAACGTATAGCAGGACGCTAACAGGTAAGGGGTGTTCTAAAGACAGCTTATTAAGCTAACACTCTTAAATAGGGGGTTTAATATCACTATAAGTCGCTGTCATTATAATACATAAAGGTGAGTCTGAATAGTAAGACATAAATAAATAATTAAATACTAACGTGAGGAACCAGAGTCCCTCACGGTGGTTATAGGCACAACTATAGCTATCTATACTAGCTAACTAAGGGGTACCTTATACCTTGCTTAGTCTACTGTACTTAATGGTGCACTATACAGTTACGGCCAAGCAGCCAACTAAACGGTACTTAGTGTTGTCAGTCCTTGTGGACCACCAAGCGCTTTCTTACTGGTCGTAGGGGCTTTGGGTCTTTGCACCCCTGGCCCAGTGCATCTAGACAGTGTACACCGTCCTCCCGCACTGTTCCTTAGGCGGGGGTTTCGTCAGGCCGCCCCGGCCCAGGTGACGGCCTGCAGGGTCGTCACATAGCCCTCTCTAGACTAAAACACTGTTGGGTTTTTACAACCCTAACCCGGCCAGTGTGGTTGGAACAGTGTGGCTGGATCCACGCAGCCGCTCCGCGGCTGCATCCGTGGATCTGCACAGCCAAGAACGCCAGACTCCACT
>Ga0247760_1001564_pt1 | contig 20612 bp, 24 predicted proteins | sample UWRJL171409R4_FD_179936 | JGI IMG/M metagenome (GOLD analysis project Ga0247760, IMG submission 179936) | Plant litter microbial communities from Arlington Agricultural Research Station in Wisconsin, United States - UWRJ-L171-409R-4 | ecosystem: Environmental > Terrestrial > Plant litter >... | reverse complement strand
GCGGGTTTGGTGCTGAGTGTGGGTTCGTTTTCGGCCGGCCCCGGGAGTATGGAAGCTTCGCGGAGGGAGGAACGAGTCAATTGCGGGACAGAGACATCGTGATAGCCCGTCAATGGGTATTCGGGCGCGGGACGCCATTGCGGCGTGTCCAAGGTGAAGATTAGCCCGATGTTGAACTTTGAGCTTTTTGTGGCGCTGGACGTTAGAGATATTCTTGAACGCCAGGTCACGTGATGTGGAGACGCGAATCGAGTCGGCAACGGTTTGGTATTGATTGAGGTGGAAAAGCATCCCTAATAAGCCAGCTTCGCCTCTCGTGGCATTTCTCAGCTTCCACACCTACCGCACTGAGCCAACTGAGCCCTCTCGGGCTGGGAAAACCCCAACCAACCTCGCCAGTCTTTACATGGCGATATGAACACTACCACTCCACCATCCCTCGCCTTGCCCAAGCATCATACCCATACTCCCAATCCAGTCCTAGCGAAAACCCCATCAATCTCCATAGATTTAGCCCCTCCCTCTTCCTCTCCCCCTTCCCTGCCCACGGCCGCCCCTCCCTCGATCACCACCTCGTCCGCCATGATCCCCTCTCGCCTGTCCACCCCTTCCGCCACGGAACCCGCCCTGCTGACCGCCCTGCTGCTCTTTAACAATCTCAAGAATGTCCTCCTGCACCTGGAGATATTTGATCTATCCCCTCATCAGCCAGTTTCCTTACCCCTCTTGCGACAACAAATCGTAACTCACGTTGTTCCCCTTGACGTAAACCTCGGGTAACCTCATAAACTTATCGCCCTCCTATTTGGTGTCGCGTCAGTTATCGTTCTCACCATCTCTGCCCTACCCGATTTGTTTCCACTCCTCCCATCTGTGAGGTTGCCCATTCCACCCAACGAGGGAAAGAGGGAAACCTACAGGACTGGTCTGTACCACTTCGCGTAACGTCAAGTTCATCCAAGTATCGCAAAGGATGAGATGCCCGTTTAGGGTTTCACCGTTCTTGAGCTCGACCATCATGGGGTGGCCCTGTGCGGCGTTGAGGAGGCCGAGGGGGAGCTGTTTGGTTTTGCGCGTGGGTGGTTAGCTTTGTCTATGCATTTTGAACGGGGCGAAGGAGAGCGCGGGTACCATTTTGTTGGGGTGTGGTGGGGGTCAATATTGAGTGCTTGGTTGTGAATGTGTTCAGGAGCAATGGAAATGACCTAGGGGGAGTTGCGTCGTTTGTACCTTGGTATCTGCCCGGTGATGGTTTCCCAGCACGGGTTGCTTTGGTTGCTGGCAGGAGCTACCCCCGCTGTGGCCCGCCTGGCGCCTGGCGCCGGGCAACGTGGAGTGCGGCGTAGTAAACGTTTCAGAGAGGTGCGGGGCAGATGTAATACTTTACAAGCATGTCCGAAAATCGCACAGATAGACAAGCAATTTAGAGTATTCATCATGAAACTTACGCAATCCGGCTCAAATCTAGGCGTTCAACCAGGTATGATGTCCTGCAATACATCCCTCTGATTCTCGAGCTGTTCAAAGTCTACATACAAAAGCGCCGTAACATAGAGTTTATCACAAAGAGCACAAGAAGGAACCATAGAACGGCGCAACTTCAGCCGCCACCACAATCCACGAATCAAAATCTCATAAGATACCGCTAGAAACAGAATTTGCTCTATCAAGAAGTAAACTCAGCCCAGCAGTCCATCATGAAAACACAGAGATCAACACAGCAGCAACAACGAGTCCTGTAGCCATTGTGCTAGACGAAGGGAAGAAGAAACGGGGCACACAGCCCAACCAATTCCAACTGCATATGCCTGCATTTGACCTACCAAAATCCGGGATTCACAATCCCATGCGCTCAACCTATTGACCAATCCTACGTTGACCTAAGCGTGAACAGCCAGTCTTGCCGAGATCCCGCCCAGTTTACGAAGCGCTCTCACGGCTCTTACGGTAGTTCGCCTGCAGCAGGACGGAACAACGCGAGTCAGCAAATGTGCAAAAACTCCAACCCTCAAACTCTCGCAAAAGGCAAACTTCAGTGAAGGGAGAAGGCTGAAGCACGACTTGCCTCCTGTTCGACCTGAAGCCCATCGATGATAGGGCCCAGCTCGCTCAGAATCTCATAAGACTTCTTATAGAACTCAGTTTGAGCCGCAATAAGTTCGGCTAGGTTGCGGAGCGGGTCCGGAGTGTCAAGAACCTGTTCGCCCACATGTCAGCTTGTACGAATTTTGCCAGAGACAAAAAAAACCCACGTTCTTCATCACGCCAACGGCCTCTTCCGTCTGGGTAACAAACTCATCCTCAGCCTTCTCTATCTCCTCCTGCGCCTCAGGGCTCAGCTCGTGATCGTCATGGGTGTCAGCGCGAGGCGAGGTGCCGAGCTTCCAAGTGGTTCCCTTGACGCGAGCTCTAACAGCATCAAGCGTCAGACGGGCCTTCTCGACACTCTTGCGAGCGCGCGTGGCAAAGTTGATATTGGTGTTGAGGGTTGTATTCCACCCAGCCAGGAAACGGCTCTGGATCTGTGCATCTTGGGCCAAACGGGCCTCGCCGACGCGCTCCATAGCGAGCGCATACTTCTCAAGCGCCGTGGCCAGCGGATCCTCGCCGGCACCGGTATGTTGCTGATGCAGCGTCTGGCTGCTGGCAAGACTGGCCCGGGCGATCGCATGGGGAAACGTCTTAGGTTGGGGCTTGGCCGAAGGTGGTGCCGTGAGAGCGGCCTGTGCCTCGGCTGGGGAGGTGGCGGTCGAGAGGAGGTTGACCTTCTCACTGACGGTGCGCCCGAGGTCCTGGAATGTCTCCTTAATATTCGGCGGGTAATCGTACGGCTCGTGCGAGTATTGGGAACTGTTGAGTTGGCCGCGTCAGCACGTGCGATATTGAAGCTGGCCCATGAAAAAAGGGCAAGAGCAAAACTTACGTGACAGCCAGCATCTTCTGGTGAACTGCCTTCAGGGCATCAACCCGCTTCTCCAAGTCAATGTAGTCGGGAGGAAGCTGGGTCTATCATCATTTTCTCCGGTCAGCGATTCTCAGTTTGAGGTCTGGCTGTCGCGGCGGTCCAAACCTTGTCCTCGGCCTGTCCCAATTGCTCCTTGGTATATTGAAAAGTGCGCGAGGCAAAAGGTGTGATCTGGCCACCCAGCGAGCTGCATAGGCTCAAGTCAGCTCTTCCATTCCCTTTGGTATGTGCACGCGGTGCAGCGACTGATCGAGTCTGACATACGTGACGCTCTTTTGGAGGCCCTTGAACATGTCCATCTTCACAGGTGTTGCGCTTATTGGTGGCTCGAGAATCAGCTGCGGATGCGATGTCTATCTGGCGATGCCGTCGTCCTGCACAAATGGTAGCTTTGCTGGACCCGTTGAGAAGCTTAGGTCTGTGATGCAGCGCTGAAGTGTTGTTACGGGGACGAGGGCGGTGCAAGCGGGACCCACAGCATGCTAGTTCCCCCGCCAAACCCTGTTCTCGAACATCCCGCTTGTTTGATTGGCCCAGATTCCTGGGATGTCATCGCTGACATGTGCTTTCGACCTGCCAAATTGCTACCGTCTCAAGACACCAAACGCGACGAACAACGAGGCGCATCTGGGCATAAGTTCGATTCTAAGGCCTCATCACCAACATTTGGCCTCCAGGTTTGAACGGGGAATCGAAGTCGGAAGAATCAGTTGATTGTTTTGTTGCGGAGGGCTTGAGTACATCCTACACCATTGGGGAACCCCTGAACTCCCTGGTTCTTGTCCATCAATCCGCCTGCTTCCCATCCGCCCACGATGGTTCAACATTCCTGCAGACACTTTCATAATCTCCAATCTGTCGCTTGTTCAGCGAGGCAGAAGGACTAGTCCAGAACATGGCCCAATTGCTATCAGTCAGCTTCCAGACACCAGCTGACCGTTCAAAATACCACTTGTTCACCGGGTTATTCTTCCTGCTACGCCAGCACACCCCCGCTGGGAAGCAATCTCGGACCATGGCGTTGAAGACGATATCAGCCACGCCGCCTGCGCCCTGACTCCTTTTCAGCACTGCAAACTTGTCTAAATAGGGGACCAGTCTTCCTTGACCGAATGCCGTCTGTTCGTCCATCCCCAGTGGTCTCTCCCACGTCAGGATTGCGCCACCTTCGTATTCTCCGGCAATTATTATCCCCGCAAGACTCTCCTGAACGCGGTTCAAATAATGTTTGACGTCCAACGTTCTACCAAAGGAATCGTTGATGAGATGGACAAGCCGTGGGAGGTCGATACAGGTGTCAGTCAATCTAAGTCGGGGACCGCCTGGCTTCGGCGGCCGCCAGGGTGCTTTGCGAGGATCTGGGAAAATGGTCACCGGCATTCCTTTTTTGGCTAGAGTCGTCGTGGGCATCCGAGATGCCGCCAGTTCAGTGTCTAGAGATCTCGACTTGATGATCCTCCCCAGAGGCAGTGAAGATGAATAAATCGGCCTGTCGGTGAGGAGGTTGTGGATTAGTGGATTCTGCCACCTGCGGGTACCGACATCGCCAGTCACCGGGTTGACAATGAACCCCTGACCGTGGATCTGAGGAAGCCGCAGGTTCGCCGCTTCTGTTGGGCTCGTGAGGACGGCGGAAGCGGCAGAAGGAAGAATAGCCAATGCAGACTTGACCAGCCGGAGATTATCCAGATGGTTGACCTTTGAGTCACCAGACTGTTCCATCTCCTTTTGTTGAGTCTCCAGAATATCTTGAAGGCGCCCAAACTCCTCTTCTAGATTTACAAATACCCGCGCGCCTTCCTTTTCCTGTATGGACGGTATACCGCCAAAGGGGTCAATAACAATAACTCTGTCCACGACTGCCTTTCGAATGGGAGGGCCACCGGCTTTGTGATTCGCCTGGTAGTTTCGAGGGTCGATGTTGTTGAACTGCAAACCAGAGAAGAAACTGGTCAAGGCAAGCACAATATCATTCGCAGCGACAACAGTATGCTCCGACGTATCTTCCAGATACGGGTGAGGGGGGACAACTAGAATGTGGCCATGGCGAAGTGGCACCGTAAAGCTTTCCTCTAAACCCACAAATACTCTCGACGGTGTGATCGAGGAGTGATTCTGTGGCGTTTCACCCGTGCTCCATAACCAAGAACTGACAAGGCGAGCTCCCGGGGAACCATACTGGCCAATCGCTCTCGTAATGCGATCTACTTGTCGCAAAACTTGCTGCCTCGAGCTATCGGCGCAGTCCGGGACGAGGACACTGGCGAGACCCAGGTCCCGCAGCTGAGTAAGAGTTTTCGCCACACCATTAACCAAAGACTCGTCCCAGTCCTGGGGATTTCTCAGCTTGACGATGGCAACATGCGGCGCATCATTGGCCTCCAGAGCTGCCTCCTTTGGAGGGCCCTGGAAAAAGCGAGGAGCTTCGGTGACAGCACGGATTTTGTCCTTGGGGGTTGGTGTCCGGATCTTGTCCCCAAATGCCTGAAGATATGCCTTGGTGTCGCGCCTGGTTGGTGATGATTCAAGAACTGAGATCAAGAACTCCTGATCGCAGTCAGCACGGGGAAAGACGCAGAAGGCAGAAAGTGCTTACTCTGTCTAGCTCCCTCTTCTGTTTCGCCTCCGCAGGGGTGGTGTTCCGGGCATTGGCGCCATTGATTTTGCGAAAACCCTTTTCGGAGGAGAGACCACGGCGATAAGCCACAGCCACACAGCCCGTACAGTTCGGCCACTTCTCACATTGAGTTGAAGACTGGTTGGTATGTTAGGGAGAGTAATTGATGCCTGTGCTTAGGGCGGGTCCGGGATCAGCTACCTGTACAACCGAGGTCGCTTTCTTCCACACGCTGCTGCTGCTGCTGCTGCTGCTGCGGGTGAACATTGTCCGAGGCAATCGAAGATGCGGGGAGTCGTGCAAAGTCTCTTACTGCTCGTCTAATCGGACCCGGCCGGGGACAGCGGCGCAGAAGTCCCTAATTGTAATTATGAACCATTTTTTGAACCAGCATTGCAATTGCAATGGTAAGAGTGAAGGACGAGGCGGTCAATCGAGAGAAGACGTCAAGGTGCTTCCTGGCTATCCACCTGTGGTGGGGCTGTCACACCCAAGGCGGGATAACTCTTGCAGCGCCCACAGCTGAGTAGCAACAAGCAACGATAACGATAAGCCCTCAAAGCAGCCAGTCATGCACCTCACAGATGGAGCGGTTAGGCCTTCCGATAGATGGGCTGTGATTGGGGGGTTTGGAGCGCAGGTGAGTGAACTGCATGTGGCATTGTCTCACCTGGAGATGCCCCTCCCGTTTGCAGCAGCACCTCAAGATTCCGGTCCGGCACGTGAGGTTATAACTAGAGCCGGATCTGTCCGGCAGGTCAAAGGCATGACGGGGTGATTTAACGGGACAACTTGAGTAATCCCGCAGCCGGATTTAAGATTCTCATCTCTGGTTCTCTCGGGCTCACCGGAGCTGTGTTCATCGCGAGCCCCGTATTTTTACGTACAGCACCGCTTTTTGTAGCTGTTGATATATTCTCAAGTCCCCGCATTGCCATTGCGTCAATCGGTTCGTAACTGCCTCAATACTACCAACCAGCTGTGCCAGATCGCAAAATTGAAAGGCTGCTTCACCAGTCAAAATGGCACCGCGACTCTTTTGGATCGGCCTCGGCAATATGGGACGGGCAAGTTTACCCCCTTACCTTTCACTTCCCTTCCACTCCCATGCTGCTCCCTCCTCACCCCCTCGAACTAAATTCCTCCCCAGGGGATGTCCAAAAATCTCATCGAAAAAGGCAACCTCCCATCCCCCCTCCTCCTGTACAACCGCACTGCCCAACGAGCACTCGATTTCGCCTCTCAATTCGGCCCCAACGAGGCCCTCGCCGTCCCGTCCATTGCCCAAGGTGTCTCCCTCGCCGACATTATTTTCATTATGCTCTCTGACGACACTGCCGTAACCTCCACGCTTGAAGAGATTCTCACCCAGGATGTAACTGGGAAGCTCATCATCGACTGCTCCACCATCCACCCGTCCACGACTGAGAAGCTCGCTGAGGCCGCTACGACACAGGGAGCAGAATTCCTTACTGCGCCGGTGTTCGGTGCCCCCGCCGCGGCGGACACCGGGCAACTGATCGCCGTGCTCGCGGGGCCGAAAGCAACGGTAGGAAGAGCGCAGCCGTTTTTCAAAGGGGTAACATCGCGAAGCGAGATTGACATGAGCGATGAGCCGCGGGGAAAAGCGCTAACGCTCAAACTGATCGGGAACAGCTTTATCCTCAACATGGTGGAGCAACTAGCGGAGGGCCATGTGTTGGCTGAGAAGTCCGGTCTGGGGAACGGGTATCTGCACCAATTTGTAGAGAGCTTGTTTCCGGGGCCGTGTGCGGCGTATTCAACGAGGATGTTATCGGGGGATTATTACAAGAGGGAGGAGCCGTTGTTTGCGGTAGATCTAGCGAGAAAGGATGCAAGGCATATTATAAGTTTGGCTGAAGCGTCTGGGACAAAGGTGCACAATGTGGAAACGGCAGATGCACATCTGGCGAAGTTGAAGGAGTATGCGGGAGCGAAGGGGGATATCGCGGGGATATACGGAGCGGTGAGGTTGGAGGCGGGCTTGGGTTATGAGAAGGACTAGGCCAGATGTGGAATTCTAGATAAAATGAACGGTGCTGGTCTACCTCGTCTTCACCACATTGATCTCGCGCTTACTGTCACAATACCCGCGCCCTCTACTCCCAAGTCCCTGCCGTGCCATACACGGACAAACCGCGCTGCCTCGGCGGTATCGACAAACGTCAACACAAAGGCCGAGAAACCCTGTTGCCTCTCGCGCCGCACCGAGCCTTGGTCGTCCCACATGTCGTCGTTCAAGTAGCCAGCTTTCCCGGATGAATACTCCAAGGTCTGCACCGCAGGCCGTCCCGGTGCGGGCGGCCGAACACCCAGCATCCGCCAGGGCAAGTTGCGCTCGCGCCCATCATCATCAATGGCGGATTCAATAGATGCGCGGGATACCTTGACGAGGCCGATTGTGAAAAGTACTCGGGCGGCACTGGTAGGGTGCGACCAGTTGGTGATGTGGCCGGCGAGACCGTGTGGAACCTTTGCTGTTGTTGTGCTCAGCTTCGGTTTGTTCTTGGCTCCGCTGGCGGTGGTGTGGGCTTGGATATATTCCAACACCTTCTTGGCGGGGAGGAGGGTGTAGTGAAGCGGGGCAGAGGGAGGGAGGATGGTGTAGGTGGAGGTTTCTGGCCTTGAAGTTGGCGTCGGTTTAGGAACTGGGACCGACGATCTTGTTGTTGACTGGAAGAGAGAGCCATCGCTGCTGCAATTCTTCCCTCGTGCAACAAAGATGCGCTTCTGCTCGTCCTCGGAGAGCATGGTTCGACGGACTTCGTCATGGTATCTACGAAGGTGTTCTGCGTAGGCCTCGGCGGCGGCGCAGGTCTCAAAGAACAGATAATACTGCCCCTTGGGCTCTCTGGTGACGGGGTGACGAGCTTGTACAACTTTACTGTTGTCTTAGCTGCAGTCCTTAGTTCGATCACGAGGGGAAGAGCAGTGTACCTTTTGACAAGCCGACGGCCCACCCATAAACATGACGGCCCTGGTTGGCGATGCGGTAAAAATCAGACTCGGCGAGCGCCGGTGACACTGAGTTAATGATGAGAATAGCCCTCCCTTCTTCTTTGGACAAACGCATCTCGCGCAATCGCTTTCCAATGTCGTCTGCTGTCACAAACTCGGTTTCGGCGGCAACATCCTGTGGGGCTTGACCATCCAAAATATCCGATCGTAACCATTCCTTGAGGTCATCACCCGAAGGGTGTCCAACTGGACGCGATGCTAATGTCTTTTTGACGGGCAAGATTTTCGAGGCCCCTCTCTTTGGTTGGCGATGAGGAGGAGGTCGGCTGGTGGATGAAGCGATGAATCTCGTTCCAGCAACAGCTGAAACTGGAGAAAATTTTGGAATTTCGGATTGTAACGGAGGCCACTGCCATTGTAGCTGCCACGGCCACTGGGGGACCAGAGACTGCACGAGACGCGGCCCTCTGGACCGCATCTGTTATATAGGGAGATTTTGCTAGTAGTTCATCACCAAAAGGGATGTGTTGTTGCGGCGCGTCGGGTGGATCGACGAGATGGGATTGAGGCTCGAGTCAACCCTAACCCTCTCTACCAGAACCTCAAGAACATGAACCTGAAATGATGCCCCCCTAGAATCTTCTCGAGGGAAGAAATATGCTTGAGGGGAATCGGGAGTCGAATTCAGGGCTGTTAAAATCGCCTCAGTATGGAGAACTGGGTTCTTTATCTCTAAGTCAGCAAGCAGAAAGATTTAGGCTCCCCCGCTTTGCAACCCAACCCTACGATTTTTCCATTTTGGGGTTCTTCGCCAATAGGCGGCCGATTCATCAGGGGTCACAACAAATCATCAAACCCTCGTATTACAGCCTTCAAAACCCCCGAAAATATTTTTAGACCGCTCTAGAATTATCCACCATGAAGTCGTTGGAATTTCGAATCCGAAAGCTTCATGTCAACACCGACGTTGAGAAGCGCCTTCAGAAAAGGCAACCGAGTCGGCTCTATGTCAGCGAGGAGGCGTTGCTCGAATTGACGGGGTCCAAAGATGGTGGTAAAGCCGTCTGTATCGAGAAAAGGGCCCCTTCAACTTCAAGAGATGAGCCTCCGGTCCGCCGCGAAGCCACATTGTGGAAAGCGCCCGAAAAACTCGACAAATCAGTAACCCAAATGTACGATGGCTTTCGAGATGCTTGTGGCTATCAGTTGGGAGAGCACGTTAAAATCACAGTTCTCGGAGGCTCTATTCCCGATGCCGATGGGATTGTCCTGGAAGAAACACCCCTCAAAGATATCCCCAAAGGCCAGACTGCCCCTCCGCAGCCCCCAGAGCCCATTGAGGAGGGCGACATCCCCCACTGGGAATTTTTCCTGGCCGGGCGCTTATCCATGTTAGAGCATGTTCATACGGGCATGGTGTTCAAGAACATCTTCGTCCGAGGCCCCGAGAGAACTTTCACAGTTGTCTCAGTCAACGGGAAACCAACGGGTAACGCACGCTACCTAGATCGGAGGACTGCTGTTAGGATATCCCAGACAGCCAGCGAAGCAGAAAAAACCAACACAATCGCTCCAGGAAAGCTAAAGGTATCAGGAATTCGCGGCCTGGATGTTCCAATCAAGAAACTCAACGACATTCTGAGCTCCTTCTCGGCCAGGGAAATTGTGAGAAAAGGCCAGGCTAGCCCAAATATCGTCATCCATGGGGGCCACGGAACAGGAAAGACCATGCTTCTCAATAAGATTGCCGCCACGGGCTGGGGGACTGTGTTTCGCATTCAGTTCAAGGAGAAGCTGTCCGAGATCCAAGAAATATTCCAGAGGGCGCGTCTGCAACAACCGAGCATAATCTTGATGGACCAGTTTGAGAAGCTTGTGGACAAGGACCGCAACAATCGGAACGCGGTCATCACCGCCATATGCGAGGCTTTGGATATCCTTGCCACCGAGGCGAGGATCAAGACCGCGGCACCAAGGGTGCTCGTTGTCGCTGCTTGCCTCGACTACACGATCGACATACCCGAGGAACTCAAGGAGCCTCGTCGGTTTCCGTATGAGGTCTACCTCCCGCTCCCGGATGCCCAAGGCCGCAAGGAGATTCTGGCGTCATTTGACCTAAGTCTTGATCCTTCCGACGAACCCGAGGTGCTTCGCCAACTCAGTGAGCGCACCCACGCATACAACGGCAAAGACCTCATGCGTCTTTTCGACCAAGGCCGCCTTCTTGCAAGTATCAGAGATGCCGAGCTCACTGGCGGCACATATTCCCCCTCGCCGCCTAACCAGACATGCAACGAAACGCCGCGTGAAGCCGCAGCCGAACTCCATGACTCTCTCTCAACTCCTGCCTACTGCACACCTGCCGACTACATGGCCGCCCTCAAGCTCGTGCGTCCCTCGGCTATGCATGACATCAACCTCAAACCACCGCCGATCCGTTGGTCTGATATTGGCGGACAGTCGTCTGTCAAGCTCTCCCTCCGCCGTGCTATCCGCCTTTCCACCGAATCACCCACCCTCCTCTCCCGCTTCTTCGACCGCCCGCCCAAAGGCTTCCTCCTATACGGTCCCCCAGGCTGCTCCAAGACTATGGCCGCCCAAGCCATGGCCACCGAATCCGGTCTCAACTTCTTCGCCGTTAAGGGCGCCGAGCTTCTCAACATGTATGTCGGTGAGTCCGAGCGTGCCGTGCGCCGCCTCTTCCAGCGCGCACGTGAAGTAGCCCCCAGCATGATCTTCTTCGACGAGATCGATTCCATTGCCGGCCAGCGCCACGGCTTCGGCCACAAGGGATCATCCAGCTCTGGTTCCACCCACGGGGGTGTAAATGTCTTGACCACCCTCCTCAACGAAATGGACGGCTTCGAGGCCCTCCAGGGCGTGGTCGTTTTGGCGGCCACGAATCGTCCTCAGGCACTGGACCCGGCGCTGCTCCGCCCCGGCCGCTTCGACGAGCTTATCTACGTGAGTCCGCCTGACTTGGAGGCACGTCGTGCCATTTTTGCAGGCGTGGTGGCGAAGCGCGAGATGCATGCCGATGTAGACATTGACACCTTGGCTGAAAAGACGGAGGGGTATTCAGGCGCGGAAATCAAGGGAATTTGTGCTGCCGCAGGCATGGCGGCTTACGATCGGCACAGCGGGGAGGAGACATTTCCAGACCATGACGACCAAGGCGTAAAAGAGCCCCGCATACGCATGCGCGATTTGGAAAATGCCATTCGGAATCAAAAGAAGCAGATCACCGAGGACATGATTCGTGGGTTTGAGGAATGGGAGCAGCAGTTTAAGAAGCATTAATCCTTGTTGGATAGTTGCGGTGAGGCCTTCAACCGGGGGAAGCCAATTCGATATGTTTTCCCCGGACATTAGCGATAATTGCGTGACTTTGATGATTTCGGCGGGTATTAAAGAAGAACTACTTCGTATGCCCTCCAGAGATCACTCGAAGGCGTCTATTACTCTTTTCGCCAGGGTCCAAATCCATACAATCAGGGGTACTTGTAACAATGCATTGCATCACACAACGAGCTGCTTGTCACCCCTCACGCAGTCGACAATACTTCTGGCTTCATGTCACTTGATCTCAGTGGCTTGCTTGCTAGCCCAACTAGGCTCGATCGCTCGGATTCTCTGTTATACAACGGGATGGATGCCGACCTGCATAATAGTGAGGTGAGGCGTCCGTCCACCAAACTATGACACCATACTCAGTACAACGCGGGGGGGTAGTTGTCCACGGTTCGTCAGTTCATCCGACAATCCATCCATCCCCCAGCGTACGTTTGTGCCGTGCCCTCCATCCTCCCATGCCTCTTTGATCTTCTGTAAGGTACCCTTATGGCTCGAAGGACCTCGCGGGGCCTAATCATGTCGGTGATCTACCGGAAACGTAGTCTGTCTGGTTCAGTATGAACCCACGCCCCGCGGGTTGGCCGTCTCACCCATCAATCCATCCATCCGGTCATGGTATCCTTAGACGAACCAGCCGAGCTAGCCCACCATTCAAATGTATCGTGATGTGACCATCTAAGCCAATCAACGTTGATCACTGTACCCCCTTTCGAATCCCATCCTAAACGCAAATCATTGCAGGCTAGTGCCGAAGCAAAGGACAAAATAAGGGATATCCCCGCCAACCGCCAGGCAGAACTCAGAAAAAGAAACCAAAATGCCCAGGAAAACAAACCCACAGCAGCCGTTCCCGCTCCCAAAAACGAAGAGATCCGTTCTTGAAACCAAGACCCAACCAAAACCCAGACCACCAAACAATCCTCTTGCCGTAGGAACGCCTTCCGTCGCGCCATTCGTTCGTCACCCTTCCAGACATTTGTGTGAATAAAAGCAGTGCGCTGTAGTCCTGTTCGCTCCAGGAAAACAATGAAGAGATTTCTGGATAGATCAAGTCCAGGAAATTCATTTGCTTTCCTCTCCGATTTCTCCCCCAGCAGCCTTGACTGCGGTCACAGCGCTCTTGCCGACCGAAGAAGAAATAGTGATCGATATTTTCCTCGTTCCTAGCCCATGAGGGCTGACATCTCTGCTGCCTAAGCCTTTCTTCTTCCGATGTGCAGTGGCCGAGTGAACGCTGCTCGCTGACGACGCGTTGCTGTTTCGTCGCTTGTGACTGACCAATTTGTCCAAGGCGTCTTCCTCGTCGTCTTCTCTACGGCGCTTTTCCGGGATTCGATCGGGGAGTACCGTAGTTTGGGGGGAAGTATTCGGCATAGGCTCCTTGTTCTCTTTCGAAGCCTCTTCTGAAGAAGGGGAGACAGCAGAAGTCATGGCTGTATCGCCGTTATTATCATCCCCTTCTTCGTCGGAGTTGTACTCGACAAGCGGTCTCGTTGTGCTACCGTTGGTTAGACTCCCCTGTTCGGAAATGACGCGTGCCTGGTTCTCTTCTTCATCGTCTGACGTGTTCCAATAGTCTTCTTGGGCTGGGTCAACCGTGAGGTGCTCCATCATGCCACGGGCTCCGGCATTCGCAGGCCTCCTCCCCAGCTCATCCTCCGATTCTAGAAAATAGGGATCTACCGTTGCCGTGTATCCTTGGGTCTGATCGTACTTGGCGAGTATCTCGCGGAAGTTCTCCATGTGTGCCAGAGAGGCTACCTTATCGCGGTGGTTCTCCACAAGATGCTTAATCAGCTCTTTCACATTCTCCTTGTTTATGAGGCCAAAAAGATCCAGACAGGCGCTGGAAAGCAAGTTATCACGAGGTAAAGTCCGAATCAACACGTCAAGAACTGGTCCAAGAATGTTCTTCTCGGCCAAGTGCTTGATGTAGAAGTCGTCCTGTAGCACCACGAGCTGGCGGAAAAAGCGGATTGCAACTGAGTGCCGCAAGTCAGCTCCGTGCTATACAGACATACTGGTGGTCTTACCTAGTTGGAGATGCTTCTCTTTGCACGAGAGTAACTGGCTGAACCGCTGTGCCAAACTGTGCTGCATGACGAAATACTTGCTGCGATTCTGGTGTGACCGTATGTAGAAGCAAAGAATGTCGTTTAAATAGCTGAAAACGCCGTCGTTCAAAACGTTGAACTTCATCTCGGTCCGTTTTTCAAGGTCGAGAAGAGGTCGAAACATTCTGACGGCCGAGTGCTCGTAGAAGTGATTTAAGAAAACCTCTTGCTGAGGATCTATCGGTTGTTGAATCCTGCCCCTTGGCTGCCCAACGATGAATTCGCCTCTGTTCTCTCCTGGCCCGCCAGGTGGAGTTGGGTCAAGGAGCACTTTGAGTGCATCTGAAACCTGTGATCTGATACCGAGGTCTACCTCCACGAGCAGTAAGTCTATGAGGGTGTCTGTGAGGGGCGGAGAGTTGTCCTGGATCTGCCGGTAGATCGTCTGTCTGATCATAGATGGGTCATGGTCGATCATCGACACCATAACATCAGTAGCCCCAACCCTGACAGTCACATCGAAATTTCTAAGTCCGAAGTTGACGACACGGAGGAGGCCGTGCTGAACAAAGTTCTGGTAAAGGTTCGTCCGCGCTGGCGGCTGGAGGTTCTTAGCAATGGCACAGCATTGCTGGATGAACAGTACCGCCTCCTTTTTCCGCAGTTGGGGCTCGTTAGGGTCGGCGAAGATACCGAAGAGGTCGTTTAGGAAACTGGAATTGTTCTGCAGGTGCTGTACAATGTCCACTTGGTTGAAGAAAATGAGCGAGTTGAGGACAGAAAAGGTTGGGTCGTCGAGTATCCTGGCCAGCACAACATCCTTGAGGTACTGCAGTCGGTATGTTTGGTGAATTTTTCGGCGAATATGGTCGTCCTCAATCCGGACTACCTCCTTGTATCGTCCCTGACCGCTGAGCCATTGTCGGTGGTTTGCCTTGTGACTTGGAAAATCTGGGTCGTATTCCAATGCACCAACAACTCCCAGAACGCAGTCGTCGGAAACGGCGTGCTCGATGATGCTCGTGTCATTCAGGAGAAGTATGATTTTCATGATATTGCAGAGATGGTGAAGATCTGTCAAGCTTTCCAGGTCCTCGGCCAGATCTACGAGTGGTATTAGCTTGTTGATGTAGCCATCACTCATGATGGCTTTCGCAAGCGCGTCTCGACCGCCTGGCGATGCACTGAGAACTCGGATGTTACTTTCGAGGTCTTGCAGGATCGATAGCTCGGGTCCCGGTAGGGTGACCATGGCAGACATATCAAGAGCCAGGTCATCCGACAGACCGTCATCTGCGGAACGAAGTCAGTCAGAGGGCCTCGGCGCGAAATATGGCCAGGTATGCGTACCGGGCGCGCCGCTCGAGCCGAACGTCTGTTGTATGCTGTCGATAAATTTCCTATTGCCACATGCGTTAGTAAACAGAAACCGAATTTCAAAACGGGAGGGACAACGTTACCAGATTAGAGCGCAACCGTCTGCCTCCTGAAAGCTGAGCGCCATGTCGACGCCATTATCCGTCCAGACTATGAGGGTATCTGTTACGCTGTTAGAGATCTAGCAGGTGGTGGGTGGTCATGTCCCAACCCACCTTGCTGCTTCTGGAAACCATCGTCCTTAACAATCTTGGTCTCCAAGAGGAGCCGAATCGGCTGGTCCTCAGATTCGACGATGACGCGAGGCTCCTTTTGCCCGTCATCGATCTAAAAGCGGCGAAAAGATTGGTTAGATTGGTTGACAGACATGACGGTTTAAAAGATGGCATTTGCGATGAACGCGATTCGGGGGCTAGTGGTGGCACGCGACAAGACAAGGAAGGGCAACAACGTACTTGAACATATCCTGCGGTGCAGAATCCTGTGCCGCGGTCAAACCAGTCGTTATTACGAAGCTCGTAGACCTTGACACGCTTCTTGTCCGGCGCGGTCTGATGGGGCCCTGGTTGTGCCATCATCGACAATCCCGGGCGGCCCCTGTGAGACGACGGGGTCGTCGCAGCCGAACGGGTTTGTCCCCGAGCGGGACGTTACTCGTGCAGGGCGAGTTTGTCGACTGCAGACTTGACAGGAGTAGGATCCGTCACGCTCTCCGACACGGTGTCGCGCGACGTCTTGGGACGAAGTGCACACTTCGGTTGCGGCGGGCAGGTGGAGCCGCTGCCCGGTGCGATGTTAAGTCGGTGAGCGAGAGGCGGTCGCGGCTGGGCGAATTTGATAGCTTGGGCGCGACAAAGGCCGTGGCGTCAAATGCGGGAAGAAAAAAAAATTAGTCTGATGTCTCGAGCGATCGGTGAGCCATCAGGGTTTTCGGGACGCAGTGACGGCTCGCTGCAATTGCGATCAGGTGGCGATGACCGAGACACAGCGCGGCGGACTCGCGCAGCCGAGGAAAACTCTAACGGTCTAGAGAATCAGACAGCCAGACACACTCGCACATCGAAATGTGCGACACGAGCCAGGAGCGGGTGCGTCGCGGGGTGATAGATTGGCGATGAGAGGTTGACTTTGGGCCTTCACCTCAAGTCTGCAAGGCGCAAGTTTGCGATGGCGAGAGGGTGGGCGGAGTGCGTGATCGTATGGCCTTGTGTGCCCGAAATAGCCTAGCGTGTTCCCGCATTCTGCCACCCCTGCGCTCTCGACCGTGAAGCGCCCGGCCCCAGCTTCTCCCTAGCAAACAGTCCAAAATAAGCGCGGGGGCCTCTTTACCTCTGCTTCTTTTCTTCATTCCGATGCCTAGCCTTTTCATATGCCGTCTTCTGCAGCATCATTCCCTCCCAGCTGACAACTTCAATCCACCCCCATCCACCGTTTACCATTCGAGGACCTGAACAGATTCGTTCATCAGCGGTCCAGGTGGGATCCAAGCTCATCACACCCCGCCGTCCATGGAACCGAGGTGCGGCCAGCCATCAACCACATAAAAAAACCCCCCAAGCCCCTTACCGACATTTTGGGTCTTTCCAACTCACAAGCGCGCATGGAAAGACGGGAGTTGAGGTCATGCCCAAAAACTTTTTAGAGTTCACACTTCTTCATACGAACTGACAGTACACTATCAATCTCCTCCTCTCAGATACAACGGTCTGTAAAAGATATACGGAGTCAAAGCAGTAAGGGGAGCCACTCTCTTTTGGTTGTTATTTTCCCATGAGCAACTTTTACTATACCCTGCCATGATGCTGGCAAAAACCTTGACAAATGCGACAGCCATAGAGACATGTTCACAGGGCTGAAATATTGGGGTGGCCATGGAGGGGTGCCCAAGGCCAGGAAGGAGCGATGCAAGTCTCGAGAATTCTTCAGACCAATCGCTGGCATTGTAGATCTTGCTGGTGGTAGTGTATTTCGTGCCGTCCCAGATCTGCAGCTGAAGCAGCTCGGGTTCACTTTATTAACGTGAGGTGGCGGATGACGTCTCCTGACACCCTAGGCCAGGTCCATCGCCACTCGACATGATCCTAGTGTACGAAAACACGACACAACGACAGTGCAGCCCACCTCGCCGCATGACGCCAGATCGAAGGAGGAAGTCTGTATTCAGTCCAGATGGCGGACGCACAGCGGGAGGCGTTCTCGATGGGCAGGAGGCTGCAGAAAATTTACTGGCTGTGGACTGGCCCTCGTCGGATTTTCTGTGCATGTTCTGGCTCTGGGAAAACCCACATCGAGCGAGGTCAGCCTTCTTCGAGTCTAGCAATGCGGGGACGATTTTCTGAACTGGACAGGCCACCGCCACATTGAGTTCTAGGCTCAACGTTATATCGGCGCTCGAAAACGATGATCGGGAAGGCTGAACCCAAGGAGGAGCGCACCAAAAAAGGGTGTGCTGATACTAATTATTGGCCATCATTCGGCGGCCCGGGTTGTACACTATCCAAGGATTTACAACAGTGCAGATAAAGCTTCCTACCGCTGTCTTATAGGGGAAAAAAGCCCCAAGAAGTCTTGGAACTTGTCTCTGGACCCCGCACATCTCAAATCGGGAAACTGTCACCTTAACCAGTTGCAGCTTCCAGCTGAATCATTGATGGTCTCACCACGGTATTTGTTTTGCGTACGACCTTCTCAACAGCTGATACAGCGAATGCCAAGAGAGTGTTCGCTACTTCGTAATGGAACCGTCGTCTCCAATGCTCAAGGCTCCACGGCCCAGACCCGCCGTCACTATTTTGCGTTAAATTGCGGCTGGCCCTCCCCGTTTCCACTCAGACCTAACATTCGGATGCCAGAAATACCCTGTGGACCCGATAGTCGACCCGACGCCTTGTCTGGCAGCAACCATCCCGGTTCAGCCAAGTCGACGGAATACGAGACGCCCGCTTTTGCATCTTGTCTCGCCCTGCACACTGGGTTTTCCTTTGAGGACGAGCCTCCCCCGGCTAGGCGATTTCGTCCTACTTAAAGCCAACAGGCTGGCTGAACGTCTAGAAGCGGACAATTGGACCCTTGATTTCAGTCTTCACTGAAGCCTTGTCCATGGATTGTGACACGAAAACGAGAGACGGCCAGAATTTGCAGAACCCGCAGAACCGCCGAGCCTGCAGTGGTGTCGATATCGACTCCAGTCTGCTGCGAGTTCAGTCCCCCGTTGTAACGTCGGGACTCCATCCGAACCTACCTGGAAGGGTGGTTGATCTGCACACCAGGATGTGTCAGAGGGTCGGTCCTGGTGACGGCCAGTGATGCAGCTCTAGTGGCTTGCCGTATCTCTTGTCTCCGGTCCGCGTCCGCCGTGGCGTTGATGCACATCCAAAAGCTGAAGACAGACAGGGATGAGTTATCTCTTAAAAGCGGACCTCCCAGATCCTCCCGAGGTCAATCTACTTCAATCCGGCCCTCCCCTCTCTCGAATATTGCCCCTCTTTCCCCCTCTTGCGTTACCACATTCGTTATTCTCCTTCCTCTTCTCTTTTGGCATACCTGTCAGCAAGTCTGAGGTGCCGCCCTGTCGTTCCATTTCCTTTGCAACTGGTCCTCTTGTTTCAGCGGCAACTCCTGCACATCGACATGTCAATGTTCTCCATCTTCCGGAAGGGGCGGCAGGCAGCAAAGGAACACCAGGCCAAGCAAGCTGAACAGAAGAAAAAGGAGGAGCAGAAGACACCCTACAAGCATGTACCAAAACATGCTGCCATCGATGCTCTCTCCAGTGGGCCGGCATCGTCTCGGGAGGCCGACCGACCACGGATTCTAGAACAGAATCGTCGAAGAAATGCTATGACGGTCAGCAGCTTTGGGCTTGGAGGCTCCATGACGGCGGTCCACAACGGTCTCCCACGGGTCCACAGCTCCCTTTCACACGTGTCGTACCCCGCCGCCTTCGCCAACCCCGTGGTTTCGATGCCAAGAGCACACAGCTTCAGCGGTCTGCCCCCTCCGCGTTGGAGCCACCACGATGGCGAGGCCAAGTACAAGGCTGTTAAGGCAACTCCAAGTTCGCTCAAGGGCAAGGAGCTGGAGAGGGTGATGCGTTACTCTAGACTTAGTAGTCGACCATCCAGCCTCCATTCTTCACGATTGAGCCCCGACAGCAGCAGCAGTGGAGATTTCCCAGTTGGAAGCTCCAGTGATTCTGTTACATCCGAAGAAGAACTGGAGATGAAGCCTCTCGGGGAGACAGAGTCTCCTCGTCGGACATGCCCGAGCCAATCTCGCAGAAGATCAGATCCCAGCCGTCTCACTGTGCCTGTTCGGCCCCTTTCTTATACACATGACCGGGAGAAAGAGAGTGGAAGCAGAGGATCCAGCAGCACCTTGCTCGCTATGCCCAACATACCGCCTGTCCCTGCTCTTCAACCTCTGCAGTTTGCCACCGATCTCCACGGTTCATCCGTCACAGCGATGGGTACCCCATCCCGGATTAAGCCGCCTTCCCCAATTCCAGATATTGTAGAGGAGGCGCCGGAGAATACAGATCTGGAGACTGAGAACGGAGCCGAGACGGCTAGCCTTGTCAGGCGGACCATCGACCTTGGATCTCCCAAGATAGCTCGGTTCAGTGAACTTGAGACCAGAAACTCGAATACCGCCGTATCTGTCAAGATCGACTCGGAATGTTCGGCTGCAGCAGTGGCTTTTCTACCGACTGGATTTGACGAGACCAAGCTCCCACCACCCCAAGGGCCGGTTGTCTCCCAGCAAAACACCGGGGGACTTATGAAGGATAGTGGAAAGAGAAGGAGGGTGGTATTTAGGGGCGCCAAGACCGCTGCGGTAGGAGCTTAGAATATATATATAATGGTCGCTTTAGAACAAGGTAGAAGGGCTGGCAAGGCGTTTTTGGTACTATGCTTGGCATACCTGGGCTGTTTATTTGTGGTTAGATTGGATATCTCCTGAATATTCTCTTCCAATTCTGTTGCTTGAGATGCACCTGGTTTTACCAGGCAGGATATTGTTGCTCGTCAGTATCTAGCTGGACGTCGAGGAAAGCTTTCGCAGCCAGTTACCAAGGATCACAAGGTTGGAACACGGCACAGTCGGGCTAGGATGCAACGCGAATCGTCCTGATGCTACGGTGCCTTTTGGGGTCTTTCGGTGCCCTGTGGTGGATAGGGAAATTGGACCGGTTAAGCTTGCGGGGGGTACTGGAATCGGAGAACAAGATACTAGAACTGGGGTTCATTTATTCTACCTAGGTATT
>Ga0247760_1001563_pt1 | contig 20623 bp, 30 predicted proteins | sample UWRJL171409R4_FD_179936 | JGI IMG/M metagenome (GOLD analysis project Ga0247760, IMG submission 179936) | Plant litter microbial communities from Arlington Agricultural Research Station in Wisconsin, United States - UWRJ-L171-409R-4 | ecosystem: Environmental > Terrestrial > Plant litter >... | reverse complement strand
CGTAAACCCCCCCCCCCCCCCCAAATCAATCTCACTAGCAAGACACAAAGGCTGCTGTGGAATCACCGAGAGAAAAATGGAATGGGAGGAAGATGGTCCCGTGGGTAGGTCTGTGGGCAGCACCACGTGCGCTGTGCTTGCCTAAGAGGATCTCGTACTGTTCTGCTGATGCAACGGTATGTGACATCTACTTACGAGTACTCGGGGAAGTAGGCCAAAGCAGGACCTCTGATAGGGCGCTTGCTTACCTAGTTATGGTATTCTTGTGGGGAGCAGTTTCACGAAACACAAAATAAATCCACCGAATAGGGGGTGTTAGTGATAGTTGTATCCAATGGATGTTCTTCTCCTTTTGTGGGTGAGGTGAGGTTGGCTATCGCCACCCCAAAAAATAAGCAAGCAAAGGCAAGGTGCCCCTGGCTGGGCTTTTTTGTCAGCATTGGCTTCACCTCATAGGCCGATGATCAGCTTGTAAACAACAGGGGCTGTTCATCACACAGAGCAGGAAAAAAGTCGGCAGAGTGGAGAAAGACAACGTGCATCAATCAAGTCTATCTGGTCTATGTAACATGGATGAGGTATTATAAACTTTGCTCCGGCCCCTTTCCCATTTGCGCGACCTAGACAAAGAACTGAAAAACTTTTCCCGCTCATCGGCATTGCCATCCTCCTCTATTACGTGCCGAAAACAGGCTCCAAATCGTTCATGCGACAACGGGGGCAGCCTCCTCCTCAACAGGCTCAGCAGCCTCTGTCTCGACAGCGTAGCCGCGACCGTGTCCGTAGACCTCATAGCCTCCACGCTCGTAGCCTCCATTGCCATAGCCCTGGTTGTGACCGCCATAGCCGCCACGCTCAGGGCCTCCGTTACCGTAGCCCTGGCCAACCTGGTTGCCGCCATAGCCATGCTCGCCGCCATAAACACCGCGCTCGCCGCCATATCCGCCCTGTCCACCGTAGACGCCATGCTCACCACCGTAGCTACCGTGCTCGCCACTATAGCCAAGTTGACCGCCGTAGCCTCCGCGTCCGATCTGGCCGTAGCTGTCCTTGTTGTCACCGTAGCTACCCTGGTTGCTGCCATATCCATAGCTTCTAGCACCGTATCCGCCATAGCCGCCGCCGTAGCCACCCTCCTCATAGTTGTTGCCATAGCCACCATTGCCGTTGTAAGAGTTATGGCCGCCATAGCCTCCATGGCCGCCATAGAAGCCGTCGTTGCCGTAACCGTGAGACCCGTAGCCCTCATGGCCGCCGTAACCACTCTCGTGGCCGCCGTAGGAACCGTGAGATCCGTAGCCCTGATGGCCGCCGTAGCTGCCGTGACCGCCGTAGCCCTGATGACCGTATCCAATACCGCCGCCATAGCCACCCCCATGGCCGCCATAGCTGCCGTGGCCGCCATGGGAGCCGTGACCGCCATAGCCCTGATGCTGATGACCGGATCCGATACCACCGCCGTAGCCACCCTGACCGTATCCGTTGCCCTGGTTGCCATAGCCGGAGTGACGATACTCGCACTTGGAGTAGTCGTGGGAACCGGAATGGGGGCAGTAGCCGCCGCTAGAGTAGTCATCTTCGGAGTCGTAGTCAGAATCGTCAGAGTCGGAGTAATCATCACTGTAGCTGTTGCCGTAATTGCTACCGCCATAGCCGCCAGCCTTGTGTTCACCACCGTAGCCGCCGACCTTGTGTTCGCCGCCATAGCTGTTGCCCCCGTAGCCACCGCCGTGGCCGTAGTTCTCCAAGTAGCCCTTGGGGACGGGGCGCACGCAGCGAATGCGCTTGTAGTAGGCGCCCTCGACATCATGGCATCCATAGCCAAGGTAGCCGAAAAAGTCGCCTGTGCATGTAAGGCGGCCGTAGCTGTCCCTTGTCCAGTCCGAGTAGGCGGCAGCATACTTCTCAACGTACACAGACTGCCTGTATTCGCCAATGCGGAGCTGAGGGTGAGATGCGTCAGCCGACCTCCTATTCTATGAGCGTTGTCTTCCTTCTTTTACTTACATCGCAATCGAAGGCTACGCGCTCCTTGTTGCCATAGTACTCTTTGCTGCAGATGCATTAATTTCTGCCTCCCGCATCCTTTCGCAAATTCCATTGGGGCTGGAAGACTTACCAGTCACAAGTGTCGAAGAGGGAGAAATCCGAGTATTCGTACTCATGCCCGTTCCCATACCCATTCCCATGACCAACACCATACCCACCCCCATACCCGAGAGCAGTCTGATTGAGCCGGTTGAGAGCTGGAGCAGCAGCGACGCTGGCAGCAACTACCAGAGCCGCCAGGCCGGAGCGGAGGGTTGTCATAGACATGATACCAACAATAACTGCGAGCTTCCAAAGAGACTAGCAGAGTCGCCGAATGTGTGTTGACAATGTGTGTGATTGAGAAAGAACAAGGGAGCCTTTCGGTATAGGAACACAAAGTAGATTTATACGCAATCTGATGGCGAGCCCATCCTCGGGAGGCGCACCACGATGCCAATGTCAGCATCATCGACGTCCCACTGCGGTGGCCGGACTCGATCCGTTCTGCTGGTCGCGTCCAGCCACGGCGCAGCAAGGAGCAGACTATCGTAGAGATCACTGTGGGGGTAGTCCGCCGACAAGGGCGCCGTCTGGAGCCCCTTTCCATGTGAAAAGGGGATTCGGAAACTCTACATGGTGGAGCTGGGGCCCGGATCGTGATGGGAACCTCCCAAGTGGCGCCCGACTTGTGAAATCGATGATGACGCGAGGTCGCAGCCGCCGTGAATAGCCGTCCTTGCGGTCCTTTCGTCTTGTCAGAGTAGTCAGAGCAGTTTCTGCCTTGCAGAAAGCTGCTCAAAAAACATGTTCTCGATGCACTCTTTGACACTTGTGAGAATTGCAATATTAGGTAACAGCTGCGAGCCGTTCTGTCAATGCTTCCTACTGGTGATGCATGTGATCGATCGGAAGCCCTTTCCACAGAATATCAACGCCTTCGCATTTTCTCGACGACCTTATCTGTGTGCCTGAAACCAACTGCCAGGCAGTGCGAAAGAGGGAACATCTTTGAGTTTTCAAAGCGTAATCACCGGAGGTGGCATTGCAGGAGCGGAATGAAGCAGACGAGGGCACATCGCTCCCCCGACCCTACCTACCTTAGGTACCACCGCTTGGAACTTGGAAGCTGTGTTTTGTTGTGGAGGCTTGGAGGATATTGGAGAGAGCTGATTAGTAATCCGTAAGCCAGAGCAGAAGCACGTGAGCTGAATGTCCGAATGCCAAGCCAGAGTTTCAAAGCCGATGTTAAGGGGATTCATTCAGCCTTGCTTCGTTCAGCCTCGTCCAGCATTCTGCCGTTGGTTTCCTCGACTATCTCTGGTCTGCTGCTCTTATTTATTTCTTTGCGCCCTCGACACTCTTACTTCGGTCTGCCAGAGCCAGCTGTCCAACCAGCACCAAGTCGCGCGACGTCACGTACCTAGCCAACGAGGCGAACCCTTCCATCAGCGCGATTGCGATTTGCACTGGGGTCGCGGCTCGGTGCACATTGCATGCTCCATCACGGAGGTTTCCGGCCAATTGTACCCCTTGCTCTCGGCAGCCTCGAGCCCACAGTTCAACCGGTTCGCATCATCAAGAGCTGAGCAAAGAACGGGGCTTTCTGGGCAGAGGGCATTTGTAGTGCTCCGACCACTCTAAACACGCGCAGCTAGAACCCCATCTGCTGCTCGTCTCTCACCATGGCCAGCCAAAACCCTTCGACTCCGGTCAAGGTGCCCCCCTCGGCTGCGAGCTACACCAATGCGACCTTGGACTCCGACCTGCGATCGCAGATTAACATGGTCCTCATGAAAGAAGGCCTTGTGACAAAGTGAGCCGAGCCCGCATTTCTCATGCACGCCTGCCCTTGACGCCCGTGAGCACGACTAACCAAGCCCCCTCTTCTCTTTCTCGACGCATAGGATACAGGAGCATCTCCTCCACACGCTTAATGCAAACTCTGCCAACTGGCCGACGACGGTTCAAAATCACGCCCTCTCTCTCCTGCGGTCCGGCGAGATCACTACATTCCCCGCCCTCCTTCGACGCGTCATTGAAGACGTACGGCAAGAAACGGCTGCCGGGCCAGCGTTTGGCTCTGGCTCCAATGGTACCGAGACCAACGGCAAGAGATCGAGCACTAACGGCACCCCGTCCGCTGGGGAGACCAATGGAAACTCATCTTCGTCGACGTCGGGTCTAGCCGTACCCCACAGCGTAGTAGAGGATGCGCTCAAGGTGACGCGCGAGAGTTTGGAGACGGTGTGTGCAATCGAGGAGAACGGGGCATCTTGAGCCCCGAACCCTTAAGGATACCAAAAAGAAAAAAGAAAGGACTGAAGCGTGCTGACCTCTTGCCATCAGCAGGGGTCCAGCAAGGAATGGGAGGAGGACCACCCCTATGGACACATATTTACCGATTACTACAACCATAACACGACTACCAGCACACAAGCCACCGAAGAGATGGACCCGACAAACGAAAGACGACTGGGGAACACAGGCATGGAGCCAGACGAAGATATGACGATGAAAGGGGTCGAGCAAGATGCTGGCGGTGGCACAAGCGATAGCAGGTCTTTGACCGAGGCGTTACAGAAGGCTTACCTCTCGTCGACCGATAGCCAGGGCCAGGGTGGAGATACCAAAGGATAACGAACGTGATGACAAAAAAATCAAAACCGAACGGGAAATTTCCAACCATCCCCGGATGTAACATAGCATAACCTACCCTGAGGGAGAGTAGGAGCACGCCAAAAGAGTACATAACATACAAATAGCAAAGTTCAGCATGGCTGTCTCTAGCCCCGTATATACAATATCACTGTAGTTTTCTTTCAACGACACCGAGTAGTTGCCCTTTCTAAGGTGGGTCTCGATTCTTATAAGGCAAAGCGGTGCACATCACAATCGCTAGCAGGGTATTAAATACGATACTCGGGGATAATCCCATTATCTGCAATCTATCAAGCCGCGTCATGAAGGACGCGAGGTCCCATAACCTAACTGTTGAGTCGGGATGGGGCCTGTGGTCAAGAAGCTGCAAAGCTCCGCCGCCAACTGGCCCTCCCATAGGTTCATGAATCCCTTCTTCCAAAGACTCCGTTGCCTCGTTATGTGAAGATGATAGAAAGATGATGCAAAGCGGCCACTGAACGCGAGGAAATCCCTAGAATACATAATGATCCCTTGAAAGTCTAGCAGCCGGGATCAAATAGAGCAACGCCAACATTGCACTATTTAATCGTAGAGACCATCGTCATTGCCAGCATCCCCGAACGAGTTGCCAGCGCCGCCACCGCTTCCGCCGGTCTCCATACCAGCCTCTGGGAACTTGAAGTAGGCACCTGGCCCGGCGTTCTTCATCTGCTGGGAAAAGGCCTCGTAGCGACGGATCTCCACGTCAGTTACCGAGCGACGCGCCATTTGCATGGCCTCCTCGAAGTGGCGCTTGGTGAGCTCAGGAACAGTGTCCTCGCCCTCATCCTCCATATCAACGTCCTCGCCTGCAGCCTCGCGCTCCTTCGTACGCTGGATGTCAGCCGTGATCGACTCCTTGATCGCAATCTTGACTGCGCGTTGCGCAATGAAGCCAAGATCGGCACCAGAGAAGCCGTGGGTCTTCGAAGCAATGTAGTTGAGGTCGACGTCATCAGCGACCGGCGTCTTTCGAAGCTGGGCCGAGAGGATACCAAGACGGCCGGCCTCGTCGGGCAATGGTACATAGATGAGCGAGTCGAGACGACCTGGACGGCACAGTGCGGGATCCAGCTGCTCGGGACGGTTCGTCGCACCGATGACGAAGACGTTCTTCTTGGAAGTCATGCCATCCATTTCTGAGGAGGAGGTTAGTAGATGTTTAGGTACCGCTGGAGAAGGATGCAAACTCACCAGTCAGAAGCTGGTTAACAACGCGATCAGAGGCGCCACCAGCATCGCCAACAGAGCCACCACGGGCCTTGGCAATAGAGTCGAGCTCGTCCAAGAAGACAACACAAGGAGCGGCGGCGCGCGCCTTGTCAAAGATATCTCGGATATTGCTCTCGGACTCACCGAACCACATGGACAAGAGCTCGGGGCCCTTGACAGAAATGAAGTTGGCAGAGCACTCATTGGCGACAGCCTTGGCCAACATCGTCTTACCCGTACCGGGAGGACCATAGAAGAGGACACCCCGAGACGGCGACATACCGAACTTGAGGAACTTCTCGGGATGATCAACAGGGTACTGGACGCTCTCCTTGAGCTCCTGCTTGACGGTCTCGAGACCACCAATATCCTCCCAACGAACATTGGGGACTTCGACAACGGCGACCTCGCGGAGGGCCGAAGGGTTGGAAACTCCCAGAGCAAACCGGAAATTGTCCATGGTAACACCGAGAGAATCAAGAACCTCGGCGTCGATCGTGTCCTCGTCCAGATCAATAAGATCCATCTTCTCACGAATCTGCTGCATCGCAGCCTCGGAGCAGAGAGCAGCGACATCAGAACCGACATAGCCGTGGGTCTCCGATGCGATCTGTTCCAAATCCACGTCATCTCCAAGCTTCATGTTCTTGGTGTGAATCTGAAGGATCTCCAGGCGACCAGTCGGGTCGGGAATGCCAATATCAACCTCACGATCGAAGCGACCGAATCGGCGAAGAGCAGGGTCGATAGAGTTGGGGCGGTTGGTGGCCGCCATGACGACAACATTGGAGCGAGCCTTCATGCCGTCCATGAGGGTCAGAAGCTGAGACACAACACGGCGTTCGACTTCGCCGTTGGTCTTGTCACGCTTAGGAGCGATCGAGTCGATCTCGTCGATAAAGATGATCGCCGGCGAGTTCTTCTCGGCTTCCTCGAATGCCTTCCTCAGGTTCGATTCTGACTCACCCGCCATCTTTGACATAATCTCAGGGCCGTTGATGAGGAAGAAGAAGGCACCAGTTTCGTTTGCAACGGCGCGAGCCATCAGCGTCTTACCGGTACCCGGGGGACCGTAAAGCAGGACACCACGGGGAGGCTTGATACCGATCGACTTGAACAGCTGAGGGTGTCGGAGAGGCAGCTCGACCATTTCCCTGATCTGTGCCATTTGCTTGCGGCAGCCGCCAATATCGTCGTATCCAACCTCGTTCAGGTTGTTCTCCTCCTCGTCACGCTGGATCGGCTCGCCCTCGCAGTGGATGACGGTATCTTGGGCCACAATGCCAAACTCGGGGGGGTCCACCTCCACGACCTTAAACTCGACTTGTCGCATGCCGCCGCGGACGATGAAGAGATCACCCTGCCTAACGGGCCGGTATGCTTCCCTGAAGTAGGGAGCGAGAAAGACGTCAAACAGAGACCCAGTAATGCCCTCGACCGTGTCCGCGATAGGAAGAACTGCGATGCGTTTGGCCTAGAGGAGTGTCAGCAACTGTGCAGCAGAAATATTGGCATCCATTTTGCTTACATATTTGATATCCGGACAAGGGTGGATAGTGATGATATCGCCATGCTTGACCCGCAGATTGTGACGGACCACGCGGTTCAGACGGGCGCTGCCATCGTCAAGGTCATCGTCGGCAAGAACGATAAGGACGGTGTCCTTTCTCTTTTTGCCTCGCACGAGAACTGTGTCACCACGGAAGAGCTGGAGCGTCTCCATCGTGTTGTTGGAGAGCGCGATGATCGAGTTGTCATCGTTGACGGCATCAGTAACCCTGCGTCTGTCAGCAAGTTGCCTTATGCCTCCAAAAAACTACCCATACGTACATCAGCTGGTTGGGCTTCTTCTTCTTTTTGAGGATGGCCGTAGCCGTGTCGCCCTCATCTTTGCGCTCGGCACCGGAAGTATCGCTGGAAAAGAGGTTAGCAGATGCTCACCCCGCATAGCGCACTCACGGTGAGGGCGCGCGCCCGGACAGCAACGTACGTCAGGTTGACCTTCTTCTTGTGGTCATGATGCTCGGGTTTCGGTTCGCCAGCCATTCTGTCGGTCTGGATGTCGATCGGAGGTGATGGGTTGATCGAAAGTGAGGTTGGCACTGCGAGGAGTGAAGGTGTGGAAGAAAAGAACAGCTCCCCGCCCTAGATAACGGCAGAAATACTTGTTGATGTAGGAAACCGGAGAAGGTTTCGGAGAATGTGGGTTTGGGCGAGAAATGGGGTTGGGACCAAACAGCCTTCCTCTGAAATGCGGACGAGCTGGTGTTGGTTTGGCAGTGAAGAGGCTCGGTAGTGAAGCTAGGTTTCAATGGAAGGACAACAGCGATACTGACTAGGCGACCACTCGGATGACGACTTGCGGGCCTTTGGGCGGCAACGTCCGTGCGTTCCTTTCCAGGCACGCTCTCAGGCCCAAGCTTCCAGCTGGCTTTTTCAGGCAGGTGGAACCTTCGAACGCTTTCTACCACGGCTGACGAGTGTCAAAGGCAAACGGAAGGTAAGAAACCCCAGCAAATGATTTCTCGCTGGATCTAGAAGCAGTCTAGACGCCGAGCTATTTTCTCCCGTTCAGTCAATGTGAGAAATGCATCATTTTCCATAGCTCAGTCACATTTTCCGGCGTCTTATTTTCCGCCTCATTCAGTTGCGTTTGCTACGGCTATAGAACTCATGGGCTGTAGCTCACCATGCAGCCTCGCCTTCGGTCAGTCTTTGGCCTTGGCGTTCCGTCGCCCACCAAGTGGCAAACAAGAAAATTCCCCATGATTATGTGCCATTCAACAGGTTGAGGAACTCGTTGTTTACCAACCAGGAGGCCGGATACGCTCCAGTTCCTTAGTAAACATGCATGCATACATATCGCCACAGAGGTGGTGCAAAACAACTCATCTGGTGATGCCTGCCAAACAGGACTGGGAATACAGCTGAGGGCAGTTGTGGTCGCCATCCCTGCGAGGGAGCCTTGTGCTCCTGGAATCCTCATCAGCCTCGCCAGCCTTGCCGGCCACGGCCCCTCACCTATCCAGCACCTGTGTCAATCTTAGACGTTGGTTCCTCAACAGGGTCAAAGTCTGAGTAATCCCAAAAATCAGATCCTCGCACTGCAAACGCGTAACTCCGCCGTTAGGCCACAGGAACCGTCCGATCGACGAGCGACCTCCCCATGTACGATGGCTCGGGCCAAAGAAAGGGTCTCCTATCTCTGTGCAAAAATGCGGTCTTGGAATCGTCACATAGTCTTGTTCTGGGAAGGTAAGGCCTTGGCTTGTTATATCACAGGCCTTTTTAACATGCAGGAAGGCCTTTTCAGTATTAATGCAGGTGTTTTCTGAATGGGAGATGGCCTGTAATAACGACAGCTATAGGCGGTCCTTACAGTGATAAAACATCTTTCGCACTGGCTAAGGGGGCCCTTTCTTTGGCCCGAGCCTTCGTACAAACCTTGAATTCAGACAGATAGCAACGGAGTCTGAACCCCATTGAACACAGAACATGCATTCGATATTGATGCGTCTCTTTTTTATCATGGGCTTTACCCTCATGACGCGCTCTGCGGATGCCAACCTCGATGTCTCTGCTAGAAACAAACCTTACCTTCCTGCCGGTTCTTCGTGTGTTCATCTGTCCGCCAAGCATTGATAGCCTTCACATTGCTCCAAGACGCAGAATTTGGTAGCATGGCCAAGACTCAAATGAAAATCACGTGCAACACGGTTCGGGCTCAACTTCCGCTTTTTACTTGAAGGCGTACAGCTACGGAACACTGAAGTCCCACAGGTGATATGTCCCGCGTCTGAGCTGTCTCGAGAATTTGCGACTCGGGCGCCTGATACAAACATAAGACAATTGACAAGTGTTGCCCCCTGGTCGACCCGACCTAAATTACCACGAATGCGAAGTACGACTAGAAAATGTGAGAAGGCACAGGCTCACCCGGGAGCCGTATGATGGAGATTGGATGAATATTCTTTTGGCTTTCCCTGAATAGCAAGGCCCGAAGGATGGTGGTAGAGCATGTTGACACAAACCAAGAACAATACCTATCTGGAGTGAAGCTGATACGTTTTTCAGTTCAGGTGATTGCCTACGACACACCGATGGCAATAGAGCGGGCTTCTCTCTCCCATGGTATGATCAGCTCGACTAGGCATCAGAAATGGCCTCTGGCGCATCGCAGTCTGGATGGCCTGCTTTCGCTTGAACCTTCGTCTCCGGACACTGGAACTTCGACCAGCAGAAGCGAAGGGGAGTAGAATACCCACAGGGCATGGCTGGACACTTGTACCGCAGCAGATGGCATCTCGGCTCGAATTTTGTGTGAATGCCTCGTTGCTAACGTTGCCGGGCGCATCTTCGGTCAGCCAAGGCGGTTGCAGTACGGATTGCGGTAAGGAAAGAATGATCGTGGGCCTGGATGGGCCCAACCAGAAGGTTGCAGCCTGGGCGTTGTTCCTTCTTCCCTTTTGACTTGATCATCATCAAAGGGCATCCCGACTCGAGTGGGGTTGTCTGAATTTTACCAGCTCCGGCAGATTACCTCCACCACGGAACTCAACAGGCAGCAACTATTCCCACCGTGGGCGACGCTCCGCCGAGAACCACCCCTAGACTGTCGGCGCTACGTCAAATTTTCCCGGCGGTAAAGGGGCAGGCCCGGCGGTGAGGGTACGGTAGTGATGATCCGGGTGGCTGATTGAGAAGTTAGGTGTCGCTTTGACTGGTTATCGCCCTATATTTGGTGTCCACAGGATATACCGACTGCCGCCGACATGATCCGCAAGTCAGCCACTGTGGCTTTGCGATGGCCATCTGCAGTCGAAGTCATGGGTAAGGGGCGTGCTCCTGACTGCGTCACAACAGTTGAAGAGCCAGTCGCAAGAAGGCGGGGTTTTCAGTGGCAGGTGAGCCACAAACTCGGACTCCAGATCGCGCGCGATTGTGCGAAGCGGCCTGCTTTAAACACCAGGGGCCGCACCGACAAGACGTTGTCATAACTGGCGAGAGCTGTGATTGGGTCGTACCCGAGATGTATTCTGGGCCTGAGCCGGCTCGGCCGCCGCCCCGGACGGAGCACCAGGCGGCAGCTCCAAAACGCGATTACGCCAATTGTTGATGGCAGAACCACACGCCTGCTCCTAGCTCGCAAGAAAGCTAGAAGCCAACAAAACTCGGGGGCGATTGGATTCATATACTCTGCAGAAGATAGGCCCCCGCCCCTGACAACTTTGTTGGTTGTTGCGAAACGGCCCCCCCCCGGGCACAGGCAAGGCTGACGAATCACTGTCATCAATGCCACTCCCGGAGTCCAAACGAACCAAAGTCTTCGAGAACAAACCGGCTCGTGGTGGCCTGCCAACCTTCGAGGGAAGGATCCGCCTAAGACCCGTCTCACCGTCACCGACACCCGCACCTTGTTGATCTAGGAGATGGAGGACTGTAGCGAGAACAACTCGAGAGAGGCTAAGACCTGACCAGCCGACTGGGCTCTCATTTAATCTCCCGCGTGGCTGAGCACAGCTCGATAGACACTACTACAAGCAAAGAGATGGGAAAACGGTAACCGGAAAGTGGTACCCGAAATGGTAAGTGGTAGTTGTAGTGTACTATACACTAGGCGCTGACACCTGGTTCCCTTCCAAGTTCCGTGTTGGTCCGGGAGTCAACGGTCTCGGGGGGATTTACACGCGCTCTGGGGCTAACCTGATGCCGTTTAGCATCTCGTCATCTAGGCCGCCGCTGTTGGGCTTTCTGGCGCATGATTGGGCCCGAACGTCCAACATGCCACGTCTAGTCACCCGAGGGACACTTCGTTTCCCTACTAGTGAACGCTTGCGATTCGGATTTATAATGCCGCGGCCAGCTTTTGTCGTCCGTACAAGTACTTTTGTGCCCGGGATGCAAGAACCATGCAGGGTAGTGGGGTCCAAAGTCAAGGATTCTAGGCAACGACCGGGATCGAAAGGATGTCTTTCTTGCCGCCTTTCCATGCCCATTCGTCACGAACCGATAGGCTAGGCTACGGACGGGCCGGGATCAAACCGTCACCGGCGCGGGGAGATCCCCTCTCACACTAAATGTCATCTTGAGATTTGCGCAAGATACACTGCGAACGCACGCTGGCTGGGTTGCATTGGTCAGCAGGGTCACCATTTCATGTGTCCGGGCACATTGGAAATGAGGGAAAAGGGGACATGGGCAGGCCAATGCATCCCTCGGAGACTTTTGTTCGACCTCCAGGGGAAGTCGGCATGCGTGTGGGCGTGCGCGCGCACCTTCTTGATGTCTTGGATCCCAAACGTCCCTCTTTCCAGCAATTTGCTCACAGGGCTGAAAACAATGCCATATCGAAGGGAGGGGAGGGGGTTCGGTACGAAACGGCCGGCCTCGATTGGGCCACGCTACCGCCGAGGTGTGGAATCCTCTCTGCCTGAGCCATATGTTGAACGTTTCACGTTCCCCGGATCCGTAGGCGTTCCCTTCCAGAAGGCGCATGGGCGCCTCACTTTCCAAACTCCAGAACTCCAGCGACAGGTGCAACAGGATTCCGGATGGATGCGTTACACCAGGCTTCTGGATTAATATGCTCCTTCAAAACCGGTTTGAGCAAGTAGTCTGCCGGTTTACTGTGTAGAATATCGACTGCTGGGGAGTATGTGGCGAGTGGGCGGAGAGCCGCCAGCCCCCGTTCCCCTTGCTCGCCACGAGATAGATTCATCAACCTGGTTGCTGTCCCACATTACAGTAGGACTTTAGGTTGATTGCATGCAGGCAGGCAGTAATTTTCCCCAGGAGAAAGGGCAGGAAAGGGCGCGTTCTCCTCTTTATGCCCTGCCTCTCCTGACAGGCTCGGACTCCCTGACAGGTCACCTCGCGGCTGCCAGCCAAGAGGGAATCCTTCGACACGGGGGAACCAGTCTCCCGAGAGAGAGAGCCACTCACTCCGCGGCGTTAAAGCGCTTATTCCCATGCAGTCATTCATCTCGCGGTAGATGGAGGCGCGCACTGACGCTAGGACGTAGTAAGACGAGGAGACTGCTCGCTAGCGACAATTCTGCAGTCGTCTGCACGCCGCGAGACTGCGGTCTGGCAGCCAGCAGCCACCACGGGCTGGCATGCCATGGATGTCCCGGTACCTCGCAGGCCGGGACCACACTGCGCTGCGTAGGGCTTATCTCCAACCCGGCTGCGGTGTGGGTTGCATGGAAGCATGGGCTGTGGCTTGATGAGGGGGTGGTGCCGCTCCGAGCACAGGCGGTGTTTATGGATGCGCTGGGTGAAGATCCTTGACAGGCCTTAAAAAAGAAGGACGGCCTGTGGCGGTTCGGTCTTCGGTGTATGCTCCCGTGTTCCTCTGCCAGCAAATTCGACCGTCGTCGCACCCGAGTGGAGCTTATATGGAAGGGAAGGCACGGCCACCCTGCGGCTAGTATATCACCTTTCTGTCCCCTCTTGGACTCGACTTGCGAGCCAACAAACAATGTCACACACGCGCCCAACCCGACAGCCACCGGGTAGAAGCGGGCAAGATCCGGAAGCCGAAAACACAGCAATGGGGCATGAGTCGGACTCACCGTCGCCTTTGGCATCGGGGAGGCCCGGCCAGTCGGGTCGGAAGGGGTCGAAGAAGGTCCGGACGGGCTGTATAACCTGCAAGTAAGTGCCGAGCTCCGAAACGCGTCGTTCCCTACCCCCAGCGGCGGCAGCGGCCCAGGTGAGGCCGTCAGCGCTACGGCTACCTCCCGCCCGTTTGCGGGGGAGGCAGCCGATCTGACACCTCATGACCTGGGCAATTGGCTCGGAGAAGTTGCAATGAGCAGCTACTGACATGGGTGGACGGGTAGAATCCGCAAAGTGAAGTGCGACGAAACCAAGCCGTTCTGCACGCGATGTACCAAGACCGGTCGCCGGTGTGATGGCTATCTGGACGCCAAAAGCATGGCGCAACGGCGGCGCCGGGCCGGGACGGGGCCGCTGGTCGGCGTCGGCGAATGCGACCCACAGGCGCCGTTGTCGCTGTTCTTTGAGTGGGCGTCGACCGACGAGAAACGGTCATTTCACTTCTTCCAGCACGTCACAGCGCCCTGCCTGTCGGGCGACTTTGATGGCGCTTTCTGGAGGGTGATTGTCCTGCAGATCTGCCAGAGCGAGCCGGCCGTCAAGCACGCCGTCCTCGCAGTCAGCAGCCTGCACGAGAGCATGATGGCACCTGCAACCTACGCCGACGCCGAGGATCGCCACTCGTTTGCCCTGTCCCAATACAACAGAGCCATTGCTTGTCTGCTCGACCAGATGCGCGATGTCGACGCGAGGCCACTGGTGCCGTTACTCACATGCGTCCTCTTCGTCTGTATCGAGCTGATGCAGAACAAGGACAAAGAATCGCTGCTCCACCTCGACCAAGGCCGCCAGATTCTCAGCCAGCTCGGCAGGAAACCGGCGGCCCGGAGTCCTGAAGTCGACATCATCAAGCAGCACCTCGTGCCTATGTACACTAGGTTCAGCCTGACCTCCTGGCTGATCGGGGGCGACCCCGCCGCCATCCCGACACCCCTGAAGATGCTCACTGACGTTCCGATGATGTTTGACTCCATTGTCGACGTGCGGTACGCCCTGTACGACCTCATGGATGAGTGTCTGCGCTTCGTCAAGAAGACACACACAGCCAAGTTTGAGGAGGTATCGCGGGAGGATATGAGCGGGTTCGAGAAGGAACAGGAATATCTGCTGCGGAAGATCGCCAAATTCAACGTGGCATTCTCTCTCTACCAGTCATCGCAGCCAAGAGATGCCCCTCCAGGGGCTATCGCCCTGGTGCAGATTCACGTCCACACCACGTTCATCTGGACATCAACGGCTCTCAGCAATGGGGAGGCTGCGTTCGACAGCCACATCTCTACCTTTTCCAGCATCATCCCTCTCGCCGCCAGCTTCATGGACGCCATGGTGAGTCCGGCAGCACGCGACCATGCATCGAGCAAAGGCATGCTGCCGACGGTAACGGCTGCGGCGGCATCAGGAGACCCGCGGCGGTTTTCGTCCATGTTCACGTTTGAGATGCACGTCATCGCACCGCTCTACTACGTTGCGACTAAATGCAGACACCCGCTTATCCGGCGGGCTGCCATCGACCTCCTACGGCGCAATCCATCGCGGCGGGAAAATCTGTGGCGTGCCAACGTCATGGCCGCAATCGCGGACCAAACGATCCGACTCGAGGAGAAGCACCTGCTGATGACACGGTCGGCTTCCCCAGCAATGCCGACAATAATACCGCCGTTCGTCGCCGCCTTTGTTCCCGGTGAGTTCTGGGACAGCAACGTGCGCGATATCTCGCTGCAGCAACTACTCCGCCCTGATGCCCCATCCCAAGTGCCATCGACACCCGTGCCGCCACCTTCTCCACGAACTACCTACAGCTACGAAACGGCACCAACTCTCGCCCGGACATCGTCGCCTAGCAGTGGTCTCGACATGACCGGCCTTGGCCTCTCGCAACTACCCATCGACCCGTCACTTCTGTACGACGCATCCGAAGTAGTTACAAGATCGTTTAGCGCAGCGCCGTCGATAGCATCCTCGTTCGATGAGCTTTCAGCGTCGACAATCTTCGTCGCTAGCGGCGGGACGCCTCCCACGACCATGGCGGCAGATATCTCCTCGCCACTGCCACCCTCTTGGGGCCACCAACAACATCAACATCACCACCAACAACAACAACATCAACAGCAACAACAATATCGACACCAACAACAGCAGCAGCAACAGCAGCAGCAACAACAACAACACTCTCAACACCACCACAATCACCGACGTCAACAACATCAACACCAAATACAGCACCAGATGCCACCGGGAATATCGCTAGAGCCGCCAACTCCTTCCGGTGGGCGGGATGCGTGGATGTACCACTCGCGACCGGACTCGGGGGTATCATCATCATCGCTTTCATCGTCATCGTCGCTGGACGAGCTGGGGATATTAGCGGGGTCTCTAGGTCTGGCACCAAGGAGCGCAGATGCGCCGTTCGATGTACCCGAACGATTTCGGGTGCAAGAAGCTATTATCGGGCCGGATAAGGATGACGGTATATGGGTGATGATGTTCAGGAAACTCGGGGGGCTAGAAGCAAGCTGGGATGTGCAAACCGAATATGTGACGGTCGCATGATACGGAGGGTAGATCTCCTGTTGGGCGAAGGCAGGGAACGGATACACCCGCGGGAGCTCGTACATATGTTTACAGAGTTAGATACCCTGGCTTTTTATCTTGTGTTTTTGGGCGGTGTCGCTGTTTTCGGTCCGACACAAGGAATTATCATATCTATGGGAAAGGCGCTGAGCGAGACACGGAAGCGAGGGTTACAATGAAATGAGTCTTGAGGAGCAAGAAGCATCAAACAGGTTACTCACTACCTACTTTATACATTTATTGACAGCGAGCGGTCTGGATCATTTGCCAGCTTATCTTATCATCTACACGCCGCCGAATTTTTGAGTTCACCTACTTGAGGAAGGAGGTTTCCGTAGGAGTGACATCACAAAGAGGCTTACTACCTGCCTTCCAAAGCTGCAGTCTTCAATCTCCAACCCCAATTCGCGGTGCTCCAACACCGTGTCCCGAGCCTCCCGAGAAAATACACGCGATCCCTCAGACAATCCCTTACCAGAATTAGGCCCCTACCTAAGTATCCGAAACAAGCAACCAAATGGCGCGAGAAGTCGCCCCCCTCCCCAGACCCGGCAATCGAGCTCCCTGGTGCGACGAAATCCCCTTCCCCAGCCCAAAGCCCGTCCTCCTCGTCTTCCTCCGCCACTGCGGCGATCCGTGTAAGTCCCGCCCACCTCCCCCCTCATCTCCCGACTGGCATGGGATCTAACCCCCCTTCCTCCCCACCCGCAGTCGCTGAAAAGACATTCAACCTCCTCACCAAATTCTCCACGGCCCATCCCGAGATCCACTGCATCGCCGTATCGCACTCCTCGCGCGCCGCAACTGAAAAATGGGTCGTCGAGGTCGGCGGAGAGTGGGAGGTGGAGGTCATTGTCGACGAGCAGCGGAAGTTGTATGCTCAGTGGGGGCTGGGCGAGGCCGGGACGTGGCATGAGTTTAATCCGAAGGTAATGTATAGCGCTTATAAGCTGGGGAGGGACGAGGGGATTTGGGGGACGGAGGAGCAGACGGGGAGTCGGTGGCAGGTTGGAGGGGCGTTTGTGGTTGATAGTGGGGGGTGGGTGAGGTGGTGAGTACTCCAAGTCCTTGGTGGTGGTGGTGGTGGTGGGTTGGAAGGGGAGGGTGCGAAAAGGGGCTGGCTGGCTAACTCGGATGATAGGACCAAGGTGGAAAGCGCGGCGGATGATTTGCCGGATTTCAAGGAGGCATTGCAGGCGCTGTCGGCGGCGAAGACGGGACTGGCTTAGTATGAGGTTGTCTTGTGTTGATGAGCTGAGATTGGATGATATTGGGTTTGGCGTTTGGGTGGCTGGGCTTCCGTGTATGAGTGTGTGTGAGCGCTGCGAAGGGTTGGTCGACACGCCATTCGGCCTTTGCATTACTCCTTTCCCCTCCTACGTCCTGTATACATAGCAGGTGTGTTAATTCTTCTGGTGTTACCCACAGGATGTATATAATTCACGCATGATGGACAATTGATTGTACCTGCCAGACCGCCCGGTGCTCTTTCAGGTTACACTATTACAAGGAGTATTAGGGACATTAGAAAAGACGAGAAATATCAAACTCCAGGCTGAATGTCTTCATCATCGCTGTGAGAAGACTTCCTCAATCGCAGAAGCTACCCTCTGGACAATCTTACCAACCAGCTTGCTCGAGATGTCGTACGCCGGCATCACCATAACATGATCCCCCTTCCCACCACCAGCACAGCCCTGACTTGCATATACCACAACACCATGGTTCCTCATCGCCGCCACAAACACCTGCATCGATATCTGAAGCTCCGGCTCAAACGGCTCCTTGGTCTCCTTGTCCTTCACAAACTCAATCCCCCAAAACAAACCGCGCCCTCGAATATCGCCCACGTTCGGGTGACCACCCAGCCTCTCCTTCAGCAACCTCTCCAGCAGCCGCCCCTGCGTCTGAACATTAGCTAGCAAACCCTCCCTCTCGATAACCCTCTGAACCTTCAGCGCCGCCGCCGCCACAACCGGATGATTCTGGTACGTATGCCCATGCGTAAACGACCTATCACCGCTCCTCATCACACTCGCAACCTTCTCCCCCACCAGCAGTGCCGACGCCGGCTGATAACCCCCCGCAAACCCCTTCGCGATAGTTTGCAGGTCGGGAACTACCCCCTCCTGCTGCCATGCGTGCAGCGTCCCCGTGCGGCCCATCCCACACATGACCTCGTCGAAGATGAGTAGCGCACCGTGGATCTCGCACACGCGCTTCATCGCGCGGAGATACCCCGGTACGGCAGGGACGCAACCCAGCGCCGCGCCAACGACAGGCTCGAGTATCACCGCCGCAACGGTGTCGGGGCCGAGGCGCTGGAACTCCGCCTCGAGCTCGGCGACGCGGCGCTGCACGAAGTCTGCGTCGGACTTGTGCGGTAGGCGCTGGCGGTAGGGGTTGCAGGCGGGAATTTTGTGGAAGTGTGGGGCGAGCATGGGCTCGAATGGCCCGCGGCGGGTGTGGTGGCCGGAGGCAGAGAGGGAACCGACTGTTGTGCCGTGGTAGGACTCGGAGCGGGAGATGAAGTTGATGCGTTGGGGAGAGTTGGTCCAGAGGAAGTATTCGCGGCTTAGTTTGAGGGCGGCTTCAACTGCCTCGGAGCCTGGGAAGGGAGGTGAGTGGGCGTTTTACTCTGAGCTTGGGGTGGTGTGGTGGCGAAGAAGGGAGAGGGGGGGCTTACCGGAGCACATGAGGTAGACTTTCTGCATGGCTCCGCCGGTGCTCTCGATGAGCCAGTCGGAGAGGTTTTGGACGGCGGTTGTCTTGAAGTGTGCGTAGGAGACGTACGAACAGGCCTTCATCTGGGCGGTCGCTGCTTTGATGACTTCTTCGCGGCCGTGCCCGATACAAGCCACACCGGCGCCGCCGCAGGCGTCGAGAACTCGTCGACCGTTGCTGGGGTACCAGTAGTGGCCTTTGGCTGTTGTCAGGACGGAGATGCTGTCGGCGGATATCGCTGCCGGCTTGCTGTACTCTGGCAGTGTCTCCGAGCTACTGCTGCCCGCCTCAGACTTCTGAGGTAGGGTTGCCGGGCGAGCGGGCGAAGAGAATAACTGTCCCTTTTTTTTTTTTTTGGTCTGGGGGGTTGAGGGGACGAGAGATTCAGAAACCCGAAACGATATTGGGGTAGCGGCTGGTATCCTGAGATGCCAACTGTTGGCACATGAGGTCTGCCGCTCATATATATACTCCCCATAAGATGATATATTCCACCAGCTTCTTTGCGGTCAAACTCATAACCTTGTTACCTAGTGAGGGTACGTCCCCGTTCCGGATGCTCATCGACATCACCCTCCCCTCCGGATAGGTCGCTATCCGCAGAGCTAGCATCAAACGGATGAACGGTGAAAATAATCGCCTGATGAGCGAAGACGCTATCCCCGCCGAGCGGGATCTCTACCGAGTCTGATGCCCTACGGATGCCCGAGAACGGCGACCCGACCGCAGCGAGGAAGCCTAGTGTAGCACCCCAAGCCAATGAGCTTCCCCGGCGTCTCAACATCTACGCAGGGAGCCAGCTCCCGTGGTAAGAAGAGGTGGGTTACAGCAACATTGCGTCACCCGTTTGTTCGCACCGAGGAAGGACATTAGGAAAGAAAAAAAAACACGAGGGCAAGGAAACGTCGCGCACTACCAAGGTAGACGACGCCGTCGCACGTCGCTGTCCTCAACCAACAGGCTTGCGCGAGTGCCGGTGCACGCGGTGTCCCTGTCCGCCATCCGCCATCCCATCTTTACCTATTGGAGACCGCCTTGCAGGTTTGGTCCTCCCCAGAGCCCTGGGCAGGTTTGCGGACCGCCCCTATCCATGTCCACGCCGCACCAAGCCCGTGTTAAACCAAGTGGAGCGGTCTAGAATCGACGACGGCGAAGGAAAAACCCGCGGCTAGCACGGGAATCAGCTCTGCTTCCCGCCTGCTAGCCGGATGCCGGATGCCGGACACCCGGTGAGCAGGAGCAGCAACGAGCATGCCATCCCACACGATAAGGCGCGGAGCGCGGGAAATGGCATGGCAACCCACGTCCTTGTGCTTGACAGAAAAGCAGCTAGACAAGGGCGATACAGGGACCTGAGTACGAGCCGCCCGCCTGCGCGTCTGGCATTATGACAGACATGCCATGTGGTGGACGCCGACTGGGTCGGGTGTGAAAGGGAGGCAGGAAAAAAAACTCTCCGCCGACGACCCAATGTGTCGGGTCGACTGTGTGACGCACATGGGATCCCGGTCCCCTGACCGCCGGAGGAGCGAGAACGGCGCAAGCTCGACTTTGTGTGCGACGGCACGCGCTGTCCACGGGCCTAGCTTCCTCCTGACGCCATCATGATGTTTAGCAACCGCCCCTCGATCCAAAGCGGACCATCCGAAAATGCGGTCAGCGGCAGAGGCGCGGGCCTTTGCCGAGCTGGCCCCGAAACGGCAACGCATCGGATCGTTTCCCATCACGATCTTTCCCACTGCCCCCCCCCCCCCCCCCCCCACACCACCCCCCCACCCTCCCCCAC
>Ga0247760_1001562_pt1 | contig 20637 bp, 31 predicted proteins | sample UWRJL171409R4_FD_179936 | JGI IMG/M metagenome (GOLD analysis project Ga0247760, IMG submission 179936) | Plant litter microbial communities from Arlington Agricultural Research Station in Wisconsin, United States - UWRJ-L171-409R-4 | ecosystem: Environmental > Terrestrial > Plant litter >... | reverse complement strand
ATTAGTTTTGGCTTAGTAGTGGTGGAGTTATAAGGTGTTGAAAAGTGTTGAAAACCAGGGTTATATATGGGAGCCAGGGGTCGCAAACTAGGGGGGGCCGGAAACCCCCCCCGCGACTTAGCAAGAATGAGTGCAGAAGGAATCGAAAGGAATATTTCAGATTGGGGTGAAACGTAAATAAGTTTTGACCGCGAGGTGCTCCCTGCCTTCTCGCAGTTCAAAGGGGCCAGCATAAGTTGCGAGGACCATTCCCAACACTGCTTCGACATCGGGCTGATGCGGTTCAAACGGGGCCCAGAAAATACCCGCTCGGCTCCCCTTCCCTCAGCCATTTCAAGGCAAACATCTCTTTGAAACTACCGCACTGGTCTCTATTTCCTGGGTAATACCGGGGTGAATACCGGCGCAAGGGGGGGATTTTGCGGAGAGTTCGCGTTTAAGTTCAATCTAGGTTGGTTCCGGGGGTAGCATCGGGCTCAAACTCGGCAACGGAATGCGGCAAGCGGCAGGGTCGTTCAGGCGAGACTCGGATATTGTCCGATGTCACTAACACGTGGATTGGAGCGGCAAAGGTGACCCATTTAGTAGACTAATATCCGCACATTTACCCCTGGGTAGAACTAGAACATCAAGGTACCGGCGAAGTTAGGTCAACATATATAGAATCTAGGGTGAAGATGGCATTTCTCGAACAGACTCATACACACCTCGCGCTCATTACATCGACGAAAAAGTAATACACCAACCATGCTCGTACAACTCACTGCCCTCGCGGCATCGCTGTCACTCTGCTCGGCAGCCTGCACGCGGGATTTCCTCAAGGCCGAAGCCGTGAAGTACGTCGCGGCGCAGACAGCGGGAAAGCCCAGCACCCTGACAGCGAATGTCACCGGCACCATCGCCTATACGCAGGACTTTAAGGTAGTCGAGCTCGGAGCAGGAATCCTGTCCAAGGCGCTCAAGGTCGACTTCACCCGCAGTCTCTACGACACCACGCAATGCGCCATCTTCACTGAGATTGTCGCCGCGAGCAACACGCCCCCGTACGTCATTGGCACGCAGCTGCGGTACAGCGCCGATGGAGTGCTCAACAAGGTTGAGACGCTTGCGACGACCACGGGTGACTGGTTTTTCAACGCGGCGAATACGCTGAAGTACTCCAAAGCGGAGGAATGGTGCGTTCTTCTCCCGAACTGGGTCCAGGCATTGAAGTGGACTGACATGAGCAAAAGGTCCGAATTTCCCGCCGACAAGCAGAGCACTCGTGCCGCAATCCAAGCCGCTGGCGACGCATACATGGATCTCTTCAACGACAAGAGCGTCAAGGTCCCATGGGGCAAGCCCTGCGCCCGTCTCGAGGGTGGCACGTACATGCAGCCCGACTGCAACGTCGGCGTGCCGAGCGGTCTGAAGATGACCAACAGGCGTTATGTCATTGATGAGGTAGTCAATGCCGTGGATATTTTCTTGGGCTTTGGTGGAAATATTCCCGACAGCCATTCTTTCCGTCTGGAGAGCGGGACGATCCGATATGTCCACACGTTGACGATCATGAAGGCATAAGCGGATGGAAACACTACCTAATGTACCTAGATACCTAGCTGGTACGTGAGACTTGAAAAGTCTTGCTTGGAGGGAATGTCGAAACAACCCTGATAGATTGAGAACAGCTGCACATTACCCAATTGAATTCTATTCGTTGCCTACAACTCCTTTTGAACTCTCAGATCACAAACTGCCCTTCAGTCCCGGCAACAAAGTATTGTCCGACCACGTCCAAATCGCCGTACTATCATGTGCTACAAACGTCGCCCCCGTCCACCACGTATTCTTCCTCCCCTGTAGTCCATTCAACTGCGCATAAAACCCACTCCCAATCTTCGAAAGCGGAACCGTCAGCCAAAACGGCTGATGATTATTGAACCCCACAATCTCCGGCGTGCCAGTGCTAGGCAATCCATTCGCCAGTCGGATCTTGGCCAATGCAGCCAGCGTTTCAGCCTTGACCTGGGCATCAGTCTGGCTGCTCGGGCTGCTGTAGTATGCTTTGGTGTAGCCTACAATCGGTGCGGGGAAGAAACTGTACAGACCGGGCAGCGCTGGAATGCCCAGAGGCGCGTTGATGTCGATATTTGTAACAGATAGGTTGGATGGAATGCCCGAGTTCTTGATGATGATGTCGTAATAGTAGCTGTTGTTGAACTGCTGGAAGATGTTAGTCTCCGCGAGTGTCAGGTCGAGTCCGATGCCTTGGAGGGTTGATGCCTTGGGCTGGATTGCCACGAGGAGTTTCTTCGCCGAAATGAGTTTTGGGCCGGAGGGAGTGAGAATCGCGACAAGGACGCGAGGCCCGCTGCGGTCGATGATGAGGACTCGCGAGTTGAGAAATACGTTGCTGCCGCTGCCGAGGTAGGCGAGGGCCTTATCGTAGAGAGCCTGAATGTTGGAGTTTGCGCTGGTCACCGGGGGAGGAGCAAGGCCGACAAGGCGTCAATGGTGGTTTTGGGAAGGTATTTGAAGACATAGAGCGTTGTTGTGGCGAGGATGTTGCCCATGCCCTGGACGAAATTGAAGGCTGTTTCGGCAAAGGCTTGGAGGTTGTGTTTTACGAGAAAGTCACCGAACGGGATGAGCAGGTCTGCGGGGACGGGCTCGGGAGGTTGTAGCCGTCGGGGAGGGAGGGGTAGTTGGCGACTTGGGCGCCGTAGCCCAGAAGTGCGGCAAAGACGGCGGCAGGATCCGTCCAGGGGAGTGTTGCTGGCGGGGTGACAATCTTGCCGTCCGTCTTGAAATTGGCGTAGACGTTCGAAACCGTGGCGTCAGCACCGGCAAATACAGTGAGGGCCTCGCCAAAGGAACCAAAGTAGTCTCACGATACTGGTGTTGAGAAAGGCAACCACTCCGTAGTCGAAGGTCCCGCCCGTTGCAGGATCGTGGAACGTGTCGACATGGCCGCCGAGTCTGGACTCCTTCTCAACTACGGCGACTGAGTACCCGGCCCGTTTGAGATGGACGGCCGCGTAGGTTCCGCTGGATCCGCCACCGATAACAACGATATCGCGTGAGATAATGGTACTGGATGAGTATGAGCTTTGGTCGATGACTACGGCGTTGACACTAAAAACAAATGACAGCAGTGCTGCGGAGTACGCAACGCTAGACAACATAATTGCTTGACGAACGTGATTTGCTCAGTAAGTGAGGGTTGAAGATCGAACGAGTTTTGGACCTGAGTGCGGCTTTAACAAAAGGTGAATGTCCCTTTGTATGGGTATGTAGATTGGAGATATCACTCCGCCCCTGAAAGTGACAGGCCCTTCGGGAAGCATGAAGAGTTGGATGCCTACCTATGGAATCATCCTCAGTGCTTCCTTCGTACAAGATGAACAATCGGCGCAAAAATGGTGACATGCAAGCCAAAAGCGACATTGCTGACCTGCAATGCTACACACTAGCGCCGCATCGAGTCCGCAACAGCATGCATTCGTACTCCCCTAATCTCCGAGATCCAGGTTCAGCCATTGTGCCGCGCCTGCACAGTCTCTCTGTGTAGCCTGCCCCTGCATCCTGCGTACCAATATTTCGGTGCTTTCAGGGATTCCTGCTACCCGGAAATCCGTATTTGGCTTTGCATTTATACTTGTATTGACGGGCAAGTAAGACCCAGTCTCTCTTCCGGCGATCCACGCGCGACGAGTGGAAGCGTGGCACACTGTTCTAAGACCAGGCCGTCCCGTCGGCACTGTTGTGCAATCGAGCGATTAGGAGCTCGATGAGTGTCGGGAAATCTGACATGGAGTGACCTTCCATCACTACGCCGGCGGGCCCGAGTTCCACGCCCCGCTCTCGCTTCCATCCGGAAACCAAGGTGGAGACAGAAGTCCCGAGACTCCCGGGCCGAGAGTCTTCCGGAGCTTCCGAGGCACGGTGCTGCACGTGACATCCCGCCAGCGCCGATGTTTCTCTCTGGGGAGTCAGGGCCACACCAGCTCAGGGTCATAGGCGCGAAACTTTTTCCTCTGCGATCGGATGACTATGCAAAGTCTGTCAGGTCGAGTCTTTTCAATTCACGTCTCCAAAAAAGCCGAAGAAAAAAAAGAAGACAAGATGCTGGCCCAGCAACCCAAAAACGTACGACGCCATGGCTGCCAATGCGCGCTTCACCGTCCTGGTCGGGTTCGGACCCACTTCCCCATCCTCTCCAGGAAAATGCCGCCCGATCCCCGCGCCCCGCCCGACGGACTTAAACCCGAAGCGGGGCTAGGAATGACCCCCGTTGCTCCGGCAGTTCACAAGGGCTGCCCAAAATACGACCCTGAGCCTGGCGGTCTGGATGTGGCGGACAACGATACCCATCCATGCGACTGTATTTAACATGGTGATCGGCGCATTTGCATTTGGTGGGACTTGTTTGACAAACGGGTCATTTTGAACTGTAAAGACTCAAATCTGTGACCAAAACGAGCCAGACCCGGAACACAATGGGGTTCAAATACAGAGACTGGGTCAGCAAGCCCTTTCTGACGTCCATTTTTCTCGGAATAGGTGGGTTTCTATACGGCTAGTACGTTCCCATTCCCATCTCAGCCGCTCACACACCCTAACAATCACTTGCAGTGACTCCGGAATCATCACGCCCAGCTTGGCGCTCTCTTCTTTTCTGGCGTATTTCGGACGCCCCGATCCGGCCCTCCGCGGATCCATTGTCTCGATGTACCAGGCCGGAGCATGGCTTGGAAGTGCTTCAGTTGGTATCACGAGTGATCGACTGGGCCGACGAAAGGCCATTGCGTTCGGGTGCATCTGGGGTGTTCTTGGTGGAACTCTGATGGCTGGTGCGGTACATGTTGCTATGTGTATGTTTCTCGAACTGCTAACTAACAAACTCGGGATAATGCTGACTCGATGTAGTGATTGTTGGGCGGTTGTTGGTTGGATATGCCGTTGGCACTATTACCGGAGTTGCCCCCGTTTTCGGAGCCGAAATCGCAAAGGTGAGTGCGTTGCTGCCGCCTTGGTGCTTTTTAGCTTGCTAATAGTCACCACAGACAAACGAGCGGGCTAAGGTGACGGCAGTAAACCAGATGATGGTCGCCTGGGGCTTCTTCGTGGCACTGTGGGCCGGGGTAGGCGAGAGCCGGTGGAAGAACCCCAACCAATGGAGACTAGGATTTGCCATCCAAGCGTTTCCAGCTCTTGTGCTGGGAGTTGGGGTGCTTTTCATTGGAGAATCTCCACGATGGCTGTGTCTCAAGGGACGACAGGAAGAGGCAAAGGTGGCTTTCCGAAACTACCACCACGATGGAACGAACGATGAGTGGTGCGACAACGAGTTCGCCATCATCCAACAGAGCATCGAAGAGGAGAAGCAAGCTCAGGGCCGTCTCTCGTGGGGCGACCTCTTGAAGACTCCGACCTTCCGGAAGCGCATGTTTGTCGGTTCATTTGTCTGGGCAGCTGCCATGCTCTCGGGTATCTCGTTCGTCCAGTACTACCAGACGGCCATCTACGCGACCCTTCAGTTCAGCGAAGATCGCCAAATCCTCGTCAGTGGTCTCTATGGCACCGTTGGGCCAGTTGCATGCATACTTTCGCTGTTCTTTGTCGACCGCATCAACCGGAAGACCATCTTGGTCACCAGCTCGGCCTTGCTGTCGATCTGCTACATGATCATCACCATCATTGCCGCCGTGTTTCCGGCCCGGCCTGGCCTGCCGACAAATGAGGCTGCGCAGCGAGGTCTCATCGCCTGCATCTTTGCTGTCTCGGCCAACTACTCCGCCTTGCTCGGCCCGATGACGTGGATCATTCCGTGAGCTACCCAGCCTGTTATTTCTCAAAGCTGCAACTAACATTGATGATTCTAGCCCCGAGGTCTTCACAACCGAGCTCCGCGCCAAGGCAAACGCTGTAGTCCAAGTCATCCACTACTCCATCAGCTTGATCATCACCCAATGCTCGCCGATTGCACTCGCTGCCATCGGGTGGAAATACTACGTCCGTGACCTAGTCGTTCCCTTACTCCCATCTTAGCTAACACAGTCAGATCTTGTTCATCCTTACCAACGCATTCTGCGCCGTAATTTTCGCTGTCTTTTATCCAGAGACAAGAGGTTTGTGGCACATGATTTCCGCAATACAGAACTTTAGGAAACTAACAAACCGCAAAGGCAAATCATTAGAGCAGATCGACGACATCTTTGGGGATGTCAAGCCTATTGTAGAAAGAATCGATCGTGTCTCCTCAAATGAAAAGGAGGTTGTCGAGACCGTATACGTTACTGGAGCAAAACTTCATGCCAAGCGCGAGGGGCTGGTTTGATGATGCTCTGGCAGACTAGACTCACTAGGGCTTGAGTGGACGACAGTGATTAGAGTGGGGATTTATTTGGCAATGAGATAATTCTTTCAACTCTCGACTGGCCACGCCACCCTTAATGTTGCAAGCATGTAAAAGATGCAGCTAATGGGACGACTAAATGCTATACGCATATGAACATAGTCCTTCCTGTAGAAGGAGCGAAGTAGCGGAATAATATTGGAATTGGTGCCTGTGATCGGTACTTTTCAAGTTTGTCAACGATACCGAATTAGGTAGCCGGCGGGCCAGAGTACCTTAGCCGACGAAGGGGTGAAATTTGCCATCTAGCATTGGGGCAGGTGCAATGGGTTTTTATGCGGGGTCTATCGAGGCGGCGCCCCAAACATTTCCTCATCACCACACGGAGCGCAGAAAGAGATAGCGTCCCATAATGGCTGCAACCGGCGAAAAGAAGCAGTACGACGACGTCGCTACCGAATACAAATCTTATGACGACCTCCCAATGGCCCGTCTCGAGGCCGAGCTCATTCGAACCGCCCTCGGCGATTGCACCGGCCTCGCTGTCCTGGATCTCGGCGGGGGCTCAGGCACGCACGCTCGGCAGGCAGTCAAGGCCGGTGCTCGCCTCGTCGACGTCGCCGATATTTCTGAGGCCATGATGCAGATTGGCAAGGACATTGCATCGCTGACGGATGAACCCAATCATATCCGCTGGCACGTTGCCGACGCTTCTCGGCCACTGGTTGACCAAGACGTCCATCTTCTGCCGCCTGCACAGTACGATCTGGTCATGGCTAACTGGGTGTTTGATCACGCCCACACCGAGCACGATCTCAGGGGCATGTGGAGGAACATTGCCACGCATCTCAAGCCGGGCGGCAGGTTTGTCGGCATTCGCGTCATCGCTCCTGGGATCTGGGCCGCGCATGTCGAGACGGGAAAGTACGGCGCTGCGTATGAGGATATCGCTCCGATCTCGGGTGGCGTGAGGTGCAAAGTCATCTTCCGCACCGACCCGCCGTTTTCGTTTGGAGGCACCATGATGCACGATAGCTACGCCATGGTCAATGCTATCCCAGCCGAGTTGGGCATGGCAGACTTCAAGATGATTCCTGCCGAGGACGCTCAGGTTGTCAAGGAAGATTTGGCATTCTGGAAGGAGCATCTGGCTGAGCCACTCTTTGCCGTGGTGACAGCAATCAAGATTTAGGTAATTCATCAGCTAGTTTACCTTGGTCAGACGTAAAAGGTGGCCACCAGCGTTTCCCCTCTCTACCGCGATTGAGTTCTTCCCAGAGCTGTTCTCAATAAAAGGTGCCTCTCTTTCCAGATGATATTTCTGAACCCCCAGGTGCGATCAAATAACGTCTCTCAGACGTCGTACTCCAATCCCCGCAGTTAAAAATCCAGCAACGTCCCCAGTTCTCCCTGCCGGCGCCGTGCGATCTCCATACCGACCCTAGCCTCGGCCACCAAGTGTTTGCATACACTAGCAGTGCATGCGCACGTCTTTCTAGGCGGTCTGTCGGCCTCGGAGTTGATCTCATCGGGGGCCGGGTCGAGCGCTACCAGGAAGTTGGCCGTGCCTTCGATAGCGTCGTAGGAATCAATGACATAGAACATGGTAAACGTCAGCGATTCTGGGCGGTTTTGCATGTGCCACCACAGACTGATAGTACCCATGGCACTGTATAATTTTGACTGTATTGGATCTGCGGTGGCGGCCCTTGGTTTTCCTCGATGTCTGACTCGTAGCCAAGATCCTGGATGAAGTTCAAGAGCACAATGCTGTCATGTAGCCTAGGATGATACTACAGGTAGTAGAGCGTTCCGTCGTCATCGGCAACCTTTGGGCATCATAGTCTGTCGAAAATTACAGGAATAGGCAGGGTCGCCCATGGGTGATCGACGCGCGTGGGCGCATTTTGCGATCATACCGTTACTCACCAACTCCCCATGAACGCTACGAGAGTCTCAATACGTGCCTTTTAACCACAGTCACGTCGTTGTCGAGGAGGTGGTCTTCGTCAAGCCCATGACCTTCTGTTCCACGTCCCACTCGTAAGTTCAATTAGAATTTTGGCAAAATGCCGTGCGGCTTGACGCTTCGGCCATAAAAACGTTCAAGTAATAGAAATAAACCCGGCCTCGGTGCCAAGTCACTGTGGACGGGAATAGCTAGCGAATAGATAGGTGGCATGGGCTGTGGTGTCTACCTACAACAGTCTTGAAGATTGCCGCCTTCGCTAGCATGTTAGCCGGTTTGGCTTCATCTGGTTTTCAAACGGGCACCAAGTGTCTATATCAACAGACAGTCATACCGCCCGCACCACCCAAGCTATTTGAGGTAGCCCACGACCTCAAGACTATGCGGGTTCGAGCGGTATGGCCCAATTTTTGCCGAGGAAATCTAATTATGTAATTGTCATGCTTATAATCAGCTAAGATGGGTGGATTGAGGCCCTAGATAAGAGCTCGGAGCAAATACACCCCGAAAGATCTAGTCTGCTACGACCACTGCCACATATGCTGCCTGATCACAGTCGCACGGAGTTTTCAAGGGCGCAGCTGATACCTTAGAGCTCGGTAGCCTGTCACCTTGAAGAAAACTTGGGAATAACTGGGGTTGAATTAAAATGGAACCTTGACATACTACCACAGTATGCATGTGCACATGCGGGGTGAAAGTGCTTTGACCCCTGGCTGCCGATCTCTACGCTATCTGAACTGCCGCGTTCAACCGCGTTCAAGGAGCCGTTAAATGGCTGGCCTAGCCGTGGTGTGCAGGGCAGTTTGCGGTCACATCAGGAGGATGGAGGTTTATGGTAACCACTGAAAGAGTTGATGGAATTGTCCAGGGGTCAACGTTGAGCTATTGCTTTGTTAACAAGCCCATGGTATATAGCCATGTTAAGCCCCTCTCTTAAAGCACAGCTGGTGTGGTGACCTTACCGAGTCTTTTTTTCTTTGCCGAGCCGATTGGATTGAGAAAAACAGCAGTTAATGAAACGGCTAGAAAGTCCTCCAAAGACTTGCCGTGATACTTGAAACCAGCATGCCTACCGCAACAAGGATCTCAGAGTTTTCACTCTCCAACTGGGGACCACTTTCGACAACCTTCACTGCCAATGCGGCTTGTGCTACATCGGGGATTACCGCGATTGCTACCAAGAGTGCCGATGACGTCCTCCTTCTCGGCTTATATCCCGAGTGTGCTATATTAACCTTGGGATCTTGTTTTCCATCTGGGACCAAACTTGACGCATGGGTCTCATCGGTCTACAACGAAGCTGGTCAATCAATCATCGTCTACTTCTCACCCGGCTTGGTATGCCCTTTAGGATGGAAGACGGTAGGCGTCGCCGCTCTGGTGTCTGATGGGTCTGTTCGTACGTCTGGCATATATGAACCGCCTGCATTCAAAGAAAACTTTGGTGTTGGGCCGTTCTTCAATCCATTTGTCAACGTCGTCACTGCCGGCATTGAGGCGGGCGAGACCGCGGCCCTCTGCTGTCCCAGGTAATTCCACGCCCTCCTCGCCTCGCCGGTCTGCCGGGCGCGATGCGTCCCCCTCTTGCAGGACGGCCGCAACTAGGCATGAGACAAAATTGCTTACCTATATACACGCAGCTCCATGACGGCAAATATAGATGGGGGGTGTGTCTCCACGCTGCCCGACTACAAGCTGAGCACGGCCTACGATCGTCTCATTTCGCGGGGTGACATCGTGACGGTGACGGCGCCGATTACCATCTTTGGGACCAGGACTACTGCCAAGCTGCTTACATTCGTCGGCTCGGGAGGCATTGCAACGACTGGCACTACCAGCCTCACTGGCTCGCAGACTACAAGCATGGTTGGTGTCAGCTTTATGCCAATGGTTCTGCTTGTCCACCGCGCAGAGGATACGGGCTTAGCTAGCGGCGACACTGGCGGCCCAGGCGGAGGAGACGATGGCGGGAAGGATCCATCGAAACCCAAAGCCGCAGATTCTGGAAGAGCGCAGGCTGCAAAAACGGGCGTCTGGTGGGGCCTGTTGGCCTGTATTTGCGCGGCCGTGATGGAATATATGCTTTCCCTTGCGGTGTAGGTTTGTCTGTGGCTCTGCTGACTTGGCTGGTGATGAAGTCCAATTTTTCGGAGGGAAGGGTCGTTGGCACACCGAACGTCTGACGCCGTCCGAGCACCTATGAGGTTGAGATGTTGCGAGGACGTAATCTGAACTCGGATATGGTTAGGCTGCAAGACAGAACACCTGAGGTGTCGACAGTGGTGAACAAAAGGTGGCGGGTGCAGGTTGTAACACTTGGTTTAAGGACCATGAACCGGAATTGTTCCCGAATTTGGACTGAGCTTTCCCTGGTTCTTCCCTAAGCTAAGGTGACCCGATACGCGGCCGCTGCACCGCCCCCAGAGGCCCATTTTCTATCCCTCCCTATTGTAACACCCATGGCCGAGATAGAGCAAAGATGGGTCTGCCGTGTGGATCCAGTGAGTCCAAACATGGGAAGTAGTTAAAGAAGTCAAATTAGGTCATCGGGAGATTATAGAGCGAGGCCACGGTTTTCTAAGGGCTTAGAAGATCAAGGGGGGCTGGCGCTCCCTCCGATGATAACGGAGGTTAGACTTCGGTTAATCTATTAACATACCCCTAAGATTAGGGAGCGACTCGATATAGTTATGCCTCGCTTGGTATAAGCTCTGATGATCCAGCACTACGGGGTTATCAGCAGATTACAAGACTTTATGGAGATGGTCCTCATCCTGATTAGGGGGACCACGCAAGCCGAGGTAACCTCAAGCACAAAATGCTACGGGATTGGCAGAGTTCCTATCAAGATCGATAATATTTATCCTTACAACCAGGGCAATCCGCAACATCGCAAGACGGGCATCGAAATGGCCACTTTGTGCGGCACGTCCAGCAAAACGTGCAACCCCTCCTACCGCTCTTCCTCGGCCATCCGAATCGCGGGTGGGCACATACGGACACTTTTGGTACATTATCGTAAGATCGTGTACCCTGTAAAACCCGCGTCTCGGCCTCTTCACGCATCTTAGTCCAACTCTGACAGATAGTATCCTGCTTCTCCTCGATGCGGATGGCCTTGAGACGCGCCGTGGCCACCTTATACCGCTCGAGCTAATCTCTCCTTGCTGCTTCTCTGGTCCTTCTCTCGGCCTCTTCTTCCTTTTGCATGCGGAGCCGCTCTGCGGCTGCCTGCTCCTGTTGCTCGCGAGCTCTTCGTGCCGCTTCCCGAGAACATTCCTCCGCCATTTGTATCTTCTCCCGTTGTCGCCTTCGATTTTCCTCCTCTTTCGCGGCCTGTTCTTATTCCTGCTTTTTCCTAACCATCTCAGCTTCCGCTGCCTGTCTCTCCCGCTTAGCTTGTTCCCTACCAGCCCGTTCCCGCTCTTCGGCATGCTTTACTTCCTCCTCTTCATAATGCGCCTGCTTCCACGCCCTGCATAGGGCGACCTACTCGTCGTATTCTTTCCGCTTCGCAGTGTCAAGAGATTCTCGTAGCTTCGTGGATCTAAGTCAAGGCTTTAGGTTAAATAGCGCGGTGAGAAATGTATGCAGATGACCGACGAAGAAGAGGAAACTTACCCTACGGAACTCGTAAGCATCGATTTTCTGACCCGGCGCCCTTTTATCGGGATGGACTGTTTTCGCTAGTCTGGCAAAGGCTTGCTTGACCTCTCGCCGGCTGGCATTTGGGGGGATGCCGAGGTCATTGTGGTAATCCGGGAGCTCTGATGGAAACCTGCGAAATGAAGACATTCCTCCGTACTAGGAGTTGTGGAAGCTAATCCATTAGATGTATTGTGATCTTCTTTTTGGCAGCTGGACGGCTTTGTGGAGCAGAGTGAGCCACGATCGGCCAGCAGTCACAGATGCTGCAGTGAGGCCTCCAATAAACAAACGCAACATGGCTATATTATGGCCATCAGTGATTGGATTGACGGGTAGCTGCAGTTTTACACTTTCTTTCCTCGACGAACGGTGCTCGTGAAACAGGGAGGTGCTGGTTGAGTGTTAGGCGGACGCCGTCTTACCATTATGACACGACCACCCCTGCAAGCATCAAAGGCCATGCTCCCTACACCATGTTGTGGCATTTATCTTTTACATTAGTCAACCCCATGTAGGCCGACCCCAGGCCATCGTGGCCGTTATTTGACGCTTTTCTCCTGGCATAACCTACTACCACAACATCCAGAGACACAGCTTAGCGAACTCGGCCGCCTCAAAGGCATTGCCCTCGAGCTCAACCTTCAGCTTCGAGCGCTAGGGGAGTGCCTCCTTCTTGCTGGCCTCGCTGGATGCGGCCATACCCCTCTCCCCGTGAATGACGGAGAGTTTGTAAAGGGCTCGAGCCTGTTATCCCTCGCCCTCGACAAAGGTCTCGGAGATACCTACAATCTCCTCGTGGAGTTGCCAGAAGTTTAGTAGGTAAGCAGGTTTGGAGTCACGTTACTTTTACAGCAATCTAATCAAGAAGAGAAAGGGTGGAGGGGAGAATTAGCAGCGGATGACGGCCGCAAACAAACTGTTGATGGTCAGGAAATGGAAGCAAATAGCCTATATTGTTGGTTGTGGTTGCTTGGAGGAAGCAGCCAAAAACTATCTACATCACGGCTATTTATGGAGGCGGAAGTTTGCCAAGGCCAACAGTCACTGCGCCAAACAAACCTCTAAGATGTTCTTTGGATTGATGGGAAAATGACGCTTCAATTCCCCTCAATTTTGAGCAGGAAATAAGTGACCAAAAGCAACACAGCCCCAGCCTGAAAACACAAGATTGATAGATTGAAAACACAGAGTCAGCCACGGTTGAAAAGAGCACCAACACATCTCAGATCAGTTTCCATACTCCTGGGCCACAGCCCAGGAGAACACGGCCCTGCTCCTACCCTGCGGTCCACGAAAGGGTGATGAGGACTTTCACGGCAACTGCTGCCCGAGGTGATATCTGTCGGCAGACCCACTGACATCGAGCCCCTGGAGGACGAGTAGGGTGTCGGCCTGGCTCCTTGCCACCAGGTGTTGTCTGTTGGTCTTATTGTTAATCGCAGACCGACGACTCGTCTCAACAAAGTAAATCCTGCTTACTATCACGCAAATCCAATAAGCTAGTGTAAGGCTGTGTTACGACCGCGTCATCTTTCCGTACTGCCCTAGCAGTCGTCTGACGTGGCCCGCCAGCTGTTCGTGCCATGTTGCTCGCTGATGAAGATGATCCGAAGAGTTGCAGGCGCTCGGCCGGGGTGTGGGCAAGGTGTGAGGTGCTTGTGATTGTCGATGCGCCGAAGGAAAGCGAAGAAGCTGCGCGTTTCGCCATTCGTCTCTCTCTGGAAGGCAGGAAAAGGCTCGGTGGTGCTCGGAGCGGCATGGATTGCTGTAACTGAACGAGAATTCACGAGATGATCGCGTGGGAGCAAATTGGGGAAAGATGGCAGAGAAGCCTCCCAGCGTAGTCGCCATGATACTTATACTCGTTGAAATCTTCGTCTCGGTTGGGTCCTGATATGAAGTTTGGACCGGGCAGGTTGTGCAGTTGCTGACGAATGGCCGCCCGATGACTCGGGGGCCCGGTGAACAGGAGGATTGGAGGACCGGAGAATCAGAGAACCAGAGAACCAGAGATGAGCCGCCTGTATCTTCCGTACTAGCCCTGCTCACCGGCTCGCCGATGATTGTCACGTGCTCGGTGTGTGAAAAGAATGTGGGCTGTTTTAAAGCCGAGGCGGCAAGGATCGGGAATCTTCGGCCCTGCATTATTATTGGGTAGACGCACGCCCCACTAAGCTCCGCTCTCTTCAGGGAAAACAATTAAATGGTTCTTTGGGCCTTGCAAACAGATGTTCGATTCGCGTCGTGTTCTAATACAGATTGTCGAACTGCAGCGGCAGTTCTTGGCGCTCAGGCGCGCAGGCGCCCTACCGCTCCAGGCTAGGCTGGAGCGCAGGAACCTTTGGTCATGTGCTCTCCTCACACACAGGGAGCTTTCTTTTGTATTTAGTCTGAGAGCTTCGCTCCCCCCCCCTTTCTACCTAATCAAGTCACTTTGCAACTGCACCTCCGCTGCTCCCATGAGCTCCGTACCCTCAGTGAAACGTTCCACACAGATTTAAACAGAAACTCAAGGAACGTCTGTGGCCGCGTATCACGGTACTGAGTGATGTGGTAGATTGGTGTTGGATTGGCTGTGTTGGACGTTGTGTGAGACTCCCTCGCCACGGCAATCTATTTATCTGCTGGTCTGGCCTTTTGTGGGCCAACTGGCGGCCTCAGGTTAGGCCCCGCTGGGGACTGCCCAGTGGGGACTGCCACAATGTCGCTTCTTGCAGTCACATCCTCTCAAATCGTCCGGATTGGCTTCCAGTCGGGATTGTACAGCTGTGCGAGAAAGTAGTATGGGTCTTCGAACGCATCACTCTCTCGGATGGATTTGAAGTGCGCGGCTGCCATATTTTGTCAGCCTTTACTTGTGACTATATAGTAAAGTTGAGGACCGAGTTCCTACCTTTCTGCTTCATATGCTTTGATGTTTCCTTCAAGAACTGTATCTGCCCAGCGCTAAGGTCGGCCAGAAGGGCATCGGGTGACCACTCCCAGTCCATCAGAAGAGGATGGCTCCCTTTGTTGCAGTAATGGAAGTACGAGAGGAGGATCGTGGAGCCGTAATGGAGCTCTTGGACAAATTTCTCGTAGACATATCGCGACTGTGGCAATTGGTAAGCCCCCTGGCCATTTAGTCGTTGCAGCTTAGCATGGCTTACCTGACTTCCATATTTCCTGGCCTGTTTGTTTTCGAAGTCGGTCAGCAGCGCACAGCTGTGCAGCAAGATGAAGAGGCACAGATAGACTGTGAACCACGATTTTGTCTTGTTCCCCTCCATGAGCTTGCGCAGAGGCACCAGAACGGCCTTCCTCGAGGGCTCTAAAACCATGGCAGTGGCCATCAGCTCTATCTGGGCGCTCATGACGGGCGGAAGCAGCACCTGCCCATAGTTGCGGCACTCTGAATCGTAGTCCTGGGGAGAATGGCCGAGTGTCTCCTCGCCGACGATTCGTTCCGACTTCGACTCCATGCGCACCGCGACCCAAAGCCGAAGGGCTGCACGCACAAGTTCTCGCTCTTGAGCATCGACCTAAAGAGCGCTGGTTAGCCATACCGCAACCGAAGAAATAGTTGTTCAGATGGATAGGCAAAGGGGATACCTACTTCGGTGTCGTTTGAATATTTCAGAGCCATCAAATATGTCTGGTAGAGCAACCAGTCAGATTTTTCGATGTAGTGGTCGATGAAGCTGGCGATGCTGCCATCCACAAAGCTGACCATCTCGCGGCCGGTCTGCTTCATGTCATCGATGGCGTAGTTCTTACACGGGTAGCACATTTGGACTCCACCTGTCTTCCAGATTCGCTGAAGAGAGTCGCCTTCCTCGGGTATAAATTCCCGAACACGGAATGGATAAGTCAGTCCGGCAACATCCTGCGTAACGTGGATCGTTTTGACGTCAGACGTCGCCCAGTTCGTGATGTTCACAATCTCCATAGACTTCCATCGGCGAGTCCATAAAAACTGCGGATGACTGCCTTTGTCAAAGAGCCTCGCTTCGGTCACTTTCTTGCGAACGCATATCGGACGGATGATGGCGGTTTCTTGGACAGATTTGCAGGTAAAGCACAATGCGTTGGGGTTGTGAGGATTGGCCGGATCCGGTAGGCACTGTCATTAGTGGCATCAGCACCTCAATTTGATAAACCAAAGCGGTGACCTTGAACTGAACCTAAGACGTACCCGAATCTTTTGCACGCGGCAGCGTATGCATGCCCCAATCCTTCTTGTCACACCGGTCTGCTCTCGTTCACTGGGGTCCTGGAACGGCCCGCGACGGCCAGGCTTCTTGGTAACGATCTTCTTGGAAATGACATGCGCCGACATTCCCGGCCGATCGCGGCTCACTTGGGGTGCCCGGGCATATCTGCCTGCGGTAGGGGGCGATGAGGTTGGGCTGTCCGTGTCGCCATTGCTATCTCCCATGTTCTCCTGCTGCTCGTTATAACCACGGGGGGCTTCCAAGTGCCCAGGAATGGTAGGTTGGAACACATTTTGGTCCAGAACTGCGGGCTGCGTGGCTCCCACCACATCCAAGTCTGGCCGTAAACTTGAGTTCTCTGATGAACTGGGTGTGGGTATAGTGTTGAATGAGAGTCCGGTATCGCATTGGGACGGAGAGCTGGTTGGTAGCCCGAGCCCCAGAAAATCCAAACTGTCGCCCATATGCCAGGCACCAGAGGCGAGAAGTTCTAGTGGGGGAGGGACAAAAGTGTAGCTTGGCGTTAAAGCGAAGGGGTCTGACATGGGCGGTGGCCCCACCACCGATTCGAAGCTGGGAAAGTAGCTTGCGCCAAAGTCGCCAAAGCCCTCATCTGCGTTGGATAAGAATAGATCCGGCTGGTAAAATACAGGGAATTCCTCAGCTCCATGTTCCAGAGCCATCGAGCCGACCGGGGTTGCCTCCGAATTTGCGATAAGCAGGCTGCCGGAAGCAGTGGGGACAAGCGGAACCGTTTCTTCGTGGAAGGAAGAGAACGGGATGCTTGACTCGGGATCGGGGACCGACACGTTCCTGGAGCTGCCATCATAGAGCAGGTAGAGGGCTCTGGGGAGCACGCGCGGAAGGTGGTGGACGGAGGGGAGTCCAAGAAGGGCAGCTGCTTCCCGAAGAACCTGGAGCTGCTCGTCGGTCCAAGGTCTGCTTGTCAGGTCCGACTCTGCCTGTTGGGTTAGATCAGCATTGTTACCTGCCGCCGGCCGTGGCGGGGCTCGAGCGGTCCGGTCCCTGCTATTAGAGGGGGATGGACTACCGGTAGGAGTCTGTGATGTAGTTAGTCCGTGCCAGGGGTGAATAGCGCGAAAAGTCACACGGGCACAAACCATCTAGACGACGATGCAACTAGCCCCCATAAGTTACCCCCACCTGAAACGCGCGCCGAGCGCGGAATGTCGCCGCCGCCGCTGCCGTAGAACTGGGTGTTGAGTTCTCAGCTTCGATGCGTCAAGTCCCGCATCCGCGTATCGGTGAGACGGTGTACGACTGGGATGGAAGCACGGAGCTGACGACTGACTCGCCCCTTGTTCTCTAGATTGATCCTCGCAGTTGAGATTGTGTCAGGATTGTGGGCCGCAGGGTGGTTCCAAGTATTGCAGGACTTTAGCCGGCAGGCTCTACTATCGGGCACTACTTTGCTACCTTAGCTTCCTGCTTCTAACCCCACCACACCTTTTGAGGTTTCCTTTCACCGGTCACGTGAATCTGAGCACATTCTCACACCGGTTGGCTGAAGCACATGCAGCCACGCGTTTGATATTCGTACGTCGTGGGGGCTGAGAATCAAGTGGGCCAGCCGCATCATCACCGTACAAATAGTGTATGTGGCACATGTCTCAATCGCCTAAAACTGGAGCAAGTCAAAAGTGCCGTTTCACCACCCTCCTGCCATGGCTCTGGGATTCCGATGTCATTCCTGCGTATGCAATGCGATGCCGTCGCGGAGTGTGAGAACTGGTGTGGTGCGGCTCACCATCGGTGTGCTCCTCTGGTTCTTTTATTCAAGTTCTCTCTCCTCGACCCCCGACCCCAAACCTGCATCCGACTCCACCGACTCAACCCCCACTATCAGGACTGGCTCCAAGTCCAGCTCACCAACCAAACTCGACATGCGGATTCGTCCAGCAACGCCGGCCGATCTCGATGCTATCACAGCACTGGGCCTCGCAGCGCTCCACGAAGATCCCATCTGGCCATATCGCTTCCCCCAGGCCAAGGCGTTCCCAGACCACCACTACAAGTTCAGCAGGATCCGCTTCTCTGAGTATCTCGATAGCGTGAAGGCAGGGGTCTATCAGAGCATGGTTGTGGAAGTCCCAAGCATGGAGGATCCGGCTGTCGCAAAGGTCATTGCCTTCAGCATGTGGTCACTACCCACCAGCTGGCGGCCCCCAACATCCGGTGCGTATTCCTGCCAGTAGAGTACCTACTACGTTTTGGTCAGCTAGTTTATCTGCGAGAGTAGGAGTCAAGCGCCCATCGGACCACCCTGAGCGACTCGACGCAAACCCGGCGCGGATGCTCGAGTTCCGAAAGCAGCTGCACAAGGCCAAGACAGCGTGGTTTGACTCCCGATACGGCGATGAGCAGCTCAACCTCATGGTACTCGCCACCCATCCCGACTACCGCCGCCGGGGAGCGGCCACCCTGCTGGTCAGGTGGGGGGTGGACCAGGCTGCCCGCAGAGGGGCCGCCATCACCTTGTTTTCGAGCCCGATGGGCTTGCCCCTCTACACCAAGCTGGGCTTTCGTCCGGTGGGCCTGGTGCATTGCCAGGTGGATGGAGAAGAAGAATTCGTCGAGCTACCGGGTATGATATGGGAGCCGTGGAGGCGCACCATTTGAAATATGCTTACTATGGTATGCCAGTGAAATTTGAGCTGGCAAAGCGGTTTCTGTTAATACCTCGCTGCCTATTAATATTGATATTGAAAATTGCCCATGTAAGCCTCTGGGCCGAAAGGAAACACATTTTGCTCGGCGTGCTGCGTCAAGATGCATGCTGAATGCAGCTTTGAGAAGGAGGAGAACAAGGTATCCAAATCGGCCGTGAACATCATTACCGCGCTACATGTATAGGCCTCGTACTCATATAGGCAGGCAGGTACAGAGTGTACCCGCCTCCCACTCTCCCATGCTAGATACCTCATGGCGACATCCGCTCCGCCAACTGGAACTTCAATCTCGGCTTATACACAATATTCCAATCTTCCTCAACCAATCCTTCGTCGCCAAACACCCTGCGGTTCCCCTTCTCCAGCTCCTCTGGCAGACTCCACGCCAACTCGGCATTCTTGAGCCATAGCCGCACCACGTAGCGTGTCTGGGCTGGCGAGTCCTCGAAAGCTTCGCGGGCGTGCAGGACGCCGAAGTTGTTGACAAAGGTCAAGTCCCCCGGCCGCATCGACAGCGAGTACTGGTGGGCCTGGGCGATGCGCTGCACGGCGTCGAGGGCCTCGACCTGAAGTGGGGTGAGACAAGGCAAGCCTTTGGCCCGCGGGATGGAGGGGATTCCGATTAGGGGGTCCCGCACCAGGTTCATCATGACGTGGCCGTCGTGGTAATAGAGGAGCGGTCGGATGTCGGGAGGGGTGAGCTTTCCGCGTCTTTTTCGGTTGGGAAAGAAATGTTAGTGGACAGATGCGTACAAAAAGAAAGAAAAAGAAAAGAAAACGAAAGGAAAAAAAGGGGAGGGCTAGGGGCTTAGTTACGTGTCGAACGGCCAGTTTGGAGCAGCAAGAACGGCGACCAAATCTGGTCGAGTCTTGATAAGTTCGTTGTAGATTGTCGCGACCGAGGACACAATGTGGTTGCCGCCGCGGGCGGCGCAGCCCCGAGTCTGCATGGCAACAATGTCGCAGAAGAGGTCGGTGTGGAATGCCTGGTGGAGCCTCCATGTCAGTGCCAGCCTCCCATCAAAAGCATGCACGGCGTATGTCAACACCACTGGTGTCTGTCCTACCGAAGCAACATTGGAGTCTCGGATTGGCCTCTCCTGCTGGGTTTCTTCCATGTAACTGGCATATCGAATGTGCGCTGAGAGTCGCTGTCAGCGACGGACGGAAAAATGGCAGAAACAGGAGACCATGGACATGACGAACCAAACAAATGCCCCGAATCATCCTGCTTGCCTCTCATCTCGCCAACATACGAGGATATGCCGAGGAAGATGATGATGTTGTCTTCTCGCGAGTACTTGTTGGGGTCCAAGCCGCGCAAGGCGAAGAAGCCACAGCCGTGGTGAAGCTCCTCTGCCAGAGCACGAAGAATTGGGGAGAGGGTGGGAAGTGGGAAGTTCTCCCGGGCTGTCTCACGACCGTCCAATCCCAGTCCTGTTCGGGTGACGCCCCGTGTTAGAAACTCTATAAAATGGGCCGTCGTGTGGGACGGAGCTGTGGACTGCACTAGTAGCAGAAGGGAAACTTGCCCTTGAAGTGTTGTAGAGCGCCTTCAACCTCGGATATCTCATCACCGTCGAAGCTGTAGGCATACTGGTCCTCGTTGCGGAGTCTAGCCCCATCCCAGGCTACGGCTGGATTGCTGACGGTGGGCGATCCAATCAGAGGGGTTTGGGACTTGAGCTGGGAGGAGCTTCCACTCCCGAGTTGGCGTGCGGTCTCCATAGGAGAAGGCATGGTGGTGACGATGTCGCTTAGCTTAGTTTTTTTTTTTTGAAGGTATTTTCAGCT